>Ga0070741_10020560_pt1 | contig 10384 bp, 8 predicted proteins | sample Coa_R1_4_FD_66440 | JGI IMG/M metagenome (GOLD analysis project Ga0070741, IMG submission 66440) | Surface soil microbial communities from Centralia Pennsylvania, which are recovering from an underground coalmine fire - Coalmine... | ecosystem: Environmental > Terrestrial > Soil > Unclassified ...
GTCGTGCGCACCGTGGTCGAGACGGCAGGCAAGAGCCTCTTCCATCCGCGCACGATCCACGCGGGCTTCCTTGCGCTGCTGACGCTTCGGCGGTGCGCACCCGCGATCGCCGAGTGGGCGGCGGCCGCCGGCCCGCGGCGCGTGCTGCTCGCGAGCCCGCGGTCGTTCTGCGCCGGCGTCGACCGCGCGATCGAGATCGTCGAGCGCGCGATCGAGCAGCGCGGCGCGCCGATCTACGTGCGCAAGCAGATCGTGCACAACGTGCACGTCGTCGGCGATCTCGAGGACCGCGGCGCGATCTTCGTCGACGAGCTCGACGAGGTTCCCGACGGCGCGACCGTCGTCTTCTCGGCGCACGGCGTGTCGCCGCAGGTGAAGTCGACGGCGGCGGAGCGCGGGCTCGACGTCATCGATGCGACGTGCCCGCTCGTGAACAAGGTGCACGCGGAAGCGCGCTCGTTCGCGAAGGCGGGCAAGACGATCGTGCTCGTCGGCCACGAGGGGCACGAAGAGGTCGAAGGGACGACGGGCGAGGCGCCGGACTCGATCAAGCTCGTCGAACACGTCGAGGACGTCGCGCGGCTCGACGTCGACGACCTGGACGAGGTGGCCTACCTCACGCAGACGACGCTCGCGGTCGACGATGCGATGGTCGTCGTGGACGAGCTGCGCAAGCGGTTCCCGAAGCTCGTCGGGCCGAAATCGGACGACATCTGTTACGCGACACAGAACCGCCAGGTCGCGCTGCGCGCGGTCGCGCGCGAGGCGGATCTCGTGCTCGTCGTCGGCTCCGAGAACTCGTCCAACTCGAAGCGTCTCGTCGAGGTCGCCGAGAAGGAAGGCACGGCCGGGCGGCTGATCGACGACGAGACCGACCTCGACGTGGTCTGGCTGGTCGGCAAGGACACGATCGCCCTCACCGCGGGCGCGTCGGCGCCGGAGGAGCTCGTACAGAGGGTCATCGACGAGCTGGCAGGCCTCGGTGCAGTTACTGTTGAGGATCGAACGGTCGGCCAGGAGTCGATCCGATTCAATTTGCCGAAGGAGGTAACGAACTAGTCATGCCGGTTGCACTTCGCCAGTCGCTCGCCGTCGGGAAGTACCTCGTCACCCAGAAGATCAAGGGCGTCGAGAAATACCCGCTCCTCGTCGAGCTCGAGCCCCTCTTCCAGTGCAACCTGGCCTGCAGCTTCTGCGGGAAGATCCAGTACCCGCAGCACATCCTCAAACAGCGCATGCCGGTCGACCAGGCGCTCGCAGCGATCGACGAGTGCGGCGCGCCGATGGTGTCGATCGCCGGCGGCGAGCCGCTCGTGCATCCCGAGGTGCACGTCATGGTCGAGGAGCTGATCAAGCGCAAGAAGTTCGTCTTCCTCTGCACGAACGGGATCCTCATGAAGAAGAAGATGGACAACTTCAAGCCGTCGCCGTACTTCGCGTGGGTCGTGCACCTCGACGGCATGCGCGAGCGCCACGACGAGTTCGTCGAGCGCGACGGGATCTTCGACAAGTGCGTCGAGGCGATCAAGGAAGCGAAGGAGCGCGGGTTCCGCGTCAACACGAACACGACCTTCCTCAACACCGACACGCCGAAGACGGTGCGCGAGGTGCTCGACTTCCTGAACGACGAGCTGCAGGTCGACTCGATGCAGATCTCGCCGGCGTACGCGTACGAGAAGGCGCCCGACCAGGAGCACTTCCCCGGCGTGACGCAGACGCGCAAGCTGTTCTCGGAGGCGTTCGCCGACGGCAACCGCAGGCGTTGGCGGCTGAACCACACGCCGCTGTTCCTCGACTTCCTCGAGGGCAAGGTCGACTACCAGTGCACGCCGTGGGGCATCCCCAGCTACTCGATCTTCGGGTGGCAGCGGCCGTGCTACCTGATGAGCGACGGGTACGCGAAGACGTACAAGGAGCTCATCGAGGAGACGGACTGGTCGAAGTACGGCCGCGGCCACGACGAGCGCTGCGACAACTGCATGGCGCACTGCGGCTACGAGCCGAGCGCCGTGCTCGCGTCGACGAAGTCGCTCAAGCAGTCGATGCGCGCCGTCCTCGCGCGCTAGCACCGTCGCGACCACTTTCGCGCGTCTTTTCGCACTGTTGACACCTTGGTTTGGCGACGGTGGTGCTGCGCCGACCTCTTATCTCCGCGCTGTGCGATCGCGCGGAACTCGACACGAAGTCGGCACGAACTTGTCACGCTGGTTTGGCGACGAGACATGGCTGGCACGGCGTAGAGTCGAGCGATGCAGCCGACCGTTGCGCCGGGCGAACGGCCGTCGTGGTGGCTCGAAGACGCCGACGACGGCGAGCGGTCGCCGGCGCTCGCGCGGGACATCGACGTCGACGTGGCGATCGTCGGCGGCGGGTTCACCGGCCTGTGGACGGCGCTCGCGCTGCGCGAGGCGGCGCCCGAGACGACGGTCGCGCTCCTCGAGGCTGAGTTTTGCGGCTGGGGGCCGAGCGGCCGCAACGGCGGCTTCTGCCACGGCTACTGGTCGTACCTGCCGACGCTCCGCCAGCTGTTCGGCGACGAGCAGGCCCTCGCGCTCTGCGCCGCCGGCGACAAGATCGTGCCCGGCATCCGTGCGTTCCTCGACGAGCGCGGCGAGGACGCGTGGCTGCGCGAGGGCGGCATGCTGAAGACGTCGACGACGCCGTCGCAGGACGCGAAGATCGACGCCGAGATCGACGCGGCGCGCGACGTCGATCATCCAGAGGAAGCGGCGCCGCGCGCGGAGCCAGGCATCTCGCCGCGCTTCCGCAACGCGGTGTTCTTCCGCGACGGCGCGACCGTCCACCCGGCGCGCCTCGTGCGCGCGCTGCGGCGGGCCGCGCTCGCCGACGGGGTCGACGTCTACGAAGGAACCCGAGCACTGCTTCGCGCCGACGGGACGCTCGAGGCCGGCGGCGGCACCGTCCGCGCGCGCGACGTCGTCGTCGCGACGAACGCCGCGGCCGCCGCATGGCGCCCGGTGCGCGCGCACGTCACCGTCTTCGGCAGCTACGTCGTGCTCACCGAGCCCGTCCCCGACCTCCTGCGCGAGATCGGCTGGACGGGCGGCGAGTGCATCACCGACGCGCGCATGTTCCTGCACTACTTCCGCACGACGGACGACGGGCGCGTGCTGATGGGCTCCGGCTCGGGGCCGATCGGCTACGGCGGCCGCATCGACGACCGTTTCACGCACGACGCTGCGACGTCGGCCCGCGCCGAGCGCGGCCTGCGCCGGCTCCTCCCCGGGCTCGCCGACGCGCGCGTCGAGGCGAGCTGGGGCGGCCCGATCGACGTCGCTGCCGACCACATCCCGTTCGTCGGCACCGTGTCCGGCTCGCGCGTGCACTACGGCCTCGGCTACTCCGGCCACGGCGTCGGCCCGTCCTGGCTCGTCGGCCGCGCCCTCGCCTCGCTCGTGCGGGGCGAGCAGGACGAATGGAGCACGCTGCCGCTCGTCGGGCGCCGCGCCGCAACCGTCCCCGGCGAGCCGCTCCGCCGTCTCGGCGGCGGCGCGATCCGCGCCGCGATCCTCGCGTGCGAGGAAGCCGACGAGGAGAACCGGGCCGCCCCGTGGGTCGCCCGCGCCACCGCCGCTGTCCCACGCCTGCTCGGAATGCGTCTCGGCCAACGCTGAAAACGCCGCATTCCGCGGCTGGAACGGTTCCCGATTGACGAAATGCGCAGGACTGCGATAGAAACCTCGGCGTGCCGCCTACCTCTCCCGGCCGCGGCCCGGTCACTCGCCCTCGCTCGCTCGACGCGACCGATCGCGGGATCATCGAGGCGCTGCAGGCCAACGGCCGCGCGTCGTTCCGGTCGATCGCCGACCGCGTAGGCGTCGCAGAGGCGACCGTCCGCGCGCGCTACGCGAAGCTCGTCGAGGACGACATCCTCCAGGTCACCGGCGTCACCAACCCGCTCGGCCTCGGCTTCGACGCGATGGCGCTGCTCGGGATCAACACCGCCGGGGCGCCCGAGCCGGTCGCCGACGAGCTCTCCGGCTGGGAGGAGACCAGCTACGTCGTCGTCACCGCCGGCCGCTTCGACGTGCTCGTCGAGCTTGTTTGCGTCGACCGCCGTCACCTGCTCGACATCACGACGCGCATCCGCGAGGTGCCGGGCGTCGTGACGACCGAGACATTCCTCTATCTGCAGCTTGCGAAGCAGGTGTTCGCGTGGGGCACGCGCGTCGGAGAAGCCGCATGACGGTCGACGTCCGCCTCGAGAACGTCACGAAGCGCTTCGACGACGTCGTCGCGGTCGACAATCTGAGCCTCGACGTCGAGAGCGGCCAGTTCTACGCGCTGCTCGGGCCGTCCGGCTGCGGGAAGACCACGACGCTGCGCATGATCGGCGGCTTCGAGGAGCCGAGCCAGGGGACGATCTACCTCGGCGACCACCCGGTGACGCGGCTGCCGCCGCACAAGCGCGACGTCAACACCGTCTTCCAGAGCTACGCGCTCTTTCCGCACCTGACGATCAGCGAGAACGTCGCGTTCGGTCTGCGCCGCAAAGGCGTGAAAGGCGCCGACCTGAAGAGCCGCGTCGAGGAGATGCTGCGCGTGGTCGGCCTCGTCGGCTACGGCAACCGCAAACCGCGCCAGCTGTCGGGCGGTCAGCAGCAGCGCGTCGCACTCGCGCGCGCACTCGTGAACCGGCCGCGCGTGCTGCTGCTCGACGAGCCGCTCGGCGCGCTCGACCTGAAGCTGCGCAAGGAGATGCAGCTCGAGCTCAAGCGCATCCAGCACGAGATGCAGATCACCTTCGTCCACGTGACGCACGACCAGGAGGAGGCCATGACGATGGCCGACTCGATCGTCGTCATGAACGGCGGCCACATCGAGCAGGCGGGCCGCCCCGCGGAGCTGTACGAGCGGCCGACGACCGCGTTCGTCGCCGGCTTCCTCGGCGTGTCGAACCTGCTGCCCGGCACCGTCGAGGGCAAGGACGCCGTGCGGCTGGACGGCGGGCAGGTGCTGCAGGTCGCGGCGGAGCGCCTGAACGGGCACACCGGCCGCATCTCCGTCGGCATCCGGCCGGAGAAGCTTCAGATCGGCGGCGGCGGCGCGAACAAGCTCGCCGGCGAGATCGTCGAGAGCGCGTACGTCGGCGTCTCGACGCAGTACGTCGTCCGCACCCCAGTGGGCGAGGTCTCCGTGTACGTCCAGGGGGCGGGGTCGCAGGCACCCGGCGATCGGATCGAGCTGTCGTTCGCGCCGGAGTCAACGTTCGTGGTCTCTCGAGCTGAGGAGGGCTGAACCAGATGACCGAGTCGTACAACCGTAAAGAGCTGCTGCGCCGCGGTGTCGCGGGCAGTGCGCTGCTGACGGTGCCGGGGCTGCTCGCCGCGTGCGGCGGCGGGTCGAAGAACGCCGCAACGACTGCCGCGTCGACGACCGCGCAGACGATGCCGAAGAAGCTCACGTGGTCGAACTGGCCGCTGTACATCGACATCAACGAGAAGACGAAGACGCATCCCTCACTCGTCGCGTTCGAGAAGCACTACGGCGTCAAGGTCACCTACCTCGAGGACATCAACGACAACGACAGCTTCTTCGGCAAGATCGAAGGGCCGCTCTCGCAGGGTCAGTCGATCGGCCGCGACCTGATCGTGATGACCGACTCGTCGGGCCTCCCGCAGCGCATGGTGCAGCTCGGCTGGCTCGAGAAGCTCGACAAGTCGGCGATCCCGAACATCAAGAACCTGCAGCCGACGCAGCAGCATCCGAGCTGGGACCCGAACCGCGACTACAGCCTGCCGTGGCAGTCCGGCATGACGGGCATCGGCTACGACCCGAAGCTCGTCGGCGGCGACATCGACTCGCTCCAGCAGCTGCTCACCGACCCGAAGCTGAAGGGGAAGGTGACGATGCTCACCGAGATGTCCGACTCGATCGGCATCACGATGCTCGCGAACGGCGACGACCCGCTGCACGTCACCGACAAGACGTTCAACGCGGCCGTGTCGCGTCTGCAGAAGGCGGTGAGCTCCGGCCAGATCCGCCAGTTCACCGGCAACGACTACGCGCCGCTGCTGGCGAACGGGTCGATCTACGCCTGCCTCGCGTGGTCCGGCGACATGGTGCAGCTGCAGGCCGACCATCCCGGTCTGAAGTGGGTGCTGCCGAAGGACGGCGGGATGATCTGGACCGACAACATGCTGATCCCGAAGGGCGGCAACGTCTTCGGCGCGTCGACGCTGATGAACTGGTACTACCGCCCGGACATCGCCGCCGAGGTCGAGGACTACGTCAACTACATCTGCCCCGTCGTCGGCGCCGACAAGGTGCTGGAGAAGCAGGATCCCGCGGTCGCGAAGAACCCGCTGATCTTCCCGACGAAGGCGATGCTGGCGAACGCCCACGAGTTCGACGGCAAGGCGCTCAACAACGAGAAGTACAAGAAGGCGTTCCAGCAGCTGATCGGCGGGTAGGTTGCTCCGCCGTCACAAGTGGGCGATTCCGTACGCGCTGCTCGCGCCGGGCGTGGCGTGGCTGCTCGTGTTCTTCGTGGTGCCGATGTGGTACCTCGCGAAGATGTCCCTCTCCGAGGGGCTGTTCCCGTTCTTCTCGTTCGGCTGGGCGTGGGGGAACTTCCACGACGCGGTCTCGTCGTACCAGGTGCAGTTCGTGCGGTCGGTCGAGTACGCGGGCATCGCGACGGCGATCGCCCTCGTCGTGAGCTACCCGCTCGCGTACTGGATCGCCTTCCGCGGCGGCAAGTGGAAGAACCTCTTCCTACTGCTCGTCATCGCGCCGTTCTTCGTCACGTACCTGATCCGCACGCTGGCGTGGGAGACGATCCTGTCCGACAACGGGCTCGTCGTGCGGACGCTGCAGCACATCGGCATCCTCAGCTCGGACGGCAGGCTGCTCGCGACGTCGGCGGCCGTGATCGCGGGCATCACCTACAACTTCCTGCCGTTCATGGTGCTGCCGTTGTACGTCAGCCTCGAGCAGATCGACGGTAGGCTGATCGAAGCGGCAGGCGACCTCTACGCGTCGAAGCCGCTCGCGTTCATGCGCGTCACGCTGCCCCTGTCGCTGCCGGGTGTGTTCGCCGGCGTGCTACTGACGTTCATCCCGGCCGCCGGCGACTTCATCAATGCACAGCTGCTCGGCACGCCGCGGCAATACATGATCGGCAACGTCATCCAATCGGAGTTCCTGTCGGTCCGCGACTACCCGACAGCCGCGTCGCTGTCGTTCGTGCTGATGGCGGCGATCCTCGTCCTCGTGCTGATCTTCGCGCGGCTGCTCGGAACCGAACGCCTGACGGTGAGCCACGCATGAGGTTCGTACGGCGGCACATCCTGTCGGCGTACGCGGTGCTCGCGCTCGCGTATCTCTTCCTGCCGATCGGCGTCGTCGTCGCGTTCTCGTTCAACAACCCCAAGGGCCGCTTCAACTACACGTGGGAAGGCTTCACGTGGAAGAACTGGCTCAACCCCTTCGGCTATCCCGGCCTCGGCGGCGCATTGAAGGTCAGCATCGAGATCGCGCTGCTGTCGAGCCTGTTCGCGACGATCCTCGGCACGCTGGTCGCGCTGGCGCTCGTCCGCTATCGGTTCCGCGGCAGCGCCACGACGAACCTGCTGATCTTCGTCCCGATGACGACGCCCGAGGTCGTGATGGGCGCGTCGCTGCTGACGCTGTTCGTGAACTGGAAGATCCCGCAGGGCTTCGGGACGATCCTGATCGCGCACATCATGTTCAACGTCAGCTACGTCGTCGTGACCGTGCGCGCGCGGCTCGTCGGCTTCGACCGGCATCTCGAGGAGGCGGCGATGGACCTCGGCGCGAACGAATGGGTGACGTTCTGGCGCGTGACCCTGCCGCTGATCATGCCGGGGATCCTCGCGGCCGCGCTGCTGTCGTTCGCGCTGTCGATCGACGACTTCGTCATCACCTACTTCAACGCCGGCTCGACGATCACGTTCCCGCTGTTCGTGTGGGGCGCAGCACGCGTCGCGACACCGCCGCAGATCAACGTGATCGGCACGGCGATCTTCATCATCGCCGTCACCGGGATGCTCGCCAACATCGTGTTCCAGAACCTCCGTCTCCGGAAAGGGGCGCTCGCCGCATGATCGATCTCCAGCAAGCTGCACGCGACCATCTCTGGCTCCACTTCACGCGCATGGGCGCGTACGGCGCGGGCGAGGTGCCGATCATCGTGCGCGGCGACGGCTGTTACCTGGAGGACTCGAACGGCAAGCGCTACCTGGACGGCCTCGCGGGACTGTTCGCGGTGCAGATCGGCTACTCGCACGGCGACGAGATCGGACAGGCGGCGCACGCGCAGATGCGCGAGCTGCCCTTCTACACGAACTGGTCATATGCGCATCCGCGCGCGATCCAGCTCGCGCACGAGATCGCGCAGCTGACGCCCGGCGACCTCAACCGCGTGTTCTTCGTGTCCGGCGGCTCGGAGGCGGTCGAAGCGGCGTGGAAGCTCGCGCGGCAGTACCACCTCGCGCGCGGCGAGCGGCGCTGGAAGGCAATCGGCCGCCGCACCGCGTACCACGGCACCACGATGGGCGCGCTGTCGATCAACGGCATCGCAGCGTTGAAGAACACGTTCGAACCGCTCGTGCCGGAGACACTTCACATTCGCAACACGAACCGCTACCACCGGCCCGCCGACGAGACCGAGGCGGAGTTCACGGCGTTCCTGCTCGACGACCTCGAACAGACGATCCTCGCCGCCGGCCCCGCGACCGTCGCGATGGTGATCATGGAGCCGGTGCAGAACGCGGGCGGCTCGTTCACGCCGCCGGCGGGCTACTTCCGCGGCGTGCGCGAGATCTGCGACCGCTACGGGATCCTGCTCTGCGCCGACGAGGTGATCACCGGCTTCGGGCGTGTCGGCGAGTGGTTCGGCTCACAGCGTTACGACTTCCAGCCCGACCTGATGACGATCGCGAAGGGCCTGTCGTCTGCGTACGCCGCGATCGGCGCAGTCGTCGCGGCGGACCACGTGTTCGAGCCGTTCCTCGACGAAGCGTCGATGTACACGCACGGCATGACGTTCGGCGGTCATCCGGTGATGTGCGCGATCGCACTGAAGAACATCGAGATCATGAAGCGGGAGCGCGTCGTCGAGAACGTGCGCGAGAACGAGCAGTACTTCCACGACGCGCTCGCGCAGCTGCTGGCGCTCGACATCGCCGGCGACCTGCGCGGCTCCGGGTTCTTCTACGCGCTCGAGCTCGTCAAGGACAAGGAGACACGCGGCGGCTTCAGCCACGAGGAGTGCGAGACGCTCTTGCGCGGCTTCCTCTCGCCGCGGCTGTTCGAGCGCGGGCTGATCTGCCGGGCCGACGACCGCGGCGATCCCGTCGTGCAGATCTCACCGCCGCTCGTCGCGGGCAAGGCGGAGATCGACGAGCTCGCCGGGATCCTCGGCGACGTCCTCGCCGAGGCGCAGGCCCGGGTTTGAGGATCCTGGTCGTAGGGTCCGGGGGCGTCGGCTCGGCCGTCGCCCCGATCGCCGCACGGCGGTCGTTCTTCGAGCGCATCGTCTTCGCCGACCTCGATCTCGATCGTGCGCGCGCTGCGGCGGCGCGCGACGAGCGGTTCGACGCCGCGCGGCTCGACGCCTCCGATGCCGACGCGATCGCGGAGCTGGCCCGGGCGGAGCGCGTCGACGCGATCCTCAACGCTGCCGATCCGCGCTTCAACCCGCCGATCTTCGCGGCCGCGTTTGCCGCCGGCTGCACGTACCTCGACATGGCGATGACGCTTTCGAAGCCCGGCGGCGAGAAGCTCGGCGACGCGCAATTCGCGCGCGCGGCCGAGTGGGAGGAGCGTGGGCTGCTCGCGCTCGTCGGCATCGGCGTCGAGCCCGGGCTCTCCGACGTGTTCGCGCGCTACGCGGCCGACCACCTGTTCTCGGAGATCGACGAGATCGGCGTACGCGACGGCGCCGACCTGGTCGTCGAGGGTTACGCGTTCGCGCCGACATTCTCGATCTGGACGACGATCGAGGAGTGCCTCAACCCGCCCGTGATCTGGGAGCGCGATCGCGGCTGGTTCACGACCGAGCCGTTCTCGGAGCCGGAGACGTTCGACTTCCCCGAGGGGATCGGCCCGATCGAGTGCGTCAACGTGGAGCACGAGGAGGTGCTGCTGATCCCGCGCTGGATCGACTGCAGTCGCGTGACGTTCAAGTACGGGCTCGGCGACGAGTTCATCGAGATCCTGAAGACGCTCCACAAGTTGAACCTCGACTCGACCGAGCCGGTGCGGGTGCGCGGCGTCGACGTCGCGCCCCGCGACGTGCTCGCGGCGGCGCTGCCGGATCCCGCGACACTCGGCGACCGCATGCGCGGCCGCACGTGCGCCGGCACGTACGTCACCGGGCGGGACAAGGACGGACGCC
>Ga0070741_10020561_pt1 | contig 10383 bp, 9 predicted proteins | sample Coa_R1_4_FD_66440 | JGI IMG/M metagenome (GOLD analysis project Ga0070741, IMG submission 66440) | Surface soil microbial communities from Centralia Pennsylvania, which are recovering from an underground coalmine fire - Coalmine... | ecosystem: Environmental > Terrestrial > Soil > Unclassified ...
CACTTGCGAGCACGAAAGCGGGATTGCGCGCCGACGCATCGCAGCTCATGATCGCGGAGCGGTCGCGCCAAGCACAGATCTGGCCGCGCGGAATATTACCCCGAGAAGCGGACTGGCCACAACGACAGTAACAGAGCGTAGCGCAAGGCCGCCTGGTCGTCTGGTTCACCCTGCCTGGCATTTCTCTCCCAGAAATTCCCCCGAGGCAAGGAATTTTGATGGGCCGCATGAAAATTATGAGTTGGACGGAGAGCAGGGATGGATTTAGTGTCTTGGGGTCCGTATCCCTCATTCCGCAGGATGGTTTTTTATGACGGACCCAAGCACTGCCAAAGTTTCTGCCGCAACGTCTGTTGTAATTTCCACAGTCGCACCCCAGTTCGCTGGTTCTGACGATTTGAGTTACGAATACACTCTTGAGCACTGGCTGGAAGTCCGGGCCATGGTCTCAGAGGCCGAGGAAGAAAGAGGCGATCGCGCGAACCTGGCGGGGCATCGGCAAGAAGCCAAAGCCAGCGCGGCATAGTCGAAACAGCGGCAGGGTACCCTCTCGACCTCCAAAGCCGCAGTACGCCGCAAGGCTGAAAAGAAACATGCCTTCGCGTCGTGCTCCGCATCGACCGGTCCTGGCTGCCATCCCGTCGGCGTTCCTCGTCCGTTCGGTTAGCGGCGCGCATATAATGACGCAGCCCATGGACTGGACTCCCGCGTCCGTTGTCCGCTGGCTGTTCGACTCCGAACGCGGCGCCTCAGAACGCCTGCTGGCACGCTGGCTCTTTCTACGCGCGCTCGGTCTGATTCACTTTTCCGCGTTTTACTCACTGGCCTTTCAGATCCGAGGTCTCATTGGCCAGAACGGTATTCTTCCATCCAACGAGTACCTTGCCGCTGTGGCGCGCTCGATGAGCGGCGCGCTGCATTACTGGTACGCGCCAACCCTGCTGTGGTGGTCGACCGGGCTGCACATGCTGATGGCTTTGTGCTGGACGGGAATGGCCGCCTCGGTGCTTCTGGTTCTGAATGTGTGGCCGCGCGCAACCCTGCTGATCTGCTTCGTATGTTTTCTGTCGTTCGTCAGCGCAGCTGAAGATTTCTCCGGATACCAGTCGGACGGCATGCTGCTGGAAGCAACGTTCATCGCGCTGTTTTTTGCCCCTCGGGGAATTCGCCCCGGCATTGGAGCTTTGCATCCGTCGTTACGCGCCAGCTTGTTCCTGCTGCAATGGGAGTGGTTTCGCATCTACTTCGAATCAGGAATGGTGAAGCTGGCGAGCGGAGACCCGCAATGGCGCCACCTCACCGCCATGGACGAGTACTATCAAAACGGCCCCTTGCCAACCTGGATCGGCTGGTATGCCCAGCACCTGCCCCACTGGTTTCATGTGGGCAGCGCGGGCGCAACACTCGTGCTGGAGCTGGGGCTAGTCTGGATGCTGTTTCTGGGGCGGCGATGGCGAATCGTTTGTTTCTTTATTGTCACTCCTTGGGAAATCGGAGTGATTCTCACCGCGAATTACACCTTCTTGAATTACCTGGTGCTGGCACTGGGATTCCTGCTGCTGGATGACGAATTTCTGCTGCAATGGCTTCCGGAGAAATGGAGCACGCGCATTCCGACAATGAAGAGCGCTGTAAGGCAGCCGTTAGCATCTGCAGTGGGTACAGACGCGGGCGCTGCTTCCGGTGATGCCCAATCAGCATCGGCGCCGCGGACGAGTTTGCGCCGAAACTGGCGCGCACAGGTATCGAGGCTGAAGCTGGCCTTGTCGGCAGCCGTACTCACGCTTGTGTTTTACGTAACTGTGGTGCAAATGATCCCGCGACTTCCCCTCCCGACGTGGCCGGTCACTGCACTCGACCCATTTCGCATTGCCAACCGGTATGGACTGTTTGCAGTGATGACGCGCGGGCGTTACGAGATTGAGTTTCAGGGGTCAAATGACGGACAGAATTGGACAGCTTATCCATTCCGCTACAAGCCGCAGGACCCGAGCAAGCCGCCGGGAATCTATGCACCGTACCAACCGCGTTTCGATTGGAACCTGTGGTTTGCATCGCTGGGATCGTGGAGGGAATATCCGATTGTGCCGAGCACCGAAGAGAGATTACTCGCCAATGATCGCGATGTACTGGCCTTGTTTGCGAACAATCCGTTCTCGCAGGCTCCTCCCCGCCAGGTGCGGGCGGTACTATGGCAATACTGGTTCACGTCCTTGTCCGAGAAACGCGCGACCGGGCTCTGGTGGAACCGACGACTGCTCGGTCTGTATGCACCTACGCTGCTGCGCACCCCGGATGGAAAACTGCAGGTACTGGGGTGGCCTTCCTTGCCTCCACGAATGTGAACCGGCTCTGCTGAAAGATGAAATCCCTGTGAGAGGCACTCCACTTCGCGCGCGTGGGCACCGTTTATGACCAGGAGAGCTTGCGTCGTAGGCTCAGGGCCGAATGGCATGTCAGCGGCGATCGTGCTGGCGCAGGCGGGCTGGCACGTGGACGTGTGCGAAGCGGAAGCACAGCCCGGCGGCGGGGCGCGGACAATGGAACTGACCCTTCCGGGATTCCATCATGACGCGGGTTCAGCAGTGCATCCGCTGGCTGCCGCCTCTCCTTTTTTTTCCACGCTGCCGCTACAACAGCATGGGCTGGAATGGATCGAACCGCCCGCAGCATTGGCACATCCGCTTGATGATGGCACAGCGGTGATGTTGTATCGCGATCTGCGGGCGACGCAAGAAGGGCTGGGACGCGATGGCCGAGCGTGGCAACGGGTAATGCAGCCCTTTGTCGATCATTGGCAGGAATTCTCAGCAGAAGCCCTGGGCCCGGTGCCATTGGTTCCGCGGCATCCATGGTTGATGGCGCGCTTCGGAGCCCTTGCCTTTCCTCCAGCCACGAAGGTGAGTTCGGTTCTTTTTCGCGAAGACCGCACCAAGGCGCTTTTTGCGGGACTCGCGGCTCATTCATTTCTGAACCTCGATGCGCCCCTGAGTTCCGCCTTCGGAATGCTGCTGGGCGTGGCGGCGCACGTGGTTGGTTGGCCGATCCCACGCAGGGGAGCACAAGCGATTACAACTGCACTTTGCAAGTATCTGTTCGAGCACGGCGGCGAGTTGAAGACCTCCACACGAATTGGGAATATAGCGGAGTTGGACGGATACGAACTCGTGCTTTGCGATGTTACGCCACGGCAACTGCTGCACATCGCCGGCGATCGCCTATCACAGGAATACAAGCGGAGGCTGGGACGATTCCGCTACGGGCCGGGAGCGTTTAAGGTCGACTATGCCCTCTCGGCTCCTATTCCGTGGAGGGCACCGGAGTGTGCTCAAGCGGCCACGCTCCACCTGGGGGGCACCGCGGCGGAAGTCGCAACCTCTGAACGAGAGGTGAGCGATGGCAAACCGGCGGAGCGACCTTACGTTCTATTATCCCAGCCCAGCCTTTTTGATGCGCTGCGCGCACCGCAAGGAAAGCATATCGCGTGGGCCTATTGTCACGTGCCAAACGGCTCGGACTTCGACATGCTGCCGCGACTGGAGGCACAGATTGAGCGTTTTGCACCCGGATTTCGCGATTGCGTGCTGGCACGCCATGTGTCATCTCCAGCCGCGCTGGAGAAAATGAATGCGAATCTTGTCGGGGGTGACATCAACGGCGGCGCGCTGGATGTGCGGCAATTTTTATTTCGTCCTACCGGTCGCTACTATGCCACCTCGGCGCGAAATCTGTTTATTTGCTCGTCTTCTACCCCGCCCGGAGGCGGCGTACACGGAATGTGCGGATTTCACGCCGCGCGATGGGCGCTGCGAAGCCGGGAGTCACGCTGAAGGTGCTGATCTTTTCTAATTGTAAGTTATACACATGCAGCCAAAATCATTTACATGATAATTACTGCGGCGCCGTCGATGGCATCGCTCTTGACCGCCTGCAGCGCTTCATTTGCATCGTGCAGGCGAAATTGTGTGACTTTGGGACGCAACTGAATCTCGGCCGCGGTTTGCAAGAAATCACGAGCATCGGAACGCGTCATATTGGCCACGCTACGAATCTGGCGCTCCCCCCACAGCAGGCGATCGTAGTCGAACTGTGGCATGCGATCGAGATGAATGGCGTTGATCGCCACGACTCCGCCCTTGCGCAGGCTTGATAGCGCCGCCAGGACCACGTCGCCGCTGGGCGCGAACGTGATCGCGCGATCCAGTTCAACCGGGGGATGATCCTTCTCGCTGCCCACCCATGTCGCTCCTAACGATTCCGCCAATTTGCGATGAGACTCGCCACGAGTCGAAACATATACTTCACATTTCCAGGAGTGGAGAACCGCAATAGCAAGATGCGCGGATGCGCCGAAGCCAAAGAGACCTACGCGATCTCCCGATTCAACACCGGCCACTCGCAGACTACGGAAACCAATAATACCGGCGCAGAGCAGCGGAGCGGCGTGCAGGTCATCGAGGGCGGACGGCAGAGGAAAGCAAAAATCCTCTCGGGCGGCGGCGTATTCGGCATAGCCGCCATCGACAGTATAGCCAGTGAAGGTTGGCGAATCGCAGAGATTTTCCAGACTGCGACGGCAATACCAGCAGGTCCCGTCAACGCCCCCGACCCAGGAGATGCCAACCCGCGCACCCACGGGAAGGCGCCCGCCCCCGCTATCCACCACGTCGGCCACGATCTGATGCCCGGGAATTAACGGCTTGCGGCATTGCGGCAACTCACCTTCAACGATGTGAAGATCAGTCCTGCACACGCCACAAGCGCGAACTCTCAAAAGAACCTGATTGGGCTGCAACCCCGGCCGCGGGTACTCCTCTATTGTGAGGGGACGTTCAGAAACCGGTCTGGGCAGGCGAAGGAGTGCGGCTTTCATGTGGGCCTCCACCTATATTTACACATAGCTAATGCGGAGGACACCGCACTAAGAATTCAGACGCGAGAGCCCGTTGATCTATGCGGCGGGGTGGACGTGCTTTTGGGCCACCGGCATTTTCTTCAGTAACTCAAGAATACGATGCCGTACATGCCCATCTTCGGTGACATGTCCCGAGGCGGTGTCACTGTCTTGTACAACTTGATCCATGAGCCTGCGGTTGTGGAACTCGGGATCCTGATGCTGGCAGAAAGCGCAAGGCTTTGCAGTGCGTGTGTCGGTAATGATCTCGCGATGAAAATAGTCCATAGGGGGAGTTCCTTGTGTGAATGAGTGACAGGATAGACCTTCCCATGGCAGAGGGACAACACAGACCAGGACTTGCCTGTGGAAATCCGGTCCATTTCATTGCATTCGCAAGGAAAGTCGCGTTAAAAGACCGTGAAGGTGACAGGCGTTTTGAATACATTGCCGCATTTATCCCACGCCTGCACGGTGGCGTTGTAAAGACCGCTCGAGAGCGCGAGCCATGTATTGAGGCTGGAAGCATGAACGCTGTAAATCTTCACACCCGGCGCCGAATAAATCTGCATGGAATCGATACCCGCCTGGCAGTTTGGAGCGAAAGCGCTGGCAACGAAGTGCACCGGCGAACTTACCTGGGATTTATTGATGGGCGAGCTTACCTTTACGCCCGACTGGCCATTCACTGTGATGTAAATACCGGTTTTATAAGTATTGCCCACTGCGTCCCATGCCTGGGCAACGAGATAGTGCTGTCCATTCGCCATGGTTAGGGACGTATTCACAGTATTGCCGCTTACCTGGTATTGGAGAACATTGTCGACGTAGAGCTGCATGGTGGTGATCGGCGAGTCGTCAGGAGCGCTCGCTTGGATGGCCACGGGAGAAGCAACCACCGCGTTAGGCGCCGGCGTTGAGATAGTCACTGGGATATTCAGCACATTAACGTTTACGCCTTGCTGCAAAATGCGTCCCGCCGTGTCGGTCCCCTGAAACAACAAATAGTGCTGCCCTACGCTCATGTTCCACGGAGTGTTTATGCCGTTGCCGGTCTCCTGATACTGCAACACGTTATCCACATACACCTGCATCTGGGTAACTGGGCTCGCGTCCAAGGTAGTCGCTGTAAGTTGAATGGGAGAATATTGGGCAAGGTTGTTGCTGGGAGACGCGATGGTGAGGCTGGGATTTGCTACCGTGATAGTGAACGTATTACTGGTCACACCACCAGAATTGTCAGTGGCCTGTATGGAAAAGGTGTGAACACCTGGGCTGATCGAGATGTGGGTTTGCACAGAACTGGCATTCACTTGGTAAGTCAGTACATTGTCGACGTACACTTGCATGGTATTCACAGGCTTCTGCCCACCGCCCAAAGCGCTTACCGCGACCGGTGAAGAAACCACCGCATTCGGACTGGGCGATTTCACCAATACGGCTTCACTCTGCACGGTCACGTACTCCCCACGCTTATGGATGCCACCCGCATTATCCCACGACTGCACAAGAACGTAGTGCTTGCCCTGGGCCATCGGGATTGAGGTATTCACGGAATTCGCACTAACCTGGTATTGCAGGGTGTTGTCTACATAGACCTGCATGGAATAGACATTGCTGCTATCGGCAGTCGTGGCAACGATCGGCACCGGCGAAGCGACCGCGGCGCCCGAGAATGGGGTCGTAATGGAAACCGTGTTGAAAAAGTCGAGCATGGGGCTGGCGGTCGCGCCGGCTGTGGGACAAGTCTTCAGGCCGAGTGCGGCGCAGACGGTCGCAAGAAGATTCTCATGCGCATACAAGGTCTGCGACTGATACGCGGGTTTCACTTGCGGTCCGATTAGCACTGTGGCTACGTGGCCGCCACAACCAGTCGAAATTTGTGAACTGCAGCGGTCATCGCTCGTGAGATTACCTTCGTCGGCCACAATGAACAGGAGCCCGTCGCCGCCAGGCTGGAATTCTGGACGCGCGAGTATCGCCGGAACCTGGGCAGCAAGCCATGCGTCTTCCTGCGCAAGGGTGCCGTCGTGACCATCGTCCTGCAGATTGGGAGTGATGTATGCGTAGTTAGGAGTCGCATCGTTTTGCATGTCGATGGCTAGTTGCGTGTAAGGAACACTGTTCAGTTCCTGGCTTGCCGTGCAGGAATCGGTGAAATCGATGAGCGGATTATGACGGCGAACATAATTTCCCGACTGCAACCCCTGAAAACCGGGATAGGGCAGGTCCTCTTCGTAAGCCTTCCAGGTGAGATTGAGGGCCAGTAATTCGCGGACCATATTGTCCACGTCGTAACACGAAGTCGTGTCTGGATTGCTGGTCACCGGCTGACCGGCGACTAGCCACATCAATGCCGAAAGCGAGCTGTGCTGGTTGGAATAGTACTGAGTGGCTAACCCATATTGATTAGCCAGTGAGTTGAAGTAAGGCATATCCGAGTTGCCAATCATGTCTTCATAACTGTGATTCTCCTCGGTGATAAGCCAGACATGACTGGACTGCGGAACCTGGGCAAGCAGGCAGGTACTCACAAGGCACGATACCAGCAATAGACGAAGTGGCATCTTCAACTCTCCGTCGAGATAATTGGGGGGAATCTTTGCTTTCGTTCCGTAAAGTGGGGGAGTCTTCTTACGGGCCCGCGTGCTTGAACGTACGTCTCAAGACCGGTGCATTCCAGCCGGAAGGCGAGTGCAAGATAGACCAGTCCAGGTGTTTTGGCAATTAGTCAAACACCTTAGCCGAGATATTTTTTAGAGTTAACCGGTGCCTTGGTAGATTTTGAACCGGCGGGCACTTCCACAACCGCGTCTAGCGGTAAACGGCGGCGAGGGCTTCCTGCGCGGTGGTGAACTGGGCCCCGAGTTCGCGAAGCTCGGCGACAGTTCGCTCACCTGCGGCGGGATCCAGCGTTTCAATCGCATCACGCACGACACTGACGCGCCGTCCGCGCTCCAGCAGACCTTTGGCCGCTAGGCGTACGCAATATTCAGTCACCACCCCGAAGACGGTGAATTGAGGTTGCGTTCCCAAGCGCGCCACAAGAGAGTCAGCGTGGCGGCTCTGGAAAATGTCAAGAGTCTGTTTTTCAAGCAGTACCTGATGATGGGAATCGAGATCATCGGGCAGCTTAGCCGTGCTGGTATTTTCCACCCGAAAAATGGAATCGGTAAGAGCGTCAGGGACGAAGTCCGCCCCCGAAGTGCCTTTCACGCAGTGGGGTGGAAACTGCTTGAATTCGGGATCGTCCGGCGTGTGGAAACATCCATGGGAGACAAGAAAGACGCGTCCGTCGCGAGCAGCATTGGTGAGCTTGCGGAAATTTGGCAAAAGCTTTTCCGCTCCCGGAACATACAATCTTCCGCCCGGCAGCATGAAATCAGCCTGTGGATCCACTTCCCAGAAGATGAAGTCGCGAGAGGGCATGACAAAGCTGAGTCACTGACCAGCTTCTGACATTTTAACCTGCCGTCATTCACGGGTCCGAGTTGGAGAACCCACTACGCGGGCAACGACACTGCAATCAGGACACTGGTGCACTCGCTCATCCCGACCATAATACTCACGCGCAACTTGAGCAGAGGTGAGAGTCCTTACCCGCCGCACTCTAAAAGAGATTCCACAGGTATTGATTGTAGACGTCGTGGTGATATTGAACCTCGGGAGCTTTCACGAAAGTACCCAGCAGACGCGGACAGCGATCAGCGGATGCCTGTTTCAGATCGGCATAGCGCCCCTTCACGTCTTCGCCGAGCATTTTACTGACCCACGCGGATTTGCGGAAGTTATCGATGGCGGTGTAGACATTGTCTGGTAAATAGCGTTCAGCCTGCCGCAGGTTCTTAATCTTGGCGGTCTCGCCATCCAGGCCGGTCTTGAAGATGGAGTACATCACCATGTAGGGATTGGCATCGGGAGCCACGGAACGAATCTCCACACGCATGCTCCTCTCATTACCGATAGGAATGCGCACCATAGAGCCGCGATCGGTAGGCGAGGCCTTGATCTGATTGGGCGCCTCGAAATGCGGGTCAAGTCGCCGGTATGCGTTCACGCTGGGGTTCAGCATGAGGCAGATATCATTAGCGTGGGTCAGTATGCGATCCAGAAAAGCCCAGCCGTCCTTGCTGAGCATTTCTTCGCCCTTGGCATCCCAAAAAAGATTCTTGCCGTTCTTGCTGATAGAAACATTCGTGTGCATGCCGTTACCGTTCACACCTACCACGGGCTTCGGCAAAAACGACGCCGTGAAGCCCATCTTGGTCGCGACCTGCCGGCAAATGAGTTTGTAGAGCTGAATCTGGTCGGCAGCGTTTACCACCTCGGCATAGCTGTAGTTAATTTCGAACTGAGAAGGCGCAACTTCGGGATGGTCCTTTTCGTTCTGGAAGCCCATGGCGCGTTGCACTTCAGCGGTGGTGTCGATGAAAGTGCGCAGCGGGTCGCCGGGCAGCGAATGATAATAACCACCTGTATTGACGTATTCGAACTTGCCGGTCTCATGATAACGTCGCTCGGCGTCGGTCCCGCGGAACAGAAATCCTTCGATTTCGTTGGCCGCGTTCATGGTATAGCCTTCTTTCTTCTTGTAATCGTCCGCGAAGGTCTTAAGAATTCCGCGAATGTCGGCGCTGTACGGGGTACCGCCCTTGTCGATGACATCGCCAAAGACCAGCACCTTGCCCGGGCCAAATATGTCAGCCGGTCCCCAGTAAAACGAACTCCAATCGATGCCTAAACGAAGATCGCTCTCGCGCTGGGCAGTGAACCCACGAATAGAAGAACCGTCAAAAGTTAAATTGTCCCAGCTCTTGATGAGGAATTTCTTGTCATAGTCGAGCATGTGCAAGCGGCCTTCGAGGTCGCTGAACAGCACGGTGACGGCCTTGATCCGCTTCTCGTCTGTGAGGTACTTGAGGCGCTGCTCCTGCACCTTGTGCACCGCGGTTCGATTTTTGCGCGCCTCCTTTGCGCCCAGATTCAGTTGTTCCAGTTCGTCGTAAGAGATCGCCAGAAAATCGCGTAGCTCGTTCAATCCAGCTCCTTTGAGTTGCCCTGTTAGTGAATCAAGGGAAGGTGCATTACAAACGTTTTACACTATCCTGCGGCATTTGCTTCTTGCCAATTAATTCTGATGATGAGGGTATAAGCAGAATTTATGAAGCAGTGGCGCATTCCTTTTTTGGAATTTCTTATTCGGCCAGTGCCATTGGCCAGCAAAGCTCTAGCGACTTAATGCGTGCGGAAACCAGCCGAGCGCACTTTTTCTAGGAAGCCAAATGCTGTATACATATCGGTTTTGCTGAAAATATGAACAATTTGCGGCTAAGCTGAGGACGCACTTGCGCCCCTGCTTTACGTGGTGTCCGGTCGTCTCGGCTTTCCGCGGTGGAACGGAGTTTCAGTGAGTTCATATCGGTCGTTTTTCCGCACCTTCAGCTCCATCCTCATCGTTTTCGCCGCATTCACATCCATTTCAAACACTT
>Ga0070741_10020562_pt1 | contig 10383 bp, 7 predicted proteins | sample Coa_R1_4_FD_66440 | JGI IMG/M metagenome (GOLD analysis project Ga0070741, IMG submission 66440) | Surface soil microbial communities from Centralia Pennsylvania, which are recovering from an underground coalmine fire - Coalmine... | ecosystem: Environmental > Terrestrial > Soil > Unclassified ...
CCGGGGTTGTGGCTACTGTAGGTACAACTTCTTCACCGGCAGTGCCTTTTAATACTTGCATGCCGGTGGAGATTTTTCTTCACATTGCCGGTGATCCTGCAGGCGCCTTCACCTTCTCGGCCACTATGAATACGTCCGCCAACAATAACAACACGCCCGATACGCGGATCCTGCAAGTTGACATGATCGATGAAAAAGGCGTGGTTACCAGTGCCGCTCCGGTGACCATAACCAGCAACAACCCCGTGGCAGCCAGCATTGCCGGAACTACCTTGACAGCAAACTCCCCCGGAGGCGCGGGTCTGCAGGCAGTTTGTGCTCCGCCCGCTTGCGGTATAGGAATTAATGCACCGGTTTACAGCAATGTATTCAACGTCACAGTAAACGGCACCAGCCCCGGCAGCACCGTTTATGTGGCTAGCTCATTCCCTGTTCCCACGGGACAAACCATGCCGCTGGTTCCCATTGATACCACCAAAAATCCTCCCGTCGTAGGGACTACGATTCCATTGCCCGGTGTGCCCAATTCCATTGTGTTTGATCGCGCAGGCGACAAGGCCTTTATTGGCACCGATGAAGGATTGGTTACGCTGACTACCACAGGCAATACGGTCACCCTGTCTGCGCCTGTGGCCATAGGCAAGGTCCTGGCTGTTTCTCCAGACGGCTCTCTGGTGATCATTTCCAATGCGGCAAATAATCCCTCCACAGGCACGCCGATTGAACCCAATCCTGCCAATCAGCGCGTTTGGATTTTCAATAGCTCGGCCAGCACCCTTACCACATTTTTATCTGCGGGAGCAGTGGCAGCAACCTATGATAATGACGGCTTTCGCGCCTATATTGTCAGCAACAACAACAGCGGGAATTTTTATGTCTTTTCACCGTCGCTCACCTTCGTGACAACAAATTTTGGCGATACAAGCAACAGTACCGGCGCGGCGACCCTGCCTTCAGGGCCGTTCGCCTATGTGGCCAACTCAGCCGGCGGTTTAAGAGCAATCTCTACTTGTAATAATGCTGTGCAGGCTGTCGCGCCACCCACCAACACGGCAAACATTCAGTTTGTTGCCGCTCCGTCAAATCAGGACCAGATATTTGCCATGGATTCTTCCGGCGTTGATGTTGAAACTGTCACCGTTAAGCCGCTTGTTCCTCCTTTGGCTTCACCTTTTACCGCGGCCACCTGCACGCCCAACGTGAGCTACAGCAACCAGTTCTTTGATTTCGGACTGGGCGCATTTACGGCGAATCAGCTCATTGTGGCCAGCAACAATTCGCATGTAGCTGTGTTGCCTCACGGCCACAGCGCTGTCCTCACCCTGGTTCCCACGCAAGGCGTCGGCAGTGCCCCGCTGGCAGGAGGCGCATCCGCTGAAGCGGTCGCCGGTGCCATGACCCTTGATGGCAGCACGCTCTGGGTGGGCGTCTCCAACAGCAATACCGTGGACCGCATCAACATGCTCGATAACACAGATGAAATCCAGATACCCATGAAGTTTGTAAAAGTTGATGGCTCTCCGGCCCCGCCGAACCTGATCGCCATTCAACCAAGGTAACTTCAACAGAAGTAAGTCAGGACCGATTTTGGAATTTTCCACCATGCGCGCATGAATACCTCATCCATGCGTGCCTATCGTGGCCGGCTCGCACCCTCACCCACTGGATTTCTTCACCTTGGCCATGCCCGCACTTTTTGGGTGGCTTGGCAGCGCGCCCGCGCCTCCGGCGGCAAGCTCGTCTTTCGCAATGAAGACCTCGACTACCAACGATGCAAGCCTGAATTCGTCAGCGCCATGTATGAAGACCTGCGCTGGCTCGGCCTAGATTGGGATGAAGGCCCCGATCTCTCATCCTTATCTGGCAAAAGTGGCCAGTATGGAGACCTCTGCATTAGCGGCCCGTTCGCGCCGTACTCGCAAAGCCAGCGGCGCAGCTTTTATTTTGAAGCCTGGCGTAAACTGCGCGACGGCGGCTTTATCTATCCCTGCACCTGCTCGCGCAAAGATTTGGAACGTGCGCTGTCTGCTCCACATGAAGAACCATTGCATGGAGGAGACTCACATGAACTACAAATAAACGATTGTGGAGCGCAGGCGCCCTCGCCTGCGACCGAAAAAGTGAACAATGCAAGCACGCAGCCGGGGGCGGCTGCGGTCCAAAGTTCTTATTCTTCCTTGCAGCCGGGGATCCCGGACCACGCCGCTCTTGCGCGGGCTGGAACGGACGATGAACTTCCCTACCCCGGCACTTGCCGCGAGAAAATCGGCACAGCCAAAGATTACGATTCTCCCGCCGGCGTAAGCTGGCGTTTTCGCGTTCCTGACAGCGAGACCATCTCGTTCGACGACGGCTACTATGGCCATCAGCAATTCGTGGCTGGACGTGACTTCGCCGACTTCCTGCTCTGGCGTCGCGACGACATCCCCGCCTATCAACTTGCTGTGGTGGTCGATGATGAAGCCATGCAGATCACTGAAGTCGTTCGCGGCGCTGATTTGCTCAAAAGCACCGCGCGCCAACTGCTGCTGATCCGCGCGCTGGGATATTCAACGCCTGCATATTTCCACTGCCCGCTGCTACGCGACGAAAAAAATATACGGCTGGCGAAAAGACATGATGCGCTGAGTTTGAGAAAGCTGAAAGAGCAGGGCGCCCAAGCGGAAGAGTTGAGGGGGAGATTCGCACAAGAAATAAAAGACGATATCCAATTTCTATAATGGGATTCTATACTAACTTTCTTGCACTACGCTGATTTAATCTTTCATTGAACCCGCCAATTTATTTTTTGTGTCCCTGTAGCTTTCATTTTCTTCCCTTCTTACATCTCTATAGATCAGCTGTTCCCCAGAAAGAAGAACGTTCATGAAATCCATAGTTCGATTGATTTCTATATTTGGAATAGCTTTGTTTATTTTGTCCTCTGGATCGATTCATGCCCAGAGTTCAACATGCGCCCCCTTCGGCACATTTAGCCTCAGCAGCGGGACCTATACTGTTCAGAATAACGAATGGAATTCGAGTGCGACTCAATGTATCAGCGCTACAGAGCCAAGCAGCTTTAGTATTACCCAGTCAGCTATTTCAAATCCAACCAATGGCGCTCCCGGCAGCTATCCTTCCATTTATCGAGGTTGTCATTGGGGAAATTGCACCTCAAACAGCGGATTGCCCCTGCAGGTCAGCAATATTGGAAGCGCGCTGACCAGCTGGAACACTACCCAGCCTGGTTCCGGAGCATACGATGTAGCTTACGACGTATGGTTCAACCAAGCCTCTTCAACGAATGGCCAGCCCGATGGTGCTGAATTGATGATATGGCTAAACAGCATAGGCGGTGTTCAACCTGCAGGATCCCCTATAGGGCAAGTAACCATTGGAGGGGCAAGCTATACGGTTTGGACTGTGCGGATGTCGACATGGAACTACATTGCTTATGTCAATAACAGCCCTACAACAGCGGTTACAAATCTGGACCTTCACGCTTTCATAAATGATGCGATCGCGCGCAACTCTATCAATTCATCTTGGTATCTCATCGATGTAGAAGCAGGATTCGAACTGTGGCAGGGCGGGGCTGGGCTGGGTACCAATTCATTTTCGTTCAGCAGCTCGGCAACAAGTGGCTCCAATCCCACAACTTCAAATATCTCCATCAGCCTGCAAGCAATTTCACCCAATCCAAGTCATGTCGGTACGGCGACTAACTCTACTGTCAATTTCACCAATCAAGCAAGCTCTTTCGCTTCGGTAACTCTGGTCAGTGAATTGACCGATCAGGCCGGAAACATCATAGCGAGCCAATCACAAGCGGCAAATCTGGCGCCGCAGCAAACTCTTGCTGTAACACTGACCTCATTCCCAACTGCAGTCGGATCCTACAATGTCGTCGGAGTAGTTAAAGATACAGCTGGGAACGTGCTCCAGCAAAGCACAGTAGGAACGCTCACTGTGAACTAGCTTCTTACATCAAATTAATCCGTGGCCAAGAGGAGGAACAAGGATCACTTGTTCCCTCCTCCGCTCGATGCACCTGCTGCGGGCTTCTCATCCTTGCCCAAATCCCCAAACGGCCAGATCCCTGCTGCCTTCAAGAACACGTCGGCATGCTTGTCGGTCAGCATCTTGGCCGTTTTTTCCGGAGGCCACGGGCTGGCCAGGCGCTCAGGACGGTCGGCGATCCAGAATGCCGTCAGGCCCATCACGGTTGCATCGCGGGTGAGCAGATCGGGCTTCACTTTGTCAAAGGTATCTACGGCGGAGTGGTGCGTGTATTTGTACTCCGGCGAATCCTGGTCCATGTTAATGCCCGGCAGACCGGCGAGAATGAATGGTCCCGCATCGGTGCCAAAAACCGGACGATCATCCACGTCCAGATCGCCAAAAGCCTTTGTAGAATCCGCAAACTTCTTGACCGCAGGAATAAGGTCATCGTGCCCGCCCATGTTCAGCTTCACAACAGGTCCTTGCCCATTATCCAGAATCAATGCCGCAACGTGGTTGGCCATTTCATCTTTGTGGGTTTTGGTGTACGCCAGCGATCCCAACAGGCCCTGCTCTTCTCCTGTGAACAGAACAAAACGAATCGTGCGCTTCGGCTTGAAACCGCTCAGCTTGATGGCCTTCGCCGCGCCCAGAGTCGTGGCAACGCCGCAACCATCGTCAGTGGCGCCGTCAGAAAGGTCCCACGAATCAAGGTGCCCACCCACAACAATCACCTGCTCCGGATGCTCGCTGCCCCGGATTTCACCCACCACATTGGCCGAATCAACCGGGCCGCTGGTCACCGTGTTTTGCACGTTGATCTTGATGCGCACGTTCTTGCCCTTGTCAACAAAGCGCGTAAGCTGTTCCTGGTCTTCTGCCGTCATGCTGACCACGGGAATTTCATAGTAGGTGTCAAAGCCCATCGCGCCGGTATGCGTAAGCCGCATACCCTGGGCAAACGAGCCGCCCTGCCCGCCGATGACCGCCACTGCATTTGCCTCATGCGCCTTCTTAAGAAAGTCGCCGAACTTGGCAAAGCCGTTCATTCTCTGCGCCTGCGTTGGCTCCGGGCCTTTCCTCACGATCAGCAGGACCTTGCCCTGCCAGTGAGATGCGTTGTTTTTCATCTCATCATCTATTTGATTGACGTTCACCGGCACTACGTCAGCTTCTTCGCCGCCTTCTTTGGTTGAGCCCACCCAGCCCATGGAATCGATCACCAGCTTCTTATGGATCGGGATCACAATCTCTGCTTCCGCAACGCCGCGGGTCCATCCGCGCGAGATCTGCCACTTTTCCGCATGCACATTTTCCAGACCCATGGCGCGCATCTTTTGCATGCCCCACTGAACAGCTTGCCCGGCCTGTATCGATCCGGTCACGCGTCCGCCAATATAGTCAGAGAGTTCTTCCAGATCGCTGTAAGCCTCATTGCTCATCATGCCCTGTCCGGCAATGGCCGTGAGCGCGGGCATGGTGCCATCTTCTGCTGGAGCGGCAGGTTCCGCGGAGTTGGCCAGCGCAGCATGGAGTGAAAGGCAGAACAACAGCACAAGTCCGGCCCCGGACAAAAGAAAGTTGAGTTTACGCATGGGGGTTACACCTCAAGAAATTTTCAGATTATGGCGAAGGCAGATTATATCCTGTACTGAGAGACGTTCGCCGCTCATGACGGTGAGCATCAAACAACACGTCATTTACAATGTCTCCGCAAATTATATGAAGATCATATCTTTGTTTTTTCTCGTCTGCGCTTCCAGTTTGTTTTGCCAGCAATTGCAGCCCGCGCCCAAAGCGCACATTACTGAGGTGACGCCCAAAGCCGGCTACTTCAACGAACCTGCCATCGCCGTGAACATGAAAGACCCGCAACAACTTGTGGTGGCGTGGCAAATCAACGCCAGCGCGGCGTTTTCCAAGGACAGCGGCGTGACCTGGAAGACCGCGGCAAACACAGCGCCGGGAAATTACCGTGTCTCCGGCGACGTCTCTCTGGCGTATGATGCCGCTGGCCACGCCATTCTGTGCTATATCGCCTTTGACAAGCTTGGCGCCACAAACTATTGGGCACAGGGTGCAACGCGCAACGGCATCTTTATTCGTCGCTCGCTCGATGGCGGCGAGACTTGGGAACCGGACGCCATCACCATCATTTCGCATGAATCCACGCCCGACATTCCTTTTGAAGACAAACCCTGGGTAGTTGCCGATACCAGCGGGCTTCACCCCGGCAACCTTTATATCGGCTGGACGCACTTCACTCTTTCCGCCAGCGACCTAATCTTCTCCCGCTCAACTGACGATGGCAAAACCTGGTCCAAGCCCATCAAGCTGAATACTGTCTCCGGCCTGCCGCGCGATGATAACGGCGCGCTGGAAGGGTTCCATGGCGTTGTCGGGCCTGACGGCACTCTCTATACCATTTGGGACGACCGAGACGGCATCATGATGGCCGTCTCGCACGATGGCGGCGCGACCTTCAGCAAAGACCGTCGCATTATTCCCGCAGGCCCCGGTTATTTCGGCATCACCGGCGTGTCTCGTTCAAACGGCTTCCCCCAGATTGGCATTGATCCGCGCCGCACTGTCGATCCCAAAAATGAAACTTATAGCGGCAAGGAAGGCGGCAATCTCTACGTTGCCTGGAGTGACTACACTAATGGCGATGTCGATATTTTTGTTGCCTCTTCCGCCGATCACGGGCGCACCTGGAGCAAGCCTGTCCGCGTGAACACAGATCCTATACACAACGGCAATGATCAGTTTTTTCAGTGGATGGCCGTTGATCCGCAGAGCGGCGCCGTGAACATGATCTTCTATGATCGCCGGACTGATAACAAAGAAACTACGGTCACGCTGGCGCGCTCAACTGATGGGGGCAAAACTTTCCAGAATTACGCATGGGACTCGGAAGCGTTTGAAGCTGAAGGCGATTTTCTGGGTGACTACCTTGCCATTACCGCGTCCGGCAATAAAGTATTTGGCGCCTGGGCCCACCAGACTTCAGAAGCAGCCAAGAGCCAGCGTGGCAAGCAAACTCGAACCACTGTGCGCGTGGGCACCGCGGATTTCAACTAGCACACGACCATTGCCGCGCCCGCAAGCCCAACACTTAAGGAACCTGCGAACGCGGCGTTTGGTCAAACGTGAAGGAGCACTTGAATCCTTGCTCCTTCGGGCGCGTGAATCGGGATTTATTTTGGCTGCAGCACAATCACATTGTTTGAGGCGAAGTCTGAAACGTACGTCAATCCAGTGCGCAGGTTTACGGCCACTGCGATTGGGAAAGTTGCTGGAACGGGCAAATTCTGCAGCACCTGATTGGTATTCCCGTCGATGATGGTCACGCTTTGGCTCTGCCCATTGGTCACGTAGACCTTGTTATTGAGCAGGTTCACATCCACGTTGTCAGGAAATTGTCCGGTTGGAACCTGAGTCGTGTTCTGATTGGTGGCCCCATTGATCACCACCAGAGTTGAGTCAGCGCCCTGGGTAACGTAGACGCTGTTTAGCCGAAAATTCGTCACGACATTCTCCACGCCAAAATCCTCCGGAATGGTCGCGAGCAGAGCGTTGGTGCTGCCATCAAAAACCAGGACCTCTCCGGGAAAGCCGCCACCCACGACGTAGAGGCGGTTGGTTTGTGGATTCACGGCAACCCCGGCCGGCTGGGTGAACACTGGGACCATTGTAACGATGGTGTTGGTCTTTCCATCGATCACGATATACTGGCCGTTATCGGCATCCGAGGCGTAGATCAGGTTGGTTACGGGATTCACGGCCAGCCCTTGCAGCCCTATGCCGCTGCCGCTGGCAATCGGAATCGTGGTAATCAGGCTGTCGGTCCTGCCATCGATGACCGCGATATCGCACGATGCCGTATTGAAGCTGCACGAAGTGGCATAAATCCGGTTGGTCCTTATGTTCACTGCGATGGAATGGGTATCCCGCCCAATATCGATTCTTGCAGTGATCTGCTGTGTCTTGCCGTTAATGACCAACACCTGCCCTGCGCTGTTATCAACTGCAACGTAAACTTTGTTGGTCACGGGATTGGCCGCAACCGCGTTGCTTCCGCCGCCGACGGAGATTGTGGTCAGGACCGAATCGGCCCTGGTGGGGATTGAGACTAGGAAGGTTAAAAGGCCAAGGCTCGCGAGACTTAAGATCGCTTTCTTCATACAAGAAATCTTCTCCATTTCGATTTAAGTCCAGGGGGTACTCTCAATAAGAGCAACTCTCATGCCAATCAAAATCAGAGAGAGAGCTGCTGGATTGTGAGTACCTGCTGGATTTTCTTAGGAACGAGAGTTCCACTTTTGAGATTGCGGGATACTGGCCAAGGATTAAGGTCGGTAGCAGCTTTATGACGAACTGACTTTTGGCTTGAACTGCTGGCCCCTCTTGCCAACCAAACTCCCTGCAACGCTTGCCTACTCTGCCGTCATCGCATGTAGCAGAGATGAGCGCTGAAATCCGCATTGGCACTTCCGGCTATCACTACAAGCACTGGGTGGGAACGTTTTATCCGCCCAAAACGCCGCCTTCAAAGATGCTGGGGTATTACATCCAGCACTTTGACACCCTGGAGCTGAACAACAGCTTCTATCGTCTGCCTACGATTGAGGCGTTTGAATCCTGGCGCGACGCCACACCAAAGAACTTTGTTTTCGCCGTGAAGGCCAGCCGTTATATCACGCACAACAAAAAACTCAGAGATCCGGAGAACGCCCTGGAGAACCTTTTGCCCCGCGCAGAGCATCTGGGCCGGAAGCTTGGGCCGGTACTCTTTCAGCTTCCACCTCATTGGAAGCTGAATCTTGAGCGTCTGGAAGCGCTGCTGGAAATTCTGCCGCGCGAGCATCGTTACGCCTTCGAGTTCCGCGAATTGAGTTGGATAACTCCGGAAGTAAACCGCCTGCTCGAGCGCTTCAACGCCGCGTTCTGCATTTATGAGCTTGCTGGCTATCACTCGCCCTGCGAGATCACCGCAGATTTTGCCTATGTACGACTGCATGGGCCGGAAGCCGGAAAATATCAGGGGAGTTATTCTTCCGCGCGGTTGCGCGCCTGGGCGCGGCGCATTGAAGAGTGGGGAAAGAAGCTGAAGGCTATTTACATCTATTTCGACAACGATCAGGCTGGATACGCCGCACAGAACGCGCTGGCCTTGAGTGAGATGGTCTTTGGAAAGCGCTCAAGACCGAGAGAAGCCGCGTAAAACCTTTGCCGCGGATTGTTTTCTGAAATCCCGAGCGGAGCGAGGGAACCCTATTGTGGCAAGAAACTTGACTTAAGATGTGATTTCATGACGAGTGCACGAGAAGATGTGCAAGAGCAGACCCTAGAAATTTCGAAGCTAAAGTGACCCCGCACCCGCAAGAACACAGGTTCGGAATTTCAGAAAAATGATCTGCGTTTATCTGCGCAATCAGCGGCGAATTACTTCTTAGCCGCCACTTCCAGCCGGGCATTCGCGCGCAGCAGCGCGGCCTGTGCGTCCTTGTTGCCTTCCGGACCGGCTTTCTGCAACTCGGCTTCAGCTTTTTTCTTGGCTGCCTCAGCGCGGGCCGTGTCGATATCTTCTGCTTTCTCCGCGGTTTCTGCCAAGATGGTGACTTTGTTCTGCAACACTTCGGCAAAGCCCCAGGCCACCATGAGCCGCTTGGTCTGGCTGCCATTGCGATAGCTGATCTCGCCTACCGCAAGCTCCGTGATGAGCGGCGCATGGCCAGGTAGCACGCCAAGATGTCCCGTCTTGCCGGGAATCTCAATGTACTCGGCCGCGTCGTTCACCACCAGCCGCTCCGGTGTTACTACTTCGAGTTGGATGGTCTCTGCCATGAATTACGCCTACGCCGCTGCGCCAGCTTTCATCTTTTCCGCCGCTTCCAGCACTTCATCAATCGCGCCCTTCATGTAAAAGGCCTGCTCAGGAACATCATCGTGCTTGCCTTCAATGATCTCCTTGAAGCTACGCACGGTGTCGGCAATCTTGACGTAACGGCCCTTCATGCCGGTAAACTGCTCAGCCACGTGGAACGGCTGCGAGAGGAACTTCTGGACTTTTCGAGCACGAGCTACCGTCAGCTTGTCTTCTTCGCTCAGCTCTTCCAATCCCAGAATGGCGATGATGTCCTGCAGGTCAGCATAGCGCTGCAGAATTCGCTTTACGCCCTGCGCCACATCGTAATGCTCCTGACCGACGATGTGCGGATCAAGAATGCGCGAGGTGGACGCTAGCGGATCAACCGCGGGATAAATTCCAATTGCAGTCAGCGGACGCGAAAGCACCGTGGTCGCATCCAGGTGAGCGAAGGTCGTGGCCGGCGCAGGATCAGTGAGATCATCGGCAGGCACATAAATCGCCTGCACTGAGGTGATCGATCCACGCTT
>Ga0070741_10020563_pt1 | contig 10382 bp, 9 predicted proteins | sample Coa_R1_4_FD_66440 | JGI IMG/M metagenome (GOLD analysis project Ga0070741, IMG submission 66440) | Surface soil microbial communities from Centralia Pennsylvania, which are recovering from an underground coalmine fire - Coalmine... | ecosystem: Environmental > Terrestrial > Soil > Unclassified ...
AGGGAGTGTCAATGACAATTGACACAAATTCCGTCGCTGATATATCCCGCAACCTCCTTTCTATAGAGGTCGCTAACTTTATTCGACGCGAAATCCTAAACGGCACACTGCGCCCGGGCGATCACTTGATTGAGGCGACCTTTGCTCAACGCCTTCAGACCAGCAAGTCCCCGGTGCGCGAGGCATTTCGCCTACTTGAGGCCGAAGGATTAGTCGTGAATTATCCCCATCGCGGCTCGTTCGTTACCCAGCTCGACCCCCGCGACGTTTGGGAGCTCGATACCCTGCGAGCGGTACTAGAGCCATTTGCGGCGGAGCTTGCCCTGGAGAAAATAGACCAAGATGGCATCCGCAAGCTCGAGGCTTTAGTCAGCGCTATGGACAGCGTGGAGAATGAAATCGTGATGAGCCAGCTCCACGCCGATTTTCACAAGACCATTATTCACTGTTCTGGACACAAACGCATTATCGAAATCCTGGATGGACTCTGGGCGCAGATGAATTTGCTGCTGGTGATTACTCATTTTGGCCATTTGAAAAAGGAGACTATCCGGCACGACCATCAGCTTCTTTTAGAAGCGATCAAGCAACGCAACGCGGCCCAGGTGCGAAAATTGTTCAGAGAACACGTTTATGGCACCTTGCCCGGTCTAATGCAATCGCTCAACGCGGAACTAGAGTCGGGTGCAGCTACTATCCAGGAAATCCAGGCATCGTAGCGGAAGGCGATGTATAGATCTATCCCCAACAATTTCTCTTGATTGGCATAAGAAAACCAGCCGTTTGAGGCTGGTTTTCACATATTCCGACTTGCCAAAACAATCACACGGGAGAAGAATTGAACCCACGACCTTCGCTTGCAAAGAACGGAACCTGGAGTTAGGTAGATTGGACAATCCCTTGCTGGATGAGCCACTGGAGAGATTCATAAATGGCTTGCAGCGAGCTATAGCGCGGAGCATAATCTAAAAGTCGCTGGGCCTTGGCGATGCTTGCATTCGGACTGTGCGCGATGTGATCCCACGTTTGCGCGGCGTATTCTGCCGAAACCGTTGCGCGCCATTCCTCCCACGGCAAGTATTGCAAATTTGCCTCGCGCCCGAACCAACCCGCCACCGCTTCCGCATAGCCGCGCAACGTCAGCGCAGCGGGTGAAACAACATGAAACGCTTCGCCGAGGCTTACGCTTCGGTTCGCCAGCGCCTTGACAAACGCTTGCGCGACATCGTCGGCATGAACGTGATGCAGCGTCTCCATTCCCAGGTTTGGCAACGTCACCAGTTCGCCGCGTGCGAGCTGCGAATAGATGTTGGGGTCGAGATTGCCGGCGGGATTGATTGGAAGCCAGCCGGGTCCACTGATATGACCGGGCTGCAAAACCGTCGCGGGAAAATTGTGACGCCGGGCTTGGTCCAACAAATAATCTTGAATCGCCGATTTTTGAATACCGTACTCGCCGAATGGATGACGGGGTGTCTCTTCGGTCGCAGGCACCTCGACGCTGTGCCCCATGACCCAAATCGTGCCGCAGTGTAAAAAATGCTGCACCTGCCCGCGCAAACATTCCACCAACTGCTGCGCGCTCTCCAGCGTGAAACAAATCATATCAATCACGATATCCGGTTCCAAATCACGAATGCGCGGACCGAAAACACCGCGCGCATCTTCGCCCGTGCGGTCCGCAGTGACTTGCTGCACCGCGCGCCACGCAGGATTGGGCTGATAGGGTTCGCGTTCGCCGCGCGAGACGTTAATCACCTCGTGCCCCAACGCAGCGAGACGCGGCACGAGATACGTTCCAACATGTCCACTTCCGCCGATAATGACCACGCGCATATTCATCCTCCTCCAGCTCGTATCCACACGCGCATCTCGCCCGGCGCGCGGTTATCCCACGCGTAATACGGTATTGCCGTGATGTCTATACTTTTGGAGGGGGGTGGTGTATGGCTGTAGAGAATATTCTCCCAGTCCCGTTCATCCACAACGCTGGCTTGCCCGCGCAGGACACAGATGCCGCCGAGCAGATTCTCGTCGTACTCGACGGTAAATTGGTGCGCCACAGTTTGTGGATTGATTGCGATTCGATCTAACGTCGTTCCGTCGTGGTCAACGCCTTCGAGACAATAGACAATCGGACCACGCGCCAGCGCGACACGTCCCTGCAAGTCGCGCACGGCAGGGTGCGCCCAAATTGTCTGTAGCGGCATTTCCATGCTGTACTCGACCACATCGCCGGGTTTCCACTCGCGCGTTAACGAAATGTATCCATTCACCACTGATGATTCATTCGCCGCGACGGGTTCGCCATTCACCGCCAAGCGCCAGCGCTCGCACCACGCGGGCACGCGCAAATGCAACGTGAAACGCTGCGGAGCCGCAACGCCGACCTCTACCTTGACATAGCCATCCCACGGATACTGGGTTACTTGGCGCAGTCGGATCTCGCGCTGATTGAGCTGCACAGTGACTGTGCTTTGTCCGTACAAATGCACCCAAACACCATTCGCGCCCGTTGAATAAAAGTACTGTCCAAGACTTGCCAAGGTGCGCGCGAGATTCGGCGGGCAGCAGGGACAGGTGAACCAGCTTTCGCGGTGATGATGCCCTGCGCTCGCCAAAGGATTCTCATAGAAAAAGCGCGCGCCGTCGAGCGAGACACCGCTCAAGAATCCGTTATACAGGGCGCGTTCTATAATGTCCGCGTATTTGCTCTCGCCGGAGAATTGCAAAAGGCGATGATTGAATAGCATCAAGCCGATGGCCGCGCACGTTTCAGCATACGCCGTCTCGTCCGGCAAATCATAATCTTGCGTGAACCCTTCGATGTTGTGCGCCGCGCCGATCCCGCCCGTGAGATACATGCGCCGGGTGACGAGATTCGTCCACAGCCGCTCGGCGGTTTCCAACAAAGTCTGGTCATTGTTCTCATGCGCGAGGTCGGCGACGGCGCTCAACAGATACACTGCGCGCACGGCATGTCCCACGACTTTATCTTGTTCCCGAATCGGGACATGCGCCTGACAATATTCGTACGTCTTGGCCCAATAGTCTGCCGGGTCTTCACCGCGCGCCCGCGCCTCAATGTCGAAATAATGCGGCTGCTGTCCGCGCTCGTCAATAAAATAGGTTGCCAGTTCCAAATAACGCGGGTTCTGCGTCGCATGGTAGAGTTTCACTAACGCCAGTTCAATTTCGGGATGACCACAATAGCCGGGCAGTTTGCCCGGTTCACAGCCAAAGGTGGCGTCAATCAGGTCGGCATAGCGCGACAGGGCATCGAGCAGTTTTCGCTGACCCGTCGCGCGGTAATGTGCGACTGCGCCTTCGATCAGGTGACCGGCGCAGTACAATTCATGCCAATCGCGTAAATTACGCCAACGCATCTCCGGTTGGGCGACGATAAAGTGTGTATTGAGATAGCCATCGGGCTGCTGGGCGTGAATCATCTTGTCGGCGACAGAATCTACCAACGCCGCCAACGCCGGGTCGGGATGAGTCGCCAGCGAATAGCTTGCCGCCTCGATCCATTTCGCCGGGTCCGAATCCCCAAAAATCAAAACAATCGGCGACGGTACAGGTCGTTGAAAATTCAGGTCAAACGCGCGGATACGACCTGACGCTTCCAGCTGTTGATAAATATGCGGAATTGTAACGGTTCGATTCACTTCCAGCCGCCGCGCCCAAAATCCATCGTCAAAGGCGACTTGAGTAAACAGGACGGGTTGGAGTTGTCGTTTTACTGTCGGCATTCGTTTTCTACATTCGAGGGTGTGGTCTATTTCAGCGCGCCGCCCGTCAGCCCGCGCACAATCGCGCGCTGCGAGAACAAAACGAGAAAAATCATCGGGATCGTCATCACGACGCCGACGGTCATAATCAATTCCCACGGTTTGCCATACGGAGAATAGCCCGCAAAAATTTCGGTGATGGCCACGCTCAATGTTTTCGAGGCGGGCGTGACCGAAAAGGCGAGCGGATACAACAAATTGTTCCACGCGTTGATAAAATTGATTAGCCCCATCGTGACGACGCCGGGCAGAGTCACAGGCAACAGAATGTGCCAAAAAATTCGTGGGAGCGATGCGCCGTCGAGGATGGCTGCCTCTTCAATCTCGTACGGCACTTGCTTGATGAACGAGACAAGCACCCAGACTGTGAACGGCGCAAGCACGCTGCTGAATACGAGCGTCAGCCCGGCAATCGTGTCAAGTAGATGCAAATCTTTCAACAGACGATACAGCGGGACAATTGTTCCCACTTCCGGCAGCGCCATCGAGAGAATGAGAATCCACATCAAAATGTTACTGCCGGGAAAGGAAATGCGGGCAAACGCATACGCCGCGAGATAACTCACAACCAACGTGGCAAAGGTCGTGGCAAGGGCAAAGACCAATGAATTTCGCACATAGTCGGCAAAGGGCACTTGCGTAACCAGCGTTTCAAAATTTTTCAGCGTGAACGTCGGCAAATAAATGAGCGGGACGTGATTCAGTTCATTCGCGGACGCAAACGCCGAGCGCGTCATCCAGTACACCGGCAGCAGCACGACGACCGTGAACACAATAAAGCACATATACAAAATCACCGTGTTCCCATTGAATTTGATTCGCCGTTGTGTCGTTACCATCGCTCTCTCCAATCACGTATCGCTAATCGCCTATCGAATATCGCCTCTTGGCGTTTTCCTCATCCCTTATCCCTCGTCCCTTTTCAGTACGTTACATCCGTTCGACGGAATAACCACAAGCCGACACCGCCGATAATCGAGACGAGGAGCAGCAGAACGACGCTGATCGCGGAGGCAAAGCCAAATTTGAAAAAGAGAATACCTTGCCGAAATACTTGGAGCGCCAATACGGTGGTCGTCACACCGGGACCGCCCTGCGTCAAACCGTACACCAAGTCAAAGCCTGCGAGCGCCCAGACCAGGCGGAACATCACCATCGTGACCGTCAGTGGCAGGAGCAGCCGGAACGTGATATGCCAAAAACGCTGCCACCCGTTCGCACCATCCACCGTTGCCGCGTCATAGAGTTCGAGCGGGACGCCTTGCAGTCCGGCGAGAAAGACAATGGCAAAAAAGGGCGCATCTTTCCACGACGAGACAAGAATCGCGGCGAGGCGCGCCGAAAAGGGCGATATAAAAATGGCGGGCCGAATTCCGAGCGTATCAAAAATCCAATTCGGTAGCAACCCGAATTGATCGTCCAGTAGCCAGCGAAAGGCATAGCCCGCGACGATAGTAGGAATCACCCAGGGAATCAGGTTGATGGTGCGCGCAAAGGTTCTCCCAAAAAACGCAGCGTTCAGTAACAGCGCAATCAACATTCCAATACCCACCGCAAGGAAGGTCGAACCAAAGACAAATAATAGAGTAAATTCCAGCGAACCGCGCACGCCAAAATCATTCGCCATACTTGTAAAATTGTCCAAGCCGACGAAATCATTGGTGTTTTTGATGAGATCAAGGTTGGTGAGACTCAACGCGATGGTTTGAAAAACGGGGTAGGCGGCGGTGAGCAGGCGCAGCGCAAAGGCCGGCGCGACGAGCAGGACAAAGAGGATATAACGCCTTCGCGCGGCGGCGGTGAGCGTAAACCGCGCGGGTCTGGATTTCACTAGAGACGTTTGGGAGGCAACTGCTTTTTGCATCGCCGCTCTCAAGGAAGCATCATATCACAGCTTGAGGACAACGCATTTCAAAAAGGGAATGTGCATATCAACGCTTGACGAAATCAGTTGGAAACACGCCATTTTTTACTAGGCAGAGGCTTTTTGAAATGCGTTGGAACGACTCTGGGCGGGCATTCCCGCCCAGAGTACGATTGAAAGCAACATCAGCCGAGTTTCGCCAGTCCGTCCTTGGCCTGTTTGAGCGAGTCGTCGAGACTGATCTGGTTTGTGAGATAGGCAGACGCAGTATCTTCGAGTACTGTCAGCGCTTCGACGAATTTGGGATGGAACGGGCGCACGCCGATCACACCTGCGTCGGTGTACATTTTGAGCTGCTTGACCAGCCAGTTATCTTGCGGCGCGGCATCGAGAGTGGACTTGCGCGCGCTCAAGAACCAGAAGGCGGGCGTCGGCAGCTGCATGGCCGATACGCCCCAATTCTTGTCCGTGAGGAACTTGATCGTATCCTTGGCTGCATCCAGGTTCGGGGAAGTCTTGACAATGCCCCAGCCCCACGCGGCGGCGTACGTAGAACCGCCCTTGCCTCCCGGCCCGACCGGCGGTAACGCCACCACGACTTTGTCTTCCTTGAACCACGCTTCATTGTCCTTGCTGCGCGCGACATCGCCGAAAAACGGCCATTGGCGCATAAACGCAACCTTGTCGGCAATATACGCGGCATTCTGCTGATTATAGTCGGTTTGCAGCGAAGCGGGGTTGAGCACTTTGCTCGTGTACATCAGGTCGTGGATGTATTCCAGCGCCGTTTTGTACTCGGGTCCAACGTCAAAGGGATTGCCACCGGCTTGGAGGGTAATCCATGCAAGATACACATTCAAGAACGCGCCCTTGATGAGACCATCAATCGAAGCCCACACCCCCTTGCTTTCGTCGGTGAACACTTTCCCCATCGCTTTAACTTCATCCCAGGTCGTCGGCACCTGGACGCCTTTTTGGTCGAACCAATCTTTGCGATACCACCAGTAGGGCATCTCCCAATTGTGGATGATGCGGAATGTTTCTCCGTTATACGTGCTCCACGTCTTGCTGTAATCAACCATCGCCTTGGAGAAATCATCCCAAAAGCCGGACGGCAGCAAATCATCCAGCCCGATCACATACCCTGCCCGTGAAAAGGTGGTCGTCAGTTCATCTTCAAAATCAATCACGTCATAGGGGCTGGTGCCCGCCTGCACCGCGCTTGCCAAACGAGTCAGCTCGGTTTCCTTCGTGTCGGTGCGGAGAACGATTTCGGGCGTAATGCCCGTCTGCTTGGCAAAGTCCGTTTTCGCCAAGAGGTCCTTCATGTTCTGTTCCGCCCAACCGCCCACCGCGATGCGAACGGTGCGCGGTTTCAAAACGGTAGGCGCGGCAACGGCTTGGGTGGCGGCTGCGGTGGGAGCAGCGGCAGCAGAGGTCGGAGCCGGAGCAGAGGTGGGCAGGGTCGTTCCAGCGGGCGCGCACGCGGCAACGGCCGATGCCGCCGCGGCGGTCCCTGCCAGCGTCAGAAACTCGCGCCGCGTGAGGTTCTTTTTCGATTTCATTCTTTCCTCCTTTATCGAATGACGATGCGGTTGGAATCAATGCAACGAACTGCGAGACGATTCGTTGCGAGCAGAGTTCGCGAGGAATCTAATTCGTGTCAAGTACTTCGCGGTACGCACCTCCTTTCCCACACTGGAATGTCAAGGCGCAACGCTCAACCGAATCAAGATGAGGAATGATGCGTCAACCATCACGACGCAGAGCGATTTTTACGGAGCAGATTTTTTCAGCCGCGCGAGACGCCGCGGGGTCGTATGCGTCTGATACCGTTCGAGTGGAATTTTTCCTTCCGGCGCGCCCGAGGATTCGCGCATGATCAACTTGCCTTTGATTTTGATGGGCTTTTCCGATTGGGTCTCTTTTTCACGCGCAGCCAAAGTCTTGTTGCGTAGCAAGCGCAGCAACAGTTTCGCTGACATAGTTCCCATTTCATAACAGGGCAAACTGACCGTCGTAATCGAAGGACGCGCGATGCTCGCGATCTCGCGGTCGTCGTACCCGACGACGGCAACATCTTCCGGGACACGCCGTCCTGATTCTTGCAGCGCATAGATGGCACCGAGCGCCATTAAATCGTTCGCCGCAAAAATCGCTGTAGGGGGTTCGGGCAACGTCAGAAAATTTTTGACCGCCGCATAACCGCCTTGTACTTCCCAATCGCCTTCATACATGTACTCGGGCTGGATTGGAATCTCCGCATGATTGAGCGCCGCACGGTAGCCCCACAGCCGATTTTCGCTCGCGCCCCAACCACTCGGCCCACTAATGTACGCGATCCGCCGATGCTTGAGCTGGATGAGATGTTCGGTGGCGACACGACCACCGTAAAAATCATCTACGCTGACCGCGTTGCGTTCCGCCGTACCAAAAAGGCGGTGCACGAACACATAGGGTTTGTTGGCAACATCCAGCGTCGGGTTCGGCTCGCGCAGCCACGATTCGACAAAAATGATGCCGTCAATGGAACGACTGATGAGATCATGTATCGCTTCCGTTTCCGTTTCGGGATTCCAGTCGGCATTAATGACGAGACTGAAATAGCCAAAGGTCTTGAGATAATCTTGAATGCCGCGAATCATAATCGGCGTAAAGGGGCTAACAATATTGTCCACGATGATGCCGATGCTAAAGGTGCGGTCGGTTTTGAGACTGCGCGCCATCAAGTTGGGGCGATAGCCCATTTGTTGGGCAAGGGTCAAGATGCGTTTACGGGTGTCTTCGTTGACGGCGTGATCGCTGTCATTGAGCGCGCGGGAAACAGTAGAGACAGACACACCAGCGACCTGCGCTAGATGTTCGAGGGTAATCGGCATATTCATGCACCAAAACGATGTACGATAACCAGTGCGAGGAATACGGCAAACGTTTGCCATATTATAATGGCAAACGTTTGCCACGTCAACGAGATAAAGATACGAAATAGAAAAGCAAACATACGCCTTCTGCCGTCAATCTTTCGAGACCAAAACTCCTAGTTTTGGAATCTCCTATTAATCATTGACAAGTTCAGAATCTCTGTATTCTATAGAATATATTCTATAGAATAAAGCTTAAACCCTGCTATTACGAGCGCATTTGAATATTCGACGCCTGTAACGCAAATTTATAAACTTGCGCTACAGAACTCCACACGATTTTTGAATCTTCAACTGCGCTCTAAGAGGCCATTTTGGACGGATTAACCGCCACTCCTCCCGTTTCGCGTGAAGAATTTGCCTATCAGCAGTTAAAGCACGCTAATATCAATGGAAAATTAGCGCCGGGCGAGTCGCTTGTCCAAACGCGCATCGCGGAGCAACTTGGCGTGAGCGCGATCCCCGTACGCTCCGCGATAAATCGGCTCGCAGCGCTCCTCGACTGCATCCATACTCCGCCCATCCCGATAAAAGCACAATTTGAATAACGACGTTGCGGTTGCCGAGTCACCGTTTGTTCAACATTCAAGGCTGGAAGACGAACCCACCATGTAGATTTTTGGACATTGACACACGCAAGATTTTGCCTTACTATGTTATAAAATTAGAAATTATAATTTATATAAAATGCAAAAAGTCTTTTCCGGGCCGCCGACAGTTTCCAGTTATGTCCTTGATGCCATCCGTGAATTAATTGTGGATGGTCATTATCCCCCCGGCGCGAAACTGGATCAGCGCCAACTTGCCAATAACTTGCGCGTCAGTCTAATTCCCCTGCGCGAGAGCTTGCGTCAACTGGAAGCAGAAGGCCTTGTCCGTCTCTCGCCCCATCGCGGCGCGTTCGTCGCGGAATTATCCATAGATGAACTCGAAGAGATTTATTTGATTCGTGAAGTTCTGGAAGAACAGATTACACAGCTAGCAGTAGCAAACTTGTCCCCGCAAGACTTGGCGCAGTTAGACGCGCTGCTGCGCGAGATGAAGCAGGCGACTGCCGCGCGGGATTTCGAAAAGCAGCTCGAGTTCAATCGCCAATTTCATTTTACAATCTACCACGCTGCCCATCGCGCCCTGCTCTTGCAGATGATTACAGGTTTGTGGGACCGCTCCATTCGCTACCGTCGCCTCTATCAGCAATTACCGGGGCGCGCCCAGCAAGCCTTTGCCGAACACAAGGAAATATTTGCAGCTTGCAAAAAAGGCGATGCCATAGCGGCTGGAAAAGCGGTACGCAATAATGTTCATCAAACCGCCGCAGGAATTCTCGCCCAAATCAACAAGCAACAATTGGATCGGTAGTAGAACCCAGTACGCGATTTCATGGAGCATTGAAATATGCCAACTCTAATTCTGCGCTGGTCACCCGGACGGACGGATGAGCAACGCGCCGCCGTTGCGCGCGGGATTACGGATGTGCTGGTGCGCGAAGGAAATGCTCGCGCCGAAGATGTGCTTATCTTTTTTGAAGAAATCTTGCCGGGGCATTGGGCCAAGGGCGGTCAATTGTTTGGGCATTCAAAATCGGAATCGGACGTTCCCCGCGTAGAGCTCCATTCGACCGAAACCTGATTAGAGACGCTAGCAAAAAGGGAACTGGAATTGATGCCTTGCGGAGAAATCAGCGAAAAAGACTCAAGCTTCATTCCAGCAAAGGCTTTTTGTTAGCGTCTCATAGAGCCGAATCAGCCATTCCGCCTTCGCGCAATGGCGTATCGGCGAACAAAGGAGGAGCCATCCGGTCATTCG
>Ga0070741_10020564_pt1 | contig 10382 bp, 9 predicted proteins | sample Coa_R1_4_FD_66440 | JGI IMG/M metagenome (GOLD analysis project Ga0070741, IMG submission 66440) | Surface soil microbial communities from Centralia Pennsylvania, which are recovering from an underground coalmine fire - Coalmine... | ecosystem: Environmental > Terrestrial > Soil > Unclassified ...
AGGCCCTTGCCGGTCACGACTCCCATGCGCGCGGCGAGCAGCTGCACGATCGCCAGCGAGATCGCGATCAGGACGATCGTCCACAGCAGGTCGTAGCCGTATTTGGCGCCCACCGTCGAGTAGGTGGCGATCCCGCCCGCGTCGTTGCCGGCGTTGGCGGCGATCAGCCCCGGGCCGAGCAGCCCGAGGAACGCGAACATCGCGGTGCGGCGAGGGCTAAGACGGGCAGGCAGACGCGGTCGGCCACGGGCGGCCGACCGGACACGACGCATGACGGGCGGTACTCGGACCGCCATCGAACTGTCCGCTTGCTGAAGGCATCGGGACGAGTCTATTCGGTGGGCGGCTGCGCCCCGAGAAACCTTGAAACCGGCGTTTCAGCCCGCTCCCGGCCGCGGCCGGGGAGCGGCGCCGGTCAGTCCTCGCCGAGCAGGCCGAAGCGTCGGCGCCAGCCGCGCGGCAGCATCGCCTCGAGCACGTCGTCGACGGTCACGACGCCGAGCATGTGCTTGGTCTCGTCCACGACCGGGATCGAGGTCAGGTTGTAGTCGGCCATCAGCCGCGCGACCTCCTCGAACGGCGCGTCCGGCGAGAGGCAGGGCACGTCGTGCTTGAGCTCGGCGTCCAGCCGCCGGTCGGCGTCGGCGCGCAGCAGGGCGGTCACGGGGACGCTGCCTTCGAGCGCGCCGTCGCTGCCGTCCACGTACACGCTCGTCAGCAGCTCGGGCGCGACGCGGCTGTGGCGCACCGCGCGCAGCGCCTGCTCGGCGGTGCTCGACCCGGGCAGCAGCACGAAGTCGGGGCTCATCAGCCCGCCCGCCTCGGCCGGGTCGTAGCCCAGCAGCGCGCGCACCTTCACACGCTGGCTGACCGGCAGCAGCGCCATGATCGGCTCGCGCCGCTCGTCCTCGAGCTCGCCGATCACGTCGGCGGCGTCGTCGGGCGCCATGCGGCCGAGGATCTGGGCGACCTGCTCGTCCGGGCGGTCCTCCAGGAACTCGCGCTGGTGGTGGTCGTCGAGCTCCTCGAAGACGTCGGCCTCGAGCTCGCGGTCGTCGTCGCCGACGGCCTGGATGATCTCCTCGCCCTCCTGGCGCGAGGCCGCCTCGACGAGGTCTGCGATCTGCGCGGGGTGGAGCTTCGCGAGCTTGGGGTGGGGGACACGCAGGCGCACTGTCGGGACGTGTCCGACGAACGGCTCCACGCCGGCCCAGTCGAGGAACTCGCCGGTGCCGATGTGCGCTCCGAGCTGCTTGGGCAGCAGCCGCCGCAGCCCGCCGCGCGCACCCGTGTCCACGCCGACCACGCGCCAGGAGCCCGCGACCAGTGCGAGCTCGATCTCGTTCGCGCGCACCAGCCGGGCGCCCTGGACGTTGATGAGCTGGCGGTCGAGCAGGTCGCGCTTCAGCAGCACCTCCTCGGGCCGGCGCTCGAACGGGCGCAGGTCGAGCTTGGCCTTGCGCAGCACGACGCCGTCGAGACCGATGTGCGAGACGCGCTCGACGCCGAGATACGAGCGTTTGCCGGCGACCTGGACGAGCAGGCCGGTGATCGGCGGATAGCCGGCGCCGCCGAGCCTGACGATCACGTCGGCGACCTTGCCGAGGCGCTCGCCGTCGGCGTCCCGAAGCGCGGCACCCACGAGCTGGGAGAGGTGGAGGATCGGAGGCGGCTGCGTGTGGGCGGGCGCGGGCGCCTGCGTCGAGGACGCGTTCATACGCGCACAATGCTACGCGCCCGCGCCGCGGTAGCTCTAGGCTCGCTGGACCGATGCCCTTCTGGCTGTCGATCGCCTGCCTGTCGGTCTTCCAGGGCGCGCTCGTGTCGCTTCCGGCGCGCGTGGAGTGGGCGCCCCTGCGGCGGCTGCGCGCCGGCAGCTGGGCGCTCGTGCTGCCGGTTTCGATCGTCGCTTTCGTCGGCATCGCACGCGCGGCGGAAAGCGCCAGCGCCGAGGGCCTCACCTACCTCGCGCTCGTGGCGGTGCCGCCCCTGGCCGCGCTGGCGCTCGGCTGGCTCTCCCGGGGGGCACGGCCGCGCCGCGCGCTGTGGGCGGGGGCGCTGTTCGCCCTCGCCTGGGCCGACCGGGGCGGCTTCGCGGGCAACGCCGCGGCGACGGCGCTCTCGGGGCTCAGCTGCGTCGCGCTCGGCTCACTGCTGGGGGCGATCACGCCGCCCCGCTGGCTCGCCGCCGGGATCCTCGCGATGGCCGCCGCCGATACCGCGCTGGTGGTCTCCGACCTCTTGCAGGCGCCCAACGACGCCCTCAACGCAGCCGCTCCGGCGGCGGGCCTCCCGCGTTTGCAGGCTGAGAGCTTCGGCTCGGCGCTGATGGGCTACGGCGACCTGTTCGTGGCAGGCGTGTTCGGCGGGATGCTGGCGGCCGAGCGCCGGCCTCAGCTGCCGGCCGCCGCGTTGACGGCCGCCCTCGCGCTCGCGTTCGACCTGCTGTTCTTCGCCGTCGACGAGCTGCCGGCGACGGTGCCCGTCGCCGCCGCGCTGGCGGTGCTCGCCGTCACTCGCCGGAGGCGATCCGGCGCGGCCCGAGGCGCTCCACGTGGGGCTCGCCTTCCGGTGCTTGGTGCACGAGCTCGCCCTCCAGCCGATCCTCGAGCTCGCCCTGCGAGGCGATCGCCCGCGCCGTGATCTCGAGCGGCTCGGGTGCGCCGAGCTCCTTCTCGGACGCCGCGCCGGCCTGCTCGATCTTGCGGACCTGCGGCATCACGCGCGCGTCGAAGGAGCCGACGGCCTCGTTGTAGGCGGCGACCGCGGAGCCGAGCTGCCTGCCGGCCTTCGCGAACGGCGTCACGAACCGCGCGAGGCGCGTGTGCAGCTCGCGCGCGGACTCGGCGATCTCGCGTGCCGAGTCGGCGATCTGCTCCTGGCGCCAGCCGTAGTGCACCGCGCGCAGCAGTCCGATCAGCGTCGTCGGCGTCGTCAGCAGCACCTGCTGGGAGACGCCGTACTCGATCAGCCCGGGGTCCTGGGCCAGCGCGGCGTGGTAGATGCCGTCCGAGGGGACGAACATGACCACGAACTCGGGGGTGGAGTCGAACTGGCGCTGGTAGCCCTTGGAGGCGAGTTTGGCGATGTGCTCGCGCGTCTGGCGCGCGTGGTTCACGACATGTGCCTCGCGCTCGGTCTCGTCCTCGCACTCCAGCGCGAGCAGATAGGCGTCCAGGGGCACCTTCGAGTCGACCACGATCAGCTTGCCGCCGGGCAGCCGGACGAGCATGTCCGGGCGCAGGATCCCGCCGTCGCTCGTCTGCACGGTGCTCTGCTCGACGAAGTCGCAGTGGGAGACCATGCCGGCCATCTCGACCACGTTGCGCAGCTGGATCTCACCCCAGGAGCCGCGCGTGGAGGGACGCTTGAGCGCGCTGACGAGGTTGCCCGTCTCGCGTCGCAGCGTGCCCACGCCTTCGCCGAGCTGGCGCACCATCTGCGCCAGCTCCCCCTGCGCCTGGCGGCGCTCGCCCTCCAGGCGCGCGATCTCGCCCTGCATGCGTGCCAGCTGCTCCTGGACGGGAGCGACCGCGCCCTTGATCTGCTCGGTGCGCTGTGCCATCTCGCCGGCGGAGCGCTCGTGGTCGGCGGCGCGGGAGTCCGCGACGCTGCGTGCCAGCGAGGCGCCGGTCTGCTCCATCACGTCCATCGAGACGGCGCGCAGCTCCTCGCGCAGCCGTGTGGCGTCGCGGCGCAGGACGATCGCGGCCACCACCGCTCCGAGCAGGACCCCCAGTATCGCCAGCAGCACCGTCATCGTTCGCTCCCTGTCCGTGGGCGGCTGTCAAACATGGCAGGGGAGCCGGACGGCACGCCGCGGAGAGGCGGGCGCGCCCGGGCTGTCCCCGCGGGCGGCGCGAGGTGTCATTTGCAGGACAGTTCCCGCTTGACATTGCCTTAACTCACGTCTACCTTGGCGGTTCGCGGCATGCACTCTGGGTGCTGCGCGGCCCCAGAGGAGGGCCGTATTGAGGGGTCGTGCCGTGGAGGGGATCTGCGGACATGGTCCGTAGATCTTCAAAGGAGGGTGAGAATGTCAGCCAAGAACGGCTGGATGCGGTCTTTCCGACTGCTCGGCTGCCTGATGGCAGTCGCACTGCTGGGCTCGGCGCTGCTCGCGTCGACCGCCAGCGCGAAAAAACCGCCGCTCAAACCGACCAAGTACATCGCGATCGGCGACTCGCTGAGCTTCGGCTACAAAGCCGCGACCGTGAAGGCGAACAAGGAAGCGAACAAAGCTCACTGTGAAGCCGGGGTCGAAGCTGCCGAAAAAGGCGAAACCGAACTGGCCTACGCCGAAAAGGCGCTCTGCAACCCGTCGAGCGACTTCGAACCGGGCTTCGTCGGCTACTTCGCCAAGAAGGAGTCCAAGCCCGAAAAGGAAGCCGGCAACGAACTGCAGACCGTGAACCTCGCCTGCCCGGGTGAGACCAGCGACGGCCTGATCGGTCACCTGCTCGGGAACACGGAAGCGAAAAACAACCCGTGCGCCTACCACAACCTGCTGCCCAGCGAAGGCTGGCCGCTGAAGGTCGAATACGGCCACAGCACCTCGCAGCTCGAAGCGCTGCTGGGTGAAATCGCGGCCTCGAAAACAGAAGGCGGCACGCCGATCTCGGTGATCTCGCTGCAGATCGGCAGCAACGACGAGCTCCACGCGCTCGGCGCCTGCGAGTCGCAGCTGTACCTCGAAGCGCACGGCTTCAGCAGCATCATCCAGTGCGCCGAACACGAAGCGGGTCCGGAAGGCTACCTCTACGAAGGCGGCCTGATCCACCACATCCTGACCAACATCGGGACGACGATCGGCGTGATCCGCGAAGCGGGCTACGGCGGCCGCATCATCGTCCAGGGCTTCTACAACCCGTTTGGAACGCTGCTGGAAGGCAGCGACAAGCTGGTCGAAGTCCTCAACAGCAACCTCGAAGGTCTGATCGTCGGTAAATCCTTCGGTCCGGGCCTCTCGCTCGCCAAGCCGTACACGCTGGTGAACGTCTCGGGTCCGCTGTACCACGAAGGCGAAACCTCCAAGGAACACGCCAAGCTGGTCAAGAAGGAAACGAGCACGATCTGCAAGTACACCGAAATGTGCAAAAACGGCATCGTGCTTCCGAGTGGTGACATCCACCCGACCGAAAAGGGCTACAAGGCCATGGGCAAGCAGTTCGTCCAGGTCTACGGAGAAGCTCCGCTGAGCTGATCGCCCGACGCATCGCCTGGTGACAGGGGCGTCCGCCGCAAGGCGGGCGCCCCTCGTCGTTCAGGCCGCCGCAGCTTCGAGGAAGCCGACCATCGCGCCGGCGGCGGGCACGAGCCGCGCGGAGGGTGCGGTGGCCGCGAGCACCTTCCTGACGGGGCCGTCCGCGAGGGAGCGCACCGCGATCTGCTTCCGGGGCGCGGAGAGCGCCATGTGCGGGATCAGCGCCACGCCCACGCCCGCCGCCACGAGGCCCTGGACGGTCTGGTAGTCGTCGCTCTCGAAGGCGACGTTCGGCTCGAACCCGGCGGCGTGGCAGCAGCGCACCACGTGGCGGGCGCAGTTGCTCTCCGCAGAGGTCTGGACCCAGGCCTCTCCCGCCAGGTCCGCGAGGCGCAGGCGCCCGCGTGTGGCCAGGCGGTGCTCGCGCGGCAGCGCGAGGAACATCGGGTCCTCGAGCAGCTCGACCCGCGTCGCGCGCCCCGCGTCGAGGCTCTGGCCCTCGAACTCGAACAGCAGCGCGAGGTCGAGCTCGCCGCCGCGCAGCCGCGGCGCGATGTCCTCGGGCTCGCCCTCGGCGAGGCTCAGCTCGACGCCGGGATGCGCGGCCCGGAACCCGGCGATCGCCTGCGGCACAAGGGTGGCGCCGGCGCTCGGGAACGTGGCCATGCGCAGCCGCCCGCCGCGCAGCCCGGAGATCGCCTGCAGCGCCTCTTCGGCCGCCTGCAGCTGCGCGAGGATGCCCTCGGCGTGCCCGACGAGGGTCTGGCCCGCCGCGGTCAGCGTGACGCCGCGCGGGTGGCGCTCGAGCAGCGCCAAGCCCGTCTCGGCCTCCAGCGCCGCGATCTGCTGCGAGACGGCGGACTGCGTGTAGTCGAGCGCGTCCGCGGCGGCGGAGATCGTGCCGCGGTGGGCGACCTCTCGCAGGACTCGCAGCCGGGTGGCGCTCAGCATTAGTTCACCTTATCTATCTCATTATAAATATCATTGGAACTGATGGCGGGCGGCGGGCATCATCAGGCGAAGAAGAGAGCGGAAGACAGAGAACGAGAACGAGGAGAGAAGCAATGCCCGCAAAGATCATCGTCTCCTATGACGGCACCGCCAACGAGGACGACGCGGTCGTTCTAGGGCGCCGGTTCGCCCAAGCCGGTGCAGAGGTCTCGCTGGCCTACGTCAGCCACAGCGCCGAGTCGGTCGGCGACCTGGAGGGGATCCTCAGCCGCGGCCTCGCCGTGCTCGGGGACCCGAACGCCCAGACGCACGTCGTCACCGACCGCTCCACCCCCGAGGGGCTCGCGGCGCTCGCCGCGCGCGAGCACGCCGACGTGATCGTCTTCTGCTCGGACTCGCACACCGCGCGCGGCCACGTCTCGATCGGCAACTCCGCTCAGCGCCTGCTCGAGGGGGGCCGCACGGCGGTCGCCATCGCCCCGGTCGACTTCGCCGAGACGAGCCCTGAAATACGCCGCGTCGTGGCCGTCGGCGACGGCGACGGCGGCGCGCGCGAGACGGCTGCCGCGCTGGCCGCCGGGCTCGGCGCCGAGGTCGTCCCCGTGGCCGGGGAGGACACCGACATCCTCGTGCTCGACTCGCGCGCCGACGCGCCCGCCGGCCGCGTCTCGCTGAGCGCCTCTGCCGAACACCTCGTCGAGATCGCCGCCAGCGCCGTGCTCGTGCTGCCGCGCGGCGAGCGTCTGTCCTTCGGCGCCGCCGCGCAGCGGCAGGAGACAGTGGCCTAGCGGCGGTCGCCCGCCTCGCGCGCCCGGGAGGCCGGCATGGAGCGCCGGCCGACCTTGCCTGAGGCCGGCATGGAGCGCCGGCCGAGCTTGCCTGAGGCCGGCATGGAGCGCCGGCCGACCTTACCTTTCAGGCGCGCGAGGCCGTAGCCGGCGAGCGCGCTCAGCACGTCCAGCGCGCCGCCCACCAGATGCGCCAGCGGCCCCGTCCACAGACGGGCCTCCGCGCGATCCCTGCCTCGCCGCTGCCCGGCCACGGCGGCACGGTATCGTGGCGTTCGTGGCGAGCGCCGTGAAGACAACGCTCACCGAGCTGGGCGACTCACGTGTGCGCCTGCAGGTCGAGGTGGAGCCCTCCGAGGTCGAGGGTCGCCTGGAAGAGCGCGCGCGCGTGCTCGGCCGCCAGCTGAAACTGCCCGGGTTCCGCAAGGGCAAGGTGCCCGCGCCGCTCGTGATCCAGCGGGTCGGGCGCGAGGCGATCCTCGAGGAGGCGCTGCGGGAATCACTGCCGGCCTGGTACTCCGACGCGATCGCGAGCTCCGGGATCGTGCCCGTCGGCGACCCGACCGTCGACCTCGACTTCGGCAACCTCCCGCCGAAGGGGGAGGAGCTGCACTTCGCGATCGAGATCGGCGTGCTGCCGACGGCCGAGCTCGGCGAGTACAAGGGGCTCGAGGTGGGCCGTGCCGAGGAGACCGTCCCCGAGGAGCGCGTCGAGGAGGCGCTGGCCGGCGAGCGCGAGCGCCTGGCGCGTCTGGAGACGGTGGAGCGTCCTGCCGCGGCCGGTGACTTCCTCGTGATCGACTACCTCGGCTCGCTGCCGGGCGAGGACGGCGAGCTCGTGCCGTTCGCGGGCGGCGAGGGCCGCGACCAGCTGGTCGAGCTCGGCTCGGGCAACCTGATCCCGGGTTTCGAGGACGGGCTGCTCGGCGCGAGCGCGGGCGAGGAGCGCACGCTGTCGGTGACGTTCCCGGCCGACTACGGGGCGGGCGAGCTCGCCGGGCGCGAGGCGAGCTTCGCCGTGACCGTGAAGGAGGTCAAGGAGAAGCAGCTGCCCGAGCTCGATGACGACTTCGCCGTGGATGCCGGCTTCGACGACCTCGACGAGCTGCGTGCCGATATCCGCGAGCGGCTGCTCGAGGCTGAGCGCGAGCGCATCGGCGCCGAGTACCGCCAGGCCGCGCTCGACGCAGCGGTTGCGCAAGCGACCGTCCCCGTCACCCCGGATCTCATCGCCGCCCGCGCGCGGGAGATGTGGGAGCGCAACCTGCATGCTCTGGCCCACCGGGGGATCTCGCGCGAGGCCTACCTCCAGATCACGGGACGCAGCGAGGAGGAGATCCTCGCCGAGGCCCAGGGCGAGGCCGAGCAGGCGCTGCGCCGCGAGGCCGTGATCACGGCCGTCGTCGCCGCGGAGGGGATCGCCCCCGACGACGAGGACGTGCTCGGCGCTCTGGCCCCGACCGCCGAACGTGAGGGCGTCGAGCCGCAGCAGCTGCTCGAGGACCTCCGCAGCTCCGGCCGGCTCGAGGACGTGCGCGAGGACCTCGCCGCGCGCGAGGCGATCGACCTGATCGCCTCCGAGGCAAAGCCGATCCCGCTGGCGCAGGCCGAGGCCCGCGAGGCGATCTGGACGCCCGAGAAGGAAGGCGAGGCGGCGCTCAAAGAGACGGCCGAGGCCTCCCAACTGTGGACGCCAGATCGCTAGCCTCTAGAGGAATCCGCAACGCCTTGGCAAACAAAGCGAGACCATGAGCCCACTTGTACCGATGGTTGTCGAGCAGACCTCGCGCGGCGAGCGAGCATTCGACATCTACAGCCGGCTGCTGAACGAGCGCATCATCTTCCTCGGTACGCCCGTGGACGATCAGATCGCAAATCTGATCGTGGCCCAGCTCCTGCACCTCGAGTCCGAGGACCCCGAGAAGGACGTCTCGCTCTACATCAACTCGCCCGGCGGCTCGGTCTACGCGGGCCTCGCGATCTACGACACGATGCAGTTCATCAGGCCCGACGTGCAGACGATCTGCGTGGGCATCGCGATGTCGATGGGCGCGCTGCTGCTGGCGGGCGGCGCCGCCGGCAAGCGCATGGCGCTGCCCAACGCGAAGATCCTGATCCACCAGGTCTCGTCGAGCTTCCAGGGCCAGGCGACGGACATCGAGATCCACGCCAAAGAGATCATCGACGTGCGCAAACGGCTTGACGAGATCATCGCCAAGCACACCGGCAAATCACTCGACCAGGTCGGCAAGGACACCGAGCGCGACTACTTCATGAGCTCGGAGGAGGCCAAGACCTACGGCATCATCGACCGCGTGATCTCCGAGCACTGAGCAAGGGCACGGAGAGCGGCCGAAAGGGGAGAAGCACGAGATGGCCAGACCGACAGACTCCAACGAGCAGCTCCTCTGCAGCTTCTGCGGCAAGTCGCAGCGCCAGGTCAAGAAGCTGATCGCCGGCCCGGGCGTCTACATCTGCGACGAGTGCATCGATCTCTGCAACGAGATCATCGACGAGGAGCTCACGACCCCGTCGACGCTCGACCTCGACAACCTGCCGCGGCCGAAAGAGATCTACAGCGCGCTCAATGACTACGTCGTCTCGCAAGAGGAATCGAAGCGCACGCTCTCGGTCGCCGTCTACAACCATTACAAGCGCGTGCAGATGGGGACCGAGGACGGCGAGGTCGAGCTCCAGAAGTCGAACATCCTCCTGCTCGGGCCGACCGGCTGCGGCAAGACGCATCTCGCGCAGACGCTCGCGCGGATCCTCAACGTGCCGTTCGCGATCGCGGACGCAACCGCCCTTACCGAGGCGGGATACGTCGGGGAGGACGTCGAGAACATCCTCCTGAAGCTCATCCAGGCCGCCGACTTCGACATCAAGAAGGCGGAGACCGGAATCATCTACATCGACGAGGTCGACAAGATCGCGCGCAAGGCCGACAACCCGTCGATCACCCGCGACGTCTCGGGCGAGGGGGTGCAGCAGGCCCTGCTGAAGATCCTCGAGGGGACCGTCGCCTCGGTGCCGCCGCAGGGTGGGCGCAAGCATCCGCACCAGGAGTTCCTCTCGATCGACACCACGAACGTCTTGTTTATCTGCGGCGGAGCGTTCGCCGGCCTGGACAAGATCGTCGGCAAGCGCATCGGCAAGAACGCGGTCGGCTTCGGCCGCGAGATCTCGTCGAAGCGCGACGCCGAGAGCGCCGAGTTGCTGTCGCTCGTCATGCCGGAGGACTTGCTGAACTTCGGCTTGATCCCCGAGTTCATTGGCCGCCTGCCGGTGGTGTCGGCCGTGCACCAGCTGAAGCGCGAAGACCTGGTGCAGATCCTCACCGAGCCGAAGAACGCGCTCGTCAAGCAGTACCAGCGGTTCTTCGCGTACGACCACATCGATCTCGTCTTCACCGAGGACGCGCTCTGGTCGATCGCCGACCG
>Ga0070741_10020565_pt1 | contig 10382 bp, 7 predicted proteins | sample Coa_R1_4_FD_66440 | JGI IMG/M metagenome (GOLD analysis project Ga0070741, IMG submission 66440) | Surface soil microbial communities from Centralia Pennsylvania, which are recovering from an underground coalmine fire - Coalmine... | ecosystem: Environmental > Terrestrial > Soil > Unclassified ...
CGACAGGACTGACAGGACGTCACTGACGAAGCAACGCGGCGGCGTCCACGCGCGACGCCCGCTGCGCCGGCGCGTACGCGGCGCCGGCCACGAGCAGCACCGTGCCGACGATCACAGCGGCGACGATGCCAGGCGTGACCGTGATCAGACCGAACAGCGCGCTGCCGACGACGCGAACGCCCACGGCCGCGAGCAGCAGACCGCAGATAAGTCCGAGGCCCCCGGTGCTCAGGGCGTCGCGGAGCACCATCGCCGCAATCGATCGCGACGTCGCGCCGAGCGCATACCGAATGCCGAATTCGCGCGAGCAGCGTGCGACCGCGTGCGCAAGCACCCCGAACACGCCGACCGCCGCCAGCAGACAGGACACGGCCGCTCCCGTCGCGAGCATGCGATCGACGACGCGGACCGGCGACAGCGAGTCGCGGATCGACGTCGTGAGTGGCTCGAGCCCGCCGATCGCGAGCGTCGAATCGAGGCGCGCCACTGCCCCGCGCACGTTTGCCGCCACCGTCACCGGATCCACGCGCGTCCGCATGACTACGGCCGTCGTGCGCGACGGCTGCTGCGCATCGGGAATGTAGATCGTCGGCCGCGTCTCGGGGTCGTACCAATTGAGTTCGATGTCGCCGACGATTCCGACGATGCGGAGGGGCGTCGCGTCCGCGGCGATGCGAATCAGCGCGCCCAGCGGATTGCGCCCGGGCCAGAACCGATCGGCCGCCTTCCGGCTCACGACCGCGACCTTCGCCGATTCGACCGAATCCGTCCCGAGGAACGCGCGTCCATCGAGCACCGGCAGACGCAGCACGCCGAACGTGTCTGGAGAAACGGTCTGCAGATCCGCGCGCGGGCGATCGGCCGCTGACGCAGCGGGCGCGTCGACGCGGTCGAAGTCAACGAGCGGCGACGGCACGTTGCTCGCCGGCTCGTTGCGCACGAGCGCGGCGGCCTCGACGCCGGTCACGGCATCGATGGTCTCGAGCATGCGCGCGTGAAACGCGCCAACTTTCGCGTCGGTGTCATATCGCGACGGCGGCAGCGTCAGCGTGAAACGAAGGACACGATCGGGCGCGAAGGCGGCGAACGCGGCGAACTGACGGTCCATCGCGCGCACGACCGCCAATGCGCACAGCAGCAGCGACGAGGCCAGCGCGATCTGGCTGCCCACGATCAGACGGCGTCCGGCGCCCATGCCGTGCACGAGGCGTGCGCCTGATCGCGCCGCGTCGATCGAGCGCCGCGCGGTGGCCGCGAGCGTACCGGCGATCACCACGGTCATCAGCACGCCGACGCCGAGGCCCACCGCGACCGCTTCCCCATCCACACGCATCGTCGACCACCCGTTGATCCAGCGCGCGATACCTTCGGGCAGGCTCGCGCGAAGCACGTTCAGCGCGGGCCACGCGGCGATCACACCCACGGCGGTTGCGCTGATCGTCATCGCGGCCGTCTCGCCCAGGATCAACCGGCCGAGATGCGCGCGTGTCGCGCCAAGCATCGATCGGATCGCAAAATCCGGCGCGCGATCGACGTGCCTGGCGGTCAGGACCGTGGCGACGTTCACGATACCGAGTGCCAGGACCAGCAGCGCCGCCGCCGCGGCGAAGGTGAAGAGCGGCGCCGTGAACTCGTACTGCTCGCGTCGAAGCGGCAGGAGATCGAAGCCGCGGCCGGCGTTCGTGGCGGGATACAACGCACGCAGGCGCGCGGCGGTCGATTCGAGCTGCGCACCCGCCGAGCCGATCGTGTCGCCGGGGGTCAAGCGCGCGATCGCCGCGAGGCGCTGCGCCGAGCGTTCGAGGCGGTCGGTGGGCGTCATCACGAGCGGCACCCACGCGTCGACGCCGGCCGGATAGCACTCCTCGTCGCGCACGACGCCCAGGACGAGCACCTGCCGTCCATTCACCGTCAGCTCGCGGCCGATCGCCGAGGCGTCGCCGCCGAATCGCGCGCGCCAGAAACGGTGGCTGACCAGCATCACCCGGTCGTGACCCGGCGCGTCCGCATCGTCCGACCACGCGCGGCCCAATATTGGCGTCACGCCGAGCGTCGAAAAGAAGTTCGCCGTCACGGCGATCCCTTCAATCCGCTGGGGATCGGATCCGTGGTTCGAAATCACGAGCGGCGCCCCGCGATACGCCGTCAGCGCGCTGAACGCCCGGACCGATGACCGCAGGTCGAAGAAGTCGGCGGCCGCGATCGCATGGCCTTCGTGCGCGCCGCTCGCGGGCCGCGAATCTCGGACGAGCACGAGGCGACTCAACTCGGGATAGGGAAAGGGCCGCTGCAGCAGCGCGGTGAGGACGCTGGCACTGACGACATTGAAGGCGACCGCAATCGCCAGCGTCGCGGCCAACGGAATCTGCGCAAGACGTCGCATCGAGCCTCCTGCGCGATTAGAACGCTGGAGACTGCCAAATGTTCGATGAGATCTCGTGAGTTGTTATGAGGTGTGACTCGGAAACAGAAACCGCAGGTATGGACAGTGATCCGGATGCACCAGGTGTTCGTAAATGGACGCGCCGGACGGCGTGTGGGCGCTGACGATGCCGGCGCCGAATGCGAACACGAATGCCGCCGCCGCGGCCGTCGCCAGGAAGGCGCGTCGCCGTGGCGTGCGTGCGGCGACGGGTCCGACGAAGCGATACCCACGCCGCGGAATCGTCTGCAACCGATCGGCATCTGGGCCGAGCGCCAGCCGAATCTGCCGGATCGCGAAGTTGATGTTCTGGTCGTACTCGACGACCACGTCGGGCCAGATCGTCTCGCGCATCGATTCGCGCGTCACCACCGTGTCGGCGCGAGCGACCAGGAGAACCAGCAGGTCGAACGGCTGGCTCTGGAGCGGGATGGTTCTGCCGTCGCGGCGCAGCGTGCGCGTGCGTAAGTCCAGAGTCGTGCGACCGAAAACGACGACGTCCCGCATGCCGCGATTATATCGATCGCGCGAGAATGTCGAGGCCTTTTGCGGCCGTTCGCTTGTCGATCGCCAGCGACGGCAGCAGCAACACCGTCGATCCTTCGCGCGGATCATGGCGGCGTCCAACGGTTGAGTAGCATTGCCGTTGTGTTGGCCTGGCCTGAAGCGGAACTCCGGGCCTGGCGATCCCGGATCGAGCGAGTACGATTCTCACAAGGCTCGAGCGCCTCTCGACCGTCTGCGGGCGGCTTATTTCAACGGCAGCTTTCCATCGGGATCAGGTCTGAACACCAGGTACGACATGTCGCTCTCCAGGTTCTGCCACCAGTGCGGCGTTCGCCCCGGCGTGATGATGACGTCGCCAGGTACCACGTGCCGACTCGTGCCGCCCTCGATTTTGGTGCCGGTGAAATTGCCGCCTGGCCGCGCAGGTGGACGAGCATCCGGAATCGTACCGCCGGTGATCAGTGTTGCCGATCCTTTCAAGATGTACAGGATCTCCGTCATGTTCGTGTCGTGGTAAATCGCGTCCTCCGGCGACGCTTTCGGCCGCACAACGGCGAACACGCCGACACGATACCCGCCAACGTCAACCGCTCGGATCGGCAGATCGGAAATGCGCTCTTGCGGCATCTTCGCGATGAACTCGTCAATCTGGTCCTTCGTCACATGCGTGGCCGGTGCCGTTTTCGGCGCATCCTGCGCCTTCGGACTGGACGCGAGGCATAACACCGCTATCATCGCGAGCATCGCTCGGCGGTTCATCATCTCGGCCTCCTCATATCGTGAATACCGGTAATGGTAGGAAGAGCGGATCGAGTCTTCAAGTCGTCGACCCGCGCCACGCATGTAGTCCGTTCGGCCGCGTTGCCTGACGCTCCTCGTTGGGATATATAGTGGCGACTCCTGGAGATGTGATGGCAGGTCGGCTTGACCGCAAAGTGGCGGTGATTACGGGCGCCACGAGCGGCATCGGCGAGGCGACGGCGCGGCGATTCGCGGCTGAAGGCGCCTCACTCGTCATCGCCGGTCGCGCCGTGGACAAGGGCACCGCGCTCGCCGCCGAACTCGGAAGCGGCGTGGTGTTTCAGCAGGCCGACGTGCTGCGAGAGGCCGACATCGCTGCGCTGATCGATTGCGCGGTCGCGCGCTTCGGCCGGCTCGACTGCCTGTTCAACAATGCCGGAGCGCTCGATCGCAGTACGCTCGACAACGTCACGGAAGAAGCGTTCGCCAGCACTCTGAGACTTCTGCTTGGCAGCGTCGTGTTCGGCATCAAACACGCGGCGCGCGTGATGAAGCCGCAGAAGAGCGGGAGCATCATCAACAACTCGAGCATCGCCGCCCATCGATCCGGCCAGGGCGGATATCTCTATTCCACTGCGAAAGCCGCCGTCAGCCATGTGACGCGTCTCGCGGGAATTGAGCTCGGACCGCACGGCATCCGGGTCAACGCGATTTCCCCTGGCGCGATTGCGACACCGATCTTCTGGGGTGGATCCGAGAAGGCGCGGACGCGGAGTAATGATGCGAATCAATCGACGATGGCGAAGCTCGAAGCGAGCCTCGCGCGTGCGACGCCGCTGCCGCGCTCGGGCTTCCCCGACGACATCGCCTCGGCAGCGGTGTACCTCGCGAGCGATGACGCCAGCTTCGTCAACTGTCACGACCTCGTGGTCGATGGCGGACGCATTTCGATGTTCCACGAACGACCGAACGGATCGGTATGAAAGCACTGCTCTACGCCGCCGTCGCCGTGTGCGCAGCCGCCGCGACGCTCATGGCGCAGACCGTCAACTGGCCGCTGCACAATCTGGACCTTGCCGGTAGCCGGTTCTCGCCACTCGAGCAGATCACCCCGGCGAACGTGAAGTCGCTCGCGCCGCGCTGGCTGTTCCAGACCGGAGTGATAGACGGCGTGAGCAATCAGACAACGCCCGTGGTCGTCGACGGAACAATGTACGTGACCGATCCGCGCGGCAGCGTCTATGCGCTGGATGCCGCAGACGGCCATGTGCTGTGGACCTACGACGTCACCAATCTCCTCGGCGGAGGCGCGAAGGCCGGCTACGTCTTCCGCAACCGCGGCGTCTGCTACGCCGACGGTGTCGTCTACACCGCGGCCGGATCGTTTCTCTTCGCGCTGGATGCAAAAACCGGTCAGCCGATCAAGACGTTCGGCAAGGACGGCCAGGCCGCCGTCATCCTCGATGTGGTGAAGGAACGCTATCCCGACGTCAAAGCCGCGATCGAGCTCGGTTACTGGTTCACTACCGCGCCGCAGATTTACAACGGCGTCCTCTACGTCGTCACGACACGCAGCGAGAGCCATATCCCTGGCGGATACGTGCTTGCCGTCGACGCGAAGAGCGGCAAAGTGCTCTGGCGCTTCAACACCGTTCCCCAAGATGGACGTGATGAGGGTTGGGATATTGCCGGTCCGACCTGGGTGGGCGGCGAACGCAACGGCGGCGGCATCTGGGAGACGCCATCGATCGATCCGGACCTCTCGACGCTTTACATTGCCGTCGGCAATCCGTTCGGCGATGCCACGAAGCGCATCGGAACGAATCTCTTCACCGACTCGATCGTCGCGCTCGATCTGCGGAACGGCAAACTCCGGTGGTACTTCCAGCAGACGCACCACGATGTGTGGGATTACGACTCGGGCAATCAGCCGGTCCTGTTCGAGATGCAAGTGGGCGGACGCCGTGTCCGCGCCCTCGCCGAAGCGAGCAAGAACGGTTACCTCTACATCCTCGATCGCGAGACGGGAAAGCCGGTGCACCCGATCAAGGAGATGCCGGTGCCGACTGAGAACCCGCGCGCGGGCGATCAACCGTGGCCGACGCAGCCGATTCCATTTACGGCCGCTGGTCAACCGATGAAACCGGTCTCGCCGGTGTACCCAGTTGACGTGCCCGCCGATCGCCTGACGACGCGCAAGCTCGTGCCGCAGTTCACGCCGCCCGGTCCGAATCAGATCTATTCGCCCGGTACCGAAGGAGGCGCCAACTACGGACCGATTGCGTACAGCCCTCGCACCGGCTTGCTCTATGTGAACGCGGTCGACAGTCCGTTCGGCGCGGGACGTCCAGCGCGCGGTTACTTTTCGGCGTTCGATCCGACGAGCGGCGAAATGAAATGGCAGCAGACGTTCGACGGCTGGGGCCAGGCTGGCGTCGTCGTCACTGCAGGGGGCGTTGTGTTTGCCGGCACGGGCAGCAACGTGGCGGGATACTTGTTCGCATTCGACGCGAAGACCGGCGAACCGCTGTGGAAGTTCAACACCGGCGGCGGCGTATTCGGCTCGCCCTCGGTGTATATGGTGAACGGCGAGCAGTTCGTGACCGTCGCATCCGGCGGCGGCGAACGCGGGCGCCGCGGCGGCGATTTGATCCTCAGTTTCGCACTGCCCAGACGCGACCGATGACGCGGCCATCGGTGAATCGACAGGTCATTCTGTCTTCGAGGCCGGCAGGCATCCCCGAGGCGCGTCATTTTCACATCGTCGAGTCTCCCGTTCCTGCTCTCGACGCGGGCGGGGTGCTCGTACGCAATTTGTACCTGTCGGTGGAGCCGGCGATGCGCGGGTGGGTCAACGCGGCCGCGAACTACTCCGAACCGGTCCCGCTCGGGACGGTGATGCGCTCGTTTGCGACAGGTCGCGTGGAGGAATCGCGGCACGCGCGATTCAAGCCCGGAGATTTCGTGACCGGCCTCTTTGGCTGGCAAGAATTCGCGGTCGTGCCGGCGGACAGTGTCCTTCGCACTATCACCGAACTCGACCTTCCACTCTCCACTTCGCTGGGTGTGCTCGGACTGAATGGGCTCACGGCGTACGTCGGACTCCTCGAGATCGGCCGCCCGAAGCCGGGCGAAACCGTTGTCGTGTCGACGGCGGCGGGCGCCGTCGGGTCGGTGGTGGGACAGATTGCGAAATTGAGTGGCTGTCGGACCGTGGGTATCGCAGGCGGAGCAGAAAAAGTCGCGATGTGCCTCGAGGAGTTTCGTTTCGACGCCGCCGTCGATTACAAGGTCGACGATCTCGACCATCGTCTCGCTGCCGCGTGTCCTGCTGGCGTCGATGTCTACTTCGACAACACGGCAGGCGCGATCAGCGACGCCGTCGTGCGGCGATTGAACATCGGCGCGCGCGTGGTGATTTGCGGAACGGCATCGGTCGCGACGTGGGACCCGCCGCCGGTCGGCCCCCGAGTCGAACGCGCCCTTCTGACGAAGCGCGCCAGCATGCATGGATTCCTGGCGCTCGATTACGAGCACAAGCGTCCCGAGGCGCTGCGATTCCTGTCACGCTGCATCCGCGACGGCTCTCTTCGCTATCGCGAGGACATTCTCGACGGTCTCGAGGCGGCGCCAGGCGCGATTGCGCGGCTCTATCGCGGCGAGAACACGGGAAAGCTCCTGGTGCGTCTGCCAGATGCGCGGTAGCTGAGACGCGTGCCGGAGACGACGCTCATCGAGTCGGCATCGATGTCGGCGGCGGTCCAAGCGGCCGCCCTCCGGGGCCGGTCGCAAACGACATCCACGGCGTCGCCGGAACCTGTGCCACGCCCGGCACGCGCCAGTCGCAGACACCCTCGGAGAAAGACCGCTCGAAGACGCGTCTTCTGATCGTCGCTGAAGCGAATGCTGCCGTAGTCTGCGTCGCCGAAATCCAACGGCTTCAGCTGACACTTGTAGATGTTTTCTGCGCGCGGTCCCCCAGCCACTTGCCGCGGCGACGACTGCTCCTTCACCGGGCACGTCGCCTCATCGAGACCGACCGTGTTCGTCAGATCGGAATCGTTCGCGCCGGTTGTGGCGACGCAGAAGTCCACCGCCGCCGCAGGCCGGTTCTTCCGTACCTTGACCTCGATCGAACTCGCGCTGTGAGCTGACGGCCGTCACTCACGAGACCCGCGCGATACTGCGTCGCCAGCGACTCGGGCCGCGCCTTCGGACGCAATCGCGAGCTGTTTGATGGACCCGCCCGAGCACCCGTCACCGATCGTGTAGCGAATCTCGCCGTGGCGTTCGGTGATCAGCTCCTTGACCGTCATCAGTCTCCCGCGGATCGAACATCGAGACGAGCGTGCAGATCCCTCGATTGATCGAACCGCGCCCGATCCGGATCAGGTCCTTGACGATGGCGCCACGATCGTTTGTGAAGCTGGCGATCTCAGCATCCGCCGGCATTCAGTTTTGTCGTGCAATTGCGAACCAGTCCACAACGCGTGTGTCTCTTGCACGCCCCGTACGCACCGGATGCATCGATCAGTTCGGATCAGCCGGGTCAATTTACGATCGAGTGGTTATCGGTCAGTCGGAAATCCGGCACGTCAATGAATTGGTGGTGCCGGGGGCGGGAATCGAACCCGCACGCCTCTTTAGAGACCCAGGATTTTAAGTCCTGTGCGTCTGCCAGTTCCGCCACCCCGGCATAGGGAGGTGCGTCTAGTATCGCCCGTTTCGGCGGGTGATAAACAGACGCTCACTCAGTACGCAGGGCGATCATCGGATCGACGCTCATCGCCCTGCGCGCCGGGACGGCACTGGCCGCCAGCGCGAGGACCATCGTCGCGGCCACGACGGCCGTGAGCGTCGTCGGATCGGCGGCACGGGTGTCGAACAGCAGCGCGGCGATGAAGCGGCCGCCGGCGAGCGCGCCGCCAACACCGATCGCGGCGCCGACCCCGGTCAGCTGCGCCGCTCGCCGCAGCACGTCGACGAACACCGAGGCGCGGCTGGCGCCGAGCGCGAGGCGGACGCCGATCTCGGGAATCCGCTGGCTGACCGAGTACCAGATCGATCCGTAGATCGCCACACCTGACAGCGCGGCTGCCAGCATCGCCGTCACGAGCAGCAGCAGCACCGTGCCGCGCGTCTGCGCCATCGATCGTGCGATGCGGTCCTCCATCGTCCGCACCTCGTAGATCGGCAAGTTCGGATCGATCGCCTGGACCGCGGCTCTCGCCGATGGCGCCAGCGCGGACGGATCGCCTGCGGTTCGGACGACCATCGTGAAAAGCGGCGCCGCGGTCTGCGCGATCGGTCGGTACATCTCGGTCACCGGATCGCGGCTCAGGGAGACGTGATGCACGTCCTCCACCACGCCGACGATGCGGAGCCAGGTATTGGGGTCGGTGCGCACGCGACGATTGATCGGATCCTCGTCGGGCCAGTACTGCTTCGCCATCGTGCGGTTGATGATGACGACAGGCTCGCCGCGACTGTCATCACTCGCGTTGAACAGTCGGCCCTTCACGAGCGGGATGTTCATCGTCTCGAAATAGTTCGGCGACACCTGACGCTGGTCGGCGATCTGTAACTCGCCCGGCTTCCTGATGCGCCCTTCGATGCTGAACGCGTCGCCCTCGCGGCTGCCGCCGAACGGGATCGCCGAATTGACCGCCGCGTGGCGCACCCCTGGAGTCGTCCGCAGCCGATCGAGCAGATCGAACACGAACGCCACACGCGAAGGCGCCGACGCGTAGTTCGATCCCGTGAGCGCAATCCTGAATGTCAGCAGGTGGTCGGGATCAAATCCGGGCCGAACGCGCGACAGCTTGACGACGCTGTTCAGCATCAACCCCGCTGCCGAGAGCAGGATGACGGCGAGCGCGACCTGTGCGATCACCAGCACGCCGCGCGCGCCTGCTCCCGCCCCCGAGATCGTGCGGCCGGACGACTTCAGGACGTCTACGAGCCGGCCCTCCGATTTGTGAACGGCCACGACGATGCCGAACAGGATGCCAAGCAACGCGGAGATCGCCGTCGTGAAGACGGCAACGCGCCCGTCGACGTCGATCGGAACCGCCGACGGCAGCGAACCGGCAAACAGCGGCAGCACCATGCGCAGCGCCCAGCCACCGAGCACGAGTCCCGCGATGCCTCCGAGCGTCGCGTAGACGAGCGACTCGGCGATGGCGAGCGAGAGCAGACGTCCGCGCGTCGCGCCAAGCGCGGTGCGGACGGCTAGCTCGTGCCGGCGGTTGGACGCTCGCGCGAGCAGCAGCGTGGCCGCATTGGCGCTCGCGACCAGCAGAAGAAGGCCCACGCTTCCGGCAATCAGCAGCAGCGTCGGTCTGATCAGGTGCACGGTCTGCTCGCCGACCGCGACCAGCCTCGCGCCCATCGTGCCGTGGGATCGACGCTCGGTCGCCATCCGTGCCGCGAAGGCCTCCAGTTCGGCGGACGCCTCCGCGAGCGTGACGCCGTCACGCAGCCGACCGAGGATCTTGTAGTTGTGGCTGCTCTCGTTGACGCGCTCGTCCGGCGTCATCCGCATCGGCAGCCACACATCGTCGTTTTCGGCGAGCGGCCCCGGCAGCGAGGCGCCGCGCGGCATGACGCCGACGATCGTGCGCGGCTCGCCGTCCACCTGGATCGTCTGTCCAACGACGCGCGCGTCGGCGCCGAAGCGGCGGCGCCACAGTCGATCGCTCAGGATTGCGGT
>Ga0070741_10020566_pt1 | contig 10382 bp, 12 predicted proteins | sample Coa_R1_4_FD_66440 | JGI IMG/M metagenome (GOLD analysis project Ga0070741, IMG submission 66440) | Surface soil microbial communities from Centralia Pennsylvania, which are recovering from an underground coalmine fire - Coalmine... | ecosystem: Environmental > Terrestrial > Soil > Unclassified ...
CTGGATGGCCGCCGCCGCCACCGTCGTGGTGGAGCGGCCGGGCGGCTCGGCCGGGCTGCGCTGGCCCGCCGGCTGGGGGTCAACCTGGGATCGTTGTTACGGAGATACACTCGTGTTGTTCGCGCAACGGAAGTAAAGGAGCGATCTGTCGTGGCCACGGCGCTCGTACCGGGATCGTTCGACCCGGTGACCAACGGCCACCTCGACGTGATCGAACGCGTCTCCCGGTTCTTCGACCGGGTGATCGTGGCGGTGATCCGCAATCCGCAGAAGGCGGTGTCGCTCTTCAGCCTCGAGGAGCGGGAGTCGATGCTGGCCGAGGTGACGGGCCACCTGGGCAACATCCAGATCGAGTACTTCGCCGGCCTCCTCGTCGACTTCGCCCGGATCCATGGCGCGGACACCATCGTGAAGGGCCTCCGGGCCGTGACCGACTTCGACTACGAGCTTCAGATGGCCCAGATGAACCAGAGCCTGTCGGGCATCGACACGTTCTTCCTGGCCACCAGCCCCCAGTACTCGTTCCTGTCCTCCAGCCTGGTTCGGGAGGTCGCCCGCTTCGGCGGCGACATCTCGACCCTCGTCCCCCCGGTCGTGGCGGCCCGGCTGGACCAGCGCTTCAAGGAGGGACCTCCCGCATGACCCCCACGGCGATCCACGAGGAGTTGTCGGTCCCGGCGGCGTACCGCGGCGACCTCTGCGACCTGCTCGAGCACCTGCGCGAGCTGGTCGAGACGGCCCGGTCGATGCCCCTGTCGAACTCCGCCATCGTGAACCGCGACGAGGTGCTGGAGCTCCTCGACGAGACCCTGGAGCGGCTTCCCGAGGAGCTCCGCCAGGCCCGTTGGCTGCTGAAGGAGCGGGAGGAGTACCTGGAGCGGGCCCGCCGGGAGGCGGACGAGATCATCGCCGCCGCCCGGGTGCAGGCGGAGGGGATGGTGCAGCGGACGGAGGTCGTGCGGGAGGCCCAGCGGGTCGCCCGGGTGACGATCGAGCAGGCCGAGGCCCACGGCCGCCAGCTCCGCAACCAGGCCGAGGACTACGTCGACGCCAAGCTGGCCGGGTTCGAGTCGACCCTGGAGCGGACGCTGGGAGTCGTCCAGAAGGGCCGCCGCCGCCTCCAGGCCTTCACCGCCGAGGCCGAGGTCGAGGTCCTGCCCAACGAACCGGGCCTCTTCGACCAGGACATCATGTAGGCCGGCGGGGCGGGCGGCCCCGCACCGTCGTTTCGGGGCCTCGCCAGCTAAGATGACGGGCCGCCGCAGTTCGCGCCGGCTCCCTCGTCGCGCTGCGCCGCCGCCGATGGCGCCCCTCTGATGACCGGACTCCGCATGAACGTCGCCGACCTGCTCCGTCGACCCGGAACCACCCGCGAGGTGCATCTCGAAGTGCCCGTCCCCGGGCTCGAGAATTCCTCGGCCCGGGTCGACCCCGACCAACCGCTGACCATCGACCTCCGGCTCGAGAGCCTGTCCGCGGCCATCGTCGCCTCGGGTCGGGTGCGGGGCCGGTGGCGGGCGGTCTGCAGCCGGTGCCTCACGCCGCTGGAGGCCGGCTTCGACCTCCCGATGCGGGAGGTGTTCGAAGAGGACCCGATCGAGGACGAGACCTATCCCCTCCGCCACGACGAGATCGACCTCGAGCAGCCGGTGCGGGACCTCGTGGTGCCGGAGCTCCCGCCCGTCCCGCTCTGCGGCGACGACTGCCTCGGCCTGTGCCCGTCTTGCGGAGCCAACCGAAACGACGATCCCTGCGAGTGCGGGAACGAGGCCCGCGACCCCCGCTGGGACGACCTGCGGGCTCTGGTCATCAGCGATGACGTCGAGCACCGCCCCGAACCGAACTGAGGAGTAGGAGCCCCGATGGCCGTCCCCAAGCGGAAGACGAGCAAGGCCAAGAGCCGCAGCCGGCGGGCCTCGAACTGGCGGGCCACCGCCCCCGCCCGCTCGGTCTGCCCCCACTGCCACCAGACGAAGCTGCCCCACGTGATCTGCCCCAACTGCGGGTGGTACGGCGGGCGCCAGGCCGTCGAGGTCGAGTGACGCGGCGCGACCCGGGGGGAACGTGGCACTGAAGGCGGCCGACGTCGGCGGCGCGGCGGCGCCGGCGGACGAACCAGCGGCGGGGAAGCGGGCCCGGCGAGGGCCGGTGGTGGCCGTCGACGCCATGGGCGGCGACCGCGCCCCGGACGAGGTCGTGGCCGGCGCCCTGCTGGCCGCCGAGGCGGGGATCTCGGTGCTGCTCGTGGGCCAGGAGCCGGTGGTGGCGCCCCTGCTCGACGGGCGGGACGCCCGGGCGACGTCGGCGTCGGTGGAACTGCTCCACGCCGGCGAGGTCGTGGCCATGGACGACGATCCGGCCAAGAGCGTCCGCCGCAAGAAGGACTCGTCGCTGGTGCGCTGCGCCGAGGCCGTGCGGGACGGGCGGGCCGACGCCATGGTCAGCGCCGGCAACACCGGCGCCACCATGGCCAGCGCCCTGCTGCGGATGGGGCGCATCCGGGGGATCGCCCGGCCGGCCATCGTCACGCCGATCCCGGGGCCGCTCCCCACGCCGACGCTCCTGCTCGACGTCGGCGCCACCGTCGACTGCGCCCCGGAGTGGCTGGTGCAGTTCGCCCGGATGGGCGCCGAGTACGCCCGCCTCCACCACGGCATCGAGCGGGCCCGGATCGGCCTCCTCTCGATCGGCGAGGAGATGGGCAAGGGCGACGAGATGCGCAAGCGGACCTACGACCTGCTGGCCAGGGAGCCCGGGTTCATCGGCAACGTCGAGGGCTGCGACCTCACGCTCGGCCGGGCCGACGTCGTCGTGACCGACGGGTTCACCGGCAACGTCGCCCTGAAGACGATCGAGGGCGGCATGCGGACGGTCCTGCGGCTGGCGGCCGAGGCCCTCCGGCTCGACGTCGCCGGCCGCCGCGTCGGCGAGGTCCTGGAACCGGTTCTCGGCCCGGCGGTCGCCCAGTACGATCCCGATGCGTTCGGTGGTGCGGTCCTGCTCGGCATCGACGGCGTCTGCGTCATCTCCCACGGGGCGAGCAATGCCCGCAACATCGACACCGCCGTCCGGCTGGCCGCCGAGTGCGCCGAGGCGGGCATCGTGCAGCGCATGAAGGAGGCGATCTCCCACCATGGTGTCTGAGACCCCGGCCCGGCCGATCAGCGGCGACGAGGTGTTCCGGATCATCCGGGAGCGGCTGGCCGACATCCTCGAGATCGACGAGAGCCGCATCACGCTCGAGGCCAGCTTCACCGAGGACCTCTCGGCCGACTCGCTGGCGCTGATCGAGCTCGTGGAGGCGATCGAACAGGAGCTCGAGGACCGGGCCGAGGGCTTTCGCATCGAGGACGAGGACCTGGCCGAGCTGCGCACCGTCCGCGACGCCGTCGACTACGTCGTCGAGCGGGTGGGCTGAGGGGAGCCGGCGAGCCGTTGGCCGAGAGCTCCCTCGACCGCCTGGAGGACCTGCTGGGGCGACCCTTCGAAGACCGGGAGCTCCTCGCCCGCGCCCTGGCCCACCGGTCGTTCTGCGCCGAGAACCCCACGTTCGAGTCGAACGAGCGCCTGGAGTTCCTCGGCGACGCCGTCCTCGGCCTGGTGGTCACCGACTACATCTACCGGGCCTTCCCCCACCTGCCGGAGGGCGAGCTGGCCAAGGTGCGGGCGTCGGTGGTCAACGCCGGCGTCCTCGCCGAGCTGGCCACCGAGATCGAGCTCGGCACGTTCGTTCTGCTGGGGAAGGGCGAGGGGCTCTCGGGAGGGCGGGAGAAGCCGTCGATCCTGGCCGACGCCATGGAGGCGGTGCTGGCGGCCACCTACCTCGACGGCGGGTGGGACGCCGCCTACAAGCTGGTCATGGCCCTGCTGGGGGAGCGGATCGCCGCCGCCGCCGAGGGGCCCGGCGGACAGGACTACAAGACCCGGCTCCAGGAGCTGGCCGCCCGCCGGTTCGACCAGATGCCCCGCTACGAGGTGCGGGACGAAGGGCCGGACCACGCCAAGCGGTTCTACGCCAACGTCGTCCTGCAGGGGACGCCCCGGGGCCGGGGCGAGGGCCGGTCGAAGAAGCAGGCCGAACAGGCCGCCGCCCGCATGGCCTGGGAGTGGCTGCGGGAGTCGGAGGCGGCGGTGGCCGCCGCCGAGGCGGCCCGGGCGGCCGAAGCGGCCGCGGCGGTGGCCGACGGATTCGAGGACGGGGACGCGCCGACGGGAGCCGGGTGAGGCCCCCGGGTGCCGGAACTCCCTGAGGTCGAGGTCGTCCGCCGGGGGCTCGAGCGGGAGGTCGCGGCCCGGGAGGTGACGGCGGCGGTCGTCACCGGCGTCCGGACCGTGCGCCGACAGCCGCCCGAGGAGCTCGTGGCCCGGCTGCGGGGGGCGCGGCTGGGGCCCGCCGGCCGGATCGGCAAGTTCCTCGCCGTACCGCTCGACGACGGCGCCGAGACGCTGGTGATCCACCTGCGGATGTCGGGCCAGCTCCTGCTGACGTCGCCGTCCTGGCCGCGGTCCCGCCACACCCATGCGGTGCTGTCCCTGTCGGACGGGCGGGAGCTGCGCTTCGTCGATCCCCGCACGTTCGGCGAGCTGTTCGTGGCGCCGTCCCCCGTCGAGGCCCTGGCCCATCTCGGGCCGGATCCGCTGTCGGGGCGGTGGTCGGCGGCGGCGCTGGGGCGGGCCCTGGCCGGCCGCAGCGCCCGGCTCAAGCCGCTGCTCATGGACCAGCGGTTCGTGGCCGGGATCGGGAACATCTACTCCGACGAGGCCCTGTTCGAGGCCCGGCTGCGTTTCGACCGGCCGGCCGGCTCCCTGTCGGCCGAGGAGGTGGGGCGTCTCCACCGGGCCGTGCGGACGACGCTGCGGGAGGCGGTCCGGCTCCGGGGGTCGTCGCTGTCCGACGGCCAGTACGTCGACCTCTTCGGGGCGCCCGGCGGCTACCAGTCCCGGCACCGGGTCTACGGCCGGGAGGGGCAGCCGTGCCCCCGCTGCGGTGGCCCCGTCCGGCGGCTGGCGGTCGGCGGCCGGTCGACGTTCTTCTGCGAGACGTGCCAGCCGTGAGCGGCGGGGAGCCGGTCCGCCGGCGGGTGCTGATCTCCGGGAGGGTGCAAGGCGTGGGCTTCCGGTGGTCCTGCCAGCGGGTGGCCGACTCCCTGAGCCTGTCCGGCTGGTGCCGCAACCTTCCCGACGGCCGGGTGGAGGCGGTGTTCGAGGGAGATCCCAAGGCGGTGGAGCAGGCCGTGGCCTGGTGCCGGGGCGGCCCTCCGTCGGCCCTCGTGACGGCGGTCGACGTCGTCCCGGAGATGCCCGACGGCCTGCGGGGATTCGGCCTCCGGTAGTTCGTCGGCGGTGCACCTGGCAGGGCCTGGGGGATCCGCGCTCCGGCGGGGCCCGGCCGTTAGGTTGGACCGGCGATGTTCCTGAAGCGGCTGACCGTCAAGGGCTTCAAGTCCTTCGCCGACCGGACGAGCCTCGATTTCGAGCCGGGCGTGGCCGTGGTGGTCGGGCCCAACGGGTCGGGGAAGTCCAACGTCGTCGACGCCGTGGCCTGGGTCCTCGGGGCCCAGGGCGCCCGGTCGCTGCGGGGCGGGAAGATGGAGGACGTCATCTTCGCCGGCACGCCGAAGCGGTCGGCCTCGGGGAAGGCCGAGGTGTCGCTGACCCTCGACAACTCCGGCAACGACCTCCCGGTGCCGAGCCGGGAGGTCACCATCACCCGGGCGCTGACCCGCGACGGCGAGTCGACCTACGCCATCAACGGGGAGCCGTGCCGGCTCCTCGACATCACCGAGCTGCTGTCCCACACCGGGATGGGCCGGACGCAGCACGTCATCGTCGGCCAGGGCCGCCTCGACGCCATCCTCCAGGCCCGCCCGGAGGACCGGCGGGCGGTGATCGAGGAGGCGGCGGGAATCCTCAAGTACCGCCAGCGCAAGGAGAAGGCCGAGCGGCGCCTCGAGGCGACGGCGCTCAACATGGAGCGACTCGGCGACCTCGTGAAGGAGGTCCGCCGCCACCTCCGGCCGCTGGAGCGCCAGGCCGACGCCGCCCGCCGCCACGGGGGGCTCACCGAGGAGCTCCGCGCCATCCGCCTCCACCTGACGGGGCGGGAGATCACGACGCTCACGGAGCGGCTGGCCGGGCTCGGCGAGAAGCGGGAGCGCTTCGGAGCCGAGGAGGCCGTGGCCCGGGAGCAGGCGGCGGCGCTCGAGGCCTCGGTCGTCGAGTCGGAGGCGGCGCTGGCCGTCCCGGCGGACTCCCTGGGCGACGCCGTCACCATGGCCGAGGCGCTCCTGGCCCGGGCCCGTGGGCTCGGCGACCTGGTGGCCGAAAAGCGGCGCAACATCGACCGGTCGCTGGTGGCGCTGGCCGACGCCGGCGTGGTCGAGACGCTGACCGCCGAGGCGGCCACGCTGCGTTCCGACCTGGCGTCGGCGTCCGGGGAGGAGGCGGCGCTGGCGCCCCGCCGGGCGGAGCTCGACGCCATCGAGGACACGTTGGAGGAGCGGCGGGCCGAGCTCGGGCCCGCCGGCGACCTGCCGGCCCGGAAGGCGGCGGCCGAGGCCCGGGCGGAACTGGCCGCCCTGGCCGGGACGGCGGCCCGCACCGAGGCGGAGCGGTCGCGGCTGGAGGGGCGGCGCGAGCCCGTCCGGCGCCGGCTGGCCCGGCTGGCCGAGGAGGAGGCCGCCGCCGGCGGCGAGGACTTCGACGAGGCGCCGCTGGTCGCCGCCCTGGAGTCGGCCCGTGCGGCGCGCGAGACCGCCGAGGCGCAGGCGGCGGCGGCCGAGGAGGCCCGTCGGGCGGCCGACGCCGACGTCCACCGGTGGTCGGCCCGGGCGGAGGCGCTCGACGCCGCCCTCGGCGACCTCCGGGCCGGCCTGGCCACGGCGCTCGAGGGCGTCGACGGCCTGCTCGGCCCGGCCGTCGACCTGATCACGATCGAGCCGGGCTGTGAGTCCGCCGCGGCGGCCGCCCTCGGCGAGGTCCTGCGGGGCGTGGTAGCCCGCGACGCCGGCTCGGCCCGCGCCGCGCTGGCCCGGCTGCGCTCCACCGGCACCGCCGGCACCGTCCTCGTCCCCGATTCGGCCGGCGAAGCCGAACCGGCGTTCGAAAACCGCTGTATCCCGGTCGACGAACGCCAGTTGGACGGGCCGGCGGGTTCCCGGCCCGTTGCCGGGTGCGTCGGGACCGCGGTTCCCGGCCTCGGGCCCGTCCTCGGGCGGATCCTGGCGGGGACCGTCGTGGTCGACGGGACGTGGGAGCAGGCGCTCGGCGTGGCGCTGGCCCATCCGGAGCTCGTCGTCGTGACGCCGGACGGGGACCGCTTCGACGGGCGCGGCGCCTGGCACGCCGGCGGGACCGCCATCGGCGCCACCCCGGCGGCGGCCGACGACGCCCACCGGCGCGCGGTCGAGGCGGCCGGAGCGAGGGACCGGGCCGAGGCGGCGCTCGCCGAGGCCCGCGCCGCGCTCGACGAAGCGCGCCGCTGGGAGGCCGCCGGCGACAAGGCCCTCGACTCACAGCGGGCCCGGCAGGCGGCCGTCGCCTCCGCCGCCGCCCGGCTCCGGACCGAGCGGGCCGAGGCCGAGGCCGAGGCCGGCGCCCTCGACGAGCACGCCGCCGCCCTGGCCGCCCAGGCCGAGGCCGAGGCCGCCCGCCGCCGGGAGCTCGAGACCGCCCTCCCGGCTCTCGAAGCCGCCGAGGACGACGAGCGCCGCCAGGAGTCCGCCCGCCGGGCGGCGGCCGAGGCGCTCGACGCCGAGACCCGGGCGCTGGCCGCCGCCCGCCGTGACCACGACCTGAAGGTCGCCGCCGTCGACGAGCGCCGCCGGGGCCTGGCCAAGCGCCTGGAAGAGGTCGAGGCCCGCCTCGTCCGCCACGGCCAGGCCCGCCAGCAGGCCGAGCAGCGCCGGGAGGCCCTGGCCCGCCGCGGCGACGCCTACGCCGCCGTCGAGCGGGCGATCCAGGGCCGGATCGCCCTGCTGGCCGAGGTCCACGGCCGCCTCCGGGACCAGCGTCGTGAGCGGTCGGAGGCGGCCAGGGCGGCCGCCGCCCGGCTCGACGCCCTCCGCCGGGAGCGGACGGCCGCCGAGCGGGCCGTCGGCGACGCCCGGGAGCGACGGGCCCGGGTCGAGATCGAGGAGGCCGAAGTCCGGACCAAACTCGACGCCGCCACCGAAGCCTGCCGGCGCGACCTCGAGTGCGAGCCCGACGTGGCCCTGGCCGCCCCGGCTCCGCCCTGCCCCGACGGCACGACGCTGCCCGCCCGGGCCCGGGACATCGAGCGGGAGCTGCGGCAGATGGGGGCCATCAACCCCCTGGCCCTCGAGGAATACGAGGCCCAGAAGGAGCGCTACACGCTGCTGGAGTCGCAGCTGGAAGACGTCAAGGCCGCCCGGCGGGACCTGGCCCAGATCATCAGGCAGGTCAACGAGGAGATCGCCACCCTCTTCGCCTCGGCCTACGAGGACACCGAGCGCCACTTCGAGTCGCTCATCGCCACGCTGTTCCCCGGCGGGTCGGGGCGCCTTCGGCTGACCGACCCGGAGGATCCGCTCAACACCGGCATCGAGATCGAGGCCCGCCCGTCGGGCAAGAGCGTGCGCCGGCTCTCGCTGCTCTCCGGCGGGGAGCGGTCGCTCACCGCCCTGGCCTTCCTCTTCGCCGTCTTCCGGGCCCGGCCGACGCCCTTCTACATCCTCGACGAGGTCGAGGCGGCGCTCGACGACGTCAACCTCTGCCGGTTCGTCGACCTGATCCACGAGTTCCGCCACGAGGCTCAGCTCCTGGTGGTGAGCCACCAGAAGCGGACGATGGAGGCCGCCGACTGCCTCTATGGCGTGTCGATGCCGCCGGGCGGGTCGAGCATCGTCGTGACCCAGCGGGTGCCGAGCGCCGAGCCGGCGGCCGTCGCCGTCTAAAGAAAGTTTCGACAGCAAGGCCCTGGCTGAGGAGGGCCTGAGACCCTGTCACCTTTGGCCCCACGGCCAACAGGAGCCCCGCCGGCCACTAGCTTCTGTCCGATTTGCCGGAATATGCTCGGCCCGGGTTGCGGCGGAGTACCTGGGGAGGGCCTTTGAGGGACCGGGTCGATGCCTCCGTGGCGGGGCCGGCGATGGTCGGGATGTCGCGTCCGGGGCCGAGCCGACCGCCCCGGTCCCGCCGGACGGCAAGGGTGCTCATCGTCGCCCTGGCGCTCCTGTGGACGCAGTTCCCGTTCGGCAGCGGAGGCGCCAGCGCCGAGGGCAACCACGAGCTGGCCCTGTGCTGCGCCTGGGGCGAGAGCCTGGCGCACGGCAATCTGACCTACAGCATCGCGTCGCCCGACCCGGCCAGCGCCCAGGTCATCAGGGCCGCGGTGGAGGAGTGGGACGCCGACCTCCTGGCGCTCACGCTGAGCGAGGTCGCACCCGGCCAGCCCGCCGACATCACCATCCGCTTCATACCGGCCGAGGGCCGCACGGAGGGTCAGGCGGTGACGAGCTTCACCCACCGGGGCCTCATCGGCAAGGTGGAGATCACCATCCAGGGCGCCCTGGCGCCGGCCAACTCCGGCGGCCTCAACCAGATCGCCAAGCACGAGTTCGGCCACGCCCTCGGGCTGGGCCACGCCAACTACGAGGGCAACCTCATGTCGCCGGCGGTGAGCCCCGACGCCCAGCCCGTCCCGCCCTGCGTGATCCAGGGCGTCCTCGAGGCCAACCGGTGGGAGATGCTCACGCCGCAGCCGAAGCATCCAACCCCGCCCCGGGTGTCCCAGGTCGCCTGCTGAGCCGGCGAATCTGACGCGCCGGCGTCAGATGGCGGTCCGCGGATCGAAACACAAACCCAAACCTGGTGTGACGAGCGCGTCGTAGGGTTGCGCCATGGAGCGCACTCAATGCACGCAGCGGATCCTCGACGCCAAGGCGGCCAAAGGCCTGACGTACGCCGAGATCGGCGGGAAGATCGGCCGGTCCGAGGTGTGGACGGCGGCGGCGATCATGGGCCAGGCCCAGATGGACGCCTCCGAGGCGGAAGGCCTCTGTGACCTCCTCGGGCTCGAGCCCGAGGTGGCCCACACCCTCCAGGCGCACCCGATGCGGGGATCGCTGGACACGTCCGTGCCCGTCGACCCGCTGATCTACCGGTTCCACGAGATCACCCAGGTCTACGGCACGACGATCAAGGCGGTCATCAACGAGAAGTTCGGCGAGGGCATCATGAGCGCCATCGACTTCGAGCTCTCGATCGACCGCAAGGAAGACCCCAAGGGCGACCGCGTCGTCGTCACCATGGACGGGAAGTTCCTGCCCTTCCGGAAGTGGTAGCGGCTACTCGGTGAGCCCGACGGCGTCGAGGAGGAAGGCGAAGATCTCGGCCTCCTTGCGCCAGGCGTCGTAGCGGCC
>Ga0070741_10020567_pt1 | contig 10382 bp, 6 predicted proteins | sample Coa_R1_4_FD_66440 | JGI IMG/M metagenome (GOLD analysis project Ga0070741, IMG submission 66440) | Surface soil microbial communities from Centralia Pennsylvania, which are recovering from an underground coalmine fire - Coalmine... | ecosystem: Environmental > Terrestrial > Soil > Unclassified ...
GGATCACCGCGCCGTTCTATCTCAGAGACGGCGTACCCGCTTCAGGCAAAGGTGCGCCCCTGAACGACTCATTCGGAGCCGTGCCCGTCGGCCAGAACCCCACCACCGCGGTAACATTCTTTGAAACCAATCGCCGCACCGGATATTCGCAGCAATTCAACTTCGGCATTCAGCGCGAACTGAGCACAGGCATGGTCGTGGAGGTTTCCTTCCTGGGCAACCTGTCGCGCAAGCTGGCCAGCGCCAACCTGCCGATAGACCAGATTCCGTCGGCGCAACTCGGTCCCACGGCGACCCAAAAGGACCGCCCGTTTCCACAGTTCTCAAACGTGAGCCTCGTGTTCCCCAGCCTGGGTGTAGGCGCCTATACGGCCGGAACGGTCCGGCTGGAGAAGCGTTTTTCGGCGGGGTTCAACCTGCTGGCAACGTATACCTGGTCCAAGTTTCTTGATAACACCGACGAAGGCGGATCGGCCTTGGGTGCCGGGCACGGGCCCTACTCGGATTACTATAATCGTCGCGCCGATTGGGGCCCATCGGAAAACGACATCACTCATCGGTTCACGATCAGTTCCGTCTATGAACTTCCGTTCGGCGGCGGCCGCCGGTTCTGGGCGCATCACCCGCTGCGTTATGTCGCCGGCGGATGGGCGATCGGTACCGTGGCCACAATACAAAGTGGTGCCCCCTTGACCGTCACAACGCAGACCAACACGACGAATTCATTCTCTTCTGGCGCGTTGCGCGCCGACGTGTTACGTGATCCGCAGCTCGACTCGCCTGCGCTCTCCCGGTGGTTCGATACAACGGCGTTCGTTCAGCCCGCGCTCTATCGGTTCGGGAACGAAGGAGTCGGGATTCTGCGCGCCGACGGCCGCAATGCTTTCAATTTTTCGGTGTTGCGGAATTTTCGGATCACGGAACAGAAAAAGTTGCAGTTTCGTGCGGAACTGTTCAACGCATTCAACCATCCCAAATTCGGCAATCCGGGCATAGTATTGGGAGCCGCCGGCTTCGGGATTGTGAACTCGGCGGCACCGGCGCGCACGGTCCAACTTGGCCTCAGAATGACGTTCTGAAGCCGGCGTCAATTAACTTCGACCAGGCTGTCGGATATGGATCTTCTTTCAGCGATTCCCGGCGAGCGGCTGAACTTGGCGAAAGCCCGGGAGTGGGTAGAGAATAACCGGGCTGTGGCGCGTTGAGAGCGTCGAATGCCTCGGCGGTCACCTGATTAATAGTCGCCGACTTGCCTATCGGTGCCGGAGTGAGACGCATGGGCGCCGGAGACTCTCGCGGAAACCCACCCGCCTGCGCAGTGCGAAGCGGCCGCGGAACAGTGCCGCGCCTATCGCACCGCAACATTCAGTGCTCAGACGCGACTGAAGCGCGCCGATCCGGCAGCCCGCCGCGAGGTTTGCCGCACCATACGCGCCGGCATTCGTCATGGTATGCTTTCGACGAAATGAAGATCACCAAAGTGGAAGCCCTCTACCTGCGCCAGCCGGAGGTGAAGTGGCAGTGCGACAGCGGTCAGGACGCTCTCATCATTCGTGTGGAAACGGATGCGGGTATCACGGGTATCGGAGAGGTGGATTCCAATCCGATGGCCGTCAAAGGCGCGATCGAAGGACCTTTCTCGCACACGACAGCGACGGGCCTGGCGCAGGTGGTGATCGGCGAGGATCCTTTCGAGACCGAGCGCCTCTGGCATAAGATGTACCGCGCCAATATTTACGGCGGGCGCCGGGGCGCCGGACTACACGCCATCAGCGGCATCGATATCGCGCTCTGGGATATCAAGGGCAAGGCTCTCGGGCTGCCCGTGTGGAAACTGCTCGGCGGAGGCTTTCACAAGAACATGCGCTGTTACGCGAGTTCGCTGTTCGGTCCTACGCCGGAGAAGACGGGCGAACTGGCGCGCCGCTATCGCGACCAGGGATTCACGGCGGTGAAGTTCGGCTGGGATCCCATGGGTCAGGACGAGAAGACCGACATCGGGCTGGTGCGCGAGGGCCGTAAGGGGCTCGGCGAGGGCGCCGACCTGCTCATCGATGCGGGGCTGGTGTGGGACTCGAAGACCGCGCTGCAGCGCGCCCGGGCTTTCGAGGAGTACGACATCTTCTGGCTGGAGGAGCCGCTGCGTCCTGACGATTACGACGGCTACAACAAGCTGGCGCGCGCGACGGACGTCCGCATCGCCGCCGGCGAGGAGGAGAGCAATCGGGCGTCGTTCCTGGAACTGATGGATCGCGGCGGCATCGACGTCGTGCAGGTGGATCTGACCCGCTGCGGCGGCTTCACCGAAGCAATGAAGATCGCCGCGCTGGCGTGGGATCGCGGCCTGCCGGTTGCCAATCACGGGTTCACGACGTATGTGAATGTCACCGCCGCGCTGCACTGGCTGAACTCGATCCCCAACGCACTGATCTGCGAGTTTGTGGCCGAAGAGGAAACGAACCTGCGCGAGAGCATCACAAAACAGAAGCTGCGCGCTAAGGACGGATGCCTGGACATACCGGATGCGCCGGGATTAGGCATCGATCTGGATTTCGAAGGGATGGCGAAATACCTATGAACCGACGAAGATTTCTGGCGGGACTGGCGGCGTCGCTCAGCATACGGGCGGAGCAGTTGCCGGCCAACAAAAACGTGAAATGGGCGCTCAGCCTGGGGCTGTGGAACCATTTTCAAAAGACGCCTTTCACGGATATCCTGGACGTGATGAAGGACACCGGCTTCATCGGCATTCGCTTGACGTCGTTTCCATCGTGCCTGAAGACCTACGACCTCACAGCGGCGCAGATGGAGAAAGAAGTCTCGAAGCGGGGTCTGCATGTGGTGACGATCTCGTTCGGCGGACCCGCGAATGATCCGGCACGGCACGCTGCAATACTGAATAACGCGCGAGAGGCGATGAACTTCCTGAAAGGCTTCGGCGCCAGCCATCTGGTGGTGTTCTCGCCGGGGCGCCTGAAGCCGGGCGCGGACGTCGACGCCGCGTTTCGAGCGATGTGCGACTGCTACAACCATCTGGGGTCGTTGGCCGGCGAGATGGGCTTCCATGCCGGCCTGCACAATCATTTAGGCGAAATGGTGGAGAAGCCGGAGGAGGTGCATAAGTGCATGGCGATGACGGATCCGAAGCTGTTCAAGTTCTCGCCCGATACCGCACATCTGCATCTCGGTGGGAGCAACGTGGTGGAGATGTTCAAGAAGTACAAATACCGCCTGATGTTCATGGACTACAAGGACGCGCGCTGGACGACGCCCAAGGAGGACGTGCGGCTGGACAATGGCCGCGTGCTGCCGAAAGCGTCGAGCGACGCAAAGTTCTTTTCGAGTATTTACGACCTGGGCGACGGCGATATCGATTTTCCGGCGTGCCATCGCGTGTTGAAGGAGATCAACTACAAAGGTTGGATCTGCGTAGATCTGGACACAGCCAGAAAAGGGCCTCGCACAAGTTACGAACGCAGCGGCGCCTACATCGTGAAGCGGCTGGAGCCGATCTACGCCTAGATGTCGCCTAGACGAGCCCAGACGCTGCAAAGCGGAGACAGACGGGCGGACAAACCCGGATTGGGTTTTCGGGGCAATACGGGGACAGACGGAACATTTCCGCGCAAATGCGGCGCGCAAATGCCTCGTCAGTCCCCGCATTGCAGCACGTGCTTACTTCGAAACGCTGCCACCCGATTGGCGGTCCGGCGCGGCTCGACTGGCAGCCGATGGAATTTTTCACACCATCCTGTCCCCTGTGAGAGTTACAACTCACCCCACCGCTATCCGGATGTGGTCACGAAGCCGGAAGCCGCAGCCGCTTCTTCGTCCTGCCGCTGTTTTTCCCGGGCGATCAGCGATTGCTGGCTGCCGGCCCCGGCGATCGCGATCAGCCCGCGGCCGAGCCCTTTGAGCTGATTATGCCAGCGGACGTGGCCGGTCACCGAATCCAGGCAGAAGAGTTCTCCGGCCGTCGCCGCGAAGAGATCGCCGTCCTGGTGCACCAGGTTCAGGAATTCGGAGCGTAGCAACTCCGTCCTCCAGACCTCCTGCCCGGTCGCACGATCCAGCGCGAGGACAGTTCCTTTAATGCCGATGAAGAGGAGATTGCGTTGCGCCATAAGTGCTCCTCAACCGTGATTTTAACGCTCCGCGCGGATGCTGAAAAATCGTGTCAGACTCCGTTTCCGCCAACCCCACTATTTGAACCCAAGATATTCCGGATGGCGAAAAAGACTGTCTGGAAGGTGTGAAAAAAGTGGATCGGCTGCTGGTCGAGTGGCGCGGAACGGCAAATCCTGGTGGCGGCGTTTCGGAGTCAGCCCACACTGCAATGCGGGGACTGACGAGACATTTTCGCGCCGCATTTGCGCGGAAATGTTCCGTCTGTCCCCGGATTGCCCCGAAAGACCAATCCAGACGGCATCGCTCCGTAGCCACCACAGTGGACTGTCAAGAATTCGGGCCGACGCGGTCGCCTCTCCGATTTTTTCACATGTTCCTGATTTTTCACGCAACCTGCTACAGGTTCTTCAGCCGGAAGTTCCGATACTCCACTTTCATCGGCGGCCCTACGTGCACCTGTACGCCAATCAAACCTTCCGACTTCCGATTCGGAGCGTCATCGTCGATGACCACACACATCAGCTGACCGTTGAGAATGTGCATCAGCACATTCCCGCGGATGATGAGGTGGTAATGGTTCCAGTCGGCAGTGATGGCCTTGGCCAGTTCCGCCGGATCGCCCAGCGTCGCCAGCACGATCGGCTTGCGACCGCCCACAACGTGCGTCACCTGTCCGCGCGCGGCGAGAAAGAGGCGCCCCTTTTCCTCGTAATTCTGCCCCGTGTAGCGATTCTGCCCATCGATGTCGGCCTGATACCCGCGCATGGCGAATTTGTTGGTTGGCGTCACCTTGTCCGGCACCACCACGCTGCGATAGTTGATGCCGCTGTTGCCGCCCGAGGTGATGCGGTAGTCGGCTTTCAGCTCAAAATCCCTCGGCGAGCCGCCGCGCCAGATGATGAAGGTGTTGCTCTTGACGATAGTCTCGGGCGTGATCTCGCCTACCATGCAGCTGTTTTCGACGCGCCAGTATTTGGGGTCACCGTCCCAATTGTGGAATGACTTGCCGTCGAAAATCGGTTCGAAGCCGGCTTCGTCTCCTTCGATCGGCTCGGGCCGGTCGCTCTGCTTCGGAACGTAGCCCGATTGCTGGGCTCCGACCGGAACCGCGGAGAGAGCGGCGAGAAGCGAAGTGACGAAAGGCCTGCGCGCAATCGAATCGCTGAGCATGATGGATGCGGCTATTATATACTGGCATCCACACGGGAAATTCCATGTCCGCACCCCACAGTTTTAAGATACGGATCTCATTTTGCTTTCTCGCTTTGTTTGTCGCGATCGGCACTGCACAGCTCATCACGACGGCGACCATCAACGGCACCGTAACGGATTCTAGCGGCGGCGTGGTGCCCGATGCCGCTGTCGCCCTGACTAACGAAGAGACCCACGTCGTCGTCACCACGAAAACGAATGCGGATGGCCGCTACGCCGCGCCTGGACTGAGCGTCGGGACCTACACCGTCTCAATCAAGAAGTCCGGATTCCAGACGTACAAGGTCACCGGGATCGTGCTGCACCCGACCATCGTGAACACGGTGGACGCGACGCTAGCCGCCGGCCAGGTCGACACGCAGATTCAGGTGGAAGCTACCGCGGCGCAGGTCGAGACCGCCACGCCCGAGCTTTCCACGCAGGTGTCGCAGAGGCAAGTGGAAACACTGCCGCTCAACGGCCGGAATTATCAGAGCCTCTCCGCGCTGATGCCGGGCGTTACCAACACGTCGCCGGGACAGAGCCTCAACCAGGGCGGGTTCATCACGAACAACGTGATGTCCATCAACGGCATGGGCGTCAGCGGCACCATGTACTACGTGGACGGCATCTGGAACATGAACACCGGCAGCATGAACGGCACCACCGTCACGCCCAATCCGGACACGCTGCAGGAGGTGCGCGTCCTGCAGAACAACTACGGGTCGCAATACAGCCTGAACGGCGGCAATGTGGTGCTGCTGCAGACGAAGAGCGGAACCAGCGCCTTTCACGGCGTGGCCTTCGAATACTTTCGCAACGAGGATTTGAACGCGCGGAATTTCTTCAGCCCAAACGTGGCGCCGCTCAAACAGAATATCTTCGGATACGCGCTCGGCGGCCCGATCTTCATCCCCCGCCATTACAATACGAGCCGGCGGAAGACCTTCTTCTTCTTCAGCGAGCAGTGGGTGAGCCAGCACGTAGGCCAAATCCTGACTGGCGCAACCCCGTCCGCCGCCATGCGGGCCGGCACGTTTTCCGGCAGCTTGACCGACCCTCTCACCGGCAAGCCCTTTCCGCAGACCACGCCGGGCGTGACGCAGATTCCCGCCGATCGCATTAACCCTGCCTCGCTCGCGGTAATGAACGCCATCCTGCCGTTACCCAATAATCCGGCGAACGGATTTCTGAACTACATCAATACCTCGCCGCAGATCAACAGCCAGCGCGATGACGAACTCAAGGTCGACCAAATCTTCAGCGATCGCCTGCATCTCACCGGCGAGTACTTCGACTCGAATTCCACGAATAACTATTCCAACGAGTCGGTGCTGAACTCGCCGTTCGCCACCGTACGCAGCTTTCGAAATACACCGAACAAGCTGGCGGAACTGCAACTCACTCAAATCCTGACGCCGGCGATGGTCAACACCACGGCGATCGCTATGAATCGCTATATTGCGAAACTGAGCGCCGTCGGAGTGACGCGCGTCGACCAGATACCGGGCTTCAACGAAGTGCTGCCCTATCCCGGTGGCATCGCCGCCGGCCTGATCCCACAGTTCGTCTTTGCGCAGGGCTGGTCGACGGTCGGGCTGTCGCAGAACGTGCCGCAACCCAGCGCCACCGACCTGGAAGACACGTTGTCGGACGACTGGAGCCTGCTCCACGGCAATCACTATTTGCAGGCGGGCTTTCAACTCGTGCTGGGCACCAAACGGCAGTCCGCTTTCGCGCAGGGCAACGGGAACTGGTCGTTCACAGGAGCCGCCACCGGAAATGCCATGGCCGATTTCCTGCTCGGCAACGCGGCGACGTTCTCACAAGGCAGCAACCGGCCGCGCTACTACCTGCACTATACGATCGCGTCGCCCTACATCCAGGATCGCTGGAAAGTCACGAAGCGGCTGACGCTCACCGTCGGGCTGCGCATCTACTACATGCCCACCTCGCATGCGCAGCCGACCTACGAGAGTGTCTTCGATCCTTCGAAATACAATCCCGCCAAGGCTCCGGGCGTCACGACCAAGGGTATCCTCACCCCCACCCCGACCTCCGATCCGCTCAACGGCCTGATCATCAACGGCGCCAACGGCGTGCCTCTGAATTTCAGCGACGAGTTCAAATACTACTGGGCGCCTTCGGTCGGCTTTGCCTGGGACCTGTTCGGCAACGGCAAGACCAGCCTGCGCGGCGGCTATGGCCTCAATTATTACAGCAACTTCAACTCCACCTGTGCGCCGTCCTGCAACACGAATCCGCCGTTCGTGCAGACGATCACGCTGGTGACTCCGATCTTCCCGAACCCGCTGGGCAGTCTCGTCTCGCCCGCCGGTGCACCGACCATCGTCAACGAAGACATCTACAATCTCCGCGATCCCCAGGTGCAGTCGTACAGCCTGAGCCTGGAGCGACAGTTCCAGGGCAACTGGCTGGTGACTATCGCGGGCGCAGGCAATATCGTGCGGCATCTACCGCAGACTATCAACATCAACCAGCCCGGGCCTGAACCGCCGTACCAATTCGACCCCATCATCAACACCGGCTCGACGTTCACGTACCTGTTCGGACCCTATCAGGGATACGCCGCCATCAACACCGCGACCTTTAACGCGAACGCATACTGGAACGCTCTGGAAATGAGCGTCAGGCACTCGGCGGGCCGCGATCTTTTCCTCTCCCTGAGCTACACTTGGCAACATGGACTGGCGCAAGGACGGAGTTCGATCTTCTCGGCTTCGGGGGCGCAGGATGCCTATCACCCGCGTAACGAGTACGGTAACACGCAGGTGAATGCGCCCCAGGTGTTCACGGCCAGCGTGATCTGGACCCTGCCGTGGCTTCGCACCGCGAAAGGCTGGAGGCGCGCTGTCGCCGGAGGATGGCAGGTGTCCGACATCACGACGGCGCAGAGCGGCTTCTCTCTTGATCCGGGCTTGACCACCGCGACGCGTGGTTTGGCGACGCGTCCGAACGCGACGGGACAGCCAGTGGAGGGGCCGAAGACCGTCGCAAAGTGGTTCAACACGGCAGCATTCGCGGCGCCGCCGGCCGGCTTCTTCGGTAACGCCGGCCCGGGCACCATCCGCGGGCCGGGCATCATCAACTTCGATGTGGCCATGTACAAGTCGTTCCGGGTCTCCGAACATCACGCCTTCGAATTTCGGGCGGAGCTGTTCAACGTTTTCAACCATACTAACTTCTCCGCCGTGCAGACTTCCTTCGGCGCGAACAACTACGGACAAGTGACGGCGGCGCGCGATCCGCGTATTGCCGAGGGCGTGCTGCGGTTCACTTTCTAACATGAAGCTCCTCATTCTTTTACTCGTCGGTTTGGGAAGCGCAGGTGCCGAGGTGACAGCATACACCGGCGCCCGTATTTTCGACGGCGCCGGTGCGGTCATCGAGAACGCCACGCTGGTTGTCGACGCCGGCAAAATCGTCGCGATCGGGCCAGCAGGCAAAGTGAAGCCGCCGCACGGTGCCCGCACAGTCGATTGGCGCGGCAAGACCATCACCCCGGGCCTGATCAACGCGCACGGCCATGTGTCTGACGTGGAGGGCCAGAATACGGGCTCGACCGAGGAGAAGGTGACGGCGCAACTCCGCCTGTTCGCGAGCTACGGCATCACCACGGTCCTCAGCCTGGGCGGCGAAGAGCCGGCAGCCTTCCGTGTGCGCGATGCGCAGGCGACGCCGGCGCTCGATCACGCCAGGATCTTCGTAGCCGGGCCGGTCATCGTCGGCAAGACCGCCGAGGAGGGCCGCCAGATGGTCGACAAAGTGGCCGACCTGCATCCCGATTACATCAAGATCCGTGTCGACGACAATCTCGGGACCACGAAGAAGATCACGCCCGACGTTTACCGCGCCGTCATCGACGAGACGCATCGCCGGGGCCTGCGCCTGTTTGTGCATTATTTCTACCTTAACGATGCCAAGGATCTCCTGCGCTCCGGCGCCGACATGCTGGCCCACAGTGTTCGCGACAAAGATGTGGACGATGAATTCATCAGTTTGATCAATCAGAGGCGCGTCCCGTATTGCGCCACGCTTACGCGCGAGTTATCGACGTTCGTCTACGAGGACGTTCCACCGTTCTTCCAGGACCCGTTCTTCCTGCGCGCCGCCGATCCGAAGTTAGTGGCGCAACTGAAGGAGCCGGCCAGACAGCAGGCGATGCGGGAAAACAAGAGCGCGCAGGGCTACAAAGCCGCCCTCCCCACGGCCGAGCGGAACCTGAAGAAGCTTGCCGACGCGGGCGTAACGATCGTGATGGGCACCGACTCCGGCGCGACGTCCGCAAGATTCAAAGGCTACTTCGAGCACCTGGAGATGCAGATGATGGCGAACTCGGGACTGACGCCGAAGCAGATCCTGATGGCGGCGACAGGCGACGCTGCCCGAGCCCTGAAGCTCAAGGGACTCGGCACGTTGGAGCCCGGGAACTGGGCGGATCTTGACGTCTTCGATAAGAATCCGCTGGACGACATTCGCAATACGGAAAGTTTAAGCGCAGTCTACGTAGCCGGAAATTCGGTGCGACGCTAAGATTACAGACCGCAAAGCGGGGGCAGGAAGGTGTGAAAAACCGGAGGTGACCGCGTCTGCCTGAATTCTTCACAGTCCACTGTGCTGGCTGCGGAGTGCTGCCGTCCGGATTGGTCTTGCGGGGCAATCCGGGGACAGACGGAACATTTCCGCGCAAATGCGGCACAGAAATGTGTCGTCAGTCCCCGCATTGCAGCGCGTGCTGACTCCGCAACGCTGCCATCCGATTGACCGTTTCGCGCCGCCTTTTGCGCGCGAATGTTCCGTCTGTCCCTCTTGCGCTTAAGAGGAAACCTTAAGACGAAACCCTTGACAGCCGAACCGGCCGGTGCTACTTTTAGAGCACGATGCTGCTTTTGCAGCATATGGCCATGAAGAAGCCGACCTCACACAGCCTGAGCCGCCGCGAGCGCCAGATCATGGACATTCTCTATCGCCAGGGTAAGGCGACCGCCGCCGAGATTCACCAGGCTCTCCCGGATCGGCCCAGCTATTCCGCCGTACGAGCG
>Ga0070741_10020568_pt1 | contig 10381 bp, 7 predicted proteins | sample Coa_R1_4_FD_66440 | JGI IMG/M metagenome (GOLD analysis project Ga0070741, IMG submission 66440) | Surface soil microbial communities from Centralia Pennsylvania, which are recovering from an underground coalmine fire - Coalmine... | ecosystem: Environmental > Terrestrial > Soil > Unclassified ...
TTCACAAATTGATGACCATCGAAACGGCCCGCCAAACCTACCTTGCCGGGCACAAAGGGAAGGTCGCGGCCTTTCGGCCCTCCTCCCACCTCGGGTGCTTTCAGGGCCTGGCTGTCCTCTTTCCGCTGGTCACCGCCGGCGGGTTCGCTGTAATGAGCCTTTTGGAGATCGTAGGCGCCGGTCTCTTCACTCAGGTTGCCGTCGAGCGGGAAATGCAGGATTAGACCATCGTGAATCGACCAATCGGGAATTTGCGAGTCCTTAACCCAGCGCTCCCAAACCTTCTGGCTCTGTACGAGGTGAGCCTTCAGCGCTCTCACCCTCTTTTCCGCGGCTGCAACCGTCTGATCCAGTTCCGCGAGGCGTTTTTCCTGCTCGGGTGTGGGAGCCTTGATGTAAGGCTCCTCGTTGCCGAAGTTGTAGACGAAGCCTTTTTCCGGAACATTGTTGAAATAGGCGAAAAGCTGGTAATACTCCTTCTGCGTGATGGGATCGTATTTGTGATCGTGGCAGTGGGCGCAGCCAACGGTCAGGCCAAGCCAAACCGTCGACGTCGTCTCCACCCGGTCCGAAACGTAGGCGACTCGAAATTCCTCGTCGATAATCCCACCCTCCGCGCTGGTCCGGTGATTCCGGTTGAAGCCCGTCGCGATGATCTGATCTCGCGTGGCGTGCGGCAGCATATCCCCGGCAATTTGCTCGATCGTGAACTCGTCAAAGGGCATGTTGCGATTAAAGGCGTTGATGACCCAGTCGCGCCATCGCCACATATCCCGCTTGCCGTCGCTTTGATAACCGTTGGTATCGGCATAGCGGGCGGCATCCAGCCACTGCCACGCCATGTGCTCGCCGTAGCGAGGCGATTTAAGAAGGCGATCAACCACCTTCTCGTAAGCGTTGGGCGATGGGTCGCGCAGGAAATCATCCACTTCCTTGGGCGTGGGCGGAAGCCCCGTGAGGGCAAGGGTCACGCGACGAATCAAAGTCCTTCGGTCAGCTTCCGGAGAAGGGGCCAGGCCCTCGTGCTCAAGCCTCGCGGCAACATAGTAATCAAAGGGCACGCGCGGCCAGGTTTTGTGATTGATCTCAGGAAGGGGTTGGCGCTCAGGAGGGATGAACGACCAGTGCTTTTGCCACTTCGCACCCTGCTCAATCCATCGCCGAATCAGTTCGATCTCATGGGCAGAAAGTTTTGGAAGGCCCATGTAAGCGGGAGGCATGCGGATGGATTCGTCGTCGGAACTGATCCGCTTATACATGACGCTTTGCGACGGGTCGCCCCGAACGATGGCGAATCCGCCGCTCGTGAGCGGAGTAAAGGCTCCCTCCTCGGTGTCGAAATGCATGTTGGTCTTGCGGTTGGCCTTATCCGGCCCGTGGCACGTGTAGCACCTTTCAGAAAGGATGGGACGAATGTCGCGATTGAACTGCACGGCCTCGCCGTTCGGACCACTCGCCCCGAAGGCGCCACTGGTGCAAAGCGCCGCAACAGCTAAGCCGGCGTAAATAGCTTTCGTTCTGCTCTGGTCTCGCATGGTCATTTTGCCCGATTTCCAGAGTGTAGCCCTTCGCTATCCTTGATTGCAAGTTTTTTGGACAAAAAGTACGAATGGGGTCTCATCAGGCGGTCCTGCGCTCTTATGAACGCCCGAACTGACTTAATGTCAGCCACGCTGGCGCAGTTGTTGCCTTCTATGGGTGGTTGCGATGCCCGGCCCGATAAGTTTCCAGAATGGTCTGGAGCGAGACCACTCCTTCCAGCTTACCCGAGTCGGCACGATTTAGTACGGGCAGCAGGGGCCACTCGCCCACACGCCTTAACGCTACATCTAAGGGTTGATCGGGATGGACATGGGGCAGCCGCTCGGGCGGAAGGACACTTCTGATCGTGGAGTTTTCCTGGCCAAGGTCAGCCAGTCTTTCCAGATTGGGCCGCGAGACAATGGCCCACTCGCCTCTACCGTCGGAGACCAGGAAGTGCGGTCCGCCGGGGGATTTCAACGCCTCTGCGATGGATTCACTCCCGCGCAGAATGGGACCTTGATAAGGCCGGAGAGCATCTTCGACGCGAAAAACGGCTTCCTCGCGCCGCTCTTCCATTGAGGGGAGATCAACGCCATCTTGCCTTGACAGCAAATCAAAGAGAGCCGTTGACTGAAAACGCCTAGAGATCAGGTAGGAAATCGTATTGGAGATCATGACCGGCAGAATAATAGAATAGTTCCCGCTGACTTCCAGCACCATGAAGACGGAGGTAAAGGGTACGCGCAGAAAGCCTGCAAACAGCGTTCCCATGCCCACCAGCGCGTAAGCACCAACCGACCCTGTGAGGAACGGAAAGAAATGGTGCTCCACGCCACCCACCGCCCCACCGATCATGGCCCCGATGAAGAGGGTTGGCGCAAACATTCCACCGGGTGTCCCGCTCACAAAGGAAAGGCTCGTGGCGACAATCTTGAAAGCGCCGAGCAGCGCCAGTATGCGCCATGGATACTGGTCGTGCATCACCTGGTCGATGTACTCATATCCCGCCCCCAGCACTTGAGGAAAGCCGAGGCCAATCACTCCGATCAGCAAACCTGCTGCGGCCGGTTGGAAATACTGAGTCCAGCGGGGAAGAGCTTTCAGCCGTGGGCGAAAAGATCCGATCAGTTTCACCATGACCAGTGAGGAGACTCCGCCCACCACTCCTAACACCGCGTAAGCCACCAGTTCTGCCGGATGTTCCAGACGATAGGGGGGAATACGAAAGAGTGGTTCCGCACCGAGGAACCAGCGCTCCACCACGACGCTCGATACCGCCGAAAGGACGATCGCCCCGAAAACACCCGCGCTCCACCTCCCGATAACCTCCTCGATGACAAACAGCACCGCCGCGATGGGTGAATTAAAGGCTGCCGCCAGCCCCGCCGCCGCTCCCACTGGGGCAATCATGCGCACCTTCTCACGCGAAAGCCGCAGGCTGCGGCCCAATGCCGAAGCAATCCCCGCCCCCATTTGCAGTGAAGGATCTTCAGGACCCAACGACTGACCGCTGCCTATGGCCAGGGCGCAAGTCAGGAATTTCCCGATCACAGTGTTAAAGGGAATGTAGCCGTCATAGATGTAGACTGCCGCCTTCGTCTGGTTGACGCCGCTGCCGCGGATTCTAGGGAAGACGTGCATCACGAGCGCGGCAACAATAATCCCGGCCAACCCGGGCGCAAGAAGGACGTGCAGCCTTGAGGGAGTAAGTCCAGAGCCGAGCAGATTCACCCGGGTCCAGTCGATGGTGATCCGGAAGCAAACGACGGTTAATCCGGAAAAAAGACCGATGATCACCCCTAGGAGAAGGAAAAGTCTCTCCTCGCCCAAAGTGAGACTCCGGCGGCCTTTATTGGCCCATTGTTTTACAAAAGCCAGGGAACATCTGAGGGTGTTTGTGACGTTCATTGTTCCTTCGGTTTGCGTTTGCGCGCCACGAGCCAGAGGGCTTTGTCAGGACCCGCTGCTATTCCACATTCTCGTGCCGTTTGGTCCTCAATCGCGAATACCACGTCCATGACGGGTTCGACCTGATCTGGATGGTGACGCAAGAATCGCGAAGTCAGCTTGGGCCGCAGTTCTTGCAGGCGATCGTACAGCGCCTTCAGATCCGTCTCTGTCTTTGGATTTTCGAGGTCCACCCCACGCTTTCGAGAACACTCCCGCACTCGCCGGAAGACCAAATCAAAAAAGCGGAGCACCCGATGCTCCCGCTCCTGCTGAGAGAGCCCCCGCTCAAAGGGATCGATGCTCAGCACAAAGTTGGACGTTTCCAGAAGTTGCGCTGATTGAATGTCCCCCGGATTAAGGCGGACCGCCCGATCGAGATATTGCTGCGCCTTCTGGTACTCTTCCAATTGGAACGCGGCCTCACCCGCGCCCGCCAGGGCGGCTTGATCCCGGCGGTTCAGTTGCAGCGCGGCTTGGAACTGCCGAAGCGCGTGATCGTAGTCTCCAGCCTTCACAAAAAGGCCCGCCACTTGCGTGTGAAGCGCCGGGTCGGAAGGCAACTCGTCAGCAAGCGCCATCAATTCAGCTTGGGCCTGGGCTTTTGCACCCCGATTTAACAGAAACTCACACATCTCCAGGCGCGCTTCCCGCCGTCGTTTCTCTGGCTCGCTCTCCCAAACCCCATAGATGGCCTGATGATAGTAACGCAAGGCCTCCGGTTCATTGCTCTCCTTCACGGCCAGACGCGCAAGCTCCAGATTCAGCCTCCCGCTTCCAGGCTCGCGTTCCCACAAGGTCAACAAATGTGTCCGCGCTTCACTGAACCTCTGTGCGGCGATCAGAGCCTGGGCCAGCCGAAAGCGGTAAAGTGAATTGTCTCGGGAATAGACCAGCGCGCTGCGGAAATCCTCCAGCGCTGAAGCCGGGTCTCCCGCCTTCAGATCAGCTTCTCCCCGGTTGTACCATTCTGTAGCTAAAGCTTTTTCCCTGGAGTGATACGCCTTGGCGGCGAGCCCCGTGATCACAAAGAGGGCGATCAAACAAACCAGGATAAAAGCGAGGAGCGTTTCGCGACGGAGGGTCCAGAGAAAACTCTCCTTTTCCTTGCAAACAGGGCAATCCGCCTGGCCCCAGGGAATGGCTCGCCCGCACTGCACACAGATCCGCTCCGTTCCCGTCAAGTGTCAACCTCACCTCCTACGCTATGAGCGCGTCTGGATATTCGCAAAGGCCTCAGCTTTGAAGCAGGTGCAGAAAAAGCGTCAGATACCTCTTGGCATTGCTGGTAATCAGGAAATGCTCCCTGACGTGTTCATGTCCGTTTTCGCCCAGGTTACGAGCTATGCCGGGATTCGATAAGAGGAAACGAATTTGGTAAGCCGTGCCCTCCACAGAGTGCGCCAATAACCCCGTATGCTTATGAATGACCTGCGTGGGTATTCCACCCACTGCGGAGGCGACGACGGGTTTTCGTTTCCACAAAGCTTCCGTAACTGTCAGCCCGAACCCTTCCCGAAGGCTTTTCTGAATGACGACTGTTGAGCCGCGTTGCAGCGCGTTGATCTCGGTCGCACTCCAGGGCGGTAAATTAAGAATGTGGATGTCTGCATCCCCGGCCGCCACTTCATTCACTTCGGCGAGAACCGCTTCACCCTCCGGATCGTCGCTCGCCCCTCCACCGGCCAGGACCAGTTGACAATCGAAGTAACGCTTCACAATCTTGTAGGCTCGGATTACGCCGACCGGATCTTTCAGGCGGTCGAAGCGCGATATCTGCGTGAGGATTGGCCGGTTCGGGTCGATACTGAACCGCTCCAGGATGCCGCGCACGAGCTCCGGCTCCAGGTCGCGGTTCTTCTCCGACAGAGGATCGATGCACGGATAGAACAGGTATTGAGGTATGGCGAGACTTCGCGCGAACTCCGGCGAGGAGAAGATGGCCCCGTCGTACCGGTTGACCCATGGCTCAAGAAACGCCCACACCGTGGGATTGGGCCGGGAGAGATCGATGTGGCAGCGCCAGATCCAGTGCCCCGAATGGTTCCGGCGCCCGTTGATCAGTGCTACCGGCTGAGGGTCATGAATCACGATGAATTCCGCTTCGAGCTGGAGGCGGGCGCGGTTCTGCTCGTTATAGGCTAGAAAAATGTCGAAGCTCTCCGGGGGCATCTCATAGGGGCCGCCGTGCAGAGCATTGTGAAAAGCCTTGGTGATCTCAAAGAAGTCGTTCCCACCCGTGATGACTTCCCAGCGGATGGCGAGGCCCAGTTCCTGGAGAATCGGAATCAGCCGGTTCAGGATTTCAGCCACGCCTCCGCCCACCGCCGTGGAATTCACCATTTGGATGGTGTGCCCTTTGAGGGGGATCGCCAGCGTGTGCAACTCCGCCACCTCCGGCTCGCCCAGAACGGAAACATAATCATCGAGGTGAATCAGCCTGGGCAATGCCATCCCCGCTCTCATTGGCTCAACTCCTCTTTGACCATGGCCGCCAGCTTTGATTTCGCGCTCTCCAACGTGTTCGTGTAGATGTCAATTCGATTGGCGCGCCGGGCAAGCGTGTGCAGGCCCAACCCGTTCTCCAGCCAGTTTGAAAAATCATTAGTCCGCAAGTGAAGCCTCAACCGCGAGGCGATAAAATGGTAATGAAAAGATGCGTGGCTCAGGCGTTCGAGACCACGAAGAAATTCCTCGAGCGTCCGCGCCTCAAACCCCAAGGGAACCGCCACCTCGATGGCCTCACAGAAATAGAATTGCTCAAACGCCGTCTGCTCGGCCTCCCGCGGATTGGCCTGACAGTATTCCGAGACCAGTCGTTTGAGGTCCGTTCGTAACTCAGCCAGGGAGAGATAGTCCCGAATATCCAGCGAGGCCAGATGTTCAGCTAGTTCCGCACGGTTGCAGGCGGCCAGCACCCACTGCGCGAAGTCGTTGGAAAAACCTTCCGTCAAGAAGTGGTGCCGGCTCAGGCTCTGAAAGGTGTGATAGAAGATGGAGGCGTCGCTGCACTTTTCGAGTCCCTCCGCCAGCTCCGCCAGAGTGGTTGCCTTTTCGCTTCCGATCCGCGTCAGGTACGATGCGGTGACAAATTGGAATGGGTTTTCCGCTGGCTTCAAATCAATTCGCCCTCCAATCTCTCCAGAAAATCCTTTACCTCGCCGGGGTCACGCAGGGCGTACTGCGCATAGGTCCCGGCGTGTTTTCCCACCCGGATGGTGAGCCCGCCGGGAAGCGCCTCAAAGGCCGCCTCATCGGTCGTATCGTCACCGACAAAGACCGGCAGCGTTCCCGCGCTCGCACCGGTCAGCAGCGCCTCCACAGCCGGGCCTTTGCCATTGATGGCCTCAGGCACCAGTTCCCAGATCTTCTTTCCCCTCATCATACGGAGGCTGGGACGGAACTCTTTTGCAACTTCCTTCATAATAGAATGCGCCATTCGAACCGACTTTGGCGATGCCTCGCGGTAGTGGACTGCCACGCCCAACCCCTTATTCTCGATCCAGACCCCTTGCATCCCGCCAAGACGCTGATGGAGCTTCTGCCTCGCCTTCTTGAGAAGCCCTCTCTCCCGGGAAAACGTCCGTGTGGTTCGTCCTTCCCATCCGTGCAGTCCCAGGAGGTGCAAACCACGAACCGGAACAAGCCTTCTCAGATCAGCCAGCGCCCTGCCACTGATGACATACAAGGTCAGTTTCCGCCTCCGTGCGAGTCGATGCAGCAGTCGTCGCAAGGCAATGCCGAGCGGCCTCACCTCTTCAGGTCGTCGACGCAGCGGCGTGAGCGTGCCATCGAAATCCAGGAAAAGCACTACGCGAGGTGCAAACCTGATCCCTTCCGCCACTTCCGCCCAGCGGTCAAAAAGATGAGGCGGTTTGGCGTGTTTGGCGCAGCGTGCCCGGCTGAGAGGGCCTCTCCGCTGCTGCACACGGTGCAATGGCAAACTCAAATTCTCCTAAATGTGGCGCATCGTGTCCGCCATCTCCTTCTCCACTTTCGGACGAAACTGCGACTGGAGCAGGTCACGAGCCAGGTCTCGCGCCCCGAGACCAAAGGCAATCGCCGCAGCCGTGACGAGTCCGCCGAAAGTTATCGCGAAGGTGACGATGATCGTGGTGCGGCTGATCCCCAACTCATCAAGTGCTGCAACGACCGTGAGAGCGACCACGAATAAGCGCGTGATTCCGGACAGCAGCCGTGCCGAAGGGAGATTGGCATTGACGGCCGCAATCAACACACTCCGGCCCAGAAAACGGGCTATCAGCACGCCAGCGATTAACACGAGCATCGCCGCAAGCAGGTGGGGCAAGTAAAGAAAAACTCTCTCGACAAGATTCCTGGTCAGCGGCGTGCCCAAAGCATTCAGGCCCGCGAGCAGCGCGGTCAGGACGATCAGCCCTTGCACGATCTGGCCGGCCAGATAAGAACTGGAACGAGCAAGGCCCGTTCGTTCCACAACCGGCCCGATCCCAAGCCGGTCCGCGAGCCGGTCAAATCGCAAAATCCGCAGGATACCATAGACCACTTCCTTCGCCACCCATCCCAGCACCAGGCCAAGGATAAGCAGAATCAGCATGCCCACCAGGCTGGAGAGATTCAAGATTGCCTGCTGACCGAGCTCCCGAAGCGGCCCCCAAACTGCCTGTTCCAGAAATTCCGTCATAGGTTTTGCCTCCCTTCACCTACGCCAGCGGCCATTGGTTAATCAAGTAAGTCTTCAGTTGCTCGTAGGCTAGACACAGTTTCTCAATCCGCTCGTCCGCCTTCGACGAATCCTCGTTTTCCGTCTGCCTTGCAAAAGAGGCCACCCACCCGAGATATAGAGGGGCGAGCGATTTCAGCAAGTGCTCGCGGTCCATCGCCCGGCGGTGGTGGGCCAGTGCAGCTTCGTAAATAAGACCCACCCAGAGCTCTTCAGGCAAGGAGAAGCGGTCCAAGGGCTGCGAGGCGTGAGCTTCGAGTTCACTGAGCTGCTCACGGGTGAAGACAATCTCGTAGATGGGCCGCAGGTCTCGTACGCCTTGTTGAAACGAGGCGTGCAATCGCGGGATGTTGACGGACACCGGATCCATGGGGGCCTCGCACGGATCACCCATCAACGGCGTAGGCAATGATCCGAGCACATTGCGCCAGATTGAATCGTAGGTTTCCATCAATCCGAATACCGACCCCACAACCTGAACAAGGATCGTACTCAGGTCTGAACTCTGGTCCCTGAGGTCGCGGCTTTTAGCTCCCATCCTGACCTGGCACACCTTATAGTTCTCAGCCACAGCCGCGGTGGCCATCCAGATGTCGATCGCATAGCGGGCTACGTCCGTGTTCCAGATGTTGCGTGTGAGAAGATGGCGCGCAAGTCGCCCCGAGATTCCAACTTCCCCGCCGATCGGCTGTCGGATTCGCCGTCCGTAGAGCGCACGCATAAGCGGGTAAACAATGCAGTTCGTGAGTGCTCCGTCATACTTATGGCGCCGGTACAAAGGCACGGCATAGTCAAACTCCTTGTTCAGGATTGCATCCAGGAAGGGATTAAACCATCCTGGAGCAACCCCATGAAAGCCGGCGTCCACCACCAGCAGGGCGCGAGCCCCAGCAAGCTCCGCGATGCGGAAAAGAGTTCGGAAGGCGTTCCCACGAGCCGGCAAACCGTGGTAGGGGGTTGTCAGGTGGTGCACCGGATAAACCGGATGTTCAATCGTAAGCGAATGCCCATCCCGACAGGCGTGTTTGAATGCTTCGACCGTGCCGTCTTTCGAGCCGCCATCCGAGTTGACGATCAGCGCTTTTCGATCCGGAAAGGATTCGAGAAGACCGGCCTGCGCAGAGGTCACCACACTGCCGATGGTCGCAGCATTGTTGTAACTGGGAATGCCGACAATAATATCCAGCGGCGCCAGCGCGCTGATCTCTTCCTTCACCCGATCCGTCAGGACTTCTTCAGCCACTGTTCCCTTCCTAGGAGCTTGTCAACTGCCGCATTCCTCGTGCGCCGCATGGTGAAGCTGACTTGCCCATTCTCGGGAGCGGTCATGGACTTAGTAATTCGCTTTGCTCTTGCGCCCTTCGCGCTCCCCTCGCAGCCAAATATACACCGGAGCTTGCGGGGTTGGCGGCGGCCACGGCAGAGCTATCTTGAGAATTTGCTCTTGAGGATTACCTGCCAAAGGAGTCGGAATGCCTTGAACGCCGTACCCCTCTCGCTCATTCCACCCGGTCTTTTCGATCAACTGCAAGTCGCGCCCCGTTAGGGTCCCTGAATAAAGCGGCGGGCTGAGCTTCTGGTCCGTCAGGGAGAACTTGCTGATTTGCGGCAGACGGATCACACGTCCGATCAGATACGGATCCGAACTGCCCGTGGATGCGTCGCTGAGAGTCGCGGTCAACTCGCAGCCGGATTGCCCGACCGCGCCGGGATCCACAGAGAGATACAAAACGCCCTCTCCTACAATGTCGAGTTGGGTGCTGCCCTCTCGGTCTCCGGGCCTCAAGACAAGGGCGCGCTTAGTCAAATTTGAGTTCCGGCAACTGACCTCAAGTGCCGGCCGTTCGCCGGCGTTCCCGGTCTGGATGGCAAAGCTCACCGCCAGTCCCGCCGGGATCTCTCCCTCACGCAGCGCGACATCCGTTTGCTGGTTGAAGGAGGCTCTGGCGCTCAGAATCTTCGGCCGCGGTCCCACTACCTGGAGGGCATCAGAAATCTGGATCGGCCTATGAATTCCGTGCACTTCCATCATCGCTGCGAGCTTATCACCTTTCTTCAGATCAGTCGTTAGCCTGACCACGGCTTGCCGCTCTGTAAGGTCGTGGGAGCTGGGTGGCACGGCCGCAAGATCCCACGATGCCCCGTCGCTGGTGAGCTTGCATATTCGCTCCAGCCCGCTCCCACGCAACGATACCGTCTGCTTGGTCT
>Ga0070741_10020569_pt1 | contig 10381 bp, 16 predicted proteins | sample Coa_R1_4_FD_66440 | JGI IMG/M metagenome (GOLD analysis project Ga0070741, IMG submission 66440) | Surface soil microbial communities from Centralia Pennsylvania, which are recovering from an underground coalmine fire - Coalmine... | ecosystem: Environmental > Terrestrial > Soil > Unclassified ...
AACCACCCCGCGCGGCGTGATGACCGGCCGCCAGGCGCGCAAGGAAGGCGTTGGCGGCGAGTTGCTGTGCGAGATTTACTGAGAGGAGCAATGAGCTGTGAGCATCGAGCCGTGAGCTAGACAGAAGTCGTTGCTCATAGCTCATCGCTCAGTGCTCATTAGCCAGAAGCTTATGTCACGAATTGGAAAAAAGCCGATCGCGATTCCCAAGGGAGTCACGGTCAACATTCAGGGAAACACGGTTCTGGTACAGGGACCGAAAGGGAAGTTGGACACGCCGCTGCCTTCCGGAATCAAGTTTGAGCAAAAGGACGGCCACATGGTCGCGATCCGGGAGAACGATTCGCAGTCGGCGGTGCATGGACTGGCTCGCGCTCTCGTTAACAACGCGGTCGAAGGTGTGACCAAGGGCTGGACGCGGGAACTGGAAATCGTCGGCATCGGGTATCGCGCCGAAATGAAAGGGAAGGTAACCGTAGTGTTCAATCTCGGCTACTCCCATCCGATTGAGTATCCGCTGCCCACGGGAGTGGATGCCACCGTCGATCCAAAACAGACGAAGATCACGCTGACGGGAATCGATCGCCAGAAGGTTGGCCAAGTCGCGGCTGAGATGCGCTCTTTGCGCCCGCCCGATCCGTACAAGAATAAGGGCGTGCGCTACGCCGGCGAACGTTTGAAGAAGAAGGTTGGAAAGACCGGGGCAAAATAAAGTTTAGCAGCGAGCCACGAGCGGGCAGCTCTGAGCGCTGCAGGTGGAAGACATGCTTACAAAGATCACGAAGAACGAGAAGCGCGGACACGTACACGAGCGCATTCGCAAAAAGCTTCAGGGGACGGCGGAACGTCCGCGGCTGAATGTGTATCGTTCCCTGAATCATATCTATGTGCAGGTCATCGACGACCTCAGCGGCAGGACGCTGGTCTCTGCCAGCACGGCCGAAGGGAAGAAGCAGGACCGGCCCACAGGCGGGAACGTGGCTTCGGCAAAGTCGGTGGGCAAGATCATCGCCGAGCGCGCCAAGGCCAAGGGCGTCACCAAAGTGGTGTTCGACCGGGGCGGATACATCTATCACGGGCGCGTGAAGGCTCTGGCCGACGCGGCTCGAGAAGCGGGACTTCAATTTTAGAATCTGGTAATCGGGCAATTCTGTAATTTGAAGATCGCTGCAAGATTTTCAATTACCGAATTTCCAAATTGCATAATTACGAAATCAGGTTTCAGAATGCCAACAGTGATCAAGAAACTCGATGCAGGGGCGTACCAGCTGAAGGACCAGGTGGTAGCCATCAACCGCGTGACGAAAGTGGTCAAAGGCGGAAAGAATCTTTCTTTCGCGGCGCTCGTCGTTGTCGGCGACCCGTCGGCCGGAGTCGTGGGCTATGGCTCCGGGAAGGCCAAGGAAGTGCCGCAGGCCATCCGCAAAGGAATCGAATCGGCCAAGAAGAATCTGGTGAAAGTGAATCTGACGCAGACCAGCATTGCCCACCTTGTCCTCGGGCGGTATGGATCGGGCAAGGTATTGCTGAAGCCGGCGCCGGAAGGAACGGGCGTCATTGCGGGCGGAGCGGTGCGCGCCGTGATGACCTCGGCGGGGGTGCAGAACGTGCTGACCAAATCGATTGGGACCACCAATCCGCACAACGTGATCAAGGCCACGTTTGATGCGCTCAAGCAGTTAAAGAATCGGGAGAGCGTAGCGACCCTCAGGGGAAAGGTCGCACAGGAACTCTAGGCCCGGGCGGGCTGGTTTCTGGCCGGACATTTGCGGGTACGGTTACGGCTCGTTTCCATAGAATGAGGTTAAGATGACGGCGAAGAAAACGAATACGGGCGGCGGGAAACTTCACCTGAAATGGGTGCGCTCCGCCATTTGTGCCCCGGTAAAACATAAATTGGTGATCAAGGGGCTGGGATTCACCCGCCTGAACCAAGTAATCGAGCGTCCGGATACCCAGGCCATCCGCGGGATGGTGGCGAAGGTGCCGCATCTGGTGGAGTTTGTCGACTAACGGTGTAGAGACGTAGCTAGCTACGTCTCCGGCCAGCAAGACGTAACAAGTTACGTCTCTACGACGAGAAGAGATAATGAATTTATCGAATATTCACGCACCGAAAAAGGCGTCGGAAAAGCGCAAGCGAGTGGGGCGCGGTATGGGCTCCGGCATGGGGAAGACCTCGACCCGTGGGCACAAAGGGCAGCGGTCGCGCTCGGGCTCCCGCATGATTCGCGGCTTTGAGGGCGGCCAGATGCCCTTGCACCGGCGCATGCCGAAGCGCGGGTTCACCAATATCTTCCGCAAGGAATACAACATCGTGAGCCTGGAGCGCCTGGCGCAGTTAGGGGAAACGACGATCAATCCCGACGTGCTCCGCAAGGCGGGCGTGATCAAGACGAAGCATCCGGTGAAAGTTCTGGGTGACGGCGAATTGAACACGGCTCTGACCGTGAGCGCTCACAAGTTCTCCAAGTCGGCGCAAGAGAAGATCACCAAAGCGGGCGGCAAAGTCGAGGTCCTGCAGTAATGTTTGACAAGCTGGCGAACATCTTTCGGATTCCGGATCTGCGCAAGCGCATCCTGTTTACCCTGGGAATGCTGTTTGTGTACCGCCTGGGCGGGCATCTTCCCACGCCTGGAATCGACACGCTGAAACTGGAGCAGTTCTTCACCCAGGGAAGCACCAGCGGTTCGCTGCTTGGATTCGTGGATCTGTTCTCGGGCGGGCAGTTGCGCCGCATGACGATCTTCGCGCTGGGCATCATGCCCTACATCACGGCGTCGATCATCCTTCAGTTGCTGACGGTGGTCTATGAGCCACTGGCAAAATTGCAGAAGGAAGGCGAACTCGGGCGCAAGAAGATCACCCAGTGGACGCGCTATATCACGGTGATGCTGAGCGCGGTTCAGTCGTTCGGAATTGCCATCGGCCTGGAAAAAGGCGGGTTCGCTCTCGCTCCCGGCTGGGGATTCCGGCTGATGACCATGCTGACCTTGACCACGGGAAGCGCCTTCATCATGTGGCTGGGCGAGCAGATCACGGAGCGTGGCGTGGGCAACGGCATGTCGCTGCTGATCTTTGCCGGCATTGTGGTCGGATTGCCGCGCGGCATCGTGGATCTGATCGAGAAGGCGAAGAACGCGGCTTGGGGCGCAATGACCTTCCCGCTGATGGTCTTCCTGCTGGTCTTCATGATCGCAGTGGTGGCGTTCATCGTGTACGTGGAACGCAGCGAGCGACGCATTCCTGTGCAATATGCGAAACGCGTGGTCGGTCGCAAAGTCATGGGCGGTCAATCCACCCACCTGCCACTACGGGTGAATGCCGGCGGAGTGATGCCGGTGATTTTCGCCTCCTCGATTCTGACCTTGCCGCAAACCGTGGGCTACGGGCTGCGCAACAACCGCTATTTTGCGGACCTGTTCCGCATGCTGGGCTGGGGCGAGCCGCTCTACACCCTGCTCTATGCGGTGGGCATCATTTTCTTTGCCTACTTCTATGTATCGATCGTGTTCAATCCCAGCGAAGTCGCCGATAACATGCGAAAGTATGGCGGGTTTATTCCCGGCATTCGTCCGGGCAAGCGCACGGCGGACTTCATCAACGAAGTACTGACCCGCATCACGCTGGTGGGCGCTCTGTATCTGATCATCATTTCTTTCATCCCGGAGTGGATGATTACCGGTATCCACCTCAATCACCTTCCGGGAGCGTTTGGCAGGTTCTTCGAGAGTCTGCCCAACTGGATGACGAACGGCTTGGGCGTGAGCTTTTATTTCGGGGGAACGTCGCTGCTGATTGTCGTGGGCGTGGCAATGGATACGGTGACGCAGATCGAAGCGCAGTTGATCATGCGGCATTACGACGGATTCACGCCGCGCAGCGGACGCATTCGTGGACGGCGCTGGTAATCGCAAGTGCTGTGAGGGTGGCTGCACCTCGGCCAGGTTGGGGCGCCGGGGACACTGAGCTCGGGAGGCTTTTGCCAAGCCGATGGCGCGGGAAACCTCGTGTGCAGTAGGCCCCGTCGTGCTGCTTGGACCGCCGGGTGCCGGCAAGGGCACTCAGTCCAAGCGAATCATGGAGCATTACGGCGTCCCTCAGATTTCGACCGGGGACCTGCTCCGGGAGAACGTTGCCCAACGCACCGAACTTGGAAAAGCGGCTAAAGCGGTAATGGCGCGCGGCCAGCTGGTTTCCGACGACCTGGTGTGCAACATGGTGCGGGCCCGGCTGATGCTGCCGGACTGCCAGCGCGGCTACATTTTGGATGGCTTTCCCCGGACTGCGGCCCAGGCCGGGTGGCTCGATGCCTTGCTCGAGCACGAGCTCTTTGACAAATCGCGTCCGACGCGGGCGTGGCCAATTGTGATCCGGCTCGACGTCGACTATAATCAATTATTGCTCCGGATTACTGGACGCCGTTCTTGTCCTACCTGTGGACGGATCTATAACGTCCACTTCCAGCCGCCCCGATTGGATGAAGTGTGCGATGAACCGCACGGGACTAAGCTGGCAGCCCGTAACGACGACCGGCTGGAAATCATCCAACCGCGACTCACGGCATTCCAGGAGCAGACCAGGCCCGTAGCCGATTACTATCAGCGAACGGGCAGATTGATCTCGGTGAACGGCGATCTTCCGGTGGACGATGTTACGGGGCAGATTTACCGGATCTTGGAAGATCATCACGCGTAAGAACGAAGCATGGCGATTGTCTGCAAGTCGGCGAGTGAAATCGATAAGATGCGGCGCAGCGGCCACATCGTTCGCCAGGTTCTCGATTACGTGAAGACCATGGTGACGCCCGGCGTCACGACCATGGAACTGGAGCGCGCCGCCGAGAAGAAGATCAGAGATCTCGGAGCTAAGCCCGCGTTCAAGGGATACTACGATTATCCCTGCGTGCTGTGTACCTCGGTGAACGAAGAGATTGTGCACGGGATTCCCTCAGAGAAGCGCGCGTTAAACGAGGGCGACATTGTTTCAATCGACTGCGGCGTGGTGCTCGATGGGTACTACGGCGATGCGGCGGTCACGGTGCCGGTGGGAAACGGTCTGAAGCCTGAGATCAAGAAGCTGCTGGAAGTGACTGAGGCTTCGCTGTACCGCGGAATTGAGCAGGCGCGGATCGGCAACTCGGTCGGCGATGTGGGAGCGGCGGTTCAGGAGCACGTGGAAGCCGCGGGATTCAGCGTGGTGCGTGAGTTCGTGGGCCACGGCATCGGAACGCGATTGCACGAAGAACCGCAGGTCCCGAACTACGGCGCCCGCGGGCATGGCGCGAGGCTGAGGGAAGGCATGGTTCTCGCGATCGAGCCGATGGTGAACTTCGGCAAGCCCGAAACGCGGGTTCTGGGCGACCAGTGGACGGCAGTTACCGCCGACGGCAGTGTCAGCGCGCACTTTGAACATTGCGTGGCGGTAACCAAGGATGGGCCGGTGATTTTAACGCAGTAACAGCTTCTAGCCGCCAGCTCCTAGCTCCTAGCTAGTCGGGTTGGCCGTTAGCTAGAGGCCAGTAGCTAGAAGCTAGGAGCGAATGAGCAAAGAAGACGCGATCGAGGTAATGGCAGTGGTGCTGGAACCGCTGCCCAATGCGATGTTCCGGGTTGAGCTGGAAAACAAGCACCAGGTGCTGGCGCATGTTTCCGGCAAGATGCGCAAGAATTTCATCCGCATTTTGCCCGGAGACAAGGTCGCGGTGGAACTTTCGCCCTACGATTTGAATCGCGGAAGAATCGTTTATCGCTACAAATAGAAACGTAGCGACAGCCCCTTGGGCTGTCCGTGGATCGACGGAGAATCAGGAACAGAATTATGAAGGTAAGGGCATCGGTGAAGAAGATTTGCGACAAGTGCAAGATCATCCATCGCAAAGGCGTGGTGCGGGTGATCTGCGTCAACTCGAAACATAAACAGCGCCAGGGCTAAGAAGCTTCCAGCTACTAGCTCCTGGCTTCTTGCAAAGACGCAAAGTGATTTGCTGGAAGCTACCCGCTAGAAGCTGGTAGCCGCGAAGCGGAAAGCTGTGGAGGCTTAGGAAACATGGCACGTATTGCAGGCGTGGATCTTCCCCGCCAGAAACATATCAACATTGCGCTGACCTATATCTATGGGATCGGGAACCCGCGCGCCGGCCGCATTCTCGACGAAGCGAAAGTGGATCCCATGAAGAAGGTCCAGGATCTCAGCGAAGAAGAGGTCAACCGCATCCGTACCGTGATCGAAGGGGAGGGTTTGGTCGAAGGCGATCTGCGCAAGGAAGTTTCGATGAACATCAAACGGCTCATCGAAATCGGTTCCTATCGCGGATTCCGTCATCGCCGGAACCTGCCGGTTCGTGGCCAGCGCACGCACACCAATGCCCGCACGCGGAAAGGTCCGCGCAAGGGAACGGTCGCCCAGAAGAAGAAGTCCACGGCAAAGACATAACAACAGCTTCTCGCTTCTAGCTTTTGGCTAGGAGCTAGCAGCCAGGAGCTAAAGTTACTATGGCAAAACCAGCAGCAGCGGGCGGTACCGGAGCCGCGCCGGAGAAAAAAGGCAAGAAGAAAACCTTCAAGAAGAAGGAGCGCAAGCATGTTCCGCACGGACTTGCCTACGTGCAGGCCTCCTTCAATAACACCATCGTGACCATTTCCGACATGAATGGCAACGTTCTGTCGTGGAAGAGTTCGGGATCGCTGGGCTTCCGGGGATCGCGTAAGGGAACTCCGTTTGCCGCGCAGCAGGCTGCTTCGAATGCGGCGAATATGGCGCGCGATCATGGCGTCCGCAGCGTGGACGTGCGGGTGAGCGGTCCGGGATCGGGCCGCGAGTCGGCGGTACGCGCACTGGCGGCCGCAGGCATCGAAGTGCGCTCCATTCGCGACGTGACGCCGATCCCGCACAACGGATGCCGGCCGCCGAAGAGACGCCGCGTGTAACCTGTAGAGACGTAGCTTGCTACGTGTCGCAGTCAAAAAAACGAAGACGTTGCAAGCAACGTCTCTACACTCAACCGGGAGGAAGGGAAGCCAGTCCTGTAAACCGGTTTATCAAAGGAGAAACATGGCGCGTTATACCGATGCAGTATGCCGTCTGTGCCGCCGCGAGGGCATGAAGCTGTTCCTCAAGGGCGCGAAGTGTTTTAGCGACAAGTGTCCCATCGAGAAGCGCAACTTCGCTCCCGGACAACATGGAAAAGACCGCAAGGCCAAAATCGTTGGCTACGGTCTGCAGTTGCGTGAGAAGCAGAAGGCCAAGCGCATTTACTTCACGCAGGAAGGCCAGTTCCGCAACTACTTCGAAAAGGCCGCCCGCTCCAAGGGCGTGACCGGCGAGAAACTGCTGCAGCAACTGGAGCGGCGTTTGGACAACGTGGTATTCCGCCTGGGATTCGCGCAGTCGCGGCGCCAGGCCCGCCAGTTGGTTCGTCACGGGCACGTGGCCGTCGATAATCGCAAGGTCAACATTCCTTCCTATGAAGTGAGCGCAGGAGAAGAGATTGCCATTCGCGAGAACAGCAAGAAGCTCGCGGTGCTAGAGCTGGCCAAGGAGTTCGCCAGCCACGGAACTCTGCCCAGCTGGCTGGAAGTGGATCGCGATAATTACAAGGCGCGGGTTCTCTCCCTGCCGAAGCGGGAAGATATTCAATTGCCGGTCAACGAACAGCTGATTGTCGAGTTGTACAGCAAGTAAGTAAGTTTCAAGTTTCCGGTTCCGGGTTCCGGTTAGAGCTTCTCGTGGAACCTTAAACTGGAAACACGAAACTGGTCCACTTTTCGTGCCAGATCAGCCTGCGTAGGCGCCTGACCTGAACCAGGACCGGTTCAGGGAGCCGACGCTGAGCCAAACGGCCGAAGGAGAAAAACATGCTTTGGAAAGGTTTTCAGAAACCGAAACGTCTCGCAGTCGATCAGTCCACCCTCACCGATAAGTACGGCATTTTCTGGGCGCAGCCCTTCGAGCGCGGATTCGGCACCACCGTGGGAAATGCCCTGCGGCGCGTGCTGCTTAGTTCGATCGAAGGCGCGGCCGTCACGGCGGTAAAGATGGAAGGCGTGCTGCACGAATTCCAGTCGATCCCCGGCGTGGTCGAGGACGCGACGGACATCATCCTTAACCTCAAGCAGATTCCCTTCAAGCTTGCCGGCGATGCCCCGAAGGCAATCTACCTGCGCGCGGATCAGCCCGGAGTTGTGACCAGCGGCATGATCGAAGCCGATGGCGACGTGGAAGTGCTCGACAAGGACGTCTACATCGCAACCGTCAGCGAAGGCGGCAAGCTCGATATGGAGATGCGCCTGAAGCGCGGACGCGGCTACGTTTCCGCCGACAAGAACTTCGACGAGGATCTGGGCATCGGGTTCATTCCCATCGATTCGGTACATTCGCCGGTGCGCAAGTGCAATTACACCGTGGAAGCGGCGCGACTGGGACAGATTACCGACTACGACAAGCTGACGCTGGAAGTTTGGACTAACGGCTCCATCACCCCGGCTGATTCCATCGGCCTGGCTGCGAAGCTGCTGAAGGATCACATGAATATCTTCATCAACTTCGAGGAGGAGATCGAAACCGGCACCTCCGCCTCCGATGACCGGAAGCCCGAGATTCACAACGAGAATCTCAACCGGTCCGTGGAGGAGCTCGAACTTTCGGTGCGCAGCTACAACTGCCTGAAGAACGCCAACATTCAGACCATTGGCGAACTCGTGCAAAAGACCGAAGCCGAGATGCTGAAGACGAAGAATTTTGGCCGTAAGTCGCTGAATGAGATCAAGGAAATTCTTTCGTCGATGGGGCTGAGTCTAGGCATGAAGATCGACGAGCATGGCAATGCCGTGCCCGGCCCAACTTCCAACGTACCGTTGCCCGCGTCCGCTTACGGACCGGACGACCAGCTGTAGGAAATCAGTTTCAGGTTTCGAGTTTCAGGTTTCATGCGATCGGCCAAGCTGACCTGACCTGGATACTCGAAACTTGAAACTCAAAACTAGAAACTTTTTGGGGTACTCCCATGCGTCACAAAGTTGCAGGCTACAAACTCGGACGGAACACGGCGCACCGGCGGTCTTTGCTGCGCAACCTGGTCACTTCGGTGATCGTTGAGGAGCGGGTCGAAACGACCGTTCCCAAGGCGAAAGCGGCACGCCCGCTGGTCGAAAAAATGATCACCCTGGGCAAGCGCGGAGACCTCTCCGCTCGCCGCTTGGCTGCCGGGTATCTGATGACCGACGAGGCCGTGGTGAAGCTGTTCGATACGGTCGGGCCGCGTTTCGGCGATCGTAACGGCGGCTACACCCGTATTATCCGCACCGCTTGGAACAAGGGCGACGGTGCCGATAAGGCGTTCCTCGAACTCCTTGGCAGCGAGAAGGTGCTGGACGAGAAGCGTGAAAAACGCGCTGAAGCCCGCGCCAAGAAGGCTGCAGAGGCCAAGAAGGCGATGGAAGAAGCGGAAGCCCAGTCCGCTCAGGATGGCGGCGTAGAGCCGAAAAAGGACGACGACAAGAAGGAGTAGTCCGGTTCGAAGCTCATGAAGGCACGGCCATCCCGCTGTGCCTTTTCTTTTGCCTGCGAGAGGGTTGCGCGGTCGGACATGTACCTCCAGGGTTCCCGCCGGTAATCTTGTTACCCCAACGCACATATCCCACACTTGACCGATGGCGTTCACCAAGACCCAGATCGGCATTGCGGTCGGCGCCGGAGTGCTGCTCGTGCTGGTGTTTGTGGGCTACCTCTGGTGGCTGAGTAATCAGGGTCCGGTGCTGGCGCGCTCGGAAGATCACGATCCCCTCACCGGATTGCCGGTGAGCATTCGCATGAACCCGCTGCGGGACCGGGCGACGGAGAAGGCGGCCAACAAGTTTCTGCGCGAGTTGCGCGACGGCCATTGTGACGACTTGCTCCACAATTGGGAGCACGATTATCACAAGAAGTACGCCAAGTACATCTGCACTTCCGAGGCGCAGCATCCGCTGCTGTCCTGGGAACTGGTCGAGTGGGAAGAGGCGCCTCCGCTGATTATCCTGCACTACCGCGGCACGCGGCAGGGGAGCTCGGGCGGGGAACAGAATCTCCTCACTGTCACCACGGAGCACAAGGGCGCGCAGTGGGTCGTCACCAAATACGACGCGATGTACTGACCCGGCGCAGAGCGTGAGCCTCCCCGTAGTTTTCCAGCATTCTGCCTGACAATCCACTCAGGTAATCGATTTTCGCCGTTTTCACCGCTGCTTCTTGCGCGCGGGCTTTTGGTCCTGGCTCCATGTCTCCGTGGTACAACCGTCATATGCCTGCAAGTTCGCCTCCGCCCTCCGCTGCGCGCAATCTCTATTCGTTCGGAATCACGTCGTTCTTTAACGACACAGCCAGCGAGATGGCGTACTGGGT
>Ga0070741_10020570_pt1 | contig 10381 bp, 7 predicted proteins | sample Coa_R1_4_FD_66440 | JGI IMG/M metagenome (GOLD analysis project Ga0070741, IMG submission 66440) | Surface soil microbial communities from Centralia Pennsylvania, which are recovering from an underground coalmine fire - Coalmine... | ecosystem: Environmental > Terrestrial > Soil > Unclassified ...
GGATCCGGCATTCGCGGCAAGCGCGCGCCGGCGGCACGGGGACTTCTCCTTGACTGATTCGAAACGTGAGGCCATCCGGCCCGCAGCGACCCTGGTCCTCCTGCGCGACAGCGCTGCGGGCCCGGAGGTGTTCATGCTGCGGCGCGCCCAGGGCGCCGTGTTCCTCGGAGGCGCCTATGTCTTCCCGGGCGGTGCCGTGGATCGCGACGACAGCAGTGCCGAGCTCCTGTCGCGGGTGACGGGTATCGATGAAGCCGAAGCCAATGCCCGGCTGGGCCTCGCAACCGGAGCGCTTGCGTACTGGGTCGCGGCGATGCGCGAATGCTTCGAGGAAGCCGGGATACTTGTCGCGCGCGATGCCTCGGGCGCACCGCTTCCGTCAACTCGACTGGCCGAGCTCGCGCGAAACCGCGACGCGCTCTGTCGTGGCGAGATCGCGTTCAAGGATGCGATCGTCGCGGCAAACTGCCTTCTTCCCGCCGACGAGCTCGTCTATTTCGACCACTGGGTGACGCCGCCACTGCGCCCGCGGCGGTTCGACACGCGATTCTTCATGGCACGTGCACCGGCGGAGCAGGAAGGCTCGCACGACAATACCGAGACGGTGCACAGCTTGTGGATTCGGCCGCAGGAGGCCCTCGACCAACATCGGCGCAAGGACATCGAGCTCGCCTTCGCGACGCGCACGATCCTTGCCACCCTGGCGACGCACGACAGCGTCGACGCCTCGCTCGCCATGGCGCGTGCGCGCAAGGAGATCGAGATCAACCGGCCGACCATCGCGCAGGGACGCGACGGGCCGAAGCTCTTCCGCCTGGGCGACGCGCCGTACTGCGAGATCCACTGGAGCGATCCGGGCGAGAGCACCCAGACCACGTACGACATGGTTCCAGGCGCACCGAAGCGCCTGGATCCGCTGGTCGCGCGAATCATCGCGCCCAATCCGGGCATGATGACGGGGCCGGGCACGAACACCTATCTCGTCGGCGACGCCGCGCTCGCCGTGATCGATCCCGGCCCGGCGATCGATTCGCACATCGACGCGATCGTCGCCGCAGGGGGCGATCGCATTCGGTGGATTCTTTGCACCCACACGCATCGTGATCATTCGCCGGCGGCGATGGCATTGCACGAGCGCACCGGTGCGCAGGTCATAGGCCGGCCCGCGCCCGAGGGCCCGACGCAGGATGTGCATTTCGCGCCGCAACACATTCCCGAGGACGACGAGGTCCTCGAGCTCGGAGGTGTGAGGTTGCGCGCGCTGCACACGCCCGGACACGCTTCGAACCACGTCTGCTACTTGCTCGAGAACACGCGCATGCTGTTCACCGGGGATCACGTGATGCAAGGCTCGACCGTGATCATCAATCCGCCCGACGGCGACATGCGGGCCTACCTCGCTTCGCTCGAGCGCCTCATCGCGCTGCAGCCTGCGATCATCGCGCCGGGACATGGCTACCTGATCGGCTCGCCTGCGCGCGAGATGCGGCGACTCATCGAGCATCGCCTCTGGCGCGAGCGCAAGATCGTCGCGGCACTCGAGCACACCGCCAATGCAACCCTCGAGGAGCTCGTGCCGCAGGTCTATGACGACGTGCCGTCCAGCCGCCATGCAGCGGCCGCCCGATCGCTGCTCGCGCATCTCGGCAAGCTCGAGCGCGAAGGACGCGTCCTGCAACGCGACGCGCGCTACCGGCTCGCATAACGCATGCCGATCCCGCAGCGCGCGACACCATGAATGTTGCCGATTGGCTCGAAAGGTCCGCGCGCACCTTCCCGCGCGCACCGGCGCTCTTTCACGGCGAGCGCCTGGTCGCCGATTACGCCACGTTAATGCGCCGCGCAGGGCAGGTCGCGCGCAGCTTGCGCGAAGACCTGCGGCTCGCGCCCGGCGAGCGCGTGGCGATCTGCATGAGCAATGCACCGCAGTATCTCGAAGTCGTGTACGGCGTGTGGACGGCGGGACTGGTGGCGGTGCCGATCAATGCGAAGCTGCATCCGAAGGAGGTGCGCTATATCATCGAGCATTCGGGTGCAGCGGTGTTGTTCGTGACGCGCGACATCGATCCCGGTGTTGCCGACGTGCAACCCACGCCCGTCGCGTTCATCGCCGGCGACCGCGAATACGACCGCCTCTGCACCGGCACGGCCATGACACCCGAGCATCGGGCGCCTGATGATCTCGCCTGGCTCTTCTACACCTCCGGCACGACCGGGCGGCCCAAGGGCGTCATGCTCTCGCACCGCAATCTGCTCGCGATGAGCGCGTGCTATTTCATCGACGTTCATGGCGCGGCCAAGGAGGACACCGCGATCTACGCGGCGCCCTTCTCGCACGGCGCGGGCCTTTACAACTTTCCGCACGTGCGCGCGGCGGCCCGGCACGTCGTTCCGGAGTCGGGCGGGTTCGAGCCGGCCGAGCTTTGCGCGCTGGCTGCGCATCACCGCAATGCCTGTCTCTTCGCCGCACCGACCATGGTGAAGCGGCTCGTCGACGAGGTAGAGCATCGCGGCGCGCGCAGCGACGGCTTTCGCACGATCGTTTACGGCGGCGGACCGATGTACATCGAGACCATCCAGCGTGCGCTCGAGGTGATGGGCGAGTGCTTCGTGCAAATCTATGGCCAGGGCGAGACGCCGATGACCATCACGGCGCTATCGAAGGCCCATCTCGCCGATCGCGCGCACCCGCGCTATCGCGAGCGGCTGGGCTCGGTCGGCGTGGCACAGAGTCTCGTGCAAGTGCGCGTGTGCGATACCGACGGCCGGTCGCTTGCGCCGGGTGCCGTGGGCGAGGTGGTGGTCAAGGGCGAGACCGTGATGCGCGGCTATTGGCGAAATGCCGAGGCGACGGCGCAGGCGCTGCGCGATGGATGGCTCTTCACGGGGGACGTTGGATCGTTCGATGACGACGGCTTTCTCACGCTCAAGGACCGGTCGAAGGACGTGATCATCAGCGGCGGTGCCAACATCTATCCGCGCGAGGTCGAGGAGGTGCTACTGATGCATCCCGGTGTCGACGAGGCGTCGGTGATCGGTCGCGCCGATGCCGAATGGGGCGAGGTCGTGGTCGCCTTCGTCGTGGGCCGGCCTCGGGTGCACGTCACGTCGGGCGAGCTCGATGCGCTTTGTCTCGACCATCTCGCGCGCTTCAAGCGCCCGCGCGAATATCGATTCGTGGCGGCGCTGCCGAAAAACAACTACGGCAAGGTGCTCAAGACCGCCTTGCGCGAGGCTCTCGCCCGACGACTCGCTCGCGGCCGATCAGCCGCGGCGCTGACGCAGCACATCGGCGAAGAAGGCTTCCGACACCTTGGCGCAGCGCAGCGCGTCGTGTCCGACGTCGCGCACGAGATCGAACCGAACGGCGATGCCGTGCTGCTCGTAGCATGCGCGCAGCCGCGCGAGGCGCTCGGGACGATTGCCGCCGCTGTCGTTGGCGCCCGGCATCCAGTACGGCTCGCCCTCGTGATGCATGATCTCGAAGGTCTCGAGATCGACGCGGCCGACGATCATCTGCACCGGCACGCGGCGCATGGCCTCGATGTCGACATCCACGCCGAACAGCTCGCGCACGTTGCGCACACCGACCCACCAGTCGCGCGAGCGATCCAGCAGGCTCACCGAGCCGGGTGCGCCGATCGATACCGCCCATAGCCGCTGCGGATGCAGGGTGTAGAACCGATGCGCGAAGTGGCCGCCGCCGGAATAGCCGAACAGGCCGAACGTGTCGAACGCGATGCGACAACGCTCGGAGGCCTCGTTCACCATCGACAGCAGCACGCGGTCATAGCGGATCTCCCGCTCGTGGAGATACTTGTAGCCATCGCCATTCTCGTCGCCATGCACGCCGACCGGAAACAGGGGGCACAACACGACGCACCGGTTCCATTCGGCGAACGCGGCGAACGCGTCGCGGTAGGCGATGAAAAGGCGCAGACTGCCGTGCACGGCGACGACGAGCTCGCTGCGGGCCACGGGAGCTTCGACTTCGGGCGGGACGTACAGGCAGTAGCTGAAGCGCGGATCGCTGCGCAATGCATAGACCATGCTCGGGCCGCTGCCGAGCCTAGGGAAGGCGCGAGACTCATCGCCCGCGCTGGCAGCGGATGGGCCAATGGGGTCGGGAGTCGCTGCGTCGGTATCCATGGCATGCGTCATCGGGACCCGTTGGGACATCGCGCCGGCGCGAATCGTTCCGGATCTGCAAGCCTTTCGCGGTAGACTCGAACTCCGGCATTGGGGGGACAGCCATGGCGAAGGTGGTGAAATCGGATGCTGAATGGAAGAAGCAGCTCAGCGGGCTGCAGTACGCAGTGACGCGCCAGGCGGCGACCGAGCCGCCGGGCATGGGCGAATACGTGCACCATCACGAGCACGGGATCTACACCTGCGTGTGCTGCGGCACCGCCCTTTTCGAATCGGACACCAAGTTCGATTCGGGATGCGGCTGGCCGAGCTATTTCAAGGCCCTCGATCCGGACAACGTGCGCGAGCGCAGGGATACCTCGCACGGCATGGTGCGCACGGAGGTCATCTGCAACGTGTGCGATGCGCATCTCGGCCATGTATTCGAGGATGGCCCTCCGCCCACCGGCCTGCGCTATTGCATCAACTCCGCAGCGCTCAGGTTCGTCCCGAAGTAGGCGTGGAGCGCTCTTGCACGCCGCGGTGAACGAGCCCGCCGTGGCGGCATCCCCTGCGGCGGTGCCGTTCGGCGTCGCGTTCCGCTTCTGGCTGAAGCTCGGCTTCATCAGCTTCGGCGGTCCGGTCGGCCAGATCGCGGTGATGCACCAGGAGCTCGTGGAGCGGAAGCGCTGGATTTCCGAAGGCCGCTTCCTGCATGCGCTCAACTACTGCATGGTGCTGCCGGGGCCCGAAGCGACGCAGCTCGCGACGTACATCGGCTGGCTCATGCATCGCACGCTCGGCGGCGTCGTGGCGGGTGGCCTGTTCGTGCTGCCGTCGCTTTTCATCCTCATCGCGCTGTCGTGGATCTACATGGCGTACGGCAACGTGCCTGTCGTCGCCGGGGTGCTGTATGGCATCAAGCCTGCGGTGACTGCCGTGGTGCTGTTCGCGGCCTACCGCATCGGCTCACGCGCGTTGCGCAACGCGGCGCTGTGGGCGATCGCCGCCGCGGCCTTCATCGCGATTTTCGTTTTCAACGTGCCGTTCCCGATCATCGTGATCGCGGCGGGTGTGATCGGCTACATCGGCGGACGCGTGGCCCCGGCGCGCTTCCAGACCGGCGGTGGTCATGCCGTGAAGGATGCATCGGCAGCCCCTGCGCTCATCGACGATGACACGCCCACACCGGCGCATGCGCTGTTCTCGATGCGCAAGCTGATGGTGCTGTGCGTCGTATCGCTCGTGCTATGGGCGGTGCCGTTGCTCGTGCTGGTCGGCGCGTTCGGATGGGACGGAACGTTCACCCGGATGGGCTGGTTCTTCACCCAGGCGGCCATGCTGACCTTCGGTGGCGCCTACGCCGTGCTGCCGTACGTGTACCAGGCTGGCGTGGAGCATTACCAATGGCTCACGGCGACGCAGATGATCGACGGCCTGGCGCTGGGCGAGACCACGCCCGGCCCGCTCATCATGGTCGTGACCTTCGTGGGCTTTGTCGGCGGATGGATGAAGCAGGCGCTCGGTCCCGATGCGCTCGCCGCGGCCGGCGTGTCGGGCGCCCTCGTCGCGACGTATTTCACGTTCCTGCCGAGCTTCGTGTTCATCCTGCTCGGCGGTCCGCTCGTCGAGACCACGCACGGCCAGCTGCGCTTCACCTCGCCATTGACCGGCATCACCGCGGCGGTGGTCGGGGTGGTGCTCAATCTGGCGGTGTTCTTCGCCTATCACGTGCTGTGGCCTGACGGATTCGCCGGCGCGTTCGAATGGCCGTTGGCGCTGATCGGGATGGCGGCGTTGGTCGCGCTGTGGCGCTTCAAGATCGGCATCATCCCGGTGATCCTCGCCTGCGGCATTGCCGGTCTGGCGTACCGCTTTGCCACTGCGCTATGACGTTCGCGGCGCGTGCTTGAGCTCGCGGTCCTCGACCCGCGCAAACGCGAGCCAGCCCAGCGCCAGTACTCCGGCGACGACCCATGTGAGCGGCGCGAATGCACGCATGATGCTCGTGCGCGCGTTCGGATCGAGCGGCCGGCGCAGGAGATCCTCGAGGCTCGACAGCGGCGCGAGCTCGGGGAGGAGGCGGATGATCGTGCTCAGCAGCACGGCCATGAGCAAGCCGGTGACCACCGCCGCCCCCAGCGAGCGCGACAGCGCGACGGCGCCGCTCACCGCTCCGAGGTGCCGCGGACCCGCCGCATACTGCGCGGCCACCATGCAGCACGGAAACATCGGCCCTATCGCAAGGGCGATGAACGCCGTCAGCAGGGTCACTGCGAGCGCGCTGCCTTGCGGCATCACGAGCGCCAAGGCAATGCATCCGGCGATCGCGAACGGCAACGTCACGAGCGGTGGCATGCGATAGCGGCCGTGCGTCTTGGTATAGCGGCCGGCGAGAAACGCGCTCACGGACGAGGTCGCCATCATGGGCACCAGGAGCAGCCCCGAGTCGGCGGCGGAGAGCCGCAATCCGATCTGAAAGTACAGCGGGGTGATGACGGTGAGCGCGAGATACGCACCGAAGGCGAGGAAGCTCGTCGTCAGCACCGGTCCGATCACCGGGTCGCGCAGGAATTCGGACGGCACGATCGGCTCGTGCACGACACGCTGACGGCGCAGGAACAGCATCCAGGCGATGATGGAGATCGTGGCCAAGACGATCGACGACGCGTCCCATGCGAGCAGCGTGCGCGCGCGCGACGCGACGACGAGCAACGTGATCGCGGCGATGGTGAGAAGCGCGATGCCGACGAGATCCATCCGGGCGGGGCGGCGCACCTGGGGCAGCACGCGCAACCCGCGCTCCGAGAGGATGGTCGCGGCGACACCCAGCGGCAAATTGATCCAGAACACCCATCGCCAGCCGGTGTGCTGCGTGAGCACGCCGCCGATGACCGGACCCAGCACGGCCGCACTCATCCACACGATGGAGAAATAGCTCGCGAACCGGCCGCGTTCGCGCGGCGGCACGGCATCGCCGACGATCGTCTGCGCCATCACGATGAGGCCGCCACCCCCTATGCCCTGCAGCGCACGCCCGGCGATGAGCGCGTACATGGTCGGGGAGAGCGCGCAAAGCACGGAGGCCGCCACGAACAACCCGAGACAGACGCGCAGCACGGCGGTGCGCCCGAGCATGTCCGAGAGCTTGCCGAGCACCGGCGTCGCGCACACCGTCGCGATGAGATACGACGTGATCACCCAGGACGAGAGCTCGACATGACCGAGATCGGCCATGATCGCGGGCAGCGCCGTCGATACGATCGTCTGCTCCAGCGCGGCAAGAAACAGCGCGAACATCGCGCCGGTGACGACGACCTGCGCATTGGGTGAGAGGCCCGGATGCGCGTCGCGCGCGTGTTGCGGCGCCTCGCGCGGCCCCGAACGCGGACTCACGATTCGATGCCCGTCTTGAGATCGCGCAGCTGCGCGAGCGCCGCCAGGCGATCGAGGGTTGCCCGCCACGCGCGCGCCTCGCTTAGCTTGAGCTCGGGCGCAAGGCCCACGAGATCGGCGATGCTGTCCTGGCGTTGCGCCGTTGCCGCTGCCATGAACGGCGCAAGACCCGTTTCCTCGATCATGCTCGCCGCTTCGCGCATCTCGCCGGCGCGGCGTCGGCCATGCTGGACGGCGCGGCCGATCAGATAGCCCGCGAGCTTGTCCCAGTGCATCTGCGGATAGCTGCGCTCGAGCGTTGCGATGATGTCCTCTTCGACGCCGTAGCGGCGCGCCGTGAGCAGGCATTCGACGGTGAGGGCCTCCAGCCCCTTCATCATGATGCTGCGACACATCTTGACCGCGGACGCGCTGCCGATCTCCCCCGGAAAGACCTCGAGCTCCATGCCCGCGGGCGCGAGCAGCTCGCGCAGCTCGCTTGCGGCGCTGCCGCCGAGCAGCATGGGCGTTGCCATCCCGGCAGGGCCGATCGGCGCCATCACCGCGGCTTCGACATAGCGTGCGCCGGAGCGCTCGACCGCCGCGGCATTGATGCGCTTGGTGCGCGGTGACACCGCATTCAAGTCGAGGAAGAGCTGCGCCTCGCGCAACGCTTCGCCGGCGCATTGCGCCACGGCAGTCGAGGACGAGGTCGTCACGGCGGAAATGACCACGCGTGCGCCTTGCACCGCCTCGCGCACGCTGTTGCAGCACGTTGCGCCGACACCCTGCGCCTTGGCCTCGAGGCTTGCAGCGCGGGCAGGATCGTCGAGCAGGACGTCGTAGACGCGCACCTCGTGGCCCGCGGCGTGCAAGCCGCGCGCGAGGATCGTGCCGACTTCGCCGAAACCGATCAGCGCGACGAGCACGATCGCCTTACCGGTCGAGCAACGAGGGATCGGCGAGTGTGGTGTGCTGGCCGCGCACCGGATGCTCGATCGCGTCGCGCAGGCTGTGCGCGCCCTTCCATTCCTCGGCCGGGCGCACGTAACCGTCGGGGCCGACCTGATCGAGGCCCCAGTAGATCTCGAGATGATGACCGTCCGGATCGCGAAACTCGACGGCGATCTGGCACCCGGCGCGGCGGCGACCTTCGAAGTCGATCGGCACCTCGTGCTCGCGCAGGAAGTTGCGGGCGCGAACCACCTCGTCGAGCGTCGAGACTTCGAATGCCAGATGATTGAGATCGCCCGCGCCGGCCTTCTCGCGCAACGAGCCGACCAGCGCGATGCCGTGATGATCGCTGTTGCAGCGCATGAACACCATGCCGCCCTTCACCATGTCGTCGGGATACACGTCGGAGATGCGGAAGCCGAGCACGCCGGTATAGAAGCGCACGCTGCGCTCGAGATCGGATACGTTGAGCACCACGTGACCGATCTTGTTGAGATTGAACGGCATCGACGCCGGCCGCGTGTAGCGCCTGAGGGATGCGATATCGTCGCTCATCGGTGACTCCTCGAAACCGTGATTCTACGGATTCGCGGTGGCTTTGACCGGCACGCTCGCGACCAGGTCGCTCGTCCATCCTCCGCCCAGCGCCTGGATGAGGGCAACCGCGACGGTCTGCCGGTTCGCGGCAAGCGACGCGAGCGCCCGGCGCGCATTGAGCGCGGTGACTTGCGCGGTGACGACCTCGGTATAGTTCACGATTCCGGCGCGGTAGCGGTTCAGGACCTGCGCTTCCACGAGGTCCGCTGCCTGGGAGGCTTCGCGTCGAAACGCTTCCTCCTCGGCGAGAACGCGCGTTGCGGCGAGCTGGTCCTCCACATTCTGGAATGCCGTCAGCACGGTTTCGCGGTAGCGCGCGACGGCCTGCTCGTAGGCTGCACGCGATTCCGCGACTCGCGCCGATCGGGCTCCGGCGTCGAACAGCGTCTGCACCGCCGACGCACCGAGCGACCACAACAGGCTCGACGCGTTGAAAAGCTCGGGGATGCGGCTCGCGCCCGTTCCGCCCGAGCCATTCAGGGTGAAATTGGGAAAGAACGCCGTTCGTGCAACGCCGATCTGCTCGTTCGCGGCCGCGACACGTCGCTCCGCGGAAGCGATGTCGGGCCGCCGCTCGAGCAGCGTGGAGGGAACGCCGATGGGCACGTCCGGCACGATGGGATGCCAGTCGGCCACCGGCTCGATGCCGAAGTTGCCCGGCGCTTCGCCGATCAGCACGGCGATGGCGTGCTCGAGCTGCGCCCGCTGCCGCGCGAGATCGGTCAGATCCGCCTGCGCATTGGCGAGCTGCGTTTGCGCCTGCAGCACATCGGTGCGGGGGATGATCCCCTGCTGGTACCGGTTCTGCGTGATCTGCAGCGAGCGCTGATAGCCTTCGATGCTCGTGCGCAGCAGCGCCATCGCGACATCGCTCTCCCGCAAGTTGACGTAGTCGGTCACGAGCTCGCCTTGCGCCGACAACGTTGCCGACGCGAGGTCCGCGGCGCTTGCTTCGGCGCTCGCGCTCGCCGCGCTCACCGTCTGGCGCAGCCGTCCCCACACGTCGGGCTCCCAGCTGCCGCCGATGCTCACCTGGAAATTGTTGCGCGTGCCCGTGCCGGTGCGCGCGCGGCTCGCGCCGCCATCGAGCGTGACGACCGGAAACAGGCTCGCGCGCTGCTCGCGCACGAACGCCCGCGCCTGGTCGTACGCCGCGATGGCGGCCGCGACGTTCTGGTTCGATACCGCCACGCGTGCGGCGAGCGAATCGAGCACGGAGTCCTGGAACATCGTCCACCATGGTCCGCGCGGCAGCGTGTCGCCAGGCGTCGCCTGCACCCAGCCCTGGGCTTCCTTGTAGGTGGGCGAGACGGGCGCGCTCGGCCGC
>Ga0070741_10020571_pt1 | contig 10381 bp, 10 predicted proteins | sample Coa_R1_4_FD_66440 | JGI IMG/M metagenome (GOLD analysis project Ga0070741, IMG submission 66440) | Surface soil microbial communities from Centralia Pennsylvania, which are recovering from an underground coalmine fire - Coalmine... | ecosystem: Environmental > Terrestrial > Soil > Unclassified ...
GTCGCCGGAAGTCGTCGGTCCAGGATGGCGAAATCCGCGTGGCAGAACCCCGATAATGGTAAAGGGATCATTGTCGAGCCGGAGGGTACGGCCGATAACATTAGGATCGGCGCCATAGGAGCGGCGCCACAGGCCATCGCTGATCACGGCCTCAGTGGAGGCGCCAGGCACGAAGTCCTGCGGACCAAACAACCGTCCAACTTGCGGCGTAACGCCAAGCATGGAAAAGTAGCTGAAACTTCCATTGACCCCCTCGACACGCTCGGGCTGTCCGGCCCCGGTCACATCCTCGCTACCCTCGTAGATCGGGCTCACATCTTCAAATACACCCGATCGCGTCAGCAGGTCATCCAGTTCGGGCTTGGAAAACCGTACATCCCGCAATCCCACGCCGGGCTCGTTAAAGAAAACTCGTACCAAACGATCGGGATCGGGGTAGGGCAGCGAACGCAGCAACACAGCATCCACGATGCTGAAAATAGCCGTGTTGGCTCCCACACCCAGAGCAAGCATCAGGACAACCACGATCGTGAACGTAGGTTTCTTGACCAGCATGCGCAAACCATATCGAATATCCTGAAGTAGAGTACCCATGAAGACGCTCCTCTCGGTTAATATTCCAGAATCACAAAAAGGCGAATCTCTCGACTTGCGACTGGGCCAACGGCACCATCAGATTGACCGCCAGCGCGCGCACCGCATACCAATCAGAATCTTCTTCATGCAGAACTCCTCCAGGTCACTAAGCACTTGTGCTGCTCGTAACGCCGAATGCAGATCTCAACGCGGTATTTTTACTCCTCATATGTTCCTGGCGATGCGCCTGATGGCGAGATAATATGCCGCGAAGAACCAGTGTCCGCAGGAAAAGTGATATGCGGTGTCCGAATTGAGACAAGCGGTCAGAGTTTCCCGTTAGCCGTCATCTTCGCACAACGTCGAAGCTCGAGCTTCTCAGAGGCCAACTTTTCGTTCCCTATTGGAGTTCGCTAATCCGATGAACAGCCCCCACAACCAGGAACATCGATTTTCGAGATCGCTATCCTAACCCCAAAGGTCGGCTGTTCTCCGTTCTCATATAAGTTACCGTGTGATGACTGAGAAGTGCTCCTCCATCACTACTACTGCATTCAGCAACACCGAAAATCGACCGTCGTCCCGCCCGGACGATCCTGGCGCGGCAGAACACATCCGTACGGCGTCCCCTGCCGACAAAATGAGTAACCATGCTCGACGTAACCGGTGATTCGTCACCATACCGAGCCTTAATCGCCAACCACATGCTGACGTCAGCCGCGGTCATGTACACAGGACCAGCGATGATACCCCCAGGTCGTTCAAGAGCCGGTTGAAATGGAATTCGCAATGTGCAGGAATCATCCTCAATCGAGACTAGAACGTAGCCATAGATATCTGCAAAAGGCGCTGTTGCAAGTGTTCGTTCCAATTCCTCACGGTGCGTTGTCATCGTTCACCAGGATTCACTTGCTTTGCGACATATTTCGTCCAGGTAACCGATAAGATTTTCCATTGCCCATCAATTTTGCGTACCTGCCAGTGTTCGAGGCCTGAATTGGTAACCTTATCGTTTTCGAGAAAATCGTAATTAAATGTCACCAGCCCTAGAGGCCCATCCTGGCGAATCTCGATGTTGCGAAATCTCTCTTCGAGTTTGTCCTTTGACGTGGCGAGCAACGTCACAAATCCATCGAGTGCGCTCGGGCCAATCCCATCGAACTGGGCGTTAAGTTTTCGGGCGTTATCAACAGTTTCCTGGTTGTCAATCGAATGAAAGAGCACATTGGGATACAGCATGAGTTTCTTCAGGGCGGACCCATCCTTGCGGATAATGTTCTGACGGAACTCCTCCAACAAGTTACCGATTTTTTTGATGTCATCCGCATTGGAATTGAATTTCGGATCCTGGCCCTGCGCGAATGCTTGAGTGATCAGGCCGCAGGTAAGAAGCACGACCAATAGTGCTCCCGCTTTCCTTTTATTCATCTAAGATTTCCCTTTCACATTTTGATTTCAGCTCAGATCACTGAGGACTAACTGTTTTTCGAACCAGTGATGTGCGTACGGTTCGGCATTAAATGCCTCGACTTCGACATATCCAGAGCGTCGATAGAGATGGATCGCCTCATTCAAGGCTCGGTTGGTCTCCAGACGAAGGACCTTGACGCCTGCTTTGCGAGCGTGCCGTTCCAACTCAGCTAGCAGCCGTCGGCCAACTCCGAGCCCACGCGCCGATTCTGCAATCCACATTCTCTTTAGCTCAGCCGGTTCCTTCTTGTGAAATTTCAGTGCCCCACAGCCAACAGGTCTGCCTTGTAGACGGCCCAGAATCAATAATCCCGAAGGCGGCGTGAGTTCTTGCGGATCGGCGGAGATGCTGAGCCCAGGATCAAAGCCCCCATCAAACCGCCTGTTGAGTTCCGCAAAATATTGATCGAAGCACCACCGGGCATCTGGAGTAGTTGGAGGCTCGATACCGAAAGTTATCATCGATGCTCGCAGCGCCGCCATATGGCATTTTCCTTTCACATCTTGACTTGAGGACTACCGATTCGGTTCACTGCAACACTTTACGGAGGCGATCCGTCGATCAATTCTGGTTGATGGCGAACCTGGCATTTCTTACTCTTCTCTGCGGGTCTGAGCTCCTCTCGGTCCAGATCACAGAATCTTATTTAGTTACCAGTTTGCGATCGGCGGTCTCTCCTGCCACCGTTGCTGGCCCAGTGGCTCGGAGGATAGGAGTATCCATTGGTTATCATTCAATTTTCTCCAGCCATCCCGCGCAACCAGCGCTATGTACGCCTTGCTCGTTTTGCCATCTTTGTCCTTGGTCTCGACTTCTCCTTTCTCGAAAATGAGTACCGACCAGTCGTTGCCTCTGGGTTCGACCGTGAGCACGCTGGCGTCAAATCGCGTTAACTTGAGTGAATGCATGCTATCGATAAACTCCTGCCGTGTTCGTTTTCGGTCGGGAGTTTGGAAGTAGAAATCCGGAGCCAGCATCCTCTCGATCGTGTTCATGTCCAGCGCCACACGCGCTTTAGCCCAGTCGGCGTAACCGGCTTGAATGGCTTTTCGCGCGTCAGTCGAACTGACGGCAGGAGCACTTTGCGCCCCGGCTGTAGCCGTTACGATTATCGCCAGTAACGTGAAGACCAGAATGCGCCTCCCCAGGTTCATGTAAGTTGCCAATCTCGATTTCATTCGTATCTTCTCCCTTTGTAGACTCTGTTGGTCACAGCGTAATGTCGCTAAGCGACTCGCGCTGCTCAGGGGACAATATGCCGCGAGGAACCTTTATCTGCAGGAAAAGTGACATGCGGTGTCTGAAATGAGACAAGCGGTCAGAGTTGGCCGTCGAAGGTCTGCTATAATCCGTGCCGGAGGATCGAATCGCCTGTGCAGCCGGCCACACCAGACGTGGGACGAACGAGATGGATTTTGATCCTGTGTGCGTGGACGATTGTAGGACTGTTGTTTGCCGTGCGCAGGATCGTGTTGGTGAAAGTACAGGGTACGCCTGTCGACTGGGTGATCGTTGGTGTGCTCGAACTTATCTACTGGTACGTATGGGCGGCGTGCACACCGCTCGTGATTGGTCTGGCCAAACGGTTCCCCTTGACGGGGCCACGGTTTGTACCCCACATAGCGATCCATACAATTACGTCGCTGATGATGGGTCCCCTGGCATCTGCTATCGAATATTTTCTGAGCCGCGAACTTCTGCGGACAGTTCTTCGCACAACTGATCCTGGTGTGCTACAGCTTCTGCCGGCGTTCGCACTCAGTGTTCTGTCGATGACCTTTACTGGCGTGCTTACGTACTGGTTAGTTGTCGGACTTTATCAGTCGGTCCACTTTTACCAGGCCGCTATGGAGCGCCAGACTAGAGCAGCGCAATTGGAGACGCAGCTCTCCCATGCCGAACTTGAGAACCTTAAGAGCCAGTTACATCCGCACTTTTTGTTCAACAGTCTTCACACCATTGGAGTCCTGATGCAGGAGAACGTCGATGCTGCCAGTCATCTGCTGGTCTGCCTCGGCGATTTGCTGCGAATGGCCCTCGACCGGCGAGAGAACGAGATCACCTTGCAGAGCGAGCTCGAATTCGTTGGCAAGTATCTGGAGATCGAACTGACACGCTTTCATGATCGCTTGAAAGTTCACGTGGACGTGCCACCCGACCTTCTCGGAGTCTATGTGCCGAGCCTGGCGCTTCAGCCACTGGTTGAGAATGCCATCAAGCACGGCATCAGCGTCGATTCCGCCGCAGGCCGGCTGGAGATCGCTGCCAAACGCCACAATGGCAGAGTTTGGCTCTGCGTCCGCGATGACGGCCCGGGTCCGGCGCCGGGATCGCGCATGCGATTTGGCGTCGGACTCACCAATATCCAGTCACGCCTGAAACAGCTCTACGGGGACGAGTCGTCGCTGGAGCTTACCGGGGGCAACGGTCGAGGCTGTGAGGCCATCATCACCATTCCACTGAGGAAGTCCGCATGAAGACACGAGTCCTCATCGTCGATGACGAACCGATCGCCCGCCGCGGTATTCGTCGTTATCTGGCCGAACACCGCGACATTGAAGTCGTAGGTGAGGCGGCGAACGGAATAAGTGCGGTGGAGCAGATCAATGAATTTCATCCCGACATCGTTTTTCTCGATGTACAGATGCCCGATCTGGATGGTTTTGGAGTCATCGAAAATGTGGAGCCATCTACCGGACCCGCTCCCGTTTACATCTTCGTCACGGCTCACGATGCGCACGCCATTCGTGCATTCGAAGTGCACGCTGTCGACTATCTCCTGAAACCGTATGATAAGGAGCGATTTGCCAGGGCCCTGGCGCACGCGCGTCAGGTCCTCGAACAGCGTGGGAAAGCAAATCGAGATCTCGAACCACTGCTCCAATCCCTCCGGAGTCTCCGCCCTTTCGAACGCTTTGTCGTAAAGGACAAGAAGCGGATTTTCTTTGTTCCCGTTTCCAACGTTTTGTGGATCGAAGCCACGGGAAACTATGCCTGCATACACACCGCCAAAGACAGTCACCTGTTGCGGGAAACCCTGGCGCACCTGGAAGAGAAACTGGCGCCACACCACTTCATCCGCGTGCGCAAATCGGCCATCGTGAACGGTGCCTGCATTAGCGAGATTCGTCCGATGTTCGATGGGGTTTACGACATCGTACTGGCAGAAGGAACGGTGGTAACGTCCAGCCGCAGATACGCTCACAAGTTACGGGCGCTGCTGGAGTCCTAGTACTTAATTAGGAGTACGCGGCCCTGGCGGCCGCCCCTCGATGTGACGGCCGACTTCCAAGATTCCGTGTTTTCTGTTTCGTTATCAGACGCAAAACAAATCGCCCACTCCCTAAGCAAAATTCTTTTAGAGCCATCTCCCTTTTCCAAAAAGGGTCTCACGCTACTTTAGAGGTAGGTATCCTCAGCTTCGTACACTTTGCTGATTAACTCCAAATCTTCGATGCACTGACTGGTTGCTACCTCTTCCTGATGCGCGTAAATCACTCCCGCAAAAAACCGACCGTTCCTCTGTCGCCTGGTTGCTTCTATAAGCAAGTCCCTGTCGTGGGTAAACAATGCCCGTCCTAATTCTGTTGCTCTGTCTAATAGTTTTGGATCGGCTAAGGTTCTTCTGTTGTCCTGCTGTGCCGTCACAACATAGACCCCACGCAGTATCAGACCATCGGCTACTGCACTCCGAACGTGCACGTCCATGTACGGTCTGACCGCCATTTAAAGCAACCCTAGTGGGAGCGTAAACGTCGGCGTCCGGGTGAATCTTTGGCCTCCTCGGCTAACTGTTGACCCATTCTCGCTGCCGCTCAATTTCCGCATCCATCTCTTCTTTATGATCGTAATAATAAGCAAGCGCCGAATGGATTTGGGCTAATGAAAGGTCAGGAGGCCAATAACCCCTATTATGGAGTAACCTCAGGATTGTCAACCACGCTTTCGATGCCTGCGGGACGGCACTATCCTCCCGGTCAGCCTCGTCAGCAGAAACCTGATAAAGTATTACGATGTTCTGCAGACAAGCCTTCTCTTACTCAAGCTCGCGAACGTAGCATGGATACTCCTGTTGTGCTTCCTCAGATATTTTCGGATCGAGTTCGACCGTTTGTACAGGATTAGCTGGGTCTGTCGTTCCCAGCAGATGTCCATGCGGCGCATAGGCAAAGCCCCCTCCGCCAAAAGATGTGCCACCCTTTGAACGGCCGACCCGGTTAGAACTGACGACATAAGCGCCTGAAACCAGAGATGCCATCGCCCCGGCGATTTTCCACGACTCTATGTTCACTCCTGATGCGCGAGGTATGACGATCAACGATGCTCCCTGCCTTCCATAGCCACGCGCGTGTTCATTAAACATAGCGTCTGTACACAACAATACACCCACTTTTATTCCCATAACCTCAGACACGGCAAATCCCGAACCATCGCTCTGATACCATTCGCTTTCATACCAACCATGCTCATTCGGAAAATAACGTTTCCGGTGTAATGGACGAACGGCTCCTTTCTCAAGCACGAACGCTTCATTTGCCAATCGTTTTCCACCCCACACAGGATGCGAAGAGATGATGATTGGAACAGCAAGATCGATGAGTCCTTCAAGCCCCTTTTCATGGGCACGAATACTGAGATGCGCTTCGCCCTCTGAAAAGGCGTCGCCTTCCGCGATCCATGAGCCGAACGGCAGTTCATTAGTAACCAGGATGTCAGGACGGTTGGCTTTGACGCGGCCTTTCAACTCATTCCACCGCACGTCAGTTGTCGACAGTGCTTCGGGCCATTCAACATAGGTTATTCGCATCGAACCTCACCAGATCCCGACGCGGTCTTCGGGTTTTAGATAAAGTTTATCGCCCCGCACGATCTTAAAGGACTTGTACCAGGCATCGACATTGCGCACAGTATCGCTGCGGTATTCGCCCGGCGCATGAATGTCGGTTTTAACCTGTCCGCGCAACGCGGATTCGCTTTGAAGCCTCCGCCATCGCTGGGCGAACGCTACGAAAAACCGCTGTTCACCGCTCAGTCCATCTTTCACTACGTCGGGTTTTCCGTGCAGTGATAGGATATAAGCGTCGTACGCTACCCGCAATCCTGCCAGGTCCGCAATGTTTTCACTGAGTACCTGCTTGCCATTGAGACAAAGATCGGAAAACGGGCAGTAACCATCAAATTGCGCCACTAACTTCGCAGCCGCCGCGTGATAATTGGTGAAGTCGTCATCAGTCCACCATTTTTTGAGTCGTCCCTGGTCGTCGTAAATGTTTCCCAGTTCGTCAAAACTGTGGCTGATTTCATGCGCGATACCCGCACCTGCCGATCCATAATTCGCCGCTGCGTCGCCATTGCTGTCAAAATATGGTGGCTGAAGGATCCCGGCCGCGAAGAATTCGGAATTGGGGCTGAACATAATCACAGCGCCGACTGTTTGAGCATCGATATGCCACTCGAACGGATCTGCCGGTTGCTTTAGTTGAGCGAGGCTACGCGAACGGTTGAAAGCTTCCGCACGATGCATATTGCCCAACGCATCACCGCGCACCACATCCAGCGTGGAATAGTTAATCCAGGTGTTGGGATACCCAACACCGATTGTCAATGCGGTCAGTTTGGCTAATGCGTTTTTCTTAGTCTCAGGCGACATCCAGGCGAGATTTGAAATGCGGGCGCGATATGCGGTAATCAGGCCGCTGACCATCGCCTTCGCTTTCGCCTTGGCCTCGGGCGGAAAGTAACGTTGCGTGTAGAGTTGACCGACCGCCTGTCCCAGAGCGCCGTTTGTAGCATCGATGGCTGTCTTCTGGCGTTCAGGTTGTTTTTGCGCACCCGATAGTACCGTTCCATAAAAAGCGAAATCCTCGTTGACCACCGCTTTGGGCAAAACACTGGAATAGTGTTCGATCAGGTGAAATCGCAAATAATCCTTCCACGCATCGATTCCCTCACTATCTACCAAAGCAGATGTGCCTGTGACAGCGCTCGGCTGCCAGACAATGAAGTCCGCCTGGCCGGCCATTCCGGCCGCGCGGAAATACGTGTCCCAATCCATACCTGGCGCCTTAGTGGCAAAGTCGGCGCGTTTCCAAGGGTTGTTCTGCTTAGAGACATCTGCGGCATCGGCATCCGGTGCATGGGAGCGCGCAATCCCTGTTTCGAGCGCCAATACACGCGCCGCGCTCGTGTTCGGATCAGCAACGCTCCCCAGCTTCAAGATGGCCGAAATGTGCGCCTGATATTTGGCGCGCAACTCAACCGCTTTGGGGGAACTGTCAATGTAACTATCGCGATCAGGCATTCCCAAACCGCCTTGCAGCACGTGCGGAAAATTATGTTTCGAGTCTTCGAAACCCTGGTTGACCCACAAACCGAAAATATGGTCGGCGTTGGCGGTGAGCCCATCAACCTCGATGTTCAAAGTGCCGCCAATATAGGCTGAAAGCGACGTTTTATTTGTGATCGCTGAGATCCTTGACATTTCATCGGCCAAAGGTTTTAGTCCCTTACTTTCAATAGCCTCTCCATCCATAAAGCTGGCATAGTAATCGCCCGCTTTTTGGGAAACGCTGCCACTGGCGGAATGAGACGCGGCCGCTTCTTCAATCAAATCGCGTACGCGCTGGCTTGTTTTCTCTACTAACATTGCACGGTTGTCGTAACTGCCCTGCCCGACGTGGCTTGCTGCCAATTTGAGCCAGCCTCCATTCGCGTATCGGTAAAAATCATCGCCCGGTTTGACGGAACGGTCCATTGCATCCGCGTTTGCATTTTGTCCAATCGTTGAGTCGACCACGGTTAACGAAACCGAAATAATAGCAACGATCACCCCCGCATAAATAAGAGACACAGAAGTTCGCGAGAGCGAGAACCGGTGGTTGACAGATTTCGACGAACTAGCGACTGTTCCAGCACATCTGTATTTCATTTGATCTCCAAGTCCAAACGTGGCCACGTACGGAGGAGGATTGATAGTCATTCCACCCGTATTGCGTTTACGACGCTCGCTTGCTATTCAAAGTCAGCAAGCAAGCATTGTTGCGAATATAGCGAAATAGCTGCCTGTTGATTGGACGTTTGCGGACCTTGTTCATCGATCTGGGTGAATGCCACGCCATCCTGGTCCGAAAACGTCCAGGCTCGACTATAGCCTCCGCTATAATGGAAACCCGATCGCGAGGCGATCACGATCAATCAATAGAGTGCAAAAACCATGACTTTAGACTGGCAGGTTTGTACCCGAGCGAGGCTGTCGCGCGATGCGCGTTTTGACGGCAAATTCTTTATAGGCGTGCGCAGCACCAAAATCTATTGCCGTCCAATTTGCCCGGTACCTACAGTAAAAGAAAAAAATGTTCTTTACTTTCCAACGGCGGCAGCGGCGGCAGAATCGGGGTTCCGTCCTTGTTTGCGTTGCCGGCCGGAATGTTCGCCGGGAACTCCGGCCTGGTCGGGGACATCGAACACCGTTTCGCGAGCTTTGCGTTTGATAGAGGAGAGCGGTTTAGAGGACGGCGGAATCGAAGGTCTGGCAGAGCGATTGGGCGTGAGCTCGCGGCATCTTCGGCGGTTATTTATCCGGCACCTGGGCGCGTCGCCGGGCGCAGTGGCAAAGACCCGCCGTTTGCACTTTGCCAAAAAGCTGATAGATGAAACCAGCCTGTCAATGACCAGTGTTGCGCTGGCATCAGGTTTCGGATGTGTGCGCAGGTTCAATGCCGCCATCCGCAAGACGTACAACAGAACGCCGACCCATATCAGGCGACTGGCACAACCTGCGACGATTCAGCAGGAAGATCATTATCTCTTTAATCTACATTACAGACCGCCGTACGATTGGGAAGAGATGATGGCATTTCTCGCTGGGCGTGCCACACCCGGAGTCGAGATAGTCGACCAGCAAAGCTATCGCCGCACCATTTCAATCGGCGCCTGTTATGGTTATTTTGAGGTGTCTCCCATTGAGGGACGGGATGCTGCCACAGTGCGGCTACAGTTTGCTGATCCGCGTTTTCTGTATCTGATTATTGAGCGTATCCGATCCATGTTCGATCTGAATGCTGATTGGGCAGTCATAGGGCGGAGCCTTGAAAAGGATCCAATATTGGCTTCGAGGGCTCGCGAGAAGCCAGGTCTCCGCGTCCCCGGCTGCTGGGATGGCTTTGAACTTGCAATCAGAGCAATTCTGGGTCAGATGATAACTGTGAAAGGCGCGACCACGCTTGCCGGACGGATCGCAAAGACATACGGCCAGCGTATCTCGAACGTGGATGGCCTCACGCATTTGTTTCCTACTCCGGAGACCCTCGCTGATGTCTCGCTGAAAAATCTTGG
>Ga0070741_10020572_pt1 | contig 10380 bp, 2 predicted proteins | sample Coa_R1_4_FD_66440 | JGI IMG/M metagenome (GOLD analysis project Ga0070741, IMG submission 66440) | Surface soil microbial communities from Centralia Pennsylvania, which are recovering from an underground coalmine fire - Coalmine... | ecosystem: Environmental > Terrestrial > Soil > Unclassified ...
GAACTGCCGGTCGCCCGTACGGTGACGGTCAACATAACCATGCAGTTGGGAGCGGTCGCCGAACGGGTGGAAGTTACTGCCGCGGCCCCGCTTCTCGACACAGCGACGGCGACGGTAGGAACTGTGGTCGACAACCAGAACGTGGTACTTCTACCGCTCAATGGCAGGGCTTTTACAGACCTGCTTTTACTCATCCCGGGCTCCGTGCCGGGTAACCCTCTCTTTGCGATTTCAGGCGGGCACGTGTACAGCGTGAGCGGCAACCCCTCCGACCAGAATAATTACACGCTGGATGGCCTTTCGGATAATGAACCCTTTTTCAAGCAATTCGCCATTCAGCCCTCCATTGACGCCATCCAGGAATTCAAGGTCCAGACGAATATCACCTCGGCTGAGTATGGATCTGCGGCAGGGGCTAATGTCAACGTAGCCTTGAAATCTGGGACTAACCAGCTTCATGGGGCGGCTTTCGAATTCCTCCGCAACGACAAGCTGGACGCCGTCGATTGGTTCCGCAACTACAACTCAACCGCTGAAAATCCAGCCACACGACCTGCATACAAGCGGAACAATTACGGGGGAGTCATTGGCGGCCCCCTCTACATTCCGCATCTTTACGACGGGCGGGACAAAGCATTTTGGATGTTTAACTACGAGGGTACAAAGATTCGCCGGGCATCCACGGCTATTGCGACTATCCCGACCTCGGCGCAATTGGCTGGCGATTTGAGAGACCAGCCTCCTATCTACGACCCCTTCACCACTCGGCAAATCGGTACAGACTCAAGCGGCAACCCCATCTATGCTCGCGACCGGCTCAGTTGCAACGGGGTCCTGAACGTCATCTGCCCGGATCGAATTGATCCCTATGTGGCAGCATGGAGTCCCATTGCTTATCCGGCCACAAACGTGACAGGTCCTGGCAACATCGTCAATACGAACAACTATGTTTTCAATTCCTATCAGATCAACACACGAGCAGATTACAAAATCAAGGACAACCTAACCTTCTTCGCCCGCTATTCCCAATCGTCTGCGGGCGAGGAAGCCCCCCAGGGAATCCCACCATTTAGCACAAACACCAATGAGTGGTACAAGAATGCGGTTGCGAGCTGGACCTGGGTCGCCACCCCCACTTCTGTCATGGATCTAAAGTTCGGGTTTAATCGAACAAACCTGCTGCAATTCACCCCTGTACCTCCTCCGGGGGCCGCCGCTCTTTTAGCGGAACATCCTCTGCAGGGAACGATCGTCAAAGACCCGAAGTACCCTGTGTATCCGACTCTTTACATCCAAAATTATAGCAACCCGTTTCAGCAAGGAGTTCCCTTACCCACGACAGACGTGCAAGGTGTGTTCAATGTATCCTTGATTAGGGGCAGACACACGATCAAAACCGGAACGACAATTGACAATTTCCGTGGCTCGCAAGACAACTTCTACAACAACTCATTTAGTTTCACGAACATCCCCACGAGTGATCCTCAAGACCCATCCGGGACGGGATCGGGTTTGGCTTCGTATCTGCTTGGCATACCCGTGGGCGGAAACCGGAATGTCGGCGACACAAAAGTCTGGATGCAGTGGAGCCAGTTCGGCTTCTATGTTCAAGATGACATCAAGATGACGAAAAGACTGACTCTGAATGTGGGGTTGCGATGGGAGTTCGACCAGTCGCCCCGCGACAAATTCGACCGCTTGGGAATGTTCGACCGCACCGCCAACCAATTCGTCTGGGCGTCCAAGAATCCCGTCACCGGTGCTGGCCCCAACGTTCGACCAGGAATTCGCGACCCGGATTGGCATGACTTTGCCCCCCGTGTTGGGATGGCATATCAAGTGGGTTCCAAAACCACCGTACGGTCAGGGTATGGGATTTTCTACGCACCCAATACGCTCTGGGAGACACAGGGAATCCGAGGACAATGGCCCTATGCCGTTTCGGAGAATCTAACGGGTTTGAATACGATCTTCCCCACGACTCCAATGGAGATTATGTTCCCGGCATACACGACTCCAACGCCGCAATCACTGCCTGCTGGGTCCTTTGCTGTGGGGCGTACGGACAAAGTAGGCTACTCACAGCAATGGAATTTGGGGGTTCAGCGTGAGTTGGCAAAGGATCTCTTGCTGGAGATCGACTACATCGGGAGCAAGGGGACAAAGCTGTCGACGTTTGTGAGCCAGAACGCTCCCCGCCCTGGTCCGGGCGTAATTGGATCCCCGGAACATCCTCGCCCATACCCGCAAGTATTCGGAACGTTTAATGAGGGTGACCGCGCAAGCTCAAGCATATATCATTCGCTCCAGGTCAAAGCCGAGAAAAGGTTTTCGAACGGTCTCCAATTTCTCGCCACATACGCTTGGGGACACGAGATAGACACGGCGGGTACCGGAACGAACAATGGCCCGCAAATTCAGGACCCTTACAACATCAGGGCCAGCCGAGGTAACGGCTCTTTTGACTTCAGACATATCTTCACGGCAAGCTACAACTACGAACTGCCCTTTGGACGGGGCAAGCGCTTCGTTTCGGGTGCCAATAGTGTCCTCAATCAATTTGTTGGAGGCTGGCAATTAACTGGAATCACGCGTTTCACCAGCGGCGGCCCTGTCAACGTGGGGCTTACTTTCGACAATACCAATACCGGATATGGGGGTGATCGGCCCAATGGGGTTCCGGGGCAGCCTCTGACCGCCCCTGCATCCGGGGATAAGACTCAAGGCTTGCTGAACCCGGCTGCCTACTCAATTCCACCCCAATACGCCTTTGGCACGCTAGGCCGTAACACTGCCCGTGCGCCGGGTTTCCAGAACTGGGATTTCGGCATCTATAAGAATTTCCCATTGCCGGGCGAGAAAAAGACTCTGCAGTTCCGCACGGAATTCTTCAATGGGTTCAATAACGTGAATCTGGGAGGTCCTAATGCGGGGTTCTGCCAGCCTCTCCCCGCATGTAACCCATCATTCGGACGAACTTTCAGCACGGTCAACACACAGCGGGAGATCCAACTGGCATTAAAGTTCCTTTTCTAAGACAGGCCGGCAGTCCACTCTTCTGTCGGAGTGGGCTGCCGCTCCCCATCCGAAACACCTGCCATTTCCGGGTCGGTTTCTATGTCCGGTCGAGCCGTGAGGCCAGGCTTTTGATTCCCCCAGATCTTCCTGTATATTGCTCTTGGCTCTGGCCGGTAACAGAATACCAAGGCAGCTCCGTTACGTGTCGACAGAGTGTACAAGTCATTTTAAATGAGAACTTTCAAACATAATGGATTGGAGTCTTAATATGCCAAGAACCATCACGCGCAGGGACTTTGCCAGGGCCGGGCTGCTGGGAAGTGTTGCACCATTCTTTTTGCCGAAAGGTGTCTTCGTTGCCAAGGCAGCGGGCGCGAGCGAGGGTTTCTGCGTTACGCTCTGCAACCATTGGAGCTACATCGGAATCGGCTGGCAGTTGGGCATCGAGTCCAACGTCCTTTCGGTGAATGACGCCATGGGAATGGCGGACCGCAAGCCGCACGTCAAAACCTGCATCAATCTCGATGCCCGTGCATATGAGTTCATGGCCGAGAAGTTTCCCGAGGTCGCAGCACGACTGAGGAAATATCTGGCGGAAGGGAAAGTGGAGCTGATCGGCGGAACCTACGGCCAGCCGATGGGGACCACGATCAGCGGCGAGTCGAACATCCGCCAACTCGTGGTCGGCCGAGAAACGATCCGTAAGGCACTTGGGTACGAGATGGTGACTTTCCTGGAAGAAGAAGAATTCACGCACCCTCAGATTCCGCAAATCGCGCTTGGCGCGGGCTATCGATATGCCAGCTTGGCCCAATTGGACACCTGGGGAAATGCGGGTATCCCGCGTCTGGAGGTCAACGCCTTTGTCTGGAAGGGCAAGGACGGCTCCACCATCCGGAGCACGCCCAAGAATTCGCTTTTCGGATACAGCCCCCAGCTCAAAGAATTGGCGTCGTCGGAGGCGTTCAAGAAGCTCCAGAAGCTGGGCAAACCGCTCATCTTCACCTGGGAAGAGTTCGGCTGGGAGCCGCCCGAAGAGCCGGCCTACCTGACGACTCCCGAAAAGTACCAGAAACTCGCGGAAGACTCTCCCGTTGAGTTCGTGACCTTGAAAGAATATCTGGACAAATACGGAGCGAACGCCGGGGAACCCGTGTATTTCAACATGGATGCCTGGCACAAGCTGCTCACCTGGGGGTTGGGCGGCGACCAGTTACGCATCATGGATCGCAAAGTAGAAGCGATTCTTTCCGCAGCGGAACGGTTCGACGCCATTGCTGTAAGCCTCGGCGCCAGGAGCAAGCAGAGGAGCCTCTCCGAAGCCTGGAAGCATCTGCTGGCCTCCCAGAGCCATGACGTAGGCCTCTGCGAGTATTCGCGGTGGCAAGGCGATCGGATGGCGCCCCTCGATCGCATCGAGGATTACCACAACTTCACCTGGGGTGCGATCGGCTATAACCATCTCGACGCCGCCGAAAAGCTGGGACAGGCAGCGCTGGACGCGTCCACGGCGCACATTGTGAAGAACGTTGGCGCGGGGACGAACCAGCCCGGCTCAATGACGGTGACCGTATTCAATCCTTCCGCATGGCAGAGGACAGATATTGCCGAAACGGGCCGGATCTACCCCATCCGCTCCAAGGCGAAAGATATCGTGGTGAAAGATCGCTCCGGCCGCATCGTTCCTTCTCAGATCATCAAGAGCGATAAGGATAGCCAGGGCAACTTGATCGTTGCCAACGTGGCATTCCTCGCGGCGAACCTGCCCAGCGTAGGCTATGAAACCTATTACCTGGAGCTGACGGCCGAAGCGGCCAAGGCCGCTCCCACAGACCTGAAGATTAACGAGAGGGAGCTGGAGCTCGAAAATGAGTTCCTCAAACTAAAGCTCGGTGCAACCCACGGAGCCATCGTCAGTCTGGTCAACAAGAAATCAGGTCAGGAAGTGCTCGACGCCCAGAAGAGTCCTTTCCCCGTGTTTAGGGGTACGCCCAACCGGGACTATTGCCTGCGAAGCGCGTTTATCACCGGAAAGTATCACAAGCAGCAGCTGGAAATCCCCGAAATGTTTGACAGCTCGAAATCGGTGGCCGAGTATCAGGGGGCGGAGAGCAAAGAGTCAACGGTAAGCGGGACCGACTGGCGTGCGGTCTCGAAGTCCTCGATCCGCTGGATCGAAAAAGGACCGCTTCGGGCGACGGTCAAGGCGCGGCACAACTGGCCGCTGCTCAAATTTGAGACCTATGTAACTCTCTCAGCGGGCTTGCCCTGGGTTGAAGTAACCAGCCGGGTTCTGGCCGAGATTCCGCCCATGCCCGATGCGCTGGACAAAGACAACCGATTCCCCATTGAGATTAAGAACGGATACTGGCTCACTCTCGCTCCGAATTTCGAACCGGCATTCGTCATCCGTGATTTTCCACTGGGCGTTGAACCCACCGAACGCCCCGATTTTCAAGGGCTGACCTTTGTGGACCTGGTGGGAAGGAATGCCGGGTTGCTGGTTCTCCACCCCGGAACACAGTACTTCAAGAAGGATACCGAAGGAGTCCTTTGGAATCTGTTGATGCGTGAGTGGGAATCCTATTTTACTGGCGAGTACGGCTGGCCGCGCTACTCGGAATACCACCACGCTTTGCTGCCGCATGGCGGGAACATTTCAAACGCTGAACGGCTTCGGGCGGCGTCAGGCTTCACACAGAAACTCATCACGGTGCTTGGAGAAGCGCAAAGCGGAAGCCTGCCTGACCAAAAAAGCTTTGTTGCCGTAACGCCAGAGAGCGCGCATCTGCTCGCGTTCCGAAAGAAGGAGAGCAAGGGATACGAGCTCCGCGTCCTGGAAGTGGACGGACAGAAAGGGAAGGCTACAGTCGAACTCGCTGTCCCCATGACCTCGGCTGCCGAGACGAACCTCCTGGGTAAGAAAGTCGGAGAGGTGTCCTCGAGCGGCGGCAAGCTGGGGTTCGAACTTCATCCCTGGAGGGTCAAGACCTTCGAGATCCTTTGATCCCTGCAAACCTGCATCGATGAATTTCGCCCAGACGACATAAGGACGAATGGCGCAAAGTCAGCTCGGCTATTCGCGGGCCGAATCTGTTGGCTCTGACTTCCTGGACATTGCCGTCAGCGTCGCCCGACTCGACACTTGTCCAGGCGGAGCTTACTTTTTCACTCTTCCTACCAGTGTTCAAGGAGGCATCCATGCGAGTTCTTCCCTCCACACTAAGTGTCCTTCCTCGCCCGAACACCAAAGTTCACAAGCGGCGCCTTGGCGCTTCGGCGTCGGCAAATTGGGCGCTCGGGCTCTTGATTCTCTGCACCACTCCCGTAATTGAAGGAGTCCTCCATCCCTGCCTTGCAAGAGCTCAGGCCCAACGCCCTAAGGTTCCCGTAGCTCAATCGGTCGAGACCATCCTGAATGGCTCCGACTGGAAGCTTGGTTCATTTCCCATGGACAAAGGGGAGCAGCAGGGAGTCTTTCAACGGGATTTTGATGATCGGGATTTCAGAAAAGTGAAGGTTCCTGGTGAGGTTCAGCTCCAGTTGGGCTTCGAAGGCATGAGCCTCTACTACCAAACGAAAGAGTTGACCTTGATCAACCAAAAGGAATGGTGGTACCGCAAGCGGTTCACGGTGCCCAAGGCGGATTCAGGCAAGCTCCTGCGCCTAGTGTTTGATGGAGTCGACTACTTTGCCACCGTTTGGTTGAACGGAAAGAAACTTGGCGAACACGAAGGCTGCTTCGTCCCGTTCTCGTTTGAGGTGAGTGAGCATCTGATTTATGGTGGCGAAAACATCCTGGTTGTCAAAGTCACCTGCCCGTGGCTCCCCAAAGGGAGGGGCTTCCTTGAGTACTTGAAGGGTGAGTGGATGATGAATGATCTGGCCGGAGTCCGGTTCCCCTTTCCCCCTTACCTGATGGGCCCTCATTATGCGAATACACCTGCATACGGTAACGCAACCTTTCCGATGGGGCTGTGGCGGGATGTGAAGCTCGTGTCCTCTGGCGCCGTGGTCATCGAGAACATTTTTGTGCACACTAAGAGCATCGGCCCGGATGGAAACGCTACTCTCGAAATTTCAGGGAATATTGGGGACCACGCCGCCCAAGCCCTGGCGGGGGAATTGGAATTGAGAGTCGAACCAGAGAACTTTGTCGGCGAAGCCATTTCCCTTCCTAAGAGGTCGCTGAGCCTGCACCCCGGCGAGAACAAATTCAGTTCCGAAGTAGTTCTTAGCAATCCTCGGCTGTGGTGGACATGGGACAGCGGTGCCCAGAACCTTTACAGGCTCGTGGCGACGATAGCCAGCCCTGGAGGCGGGAATTCAGATCGTCATACCGAAGTCTTTGGGATTCGTACGATCGATCGCCACCCCGACATGAGTTATTGGTTGAATGGAAAGCGGCTGTTCATGAAAGGAGCCTGGTATCCGGAGGCGGACTATTTTGGCAGCCGAGTGACGCGCGAAACCTATGAGAAGGACCTTCGGCTGTTGAGAGCTGTAAACTTGAATCATCTGGTTGGGTTCTGTTATGTCGAGAAGCCCGACTTCTACGAGTTGTGCGACCGCCTGGGAATCCTCATCATATTCGAGCTCCCATTCCAGCAGTTCGGACCCCTGGAGGTGCTGGCGCCATTTTACCCACGCCATGACATTTTTGTTAAAGAGTCTTTGCGCCAGTTAAGGCAGATCATCATCGAGCTGAGGAACCATCCCTCCATCATTGTTTGGGCGGCCTTTGCTGAAGCGCACGAAAAAGGCGGCCGGTGGGGCTTTGGAGCGCAGGACTTCGAAGAGTATGGTTATGGTGACTACTCCCAGAAAATCGGAAAGCTCGTGGCAGAACTGGCACCAGGGACGATCTACCATCCAAGCTTGTGCGACTTCGGTGAGCAACACTTCTGGATGGGGAATTCGGGCATGGGTACCACCGGAAATTACTCTGAGCACTTCAATGCGAACACAGGATTTGTTTCCGAGTATGGCAGCGAAGCCCTGCCTTCATATGAGACGCTTCAAAAAGCGTTGGCGCCAGAAGATCTGTGGTCGGCCAAGGAAAACGGCCTGCCGAGATGGTTCAATCTGCCGATCAACGTTTCGGCTTATTCTTATCTGGCCAGCTTTGAGTATGACGCTCTGGCTGGAATTTTAGACCGCACAAATCAATTCATCGATCGCCACATCAAGTCACCAAGAGAACTTGTGGATGATTCGCAGCTTTACCAGGCCTTCATCTTCAAGTACGCAACGGAGGCCTACCGCAGAAAGAAGTACCACTCCATCAACGGGACCCGCATCTGGTGCTACGGGGACGTCTATCCCGGAATTCAGTGGTGTTTCCTCGACTACTACCGTGTGCCGAAGATTGGCTACTACTATCTCAAGACAGCCCAGGAACGATTCGCTATCAATTTTGCCTATGAAGGAGCGTTGGAATCCCAGGTTTCCGGCAAACGTCTGCACATTCCTGTCTGGCTCGTAAATGACTATGCTCGCAATCTGCCCGTGAGCGTCCACTGTGAGATCCGCAATCTGCAAGGTGAAACGATTTGGGGCAAGGATTTCCAGAGTAAGCTCGGCGCCGATGAGAGCAAGGAAGTGGGCGCTGTCGACTGGACCACTCCGGATCAGTCCGGGGTTTACGTGTTGCGCGGCACCGCTGTTGAGGATGGGGGGGAAATTACTGCGGTCAATTCAACTTTCGTCAAAGTCACTCCAAACCTATTCTCCAGGAAGCTTAACCTCTTCGTCATCGGGCAGAGGAAATATGCCCAGCCTATTGCACTCATGGCTGGGGCGATGGGTGTGAACGTCGATGTTATTGAAGAAGCTTCTATCCACCAACTGGAGCTTCTACGGAATTCCGACGAAATTCGGAAGAAGTACGATGCTGTTTGGCTGGCGTCATTTGATTCAATCTGGAAACTGCTGGACGATTCGACTGCCCAAGGTTTGAAACGCGCCATTAGTGAGGGTGTTGGCTTCATACACACGGGAGGCCCGGGTAGCTTCCACGGTGGATTCGGCATGGGAGCGTGTTTGGAGCTGACGGCCCTGGGTGAGGTGCTGCCGGTCAAGCTACAAAGTCGAAACGATTTGGTGTTCGGTCCACCGGCGGGACCTGCCGCCGGCATCAGCCAACGCTTTATCCCACTGAAAGACATTCAAGTCTCGGAAGCAAGCGAGGGATGGGGTGACATTGCGTTCCGAGAGTACGGCTTGCCTGGGTTCAACCAAGTCCAATTGAAGCCGGGGAGCAGGCAAGTGTTGACAATCTCGGGAGCCCCTCTTCTGGCAATCGGAAAGTTTGGACTGGGACCCACAGTAGCCTTCACGGGCTTCACGCCTGAATATGTGGAAAGGCGGGCCGATTGGGATCCACGGATTGTGTTTCCGCACTTCGTGGACCAGGAGTTTTACTCGAATCCAGTCTCTGCGGCCTACTTCGCACTTTTTATGAGAATGCTAGCGGCCGCCACAGGCCTGCAACCTACAGTTTCATTCGATGCCCTTTTAAGTGCCAGACAGAAGCCCCTCTTTGAAACACTGCAGGATCTACCCCCAGCGACGCTCACAATACCCGATTCTCTGGAGATGAAGGTCTCGAGCGGAAGGGCGTCGGCGCCCGTCCTGATAGTCAACGGAGCCCAGTATGCCCGACTAGTCCGGCTTCACGCGGAGTGGAAGGCGCCCGAGAGTGAGGCTCCTTTTCTCGTGATGTTCAGCGATAACTATTTCGACCTGCTGCCGGGCGAAAGCAAGACGATAACTCTCGAAGTGTTTTTGCCCCGAAAAGGAGGAAGACACCTCGAGGGACGCTTGTTCATCGAGGGAAGTAACGTCTCTTCTCAATTCCTTGCCGTCTCGCTCGATGGAACTTAGCCGAGTGCCATCGTGGCCCGATACGATAGATCTCTCCAAAGCCACCGGTCTGAGGAGCTCAGGCAAACGCGGCCGCGCTGAGACCCTTTTAGGACTGCGTCGATGTAACGAAAAGCCAAGATCCCGGCCTGGAGTGAGGCATGAGCGTGAAAGAAGGAACGTAAAACCCCGACCTCGGCGGTCACCCAAAACCGGCCATTGATGGTCACCTGAAAACCGGCCAACGAAGATCAGCTCCGGGACATTGACACCGGCGCGAGGGTTTGGACCCTCGGTCGGCATGGCCAATGTCTTGAGTGAAGATAAAAAACAGCAAGTTATCGCTTTGGGGCGCCTCGGCTGGTCGCTGCGGCGGATCGAACAAGCCACGGGTGTGCGTCGAGAGACCGCTAGCGCCTACCTGAAAGCGGCCGGGATTGAGGTGCGGTCGCCGGGCGGGTGGGGACGGCGGAAGGCTTCAAAACCGGCCATTGAGGT
>Ga0070741_10020573_pt1 | contig 10380 bp, 5 predicted proteins | sample Coa_R1_4_FD_66440 | JGI IMG/M metagenome (GOLD analysis project Ga0070741, IMG submission 66440) | Surface soil microbial communities from Centralia Pennsylvania, which are recovering from an underground coalmine fire - Coalmine... | ecosystem: Environmental > Terrestrial > Soil > Unclassified ...
GTCGAGCAGCTCACCTTCGCGATCGTCCCGAACGCGCAGGGCGCAGGCGGCGGGCTGATCACGATGACGTGGGAGACGACCGAGGCGTCAGTGCCCTTCACAGTAGAATAGCTGTCGGGTGATCGGCGACCAACGGCGGATAGCCGCGGATCCGAGGAGCCGGTCTGACGGCTTCAGGTCTCGGCCGGGTAGCTCAGTGGTAGAGCAGCGCACTTTTAATGCGCGGGCCGCGGGTTCGATCCCCGCCCCGGTCACCAGTCCTTCCTGAATGCTCACGGTGGTGGGCGTTCTGGCTCAATAGCAGCAGTAAGGGGCCAGTCCCCGCTTTTCCCGTTGCCGAATGACGCGTTGGGGCGGGCGGGAATCTCGGCGCCACCGCGTGCGGCGACCGCGCTGTGGGCAACCGCCTTCTCGGGCCGTCGCGCGACGACCGAGTCTGGGTTTTGCGGCGGCGCAGCATCAATCCCGCTGCGCGAGATGCGTTTAGGATCCAGTCGGCAGCGTGATCCTGCGGCTGCGGTAACCCTGCATGATTGCGTACGGCTGCATCAGCGGGTTGACGAAGCGGTAGCGGAAGCTCCGCTTGGCGCCCGTCCGCTGCAGCACCGGGCCGCGCCGGCTGGAGCAGAACTCCTCGAGGTGCTGCGCGAAGCTCGCAATCGTGTACGGCTTGCCCGCGATCTCGCGCAGTCGTGGCCGCACATCCTGGGCCGCGAAGGTCCCCTGCCGATCCGTCTCGGCGAGGGCGCACGCGAGCAGCACGTCGGCGAACAGATTGTCCTTGCGCGCGCTGCGCGTCGCCTGATGCCAGAGGCTGGCGATCGATTCCTGCGCGCCGGTGACCGCCTTGTCGATGGCGCCGTTGACGTGCCCGACCGAGACCTCGAGCGTCCGCGCGCCGGCCGCCTCCCGCGCCGCGTACAGCGACACCAGGTGCGTGTAGTGCGGCAGCCCCTGCGAGAGCACGACCAGGCGCTCGAGCGCGTCCGGCCGAATAGCCATGCCGAGCTTCTCGAGCCCCGTGGTGACGATGCGGGCGATCTCGTCGCGGGACATCCGGGGCATGCGCACCTGCACGAGCGCGCGCTCGACCGACCGGTGCTCCTCGACGAGCGCCTCGACGTTCTCGGCCACGCCCACGAGCACGACGGTCGCCGGCACCGCGTGGTCCGACAGCGTCTTGATCGTGTCGGCAAAAGGCCGGCGCCGGTCGGCGGGCAGCCGATCGAACTCGTCGATGATCACAATGGGGAGCGCCGATTTCGAGAGGACTGTGAGGGCGCGGCGCACGTCGTCGGGCGAGATGTCGTCGCCGCCGACGAGCTCGGTGGCCTTGAAGGTCTCCTGGATCGCATCGGACGCGAAGCGGAATCTCGTGACCGACCGCGTCAGCTCGATCCGGTCGAACACTTTCCGCCACACCGTCGGAAACGTGTCGAGCGCGTCGCACTGGACGCGCGGTGCGACGATCGGGGCCGGCTGCTTGTCGAGGAACGAGGCAAGCACGTTGGCCAGCGACGTCTTGCCGACGCCGCGTTCGCCGTAGATGATCGCGTGCTGCCCCTTCTGGTTGATGGCATCGATGACGGCGCGGATCTGCAGCTCCCGACCCGCGAAGAGCGACCGCTTGTCGATAGGCGCCGATGGGCTGAAGACTCGCCCGGCCTGGATGGCGAGATCCTGCCAGCGCTGCTCGTCGTCGGTGGTCACGTCGGAAGCCCTGCCTCGCTCGGAGGGCGCGTCCCCGAGCCTACGCCGCAGCAGGCGGTTGTCGCCGCCCCGCCGCCGGACCGCACCGGCCGTCCCCTGCCGGGCGGACCTGCGGGTTGCCGGCCATACCTCCGGATCACGCCGGGTCGCGCGCGTCGGGACGGCTCGTCGGAGCCGCCCGGCGGGGGCGCGCGGACGGCGCCAGCACCGCAGGGATTATACGGGAGTGCCTGCGCACCGCGGCCCGCCGCCGCGCAAGACCGGCGCGCCCGCGCCGATCCGGAGCGGTCCGCCCGACCCACGCGTGATAGGATATGCCTCGGTACGGCGCCGCGAGGTCGAGGTGTGTCAGCACAGTGAAGGCAAGCGTCGCAGGCTCCCCTGCGCCAGATGAGCGAGATACCCCGCGCCATCGGACGCTATGAAGTCCTCGGTCCGCTTGGCCAGGGGGGGATGGGCACGCTGTATCGCGCCTGGGATCCCAAGCTCGAGCGGGACATCGCGATCAAGCTGCTGCGCAATGACAACCTCGAGCTACGCGAGCGCTTCGCGCGCGAAGCGCGCTCCGCCGCCCGCCTCCGCCATCCCCACATCGTCCTGATCTACGACGTCGGCGAGCATCAGGGCCAGCCGTTCATCGCGATGGAGTACGTCGACGGGCAGACGCTCGCCGAAATCATCGCTGCCCGCGCGCCGCTGGCGCTCACCCGGAAGCTCGCGCTCATCGAGGAGCTGTGCGACGGGCTGGCCTTCGCACATCAGATGGGCATCATCCATCGCGACGTCAAGCCGGCCAACGCGATGGTGGACGCGAGCGGCACCCTCAAGATTCTCGACTTCGGCATCGCGCGCCTGGGCGAGCAGTCCACGATGACGCAGGTCGGGATGCTCATCGGGACGCTCAACTACATGTCGCCCGAGCAGATCTCCGGCCTCAAGATCGACAAGCGGTCGGACATCTTTGCCGTGGGCACCGTGTTTTACGAGCTGCTGGCGTACCGGCAGGCGTTTCCCGGCGGCCTGCACGACGGCCTGTTGACGCGGCTCCTCCGCGGCGAGCGCGCGCCGCTCGACCAGGTGTGCCGCAGTGTCGATCCGGGGGTGATCGAGATCGTCGACCGCGCGCTCGAAGTCGACGTCGAACGCCGCTACCAGGACCTGGCCGAGATGCGCAAGGACCTCCAGCGTGTGCGCCTCCGGCTGGAAGCGGCAGCCGAGGCGTTCGAGGGCATCGAGCCGGGAGCCCCCACCGTCGCGGCGGAGCCCCGCGCCTCCGCCGGGCTGCGTCGGAGCGCGAGCCGGGAGGAGCTGGCACGCCGGCGCGCCGCGCAGATTGAAGCCAAGCTCGACGCCGCCGCGCAGGCCATGGAGCGTGCCGCCTATCAGGAGGCGGCGTCGCTAGCGGAGGAGGCCCTGCTGCTCGACGCCGACGATCCCCGCGCGGTGGATCTGCACGAGCGCGCCCGGTCGGCCTTGGAGGAGCAGCAGATCCAGGCGTTGCTGTCCGACGCCGAGCGGGAGCGCAGTCTGGGCGCGCTCACTGCGGCGCTGCGCCTGGTCGAACAGGCCCTCGAGATGCGCCCGGACGATCCGCGGGCCGCCGGGCTGCGCAGGGCAATTCAGGCCGACGTCGACGAACGCGAGCGGGCGCGGGCCCGCGCCGAGCGCATCCGACAGGTGCTCGACCGAGCGCAGGCCGCCTTCGACGTGGGCCAGTTCGATGCCGCCCTGGCCGCCGCCGATGAGGCCCTCGCCCTCGAACCCGCCCATCCGCAGGCGTTGGCCGTCAAGCAGCGGGCGCTCGACGCCATCGCGGCCCGCGAGCGGCAGGCCGAGGAGCGGCGGCGGGACGCCGAGCGGCGCCGGCGTGAGGAGCGCATCGCCTCCGAGTTGGTGGCCGCCCGCCGGGAGATGGATCGGCAGGCGTTCTCCGACGCGCTCGGACGGCTCCACGCCCTGGAGATCGCCGAGGGGTCCACGCCCGCGATCGCCGAGGCCATCCGCGCTGCGACGGCCGGACAGGAGGCGGCCGAGCGCCAGGCCCAGCTGGCGCGCGAGGTCCAGGAGCGCCTCGCCCGCGGACAGGCCCTCGTCGCGCGGCACGACTGGTCCGGCGCCATCGCGGAAGCCGACGCCGTCAGCCGCTTGGCGCCCGACCACGAAGGGGCGCGGCAGCTTCGCGCGGCGGCGCAGGAGGGCATCCGGGTCGAGGCCGAGCGTCGGGCCGCCGAGGAGCGCCGGCGCCGCGACGAGCGCGCATTGGCAGCCGCCCTCGAGCGCGCTGCGCGCGCCGCCTCGCACGAGGCCGCGATCGAAGCCCTGCGCGAAGCGCTCGCCATCGATCCTCGCCACGAACGCGCGCGCGCCCAGCTCGCCGAGCACGAGACTGCGCTCGCGCGCGAGGCCCGGGAGCGCGACCAGCGCGAGCGGGACCAGCGCGAGCAGGAAGCGCGCGAGCGCATTGAGCGGGAGCGCGGCGCGCAGCAGCGCGCGCGCGAAGCCGGGGCGCGGCAGGAGCAGCTCTCCGCCACCGCCACGACCGAGGACACCACGCCGCGGCCCATCCCGTCGCCCGTCGCGCCGCCGCTTGCGCCGCCCTCGGCTGCGTCAGCCGTCCTCGCTTCGCATGCGACGACATTGCCGCCGCCGGCGCCGCCGACACCGATCGCTGGCGTACACGCGGCCGCTGCTCGTTCATCCTCCGCTCCCGCCCCCTCACGCCGGCTCGTGACCCGCCGGACGACCGCCATCTATGCTGGGGTCTCCGCCGCTGCGATGGTGGTCGTGGCGATTGCGTATCTCCTGACCGAGCAGCGTCCCCCCAGCGAACCCGATCGCGCGCTCGAGGCGCTCCGGACGGCGGCGCGGGACCAGCTCTCCCGCGGCGAACGGGCGGAGGCGCTCACGACGACGATGAACGGGCTGGTCATCAGCCCGAACGATCCGGTGCTCAAATCGCTGCTCGAGCAGCAGCTCGCCGATGCCCGGGCGCTGCTGGCCAAGGCCCGGGCCAAGGCGCCGCCCGCGGGGCGCGGCGCCCCGCCGCTCCCCGCCGCGGTCGAAGGGGCACGGCTCGAGGCTGAATCGCGGGAGCTCGAGGCGGCCGGCCGCCTCGACGAAGCCATCCGCGACATGTGGGCGGCCGCCGCCGCCTTCAGCCGGGCCGAGGACGAGGCGCGGCAGGCGGCAAGCGCCCAGGAGGCGGCGCGCGAAAGCCAGTTGAAGGCGGAGGCGGCTCGACAGGCCGAGGAGCGCGAGCGCGCGGATCAGGCCAGACGCGAGGCCGAGGCGAGGCGACAGGCCGACGAGGCCCGTCGGACCGAGGACGCGCGGCGCGCCGAGGAAGCCAGGCGTGCCGAGGAGGCCAGGCGGCAGGCCGAGGACGCCCGTCGCGCCGAGGACGCGCGGCGCGCCGAGGAAGCCAGGCGTGCCGAGGAGGCCAGGCGGCAGGCCGAGGACGCCCGCCGCGCCGACGAGGCCCGGCGACAAGCCGAGGACCCCGCCCGCCGCAGCGGCGCGCGGGGTGCGGCCGCCTCGCCGGCGGCCGACGAAACGGCCGCCATCAACGCCGTCATCCAGGCGTACGAGCGGGCCTACGCCACCTCCGACGTGGACGGCGTCGTGGCCGTCTTCCCGTCGGTCGATCGAACGGAGCTGACGCGAAATTTCGACAACCAACGGCGGAACCTGCGCAGCCTCGAGGTCCAGATCCAGAATCGGCAGGTGAGCATCGACGGCACGACCGCCGTCGTCACCGGCACATGGATCACAGCGGCGCAGCCGAGAATCCGCGCCGCCGTGCAGCGCGGCTCGACGCCGATCGAGCTGCGGCTGCGCAAGAACGGCACCGACTGGATCATCGTGTCGCGTCGGTGACGCGGGTCGACGGAGTCCGAACTCATTTCGGAGGCAGAGCTGATGGCGACGTGTCCGACCTGCGGCACGCAGTACGGCCCGACGGTGCGCATCTGCACCCATGACGGCACGGTGCTCGGCGACGAGCCGCAGCATCACGATCCCCAAGTCGGCAAGGTCCTCGAGGGCAAGTACCGCCTCGATACGTTCCTCAGCCGGGGTGGGATGGGGGCGGTCTACAAGGCCACGCACATCATGCTGGGCAAGACCGTCGCCGTGAAACTGATCAAGCCCGAGCTGGTGACGTCGGCGGACATCGTGCGCCGCTTCCAGCGCGAGGCGCGCGCCGCCTCCAACCTGAATCACCCCAACATCGTCGCCGTCTACGATCTGGGTCAGGCCGAGGACGGGACGCTGTACATCGCGATGGAGTTCATCGAAGGGCCGAGCCTGAAGGACGTCATCCGGCAGACCGGCCCGCTGCCGCCGGGGCGAACCGTGCGGATCCTGCGCCAGGTGGCGAGCGCGCTCTCGCTCGCACACGGCCACAACATCATCCATCGGGACCTGAAGCCGCACAACATCATGCTGGCTGCGGGACCGGAGGGACAGGACCTTCCGAAACTGGTGGACTTCGGGATCGCGAAGACGTTTGACGATGCGGCCACGCAGCTGACGGCGACTGGCTTTGCGCTCGGCACGCCCCAGTACATGTCACCCGAGCAGGCGGCTGGCAAGGAGGTCGATGCGCGGAGCGACCTCTACTCGCTTGGCGTGATCCTCTACGAGATGCTGGCAGGCGACGTGCCGTTCAACGACCCGTCGCTGCCGGTCGTGCTTGTGAAGCAGATAAACGAGATGCCGGAGCTGCCGTCGCGCCGCAATCCGGGCGTGGGGATACCGCCGGACCTCGAGGCCGTCGCCATGCGATGTCTGCAGAAGGATCCCACCGAGCGGTATCCGACGGCCGATGCGTTTGCCGCGGCGCTCGCGCAGTGCGAGACGGGCGCCGTGCAGGCGAGGCTGACGGACGCACCGACCCGGCTCATGGCGCCGCCCGGGGCGACGCCGATTCGCGTCGCGGCGGCCGCGCCGACCGTCGCAGCCGGACCACCCTCCCCGACGCCCGCGGGTCCCGCGCAAACGCGGGGACAAGTGGCGCCCGTCCCGGCAGGCGCGCCGACGGCGCCGCTTCCGCCGGCAGCGCCGCCACCCCTCGCGGCGTCCGTGCCGGCCGCGACTGCGCCGCCTGAGAGTCAGACGGCGACCGGCACGCGCGTCACCGTCGCGGCGGCGGCACCAACCGGGGGAAGCGCCGCCGAGGCCGCTCCGCGCAAGTCCGGCGGAATCGGCATCTGGGTCGGCCTCGGTGCAGCCGCCGTCCTCCTCATCGGCCTCGCGATCGTCGTGCAGCGCGGCGGGTTCTCGTCCGGCGCCGGGGGCGAGAACGCCCCCCCGCCGGCGGCCTCACCTGCCGCCGCCGACGGGGCCGTGCGGCCGCCGACCGCCGCGCCAGCGCCGCCGCCCGCGGTCCCCGCCGCCGAGGCCGCTCGCTCCGGCGGAGCAGCCGATCGCGCCCCGGTCGCCGCGGCGCCGCAACCGGCTGACCTCGGTGCCGGGCCCGTGGCCGCCCGGCGGCCCACACCGCCGGCCGCGCCTGCGGCCAGCGCGCCCCCTGACCCGGCCGCGGCTTCGACGCCTGGAGCCAGCAGCGCCTCTGCCCGCGGCGCCCAAGTTTTCGGGCGCCCGGCCGCCGGGGCCGCCGCCACAGGAGTCGCCGCCCCTCCGCCGACGGCCGCTGCCCCGCCCTCCGCCGCGGCACTTCCAGCGAACCCGCCCGTGTTCTTCCGCTGCAGCGGCGAGCCCTCCGTGTGCAGCGCGATTCGCTCGAGCATGAGCGACTCGCTCGAGCAGAACAACCTGCCGGCTGTCAGGGATGCCGGGCGCGCGCTCATCCTCCTGTCGGCAACGGTCGAGGTGCTGCAGGAGCGCGTGAACCGCGATTTCGGGACGACCTTCGCCACACGGACCTACTCGGTCGAGGTGACCGGCGAGTCGAAGGACGGACGCGCGATCTCACTGCCGGGCCCGCGCACGTTCAGCTTCGACGCGCAGTTCGGCCGGGAGCGGCTCGAGGAAAACTCGCGCCTGATCGCGCGCGACGTCGTGGAGCGGGTCCGGGAGTTCTGGAAGAAGCGGAGCGAATAGCGCCTCGCGCCGCGCTTCCAGCAGCTCGCGCAGCGCCGTCACCGCGATCACCCAGTTGGCGGCGCTGCCCGTGGGCCGGCGGCCCCGGCCGTCGCCGGCTTCCACAAAGTCGCCGCCGACGACGATGCCGACCACGGCGCCGGAATCGTCGAACACCGGGCTCCCGCTCGTCCCCGGCGCAATGGACAACCCCACCTCGATGTAGGGGAGGCGCACGTCCCCGACGACGTCGATGGCCAGCCGCCCACGCGGATGGAGCGGATCGGTGGAGACTGCGGGAAAGCCGAACGTCGCCAGCGTCGCGCCGCGGTGAATGCGCGCCACCGCCCGTGCATCCCCCAGTGGGAGCGTCGTCATCGGCGGGCGGCCCCCCAGCTGGACGAGCGCGACGTCGTGCGCCACGGATCCCTCGTGCCAGTCTGGATGCGCCCACGCACGAAGGATCGGCACGGCTTGATCGCTGTCGCTCCGCACCGCGACCGCGCGCGCCGCGGCAGCGTCGAAGGCGCCCCTCCGCCGCAGAAGGTCGACCACGTGGGCATTGGTGGCGAGCAGCGCGCGAGTCTGCTCGACGGCGAATGCAGTCCCGATCGCCGTCCGCCGGTTGGCGGCTTCGACGGCCAGCAGATAGACCGATTGGGGGACCGCGGCGGCGACAGCTTCGAAGGGCGAGCCGGGGGGCCGCCGGAGCTGCCCGATCGCGACGGCGATCACCGCGGCCGCGAGGGCCGCGGCCGCGGCCATCCAGCCCGCAGCGGACCGGCGTCCAATCCGCACCTCGAACACGGCGTCGCCGAGCGCGAGCCGGTCGCCTGAGCGGAGGGGCGCGCGGTCCACCGGCGCACCGTTAAGCAGCGTGCGGTTGGTCGATCCGAGATCGACGATCCACCAGACGCCGCCCTCGAGCCGGGCCTCGGCATGGTGGGCGCTCGAGCGCGGGGAGGCGGGCTCGGGAAGGACGAGATCGTTGTCGCGGCTGCGGCCGATACGCAGGCAGGGTCCCGTCGCAATGACGATCTGATCGCGCCTGGGCCCGGTCAGATAGCGCAGCTGGAGATCAGGCACCGACCAATTTACAATGGACCATCCGGCCGTCGAACGGGCGCCGGGAGCCGGGGCCGTCGAGCGCGAATTGTAAGGGGTCGCCGGCTGATTGTAAATTCCAGCGGCTGGCTGCGGTGAGTCGTCCATGAAGCCACTCAGTGCCGCCCCCGACGCGGCAGCAGGATCCGGATCGACGCTTTCGCTGGGCTCGGTGACCGGCGAGCTGGCCGCGCTCGACACGACAGTGCTCGACCGGCTGGCCACGATCCGGCTGGAGGAAACGAAGCTCGAAGAGTTCCGCGCGCGCGCCGACGAGATGAAGAGCCGCGTCAGCCCGCAGGTGTACCGCCGAGTGGTGGACGACTACACGCGGCGCGAGGCGACGCTCGAGCAGCAGTCGACGCCGCTCAAGGCCAAGGCGCGGGCCGAATACCGCAAGCTGCGGCAGCTGGTCGATCAGGTCACACTTCTTCATGAGCAGGCGCGGCTCGAGAAGGAAGAGCTCGAGTTCCGGCACGCGGTCGGCGAGCTCGATGATGCGCAGCTTGCCGACGGCGCGCGCGAGCCGCAGCGCCGGCTGAACGAATACGAGGAGAACCTCGCCCGGTTGAACGAGTACAAGGCCCGCTTCGTCGAGGCGCTCGGATCGGAGGCGGCCCTCGAGGAGCCGGCGCCGGCCCCGCCGCCGCGGCTCGAGGCGACGCGCACCTCCGCCGCTGCGCCCGCCGCGGCAGGCGCGCCGCCACGCGAAGCGCCGGCGGCGGTTGAGCCTGCGGCGCCTACCGAACCCGTCGACGCCGAGGCGACGGTTTACGTGGCCCCGCCCGTGGCCCCGCCACCGTCCACACCGGCGCCGGCCGCCGATACCGAAGCCACCATGCTCGTATCCGGCGAGGCAACGCAGCTCGTGCCGCCACCGCGCGAAGCGCCGGGACCGGCCGCACCGCCGCCCGCCCTCGCGTCGGCAGCCGCCGCTCCACCGCCGCCCGCCACACCGCCGGATCACGAGGAGCCGGAGGAGGCGACCATCCTCGTCCCGATGGCCGCGCTCATCGTCGAGCCCGGAACGCTGCCGCGGACCGAATACCGTCTGGGCGCCATCAACTACGTCGGGCGAGCCGACGACAATCAGATCCAGATCCTCAGTCCGGAGGTCTCGCGCAAGCACGCCGTGATCACGGCCGCGCCGGGCGGCTTCGAGTTGAAGGATCTCGGATCGCAGAACGGCGTCAGCGTGAACGGCAGCCGCATCAAGCAGCACAGGCTCGCAGACGGGGATCGCATCGAGATCGCCGGCTTCTCGCTGGTCTTCCGATCGCCGTGGCCGGTGCGCGGCGCCGGCGCGGAAGGCCTTTCCCGGCCCAGTCCCTCCCGCCGGTGATCCGCCGCCGGCGCCGCCAGACCGACGCGCCGTCCACCCCATCGCCCCGGGGGCGGCTGGGTCGGGCGGCTCTTCACGGGCCGCCGCATCGGGCCGTCGTCGACTGAAGCATGGCGAGACTCACCCTGCAGGACGGAGAGTCCGAGTTCCACTTCGACAGCACCATCGTCATCGGGCGGGGC
>Ga0070741_10020574_pt1 | contig 10379 bp, 9 predicted proteins | sample Coa_R1_4_FD_66440 | JGI IMG/M metagenome (GOLD analysis project Ga0070741, IMG submission 66440) | Surface soil microbial communities from Centralia Pennsylvania, which are recovering from an underground coalmine fire - Coalmine... | ecosystem: Environmental > Terrestrial > Soil > Unclassified ...
CGCCCGACCTGATCACCGTCGCGAAGGGGATCACCTCCGGCTACATCCAGCTCGGCGGCGTGATCGCCTCCGCCCGGGTGGCCGAGCCGTTCTGGACGGAGGGCACGCAGAACGTTTTCCGGCACGGGTTCACCTACGCCGGTCACGCCACCGCCTGCGCCGTCGGCCTGGCGAACCTCGACGTGATCGAGCGCGAGGGCCTGGTGCAGCGGGTACGCGACCTCGAGCCCGTGCTGGCCGGCGCGCTCCGGCCGCTCGCCGACCACCCGGCGGTCGCCGACGTCCGCGCCGGTGTCGGCCTGCTCGGCGCGGTCGAGCTCGCCGATCCGTCGAAGCTGCAGGCCGTGGTCGACGCCGCCCACGAGCGCGGCGTCCTCGTCCGCGGCATCCGCGGCGTCGCCCTCCAGGTCTCGCCGCCGTTCGTGATCACCGAGGACGAGATCGCCGAGACCGCGCGCGTCTTCGCCGACGCGCTCGACGCCGCCGCGTAACGGTCAGACCAGGCGGTGCTGGGTCGCCCAGCGCGTGAGCTCGTGCCGCGTCGAGAGCTGGAGCTTGCGCAGCACGCTCGAGACGTGGCTCTCGACCGTCTTCGCCGAGAGGCTCAGGCGCGCGGCGATCTCCTTGTACATGTAGCCGCGCGCGATCAGCTGGAGCACCTCGCGCTCCCGCGGCGTGAGCTCCTCGAGCTCCGCGTCGCCGCCGAGGTGCTCGCCGCTCCGGAACGCGTCGAGCACGAAGCCGGCGAGCCGCGGCGAGAAGACCGCGTCCCCGGAGGCGACCCGCTCGACCGCGGCCGACAGCTCGTCCGCCGAGATCGTCTTCGTGACGTAGCCGCGGGCGCCGGCCCGGATCACGGCGATCACGTCCTCGGGCGCGTCCGAGACCGACAGGGCGAGGAAGCGCACGCCGGGCCGGTCGGCCGCGACGGCGTTGATGATCGCGTCCCCGCTGCCGTCGGGCAGGTGGACGTCGAGCAGCACCACGTCGGGGTCCTGCTCCCTGATCACGGGGACGGCGTCCGCGACGCTGCCCGCCTCGCCGACGATCTCGACCCGGTCGCCGAGCTCGGCGCGCACGCCGCTCAGGAAGAGCTCGTGGTCGTCGACGAGGACGACACGGCGCTTCACGACCCGCTCCTCGGCAGGCGGAGCTCGACCTCGGTTCCGGCGCCGGGCGCGCTGGTCACGGCCGCGCGCCCGCCGGCGCGCGCCAGGCGGCCCTCGATCGACTCGGCCAGGCCGCGCCGCCCGGGCGGCACGCCGGCCCGGTCGAAGCCGGCGCCGCGGTCGCGGACGAAGACGGCGACCGCCTCCTCGTCGACCTCGACGTACACGTCGATCTCGTCGGTCCCCGCGAACTTCGCGGCGTTGGTCATCGCCTCGCGGGCGGCGAGCACGAGCGCGCCGACCGCGTCATCGACGGGGCAGTCGCCGGCGCTGGCCAGCTCGATCCGGACGCCGTACAGCTCCTCGACGTCGGCCGCCGCGGCCGAGAGCGCCGCCACGAGCGACGCGGACTCGTCGCCGATCGGCCGGTCGCCGTACAGCCACCCGCGCAGCTCGCGCTCCTGGCGGCGGGCGATCGCGGCGACGCGGCGCGGCTCCTGCGCGTGCCGCTGGACGAGCGCAAGGGTCTGGAGCACCGAGTCGTGGACGCGCGCGGCGACCTCGGCCCGCTCCTGGCTGCGGATCCTCGCCGCCCGCTCGGCGTCGCGCTCGAGCGCGAGCCGCCAGAGCCAAGGGCCGGCGATCAGGAGCAGCGCGCCGGCCACGGCTCCCGGCGCCAGGACCGACGCCGACGGGTCGCCGCCGTGGAGCAGCAGCACCGCACCGACGCCGGCGAGCGCGAGGCCGCCGTACGAGACCGGCGCGTCCGCGCGGAAGCCGCCGCCCTCCCGCCAGACGAGCGCCAGCCCTCCGGCGACGAGGGCGATCCCGAGGACCGCACGGTCGGACAGCCCCAGGGCGTGCAGGAAGAGCGAGCCGGCGACCAGGGAGAGCAGGGCCACCCACACCACGCGCCTGGACCGGCCGTAGGCCCACAGTGCCAGGTAGAGGAGGATGCCGGCGCCGGCGGCGAGGCCGAGCAGCGTGAAGGCGAGGCGGACGAGGGTGACGTCGACGGCGAGCGTCCGCGCGATCCCTGCACAGACGCCCGCGATCACGCCCTCCTCAGCGCTCGGAGCGAACCTCGGCCGCGCCATGCGCCGTCATCGTACGCTGCGGGTGACGCGAACCGACCCGACGCCGACGTGCGTGTCGAGGACGAGCACGCGGCCGCCCCCTCCCTGCGCGCCGACGCTGCTGCGCGCGTGGCGCCCGTCGTCGGTCACCCCCAGCAGGTTGACGTAGCCCAGCTGCGCTGCTCCGCGCAGCCGCAGCGTCGCGTCGCGCGGGACGATCACGCGCAGGTCGCCCACGTCGACGCGGGCCTTCAGGCGCGTCTCGCCGACCGGCAGCGTGAGGCGCGAGAGGTCGATCCGCAGGTCGCCGATCCCCAGCCGGTAGCTCCGGTCCAGGTCGGCGAGCGTCGACGGCGCGTAGGTGTGGCTCCCGATCCCGCGTCCGACGTGGACGTGGAACACGGTCGCGAAGACGATCGCCAGGACGACCCCCAGCGCGACCAGGGATCCGGCCGCGATCGCCAGCCCGCGGAGCAGCCGGCGCAGCCGGCGCGGTGCCGGCTGCGGCACCGGCTCGGGCGGAAGCTCGGCCGTGACCTCGGAATCGACGGCTCCGGCCGGCGCGGTCGCGGCCGGCACGGTCGCGGCGGTCGTCGCCCCGTGCCGCCGCCGCCCGACCAGCAGGATGCCGAGGCCCACGACGAGGAGCAGGACCCAGGCGGCGTCGCCGTTCGGCCACAGCCGCGCGCGCGAGAGCAGCACCGCGCCGGCGACGGCGACGAGCCCGAGGCCGATCAGCGGCAGGGGGCGCTCGCGCCGCTGCCGCAGTGCCGCCGAGGCGATCGACTCCTCCTTCCCCTCGTCGGGGATGACCAGGACGGCGGCGACGTACAGGAGGATGCCGGCGCCGCCGATCAGCGTGAGCACGACGAAGCCGACGCGGTAGAACGCGGGGTGGATGTCGAAATAGCGCGCGAGGCCCCCGCAGACGCCCGCGAGCATCCAGTCGGAGTGGCTGCGCTCGAGGCGCCTCGCCGCCGGCTGGTCGACTGTGTGCGCGGTCATGCCCCCAGGGTCGCCGACGGCCGCCCCGTCCGCCATCCGGAATGACCCTGGTCCGACCCTGAGCCTCCCCTCGGGCGCCACCAGAAGGCCGGGGCAGGGAACTGTGTCGAAGGGACAGGCTGAAGCCTGTCCCTTCGTCAGGCCGTCAGCGCCCGGGCCAGCTCCTCGAACACGGCCACGTAGCGGTCGACGGCCTCGTCGGTGTGCTGCACCGACAGCGTCCACTCCTCCTCGCGGCCCGGGGTCGCGAAGATGCCGCGGTTCATGTTCCAGAGCCACGCGAGCTCGGTCAGCTCGCCGTCCTGGTGCGCCTTGAACGTCTCGTAGTCGACCACCCGCACGGGCGAGAAGGTGACGCAGCCCTTCGCGCCGATCCCGACCGCGTACCCGGGCAGCCGGTACTCCTCCACGACCGCCGTGCAGCCCTCCATCAGCCGGTCGTTCAGGTGGTGGAGGTGCGCGTACGCGTCCGGCGTCAGGACCTGCTGCAGGCTGGCGCGGGCGGCCGCCATCGAGAGCGGGTTCCCGTTGTAGGTGCCGACCTGGAAGACGCTGCCGTCCTCCACGCACGCCATCACCGCCTCGGTGGCGCCGATCGCGCCCGACGGCAGGCCGGCGCCGAGCGTCTTCGCGAGGGTGACCATGTCCGGGACGACGCCGAAGTGCTCGACCGCGCCGCCGGCGGCGACCGTCAGCCCCGTCTTCACCTCGTCGAAGATCAGGACGATCCCGCGGGCGGCGGTCAGCTCGCGGACAGCCTCGAGGTAGCCCGGCTCGGGGAGCACGACCCCGAGGTTCATCATCGCCGCCTCCATGATCAGGCAGGCGGGCAGGCGGCCCTCGGCCTCGAGCCGGTCCAGCCGCCGCTCCATCGCGCCGGCGTCGTTGAACGGGACGGCCACGGCCAGGTCGACCACGGCCTGCGGGATCCCGGCGCCGTACGGCAGGGAGGCGAGGTTCTCGCGGTCGCCGATCCGGTCGTACTCGACGCCGATCGAGACCATCACGGTGTCGTGGTGGCCGTGGTACGACCCGAAGATCTTCAGCACGGTGTCGCGCCCGGTGTGCGCCCGCGCGATCCGGATCGCGTCCATCGTCGCCTCCGAGCCGGAGTTCGTGTACCGCCACTTCGGCAGGCGGAAGCGGCGGGCCAGCTCCTCCGCGACGACCACGCCGTCCTCGGTCGGCGACGCGAAGTGGGTGCCCAGCGCGGCGCGCTCCCGGATCGCCTTCGTCACCGCCGGGTGTGCGTGCCCCTGCGTCATCGAGCCGAACCCGTTGTGGAAGTCGAGGTACTCGGTGCCGTCGACGTCCCAGACGCGCTGGCCCTCGCCGTGCTCGAGGTAGATGGGCCACGGCTCGCGGACCTGGTACGACGACGCGACGCCGCCGGCCAGCGTCGTCCTGGCCCGCTCGTACATCGTCTTCGACGCCGTGGTCCGCTCGTCGAGCCGCGCACCCTCGCGCTCGGCGAGCTCGCGGATGCGGGCGGGATCGATGCGGACGGGTGCGGTCGTGGCCATGGGGCCTCCTTCAGACGGGTCTCGTGGCTGGGCGCCGCAGCTGCCAGAGGACGTTTGCGAGCATGACTGCGATCGCGACGAAGAAGATCGCCGAGCCGATCACGTTCACCTGCGGGGGCGCGCCGACGCGCGCCGCGCCCCAGACGAAGAGCGGGAACGTGACCGTCGTGCCGGCGTTGAAGTTCGTGATCACGAAGTCGTCGACCGACAGCGCGAACGCGAGCAGGCCGGCGGCGAGCACGCCCGGCGCGATCAGCGGCATCGTCACCTTGCGGAAGGTCGTCCACTCGTTCGCGCCCAGATCCATGGCGGCCTCCTCCAGGTGGCGGTCGAACCCGATCAGCCGAGCCTTGACGGTCACCACCACGTAGCTGATGTTGAACATGATGTGCGCGATCAGGATCGTGGCGAAGCCGGTCGCCACGTTCATCGTCAGGAAGAGGGTGAGCAGGGACGCGCCGAGCACGATCTCCGGCGACGACATCGGGAGGAAGACGAGCAGGTTGGTGACGCCGCGCCCGCGGAAGCCGTAGCGGACGAGCGCGAGCGCGATCAGCGTGCCGAGCGCGGTCGCGGCCAGGGACGAGAGCGCCGCGATCTCGAGCGAGACCTCGATCGCGCTGCGGAGGCCGGGGACGGCGTCCCAGTGCACCCAGTTGTCGAACGTGAAGCCCTGCCAGACGTAGTTGAAGCGTCCTCTCGGCGCGTTGAACGAGTACGCGACCACGACGCCGATCGGGACCAGCAGGTAGGCGAACACGAGCGCGCTGTAGGCGGTGAGCGCGTGGTGGCGGACGAAGCGGAGCGTCGCGGTCATCCGGTGAGCTTCTCCGTGCCGAGGATCCGGACGTAGATCCCGATCATCACGATGATGATCGCCATCAGGAGCAGCGAGAGCGAGGCGGCGGCCGGGTAGTCGGTCAGCTCGAGGAACTTCGACTGGATGACGTTCCCGATCATGTACTGGCCCGGCGTCCCGAGCAGCTGGGCGTTGATGAAGTCGCCGGCCGCCGGGATGAACGTCAGCAGCGTCCCGGCGACGAGGCCCGGCGCCGAGAGCGGCAGGGTGACCCGGAGAAACGCCTTCGGCTTGCTCGCGTAGAGGTCCTGCGCGGCCTCGATCAGGCGCGGGTCGATCTGCTCCAGGGCGACGTAGAGCGGCAGCGCCATGAAGGGCAGGAAGTTGTAGGTGATCCCCGCGACCACGGCCACCGAGGTGGCGAGCAGCCGGCCGTCGGGCGCCAGGATGTGCACGTCGCGGAGGATCCGGACGACGATGCCCTGGTCGGAGAGGATCGTCTCCCAGGCGAGCGTGCGGATCAGGTACGTGACGAAGAACGGCGCGATGATCATCAGCAGCAGCAGGTTCTTCCAGCGGCCCCCGCGGAACGCGATCCAGTAGACGAGCGGGTAGCTGACCAGGAGCGCGATCGCGGTCGCGATCGCCGCGTACTCGAACGACCGGACGAGCTGGGAGTGGTACCCGGTCAGCGCGTCCGAGTAGTTGTGCCACGCCCAGCTGAACGAGCTCGTGAAGTCGATCGGGTTCTGCGTCTCGAGCGACTGGTGGACGAGGAACCCGAGCGGGACGCAGAAGAACAGGGCGAGCCAGGCCAGCCCCGGCGTCAGCAGCAGGTACGGCGTCAGCCACCGGTGGCGGTGAATCAGGCCGCCCGCACTCCCCTTCGGTGTGCTCAGGCCCCGAGCAGCTTCTGCCACTTCGTGCGGTAGTCGGGGTTGACCATCGCCTTCGGGTCGTTCTGGTGCAGCTTCGCCAGCATGGACTTCGGCGGGAAGATCAGCGGGTTCTTCGCCACGCCCGGGTCGGTCTTGAGCAACGCCTGGGCCGCGTTCTTGACCGGGCAGATGTAGTTCACGTAGTCCTCGATCTGGGCGGCGATCTTCGGCTCGTAGACGAAGTTCATGAAGACCGAGGCCGTGGTCCGGTCGCCGCCCTTCGGGATCAGCATGTTGTCGGTCCACAGGATCCCGCCGGCGCGCGGGAGCACGAACTTCAGGTTCTTGTTGTCGGCCTGGAGCTGCACCATGTCGCCCGACCACACGGTCGCGGCGACGATGTCGCCCTTCGCCATCAGGCCGGAGTAGTCGTTGCCGGTGAACTGGCGGACCTGGCCCGACTTGACCGCGGCCTGAACCTGCTTCAGCGCCTTGTCGAACGAGGCGTCGGTGACCTTGGCGGGGTCGTCGCCGTTCTCGAGCATCAGCAGGCCGAGCGTGTCCTCGGCGTCGTTGAGCAGCGTGACCTTGCCGTGCAGCTTCTTGTCGGTCAGGAGCTGGTGGACCGACATGACCGGCTTGGTCAGCTTGGCGTTGTAGCCGATCCCGGTCATCCCGGACTGCCACGGGAGGCTGTACGTCCGGTTCGGGTCCCACGCCGGGTGCTTCTGGTTGTCCTGGAGGTTCTTGATGTTCGGGAGGACGCTCTTGTCGAGCTTCTCCACCCAGCCCTTCTGGACGAGCAGCGCCGGGTACGGCGAGTTGTCGGTCATCACGATGATGTCCCGCCCCGTGGACTGCCCGCGGGACAGCTGCGGCTGGATCTTCCCGAAGAAGCTCGCGTTGTCGTTGATGTCCTCGACGTACTTGACCTTGACGTGGTAGCGCTTCTGGAACTGCTCGATCGTCGGGCGCCGGTTCCCCTTCTCGTTGTCGATGTAGAGCGGCCAGTTCGAGATGGTCAGCGACGTGCCGATCTTCGGCCCGGCTGCCTGCCCGAGCGCGGACCACACCCCGGGGATCGTGATCGCGGCGCCGCCGACGGCGGCACGGCGGAGCAGGTCGGCGCGGGTCAGCTGGGCGGTCATGTCTCCTCCTCGTGTGGGTGGCGGGTGTCGACGACGAATGCCGACTCGGCCCCGAACGACAGCTCGACGTTGCTGCCCGGAGCGAGCGCGGTGCTGCCTGCCTCCGCGTTCTGGACGTACACGGTCAAGGGCCCGGCGGCGGTCTCGACGATGTACTGCGTCGAGACCCCGACGTAGGCGACCTCGCGGACGCGGCCCGCGAACCCGTTCGTGCCCGAGGAGCCGAGCCTCAGCTTCTCCGGGCGGATGCCGACCGCGACCTCCCCGGTGCGCCCGGCGAGCGCCTCGGGCGCGACCGTCACCTCGTCGCCGCTGCACAGGCGCACGGAGCCCGTCCCGGTGACGGTCCCGGGGAGCAGGTTCGACACGCCGAGGAAGCCGGCCACGAACGCGGTCCGGGGCCGCTCGTAGAGCTCGCTGGGGGTCCCCAGCTGCTCGATCCGGCCCCCGTGCATGACGGCGATCCTGTCGGCCATCGTCATCGCCTCCTCCTGGTCGTGCGTGACGTGGACGAACGTGATCCCGAACTCGTGCTGGATCGCCTTCAGCTCGAGCTGCATCTGCTTCCGGAGCTTGAGGTCGAGCGCCCCGAGCGGCTCGTCGAGCAGCAGCACCCGCGGGCTGCAGACGAGCGCGCGCGCGAGCGCGACGCGCTGCTGCTGCCCGCCGGAGAGCTGGCGGGGCTTGCGCTTGCCGAAGCCGCCGAGGCCGACCTTCTCGAGCACGGACTCGACCTGCCCGCGCAGGAACTTGCCCTTGACCCCGCGCCGGCGGAGGCCGAACGCGACGTTCTCGTCGATCGTGAGGTGCGGGAAGAGCGCGTAGCTCTGGAACACCGTGTTCACGTCGCGCTTGTAGGGCGGCAGGCCGACCACGTCCTGGTCGCCGAGCAGGATCCGCCCGGAGGTCGGCTGCTCGAACCCGCCGATCATCCGCAGCGTCGTCGTCTTGCCGCAGCCGGACGGGCCGAGCATCGCGAAGAACGAGCCGCGCTCGATCTCCAGGGAGAGATCGTCGACAGCGACGACGTCGTCGAAGCGCTTCGTGACGCCCTCGATGCGGACGTCGGCGACCGTCGAGGCGCCGCCCGCCTGCACGTGCTCCTCAGTCGCGCTCGCCGTCGCCCCCACCCCCGTCCCCGCTCGCGCGAGCGCCCCAGTCGTAGATCTGCTTCCTGAGGTCGAGATACACGAAGCTCTCGGTCGTGTGCACGCCGTCGAGCTGCCGGATCCGGTTCGTCACCTCGAGCAGGTGCCGCCGGTCGTCGCAGACGAGCTCGACCAGCACGTCGAACTGCCCGGCCGTGACGACGACGTAGTCGGCCTCGTCCCACCGGGCGATCGCGTCGGCGACCGGCCCCGGCGGGCCGGCGGTGCGGATCCCGACCATCGCGCCCTCGAACCCGAGGCCGAGCTGGTTCGTCACCCCGGTGACCTGGAGGATGTTCTCGCGGCACAGCCGCGCGTACCGCGCCCGCACGGTCGCCTCCGAGACGCCGAGCCCGGCCGCGATCCGCCGGAACGACTCCCGGCCGTTCTCCTGGAGCGCCTCGATGATCCGGCGGTCGACCGCGTCGATGTGCCGGGCGCGGCTGACCGGGCCGCGGCCCACCGCGGTGCGTGCCTCGATCGCCGCAGGGCTGCGCAATGCGAGGCGAGAGGTATCACCCCTCACGCAATGCGTCAAGCCGGAGGCGGGCGCTCCCGCTCAGTCCAGCTTGGCCATCACGTGCTTGATCTGCGTGTAGTCCTCGAGCGAGTAGGTCGAGAGGTCCTTGCCGTAGCCCGACTCCTTGTAGCCGCCGTGGGGCATCTCCGAGACGAGCGGGATGTGGTCGTTGATCCACACCGTCCCGAACTGGAGCTTGCGGGCCGCCGACAGCGCGCGGCCGACGTCGCGCGTCCACACCGACGCGGCGAGCCCGTAGCGGACGTCGTTCGCCCACGCGATCGCCTCGTCGTCGCCCGAGAAGCGCTGCACCGAGACGACGGGGCCGAACACCTCGCGCTGGACGATCTCGGCGTCCTGGCCGACGTCCGTGACCACGGTCGGCTTCACGAAGAAGCCGCGGTCGCCGTTGGTGCCGCCGCCGGTGAGGATCGTCGCCTTCGAGCCCTCGGCGCGCTCGAGGAAGCCGAGCACGCGCTCCTGCTGCGCCTTCGAGATCACCGGGCCCATCTCGATCTCGTCGCCCTCGGCCGGGTCGCCGACCCTGAGCGACTCGACCGCCGGGACGAGCTGCTCGAGCAGCGCGTCGTAGATGCCCGGCGCGGCCATCACCCGCGAGGCGGCCGTGCAGTCCTGGCCGGAGTTCCAGTAGCCGGCGATCTTGATCCCCTCGGCGACCGCCTCCGGGTCGGCGTCGTCGAAGACGATCACCGGCGCCTTGCCGCCGAGCTCGAGGTGCACGCGCTTGAGGGTGTCCGCCGCCGTGCGCGCGATCGTCTTGCCGGTCTCCACGTCGCCCGTCAGCGAGACGAGCCGCACGTCCGGGTGCGTGACGATCCGCTCGCCGACCGGCACGCCGTCGCCGGTGACCACGTTGAGCACGCCCGCCGGGATCGCGTCCTGCGCGAGCTCCATGTACCGGAGCAGCGAGAGCGGGGTCTGCTCGGACGGCTTCAGCACCTGGACGTTGCCTGCCGCCAGCGCGGGCGCCAGCTTCCAGACGGCCATCATCAGCGGGTAGTTCCAGGGCGCGATCCCGCCGACGATCCCGAGCGGCTCGCGGCGGATCATCGAGGTGTAGCCCTGCATGTACTCGCCGGCGGAGCGGCCCTCGAGGATGCGGGCGGCGCCGGCGAAGAAGCGGAGGTTGTCGGCGCAGACGGGCATCTCGTC
>Ga0070741_10020575_pt1 | contig 10379 bp, 10 predicted proteins | sample Coa_R1_4_FD_66440 | JGI IMG/M metagenome (GOLD analysis project Ga0070741, IMG submission 66440) | Surface soil microbial communities from Centralia Pennsylvania, which are recovering from an underground coalmine fire - Coalmine... | ecosystem: Environmental > Terrestrial > Soil > Unclassified ...
CTGCTTGCGCGTGAACTGGCCGCCCGCGGCGCCAGGGTAGCCATCGCCGCCCGCGATTCCGAGGAACTGGACCGCGCCGAGAGCCTGCTGCGCGCCGATGGCGCCGACGTACTCGCCATCGCGGCAGACATGACCATGCGGGAGGAGGCCGAATCTGCCGTCCAGAAAATCGAGCAGCACTTCGGTCCCGTCGATGTTCTCGTCAACAACGCCGGTACCATCAGCGTGGGCCCCATCGAAACCATGACGATCGACGATTACCGCGACTCGATCAACACCCATTTCTGGGGACCGTATTTCACCACCATGGCAGTGCTGCCGGGAATGAAACGGCGGCATTCGGGACGCATCGTCAACATTTCCTCCATTGGAGGCAAGATCAGCGTTCCCCATCTGGTTCCCTACAGCGTCGGCAAATTTGCGCTTACCGGATTCTCCGAAGGCCTTCGTTCCGAACTCCTGAAGGACAAAGTCTATGTCACAACGGTTTGCCCTGGGCTGATGCGCACCGGCAGCCCGCGCAACGCATTATTCAAGGGAAACAACGAAGCGGAGTACGCCTGGTTCAGCATCAGTGACGCGCTTCCCGGACTTTCCATGAACGCTAACCGTGCTGCCAGGCAGGTGGTGGACGCGTGTGCCCGCGGCGATTCCGAAGTGATCTTAACCATGCCCGCCAAAGTGGCGACGCTGATCCACGGAGTGTTTCCCGACGTCACTGTGGATCTGCTGGGAGTGGTCAACCGGTTTATGCCGCCTCCGGGTGGAATCGGCACCGACGCACGCACCGGAGAGCAGAGCAAATCGAAAGCCTCCCCGAGCTGGCTGACCGCACTGGATGAGCGGGCGGCGCAGGAGAATAATCAGATCGCCTGATACCGAACCGTCTTTTCACCTCGGCATCAGCAACGCGGTGCTTTGTGGGCTAAAGGTCCGCCGGTGGAACTCCGACCCAGGGTGCGCACGATCGCAACTAGCAAGCCGGGAATTGTGAATTCTTTGGCCGAGATTTGTACGGGAAGTCCAAACTCCCGCAGGGTGGACGAGGTGACCGGGCCGATCGAGGACATGAAAATCCCTTCGAGCTGCGCAGCCCTGCTCTTCGGGCTTTTCCTTTTGCCCAGCAGTTCCACGAAGTTCCTGACGGTGGAGGAACTGGTAAATGTCACCACGTGCGGACGACGTTCGGGATTCTCCATGAGGCGCTGCAGGCGGGAGCGCGAGGATTCGGGCACGATGGTTTCATAAGCTTCCACCACGTCGACTCGCGCTCCTGCCCGGCGCAACTCACGCGGGATCACGTCGCGCGCCACCCTGGCGCGTACCAGTAGAACGCGCTTGCCTTTCACCTTTGATTTGAGGCTGCGGACAACCGACTCGGCCACGTATTCTTTCGGAACCACAGCCACTTTCGCTCCACGCTGTTCGATGGCCCTTTTCGTAGCCGGACCAATGGCGGCGATCTGCGGTCGCCCCAGAGCGCTCTGGCCGAGCGTCAGGCGCAGTTTGTCCATGCGCTTCCACATGGCCTCGACCCCATTGACGCTCGTGAGAATCAGCCAATCATAAGTGCCCAGATTTCTCAGGGCAGAATCGAGCGGCTGGTAGGAGCGCGGTTTGCGGATTTCGATAAACGGGATTTCGATGACCTGAGCTCCATGCTTCCGCAGTTCGGCGGACAGGGCGCCGGCCTGGTGTCGCGCGCGGCCAACTAATACGCGCACTCCGCGCAACGGCCATCGCTTGCTTGGGAGTGCCTTCATCGATCCTTTTTCATCTTCTGTGATTTCGTGCCCAGGGCGTGCTCGCACATCAGTTCCGCGGTTCCGGAGATGACCGTATCAGAAGAGCGGCGGAGAGACTCGATTACATTTTGCTGCTCCTGGCGCGTGCGGTTCTGGCTGAGCTTGAACTTGGCTTCGATCCTGCTCACCGCAATCTCGAAGCCGACGATGTGGCCCAGCATGCGAGTTCGATAAGCTTCGCTCAAGCTCGACCACTGCTCCGCATATGCAGCCTCAAACGTGGGAATGAGGTCGTCCAGCATGCTGAGCAGCTCGGGAATTATCGAATAGATGCGAGCGTCCCCATAGGCGTGAACAGCGCCGTAGTTCCACGTCGGAACGCTCTCCCGCGTTTCGTAATTGCTGGGAGAAATGTAGGCATGGGGGCCATGGAATATTACGAGACAGCGGGGCTGCTCCTCCAGGCGGCGCCAGTGCGGATTCGCTTTGGCAACATGCCCGCGGAGGACGACTTTATCTGCTGTCTCGCGAATGACTACCGGAACGTGCGTCGCAAAGGGTTCGCCCCCCGCCGCGGACACGAGAATCGCGAACGGATTGGCGCGCATGAACGCGACTGCGGCCGCCTGGTCTTCTACACGGAAATGTTCCGGAATGTACACGATATTCTTCTCGCCCCGGGGCACTGCAAAGTTCCAGCCGCGACCAGCGCTCACAACATGGACTGCACTCTCCCGTTGCGCTGAGCCGCCGGAAACTCCTCCAGCGCCGGTTCTTTCAGACGCACATACAGCAGCTTTTCCACCTCTGCGATCACCGTTCCCTGATCGTCCCTCACTTCGACGCTGAATGTCGGCTCGTATTTCGGCAGCGTTTTCAGCTTCTCCCGGATTTCCTCCAGCTGCGCCTCCGTGAGGCGAAACTCGGCCCGCACCGTTCCTTTCCCCGGCCTGCGATAGCGGATGCTGGCGGACTTGTCCCAGACGATGTAGTCCCGCCCCAGGTTCGCCATCAGCATCAGCATATAGAAAGCGTCGGTCATGGCAAACAGCGAGCCGCCGAATTGCGTGCCCACGTAGTTGGCGTTCCACCAGCGCAGCTTCATCTCCACATCGATGGCCTTCATGTCCGCCGCGATGTGCTTGACCCGGATACCTGCGCCCAGGAACGGCGGCCAGAGATTCACACCGCGGCGCAGCGCGTGCGAACTGTTGGAGCCGCCCAGCAGTTTGAGCAGGATATTCCGCGTCATGCTTCCATTATGACTGAGAAAATTATGGGTGGGGTGGAACCGCCAGCCCACGGCCGTAGACGGCGTCGAGAATCCGGTCGCCGCCCCGCCCGAGCAGCGCAGCGCCGGCTTCCTTGCCCAGCTTTTCCGGATCTGCCCCATCCCGCGAATCGCGCAGCACCTGGGATCCGTCCGGATCGGCAACAATGGATTCCAGATGCAGCTTGCCATGGCGCATTTCGGCGAAAGCGCCTATGGGAACCTGGCAGCCTCCGCCCAGACTGTTCAGCAGCGCGCGTTCACAAGTAGTGGCCGCGCGGGCGTCCGCATCATCCAGGAACGCCAGCAGTTGGCGAGTCTGCGCGTCCCCCGCGCGAATCTCAATGCCCAGCGCTCCCTGCCCCGCCGCCGGGCACATGATCTCCGCAGGAATAATCTGCTTGATCAGCTCCGTTTTTCCGAGGCGCTTGAGCCCGGCTGAAGCCAGAATGATCGCGTCATATTCCCCTTGCTCCAGCTTGCGCAGCCGGGTATCGACGTTGCCCCGCAAGGGGTGAATGTCCAGATCGGGGCGGATGGCTTTGAGTTGGGCCTGACGCCGTAGGCTGGAAGTGCCGACCCGCGCGCCCTGCGGCAGGTCTTCAACTCTGTCGAAGCGCCGCGAACAGAAGGCGTCCCGCGGATCCTGGCGTTCGGTGATAGCGGCAATCTCGAATCCCGGGGGAAGTTCGGTAGGCAGGTCTTTCAGCGAATGCACGGCGAGATCGACGCGCCCGGCGGCGAGGGCTTCCTCGATCTCTTTGGTGAACATTCCCTTGGTCCCGACCTTCGCCAGCGCGACATCGGTAATTTTGTCCCCCGTGGTATGAATGATTTCGATTTCGACTTCATGTCCCCGGCCGCGCAGAAGGGCGGAGATGTGATTGGCTTGCCACAGGGCAAGCTGGGATCCGCGGGAACCGATGCGTAGCCTTGCCGGTCTGCCGTTCGAACCCGCGCTCACCGGCGTGTCCCCACTTCATCTTTCCTGGATGCGGGCTGCGGCTGCGAATCTTTCTCCTTTACCTGCAGATTGAACAGGCGCCGCACCACGTCCACCACGGTGGTCGCCTCCGATTCTTTGGCCGCGGATTTCAACGTGGTGATCGGGGTATGCATCACCTTGTTGATGATTCCCCGCGTCAGTGCTTCCACGGCAATTTCCTGCTCCGGGCTTAACTGGCCCAGCCTGCCCCGTACCCGGTCAATCTCCGCCTGGCGGATGGTCTCCAGGTGATCCTGCAGGCTCACAATCGTGGGAACGACATCCAGCGTATGCAGCCGGGCTTCAAAGCGTTCGACCTCGCCGGCGATGATGGCTTCGGCGCGCTCGGCTTCCTTGCGGCGATCCGCCACGTGGCTGCTGACGGCCTGCTGCAGATCGTCGATATCGTAGGCGAAGATGCCGTCAAGCTTCGCCATCTCCTGCGACACGTCGCGCGGGACGGCGATGTCGATGAAGAACATGGGACGGTTCTTGCGGCGGGCCAGGAACTGTTCCCCATGCTCCCGGCGGAAAATGGCGTGCGGCGCGCCCGTGGAAGTGATCACGATGTCGGCCTTATCGCAGGTGTTATAGAGATCCTCGAACTTGATTGCCTGCCCGTCGAACTTTTGCGCCAGGCCGATGGCGCGTTCGTATGTCCGATTGGCAACGAAGATAGAAGCGCAGCCGTGGGCCATGAGGTGCCGGGCAGCCAGTTCGCTCATCTTGCCGGCGCCCACGATGAAAACGGTCTTGCCTTGCAGCGTGCCAAAAATCTTTTTCGCCAGCTCGACTGCGACGGACGCAATCGATACTGAGGAGGATCCGACCGCAGTCTCGCTGCGCACCCTCTTGGCTACCGCGAACGCCCGGCTGAATAGCTGATCCAGTTGCCCGCGCACCGCCCCAACCGCGCGAGCCGTCGCGTACGCTTCCTTGACCTGTCCCAGGATCTGGGCTTCCCCGACCACCATCGAATCCAGGCTCGAGGCCACGCGGAATAAATGCCGCACCGCGTCTTTCTCGCGGAATTCGTACAGGTGCGGATCAAGTTCTTCCGGCTTCAGGTGAAAATGGTCATGGAGAAATCCGCGCAGATCGGCATGGCCGTTCACCGTGTGCGTCACCACCTCCACCCGGTTGCAGGTGGAAATCACCATGCCTTCTTCGATTCCGGGGTAAGCCGTCAGTTGACGGCAGGTGTCGGGCAGGCGCGATTCCGGGATCGCCAGCCGCTCTCGAACTTCGAGCGGAGCGCTCTTGTGATTCACGCCAATGAGTTGAAATCTCATGAGGCAGCGAACCTGTGCATCGCGGAGAAATAGTTTGCCGCCCAGGCCGCCAGTGCGGCCACGAAGGCGAACGTGGCCAGAAAAGCAGCCCGGCGTCCGCGCCATCCCGAGTTCCAGCGCGTGAACACCATCAGCATGTATACCGCCCACATCAGGACGGAGAGCAGGATCTTGGGATCAAGGAAATCCACGTGACCATAAGTGGTCACTGCCACGATGGAACCCGTAAGCAGTCCCAGGGTCATGAATGGAAAACCCAGCAGCAGCGAGCGGTACCCGATCTGGTCGATTACTTCGAGCGCCGGCAGGTACGAAATCAGGCTGGTCGGCTTCTTGGATTTGAGCCGCCGCTCCTGAAGCAGGTAGAGCAGGCTCGCTCCGAAGCTGAGCACCAGCGCCGCATACCCTGTGAAGATCAGGATGATATGTGCGATCAGCCATCCCTTATTCGAAACAAACGTTGTGAGCAGCACCGGCTGCTCGTCCACCGCGGCTACAAACGTCAGGAAGAAGACCACGGGAAAGACCACGACCCCGGGCGACGTGGTCTGGTAAATCGTGTAGATGATCATGAAAAATGCCATCGACAAAAACGCCAGCAACGACTCGCCATTGTGGACCGACGCCCACACCACCTGGCCGGATAAAAAAAGCTCGGTCAGCGACACGAAGTGGAAGACCAGTCCCAGACTGGCAGCGTGCAGGGCAATGCGGCTGAAAAGATCGCTGGTGCGGCTCAGCGCCACAAAGGCGTAGATCAGTCCGATAAAGTAGCACCCCAGCGCAAAACGCAGCCAAAGCAGTGACATAGGCCTTATAAGTTCCGGAATCCAATGAGTCTAACCCAAAATCGACGGCTCACCGGGTGATTCCTCTCTAGTACTACGATGCCATTGTCCGGGTTTCTAAGGCTAACGCCAACAAAGCGGCTCACTTAAGCGTGTGATTAGAATCACAGATCGGGTCAGTTAGCCTTCGGCTTGGCCAGCAGAACTTCTGCTGAAGGCGCTTCGGGGAACGCCAACTCCATGATTCTTAAGACTGGATGGCCATTCAGATTTTCGAGCGGAAAATACACCAGGTGCGTCTCCGGGTCGACACACACCGAGTGGGCGTGCGGCATGGATATGGTTCCCTCAACGATCAACGTCTTCCCGAGCCCCTCTCGAAACACAGTCACGGTTCCGGACTCGGCGGACACGTAAAGCCGGTGCAGCCCAGGATCGAAGGCCACCACATCCGGGTCTCTGCCGACAGGATAGGTCGCCAGCACCTGCATGTTGGTCAAGTCCACGAGGGCGAGCCTGTGGTTCTCTTCCCCGGCAACGAACGCCAGCCTGGCCTTCACATCCAGCGCAACGCCGTGCGGGCTCTCAATGCCGGGCAGCGGATGATGCGCGATTATTTCCGCACGTGCCGGATCAATGGAAACCAGCTCATTTTTCTCGTGGACTGCAACCAGGATGTGGCCTGAAGCCGAATCGTAAACCGTGTTTCCGGCGCCTCCTCCCAGGGGAATGGCGGTGATGAGACTGTTGGTGCTCGCGTCGACCACGGCGTCCGCATTTCCATGTTCATCGGATACAAAAATCCGTTTGGCATTGGGAGCATATGCGATTCCATCGGGATATTTGATGGGCCCGGCCTTGGCGATGGTCTTCAGAGTCTGCATGTCGACCACGGCAAGTTTGTGTTCGCCGGTCGCGGAGGCATAGATGCGATTCAATTCAGGAACGGCCCAAACCCCGTGCACGCCCTGGAAGCCATCCAGGTTGGCGACGACTTCCCTCTTCCGGACGTCGAAAACTATGAGTTGACTCGCGTTCATGTGCGCGATATACAGCCGTTCATGTGCGGGATCGAGGCTCTGATAGTCGAAACGGACGGCGGGCCCGGGAAGAGGAATATCTGCGACCTTCTTGAGGGGTGCTTGAGACTTTTGGGCCAGTGCCGCGATCGAGAGTAGTATGCACGCCAGTATCCGGGCCAGGCATCGGGCAACAGACATTCGTAGTTTCATCACAAACATCCCTGCACAAGTGCTAGTTGCTGGGGGGCTTGCCGCCGCCGGCATGAGGATTGGCCGCGCCGGGCGGCATTGAGCCCGCGGCGTGGCTCCCGCCCATCGATCCCATATCGCCCGGGGCGAAGCAGGTGATGCGCCCGCTGGAGGCCACGCGCAATTGCGACGGGCAGGCGCCGCTGGTCACCGCGCCGCCCTGCGACTGTACCGTAAACAGCTTACCCTCGGAATTGCCGGCAACTCCCACCGTCATCCCCGGCATGTCATAGGCCACGTAAAAAGGCTTCTTGCCCTGATTGGCCTGCATGGCGCAATCACTGGCCCTTTTGGATTGCGCTTCATCGGCGCGCACTTCCAGGCGCCCGCAGTCCGACGCCGACGACCCCGCGTACTCCTGCAGTTTCTGTTCCACCGCATCATGCGGCTTGCTGACAGCCGGAGTCGAGGACGCTGAGGGACCGGAAGGCTTGTTGCAGGCGGCCAACCCGGTGAGCAGGACAACGGACAGAAGGAGGGGGATTTTCATGGCGAAAGTGATTGTAAATCCTGACCTGGAATTTCCGGTGACTATCGCCTCCCAGGTCATTCAACTCCCAGGCTGGATAGCGCCTCCCCTAGGAGCGTTCCATTAATGCCAAGCCGCCGGCCCTGACCTTTCACATCTTCCAGTTCGTCAAAGGCGCGAAACAGGCGGAGTTTGACCGCAGCATACTGCTCGGCATCATTTAACGGACGCCCGTGGTCCTGGTTCCATGCGGCCAGGACCGATTCCGGCAAGAATATGCTGATGGCATACGTGAGCTTGCGATCCGAAGTCACATCAAAGACGAACTCCGTAGCCGGGGCCTCGGGATCGTCAGCCAGGGCCGGGCGCTTGCCCACGAAGTAGTACTGGTAAACATAACCTTGGGCCCCGGTATAGGTCTTCAGGCGGCGGACAGTCATAGCCCATTATCAATCAACGAAACTCCCTTCCGCTTGCCCGCATCCAAGAAAAAAGGCGGTTTTCTGGCGGTTACCGCAGGTAACGTTCGCGGTCCGGGACGGTCCAGGCTGGTGATATACTTTGGCTATTCAGCCTTGTAGCTGGGGTGGAAGTACGCCCTCAACGAAGGAAATCCAAACATGGCTCGTAGTTCTCGCCGTTCTCTCGTCCTTGTCGTATGTTTTCTGATCACCTGCGGATTTCTGGGCATCCTGTTCGCCCAGCGCTCCGGCCAGCAGTCGTCGATCACCGGCGACTCCGACGTCAAGGATAGCTTGAAGCAATTCAGCGAGGTGTACTCGCTGGTGGAGGAGAACTACGCGGAGCCGGTCAACGCCGACAAAGCGATCTATAACGGCGCGATTCCCGGCATGCTGCACGCGCTGGATCCCCATTCGAATTTCTTTGATCCGAAATCCTACGCGCTGATGCGCGAGGACCAGCGCGGCAAGTACTACGGCGTGGGCATGACCGTCGGGCCGCGCAACAATAAAGTCATCGTCATCTATCCCTTCACGGGAACTCCCGCCTACAAGGCCGGCATTCATCCCGGCGATGTCATTATCGCCGTGGACGGCAAGTCCACGGAAAACATGAGCACCGGCGACGTGGCCGATCTGCTCAAGGGGCCCAAAGGGACGACGGTTCACATCAGTATCGCGCGCGAAGGCGTCGAAAAGCCCATGGAGTTCACGCTGGTGCGCGACGAGATTCCCCGCTACAGCGTGGACGTGCACTTCCTGATCAAGCCAGGGGTTGGCTACCTGCACGTGAATGGCTTCAACGAAACCACCGAACACGAGGTGGCCGAAGCGCTCGACTCCTTTGGCGATCTTAAGGGCCTGATCCTCGACCTGCGCGGCAATCCCGGAGGCCTGCTGAGCGAGGGCGTGGGCGTTGCGGACAAGTTCCTCAAGAAGGGACAACTCATCGTCTCTCATCATGGACGCGCTTCCGCGGAGAAACGCTACGTCGCCCAGCACGGCAATGGCGGCAAGGACTATCCCGTCGTCGTTCTGGTGAACCGCCTCACCGCGTCCGCGGCGGAAATTGTTTCGGGCGCGATTCAGGACCACGATCGCGGCCTGATCGTCGGCGAAGTGACCTTCGGCAAGGGTCTGGTTCAGACCGTTTATCCGCTATCCGAGAACACCGGCCTGGCCCTGACTACAGCGCATTACTACACGCCCAGCGGACGCCTTATCCAGCGTGATTACAGCAACATCTCGCTCTACGACTACTACTACAACCGCGACTCGGACAGTTCAAACACAGCCAACCGCGAAGTCAAACTTACCGACAGCGGCCGCACCGTCTACGGCGGAGGCGGAATTACGCCGGACGTGAACATTCCCTCGGTCAAGTCCAATCATTTCCAGGACACCCTCCTGCAGCACTACGCCTTCTTCAACTTTGCCAAGCGGTACGTGGTCAATCACCATCCCAGCAAGAGCTTCGAAGTGGATGATGAAGTCCTGCAGGAATTCCGCAAATCGCTCGACGAGGCCAACATCGCTTACACCCAGGCCGAATTGATGGACAACGCCGACTGGATCAAATCCAACATCAAGTCGGAAATCTTTGTCGATGCCTTCGGGCAGGATGAGGGCATGAAGATCAGGGCCGAGTCCGATCCCCAGGTCATCAAGGGGCTGGAATTGCTGCCGCAGGCCAAGGCGCTGGCCGAAAATGCCAAGCGCATCGTCGCCGAGCACAATGCCGCTCCCGCCTTCAATCGCTAGCCGCGTAGCCCCGGACGCATTCGTCCGGGGGTTTACATTTGCGCCTGAAAGACTTTGGCCTGTGTGAATTGTCTTCTGCCTTCCAGGCGGCATGTCTACGCGAACGCCGCAGGGAAGCATTCAACTCAAATTGACTCCGCCCGCTCGGTACGGTTCATTGACTTCACTCCTTCGCTATGTGAAAATCCGCCAAAGAGGCGGTATTTGGGGGGGCAAGGGCCGAACCTCGAAACCCGTTCCCGGCGGGCGTCCGAGTTTGACAACACTGGAAATGGCTCTCTCGCAATATTGTGGCGGCGCAGGTTCTCTGGGACTCTTGCGATCGAGGCCTGAGTGA
>Ga0070741_10020576_pt1 | contig 10379 bp, 8 predicted proteins | sample Coa_R1_4_FD_66440 | JGI IMG/M metagenome (GOLD analysis project Ga0070741, IMG submission 66440) | Surface soil microbial communities from Centralia Pennsylvania, which are recovering from an underground coalmine fire - Coalmine... | ecosystem: Environmental > Terrestrial > Soil > Unclassified ...
ACGGGCGGACCCGAACGCGTACATCGACGAGCTATTTCAGCGGGCGATCTTCGCGGGCCATCCGGCCAGCATTCCCGTCCTGGGAACGCCGGAGACGATCAGCGGGCTCAGCCCGGACTCCATCGCCGGGACGCGGGCACGCTTCTGGGCCGCGTCGAATCTCGCGCTCACCATCGCCGGGCGCATTCGCCCGGACGAGGCGCTAGCCCTCGCGGCGGAGTATTTCGGCAATCTCTTTTCCGGTTCGGCCAACGTCCGGGCCCCCGCCACCCCGACGGGATCGCCCTTCGGGGACGCCGTTCGCGCGACGGCCGGGCGCCAGCAGGCCGTGTTCCGCGTTGGCTACCTCGCGCCATCCCTGCTCGACGACGATCGGTACCCCATGGCTGTCCTGAACGCCGTTACCAGCGGCTCGTCCGGGCGGCTGTTCCGCGAGATTCGCAGCGCACGCGGCCTGGCCTACGTGGCGGGGTCCGGTTACAGCCCGCTGTCGGACACCGGGGCCTGGTTTGCCACGGCTGGCGTGGACCCCGATAACCTCGACGCGGCGTTGTCGGTCACCAGAGATTTGATCGAGCAGCTCCGCGAGCAGGCGCCATCGAGCGGGGAAACCAGCGACCGGCAGGGTGAGATCGCCGGGCGCCAGATCCTTGCTGACGAGACGAACGAGGCCCGGGTCGGTCGGCTCGCGTCTCAGGAGCTGCTGGGTACGGTGGCGACGGACGAGTATGTGCGCAGGGTCCGCGCTGTCACACCGGACGACGTGCTCCGCGTGGCCACCACCTACCTCGATCCATCCAGCGCGCTCGTCGTGATCGTCCAGCCCGAGTCAACGAGCCCGACCGGCCCGCCATGAACGGGCGGCTCGGACTCTAACCGGTTGACTCCGTGACGCAGCCGACCGACCGGCGGGCGCATGCCGAGCGCGTCATCCAAGGCTTGAAGCGCGCGTACCCCGATGCCCACTGCGAGCTGAATTTCACCTCGCCGTTCGAGCTGCTGGTGGCAACCATCTTGTCTGCCCAGTGCACGGATGAGCGCGTGAATCAGGTCACGGCCGACCTTTTTCGCCGGTACCGATCGCCAGCGGATTACGCGCGTGCGCCGCAGGAGGTCCTGGAGCAGGAGATCCATTCAACCGGGTTCTTCCGTCAAAAGGCGCGGTCCATTCGCGGAATGGCCGACGCTCTCCACAATCGGTTTGCCGACACGGTGCCGCGGTCGATCGACGAGATGGTGCAGCTCCCGGGCGTCGCGCGCAAGACGGCAAACGTCGTCCTCGGTTCTGCTTACGGCATCCCATCGGGCATCGTCGTCGATACCCACGTCCTCCGCGTCTCCTATCGCCTCGCGCTGACCGACCAGAAGCAACCGGAGAAGGTCGAGCAAGACCTGATGGACGTGGTGCCCAAAGATGAGTGGATCTGGTTCAGCCATGCCATGATCTGGCACGGCAGACGGGTCTGCTTCGCGCGCGCTCCCAACTGCGGTGGCTGCGTGTTGAATGACATCTGCCCCAAGCGAGGCGTGGGGGTTGGGCTTCAGAGCGGCGGGCGATCACGATCCCGCCGGGGCGGGTGATCAGCGGTACACTTCCGGGTTCGCGCAGTGGGGCAGTCGTTCACCGGCCAATCCAGCGATCAGGTTCGCGGCGGCCATCTGGGCCATTCGGTTCCGCGTGGCGTGGGTCGCGCTCCCAAGGTGCGGGCTAACAATGCATCGGTCGAGGCGAAGGAGCGGGTGATCGGCCGGAAGCGGCTCGGGATCCGTCACGTCGAGCGCGGCGGCGCCCAGGTGGCCAGAGCGGAGCGCGTCGACGAGCGCCGCCGTCTCCACGACAGGCCCACGCGCCGTATTGATCAGAATGGCGCCCGGCTTCATGCGCCGGAACGCCTCGGCATTGAAGAGATGGCGAGTTTCTTCCGTGAACGGCGTGTGGATGCTCACGAAGTCGCATTCATCGAGGAGTTGTTCGAAGCTTACCCGCGTCGCCCACTCTTCGCGCGTGTCTGGGCCGAGCCGCGTATAGAGCACGCGCATGTCGAATCCGCGGGCGCGCCGCGCGACCGCCTGCCCGATTCGCCCGTATCCCACTACTCCCAGCGTGGCGCCATGGACCTCCGCTCCGAGCAGAAGCTGCGGCTCCCAGGTGTGCCACTGCCCGCTCCGAACGTATCGGTCTCCTTCGATGAGGCGGCGCGCGGCCGCCATGAGGAGCGACCAGGCGAGATCGGCGGTCGCCTCGGTCAGGACGCCTGGGGTATTGCCGACGGGAATCTTCCTGCGCGTCGCCTCCGCCACGTCGACGTTGTCCACCCCGACGGCGAAGTTGCTGACGACCCGGAGTCCAGCCCCGGCGGCGTCCATGATCTCGACGTCGATCCGGTCAGTGAGGAGCGACAGAATCCCCGCGCATCCAGCGACCGATTCGCGTAGCGTCTCGTGGGATGGGGGGAGTGGGCCAGGCCAGACGTCGACGGAGAATCGCTCTCGCAATGGAACGAGGCCGGCCTCCGGGATCTGCCGTGTCACGAAGACACGCGGCGTAACCGGTTGGCGCGGCCCATCCGAGATCATGTGGCACCTCGTACGGGCATTCTACGAGCACGGGACGTCGCCGCGGAGCAGCTGCTGAAGGCGGGGGTACAATTCGAACCTCCGCCGGCGGTATCGAATGGCGTTAAGCGCGCGGCGGGCGAGGTGGGCATGCCAACCGACAACCAGCGCTACCCGTACTGGCCTCTTCCGGCCAGGCCGCCCCTCAAGTGGCCCAATGAGGCTCGCGTGGCCTTCTGGATCATCCCGAACGTCGAGCACTTTCGATTCGACAAGCTCGGGCCCGGATCTACCCTGTCGCCCGACGTCTACGAATTCGCCGTTCGCGACTACGGAGCACGCGTTGGCATCTGGCGGATGATGGACATCCTGGACAAGTATCAGCTGCGGGCCACCGTCGCGCTGAACGCCGACGTCTGCCGGTTCGAGCCCGACATCGTGAAAGCAGGCATGGAGCGACGCTGGGAGTGGATGGGCCACGGCATCACGAATTCCCAACGCCTCACCGGGCTTTCCGAGGATGACGAGCGCGGGCTGATTCGCCAGGTGGTCGACACCATCGCATCGACGACGGGCGCTGCCCCGACCGGCTGGCTGGGCCCGGGCCTCGGGGAGACGGATCGGACGCCCGACCTTCTCGCCGAGGCTGGGATCACCTACGTAGCCGATTGGGTGGCGGACGATCAGCCGTTTCCCATGCGCGTCAAATCGGGACGGCTCATCTCTGTGCCCTATTCGCAAGAGTTGAACGATATTCCCGTCTTCACGCGCAAGGGTCTGACGCCCGAGCAGTTCTATCAGCTCGTTTGCGATCAGTTTGACGTGCTGTATGACGAGGGCGGAACGTCGGGACGGGTCATGGCGCTCGCGCTCCATCCCTTCCTGTCAGGGCACCCGTTTCGCGCCCGGTGGCTCGACCGGGCCCTGCAGCACATTACGAGCCATCCCGACGTCTGGTTGACGACCGGGGGTGAGATCGCGCGCTGGTACTACGAGCGGTATTACGACGCGGCCCCGAAATAGCCCGGCCGTCGCCTCTGACGAGCGGGCTCGGGAGCGCGATCGGACCGAAAGCCGTCGCCGAGCCTGGTTGGTCTTCGCCGTCGTGTACTTTTGCAGCCTCATCGCTCCGTTCAACCAGTTCAAGGTGCCACCCCTCATCCCCGTCCTGATCCAGGACCTTCAAATCTCGGAGGTCCAGGCGGGACTCCTGATGTCGGTGTTCGCCGTGTCCGGTGCCATCCTCGCCCTCCCCGCCGGCCTCTTGTATCGACGCTACGGTCCGACCTTCGTCGGGACGGTGGCCGTGGCCAGCGCCGGCATCGGGTCCGCCATCGGCGCGTTGAGCGCGGATCCGTCCATGCTCCTCGCCGGCCGATTGATCGAGGGGACGGGAATGGGCATGACGGCGGTCGTTGCTATCGCCACCGTCGCGGCGTGGTTCCCTCCCGAGCGCCGCACCATTCCGATGGCCATCCTGACCACGTGGATTCCTGTGGGTCAGTCGCTGATTCTCGCCATCGCGCCGCGCGTCTATCTGCTGGCAGGCTGGCGGGCGGTCTGGTGGCTCGGAGCGGTGGTAGCCCTCCTGGCCGCTGCGCTTTTTGCCTGGCTGGTGCGGCTTCCGGTCGGCTCGACGTCGGTGACCTTGACGGCGCGCGCCTCGTCGATGCGAAGCGCGCTGCGCGAGCCCGGGCCCTGGTGGCTCGCCATCTTCTTCTCCACGTTCCACATGGCCCGGGCGGCATTTGGCACGTGGACGCCGACGTATCTGGTGAATGAGGCGGGATTCAGTCTGCAAGACGCGGCGACGACGGTCAGTCTCTTCTACCTCGCCAGCATCCCGGCTGCGCTGCCCGGTGGGTGGCTCATCGAACGCATTGGCTCGCGGAAGCGCGCGTACATCGCCGTGAGCCTGGCTTCGATCCCCGCCTACGCGGCCGCATACGTCCTGGATCCGCGCTTGGTGGGGCTCTTCGCGGTATGGACGGGGCTCTGCGCGGCAGTCGTCCCCACGGCGGTCAATGGAATCACACCGGAGACAGTTCGAGATCCCACGCTCGTTGGGCCGGCTGTGGGCGTTGTCGCCATCGGCCGAAACGGAGGCCAGCTCCTTGCGCCAGTCCTCGTTGCGCCGATCATCGCGGCCCATGCCCCTTGGGGATGGGTCGGCGGCGTGGTCGTGGTCCTGCTGCTCGCTGGCATCGCGGCGGGTTCTCGGGTTGGGGAGCGCGGCGCATGACCGGTTGAGGATGCAGCCGAGCGCCAGCTTGTGTTGTGCTCAATTGGGGCACTTCGCTACACTAGCAAAAGGGTCGTTTCGGTTCAGTTCCGGCGCGCCGGGCAATCAGAACGAGGAGATTTTCAATGGCGAAAGTCACCCTGAGCGTCATCAAGGCGGATATCGGCGGGTTCGTCGGTCACGGACAGGTGCATCCGGCCACTATGGACCGGTGTCGCGAGTGCCTGACAGACGCCCAAGCGCGGCGTCAGATCCTGGATTTTCACGTCTCATCCGTCGGCGACGACATCAATTTGATCATGACGCACGAACGCGGCGTTGATTCTGCCGCGATCCACGAGCTTGCCTGGGACACGTTCGTCGCCGCGACGGAGGTGGCGAAAGAGCTGCACCTGTATGGCGCTGGCCAGGACCTCCTCGCGGACGCCTTTTCCGGGAACATCCGCGGTCTGGGCCCGGGTGTCGCAGAGATGGAGTTCGAGGAGCGACCCAGCGACCCCATTATCGTCTTCATGGCGGACAAGACCGAGCCGGGTGCATTCAACCTGCCGCTCTACCGCATCTTCGCGGATCCGTTTAACTCCATCGGCCTCGTGATCGACACCAAGATGCACGAAGGCTTCTCCTTTGAGGTCCACGACCTCATCGAAAGTCGCAAGATCCTCTTCCATTGCCCCGAGGATCTGTACAGCATGCTCATGTTCATCGGATCTCCGGCTTTCAACGTGATCAAGTCCGTGTATCTGCGCGCCACCGGTGAGATCGCCGCGGCCGGGACCACCACGCGACTGTCCATGATCGCCGGCCGCTACGTTGGGAAGGACGATCCGACCCTCGTCGTGCGGTGTCAGAGCGGCCTACCCGCGGTCGGCGAGGTGCTGGAAGCCTTCGCCAACCCTCATTACGTCGCCGGCTGGATGCGCGGCTCGAGCTGCGGGCCGCTGACCCCAGTCGCGCAACGCGACGCTCATCCATCGCGGTTTGATGGGCCGCCGCGCGTGGTGGCGCTCGGGTTCCAACTCGCGAACGGGAAGCTGATCGGCCCCCGGGACATGTTCGACGACGTGTCCTTCGACGGGGCCCGGGCCATGGCGAACGACATGGCGTACCACATGCGGCGCCAGGGACCGTTCGAGCCTGCGCGGCTCCCCATGGACGAGATGGAATACACCACGATGCCGCAGATCATGAAGAAGCTGGGAGATCGATTCGAGCCGATCGACGGCGAGGCCCGCGAAGAGATCCTGGCCGGAGCGGCGTCCGCCGCCGAGGCGAGCCTCATCGACTGACGCGTCGGGAGGGGGCGCGCAAATCTGGCGCCCCCTCCCGATGCCACCCGCTCCGTTTTTTCGTCGTGTCGCTTGACGCGGTTTGCGCCTTCCCGCTCCGGTGCGGCGCGCCACGGCGGGGTGCCTATCGATGTATGAGTCAGGAGGAGTCCGCGTGGCAAAGCTGACGGTGACCTCGTTGCAGCAGATGAAGCGGGATGGGCAGAAGATCATGGCCGCGGTGTGCTATGACTTCCAGCTCTCCCGAATCCTCGATCGGGCGGGCGTGCCGCTGATCTCGGCCGGCGATAGCGTCGGGTACACGAACCTGGGCCAGCTGACGCGATACGGAACGACGATGGACGAAATGGTCCTGGTCAGCCGCGCGGTCGCGCGCGGAGCTGAGACGGCGGTCGTGAATGCCGATCTCCCCTTCGGCCCCGTTCAGGCGGGCTACAAGGAGGCCGTTCGGGCGGCAATTCGCCTCATCCAGGAGGGCGAGGCGCAGATGGTCAAGCTCGACAACGCCGCCGCGAACATGGATGCGGTGAATGCGATTGTGAACGCGGGCATCCCGCTGTGGCCACAGTTCGGCTTCTCGCCGCAGAGCTCCATGGCGATCGGCGAGTTCACCGCCCGCACGGAGGACATGCTGGCGCGGCGCCGCGAGCAGATCCTTCGCGAAGCGCAGGAGCTGGAGGCGGCGGGCGCCTCGTTGCTCGACCTGACGGGCGTGACGCACGATCTCTACGGCGAGGTGGCCAGGACGGTCAAGATCCCCGTGCTGGGAGGCCAGGCTGGGGCCGAGGCTGATGGTCGGATCTTCACCGGGTTCCAGGTCCGCGCCAGCGGCATCGACCAAGAGCGAACACCGATGAACATCGGTGGGTTCATCTACGACGCGGTGCGAACGACGCTGGACAACGTGAAGGCCGCGAAATTCTAGGGGGCGGCTGTTCGCTACCCCTGAACGGCCGCCAATGAGTGGGCATTCGACCGAGAGAATCATCCCCGTTTGGGTGTACTCCACTCATTGACGCGTGACCTATGCTTTCGCGCGATATGTTTCGCGCGGGAGCACGATGATGTCGGTGATCGCCGTGGCCAACCAGAAGGGTGGCGTCGGCAAGACCACGACCGTTGCCAATCTCGGCGCGGCCCTGAGCGAGCAGGGCTACCGCGTTCTGCTCGTCGACAACGACCCCCAGGCGAACCTGGCCATCACGCTGGGCGTAACGGATCCCGAAATCTTGTCCCCCACTCTCGGCGACCTGCTGGTCGAACGCGGCCACAATCTGACACGCGGGCACGTCGCCGACGCGATCGTTCGCACGCCGTCCCGTCTCGACCTCCTGCCGGCGAATTCGCGCCTGTCGGCGGCGGAGCTGGCGCTCATCGGGACCATCGGGCGCGAGATGATCATGCGAGATCTCCTCGCCCCGGAGATCGCGGAGTACGACTTCGTCGTGATCGACTGCCTGCCGAGTCTCGGCCTCCTCGCGATCAATGCCCTGGCGGCGGCCGACGGCGTCGTGATTCCCGTTCAGGCTGACTTTCTGGCCCTCCAGGGGCTGGCCCAGATGCTGGAAACCGTCAACGCCGTGCGGGCGAAGCTGAACGCGGGGCTCACGGTGCTGGGCGCGGTGCTCACCATGATGGACGTGCGGACGGCCCATGCGCGCGGCGTTGCCACGATGCTTCGGGAGGCGCTCATCGGGCAGGTCAGGGTGTTCGATGCCGAGATTCGGGCGCAGGTCGCGCTGAAGGACTGCGTGCAGGAAGGCCGCTCCGTCCTGGAGTACCGAGCGGAGAGCCAGGCGGCGATGGCCTACCGCCGCCTCGCTTCTGAAGTCATCGAGGCCCTCGAACCGCGACCGAACCCGGCGATGTGGGCGGAGCCCGGAAGCCGGACCGCCGAGGCGCTCGAGCCCGCGGTCGCGCTCGGGATCGCGTCCGCCCTCGAGCAGGCCCCGACTGCCCCACCCGCGGAGGCTGAGGCAATGGCGCCGCTGTCTCGGTTTGGCGCGTTTCTCGCGGGACGAGACGCGTGGCTCGGCCAGCAGGCCCGCTGACGGGCGCTCCGACCTCGGTCCTCGATCGGCTCCGCGAAGCGGCCAGCCCCGTCGCTCGGCAGCCCGGAGCCGCGCTGGCCGTGCTGACCGGGCAATGGAGCCAGGCGCGGGGCGCATTCTCGCGCGCCGAGGCGCACCTCCATCCACGCCGAAATGACGGTTCGACGTGGGCACGAGCGAAGACCATCTACCTGGATGATGCAGCCGAGGCTGACCTGCACTTCCTCGTCGATCTTCTTCAGCGCGCCGGTGGGCCGGCGACCAGGTCGCAGGCGGTTCGGCGGGCGCTGCGCGCCACGCGCCTGGCCCTGGAGCGCGACGGGCTCCACGAGGATAGTGCGGTGAGATGAGTCGTGAAGTAGTCGGCCAGCTGAGACGCGCCCGAGCGCAACTGGACGCGGGCGATTACGCGGCGGCGGCGGACACGTGCCAGAAGATTCTCGATGAAGAATGGTATTGTCTCCCCGCGCTGCGCATGTTGGCGCGGTCGGCAGCCGCGACCGGGCGGATCGACGTCGCCGAAGAGAGCTTTCGAGCGTGCGCCAATATCGATCCGGAGGACGATTTGGCGCACGTCGGGCTGGCCCTCTGCGCGGAGGCTCGAGGAGACCCGGAGGCAGCGGCCAACGAGTACCACCGGGCGCTGGAGCTTGCTCCGACGGACCTGGAGCTTGTTGCCGAGGTGAATCGGCGAATGGGCGCGGTTCATCGGACCCCGCTGATGGCGGCGCGCGAAGCGATGTCGCGGGGCGCGTTCGCGGATGCCCAGGAGCTGCTCGGCGAGCCGAGCGACGACGAAGACCTCGCCGTCGAGCTGACGCGCGCCCATGCGATGTGGGAGATGGGCGAGCCGCAGGGCGTCTGGGATCTCTGTTGGCGCCTCCTGCAAAAGCACCCAACCTGTGTCCGCGCTCTCCACTGGCTCCACCGGGCAGGCCCGCTCGTCGAGAAACCGCTTTACGTGCGGATCATGGCCAAGCGACTCCAGCAAATTGCGCCCGATCTCCCGCCCTTTTGCCCGTCCATCCGGGCCAACGAGTGCGCATCAAGCTCATCCTGAACTCCGGATGCGACGGCGTCAGACTGCCCGCGGCTACCGGTTCCACGACCAGGTGTGGACGTTCCAGAGCGAGGACGTCTGCATCGGCGTGATCATCGCCGGGCCGGTCAACCCCTTCCTCGCGATCACGCCATTCCCGTAGTAGTAGACGGGAATGACCGGGACTTCCTCCGCGATGTACTTCATGATGTCGGCCAGCACCTGCTGGCGAGCATCGACTTCAAGGGACGTCGTGAACCGACGATACAGCTCCTCGTAGGCAGGCGTCGTGTAGCCGCTGTAGTTCGAGCCCTTCCAGGATGTTCGTTCGCTGGCGATCTGGGCTGCCGAGAGGTTCTGCGGGGCATACGCGTTCGGGCTCCACGGCCACATAAAGCCGCCTCGCACGGTGTTCTTGCGCTCGTCGAGATTCGCGGCGCGTGGCGGCAGAGCGTCTGGGGTCGCCTGGATTCCCGCCTGCTGCCACTGGTTGCCGACCGTTTCGATCTCCTCCACGTTGCTGCCCTGACCGGTGGCGGCGATCTCCATGGCGAGCGGCTGTCCGCTGCCGTCGCGAAGCGCTCCGTCGGCGCCGGCTATCCACCCCGCGTCTGCCATGAGCTGCCGAACGCGATCGAGGTCGTAGGGATATCGCGCCAGGCCGCCGCGGTCGATCTGCGCGAAGACGGGGTCCTCCTCGAGAACGAAAGTGTCCGCGGCCTTCGTGAGCCCGTACTGCAGGGCGTCGCTCATTCCACGACGGTCAGTCGCATGCACGAGCGCACGACGCACGCGAACATCGCGCGCCCACGGCGCGGACGGATCGCGGAATTGGAGGTAGATGGATCGGATTCCGAACGGCACGAGGAGCGTCGTACCACCCTCTTGCCCCCAGCCATTTTCGACCGCCATGAGCTGGGTGGCGTCAAATCGGGCACCCATCGGGACCATGTCCAGGTCGCCGGAGAGGACGCCGGCCACGATGGCGTTGACGTCGCCAACGTACATCAGCAGGATGCGGTCGATCTGCGGACGGCCGCCGACGAAGCGGTCGAACGCCAGACCCTCAATGTAGCTGCCGCGCTGCCACTGCCCGAGCTTGTAGGGCCCAAGGCCGACGAAGTCATTGGTCCAGTACGGGTGGTTGATGAACGCCTGTTTGTCGCCGGCCTGATACGGGTCGCTCAGGATGTGGGCCGGTA
>Ga0070741_10020577_pt1 | contig 10379 bp, 13 predicted proteins | sample Coa_R1_4_FD_66440 | JGI IMG/M metagenome (GOLD analysis project Ga0070741, IMG submission 66440) | Surface soil microbial communities from Centralia Pennsylvania, which are recovering from an underground coalmine fire - Coalmine... | ecosystem: Environmental > Terrestrial > Soil > Unclassified ...
GCGCGCCTACGAGCACGCCGACGACGAGCTCCGCCTCTACCGCGACGCCGCGACGTCCGACCTCGAGGCGCTGCTCCGCTGGTCTCAGGTGAAGTACCTGACGCCCCTGCGCAGCGGGCGCAACGGTGACGAGCCATGATCATCGGCGCAGTCGCCGCCGCCGGCGTCGCCGCCGCTTTGGGCGCGGGCCTCCTGATGGGGCGCCGGTCCGCCTCCCAGCCTGTGCGCCAGGCGCCCCTGACGGACGACGAACGTCGGGCGCTGCAGGAGCGCCCGACCTGCTCGCACTGCGGCGGCTGGCACGCGATGGCCTGCCCGCGCGTGAAGCGCATGACGTTCACCGCCGGGCAGCTCACCGAGGTGGAGTTCTTCCGATGGGACGAGTGGCCGCGGGATGACGTGCTGTTCCAGCACGAGCTCCCCGCTGGCGAGGAGACGACGGAATGAGGACGTACTTCCTCAAGCTCATCGAAGCGCGTCGCATGCGCCCGGTACTGGTCGCGGTCTCGGAGATCGTCGAGGTGCGCGGCGTGGTCGGCGGCGCCGCAGTGTACCTCCGCGGCATGCCGCCGCTCGAGGTCCTGGAGAGCGTCGAGACGATCGAGAAGTGGCTGCGCGCCATCGCGTGGTCGCACGCGGACGCGACGGGCACGAATGAGCCTGCGCCGCAAGCGGCCGCGCAGGCCGCCGTCGCGGCGCCGCGCCCGTGAGCTCGCGCGCGCAGCGGCGGCTCGAGCGGCGCCAGCGGGAGAAGCGGCCTCACCGCGACGAGGTCGTGCGCCGGCGCGTCGCCGAGGCGGCGCCGAAGCCCCTGCCGCCGCCGCCCGGCGAGCCGCCCCCGGTCCGCTGCGCGGTCTGCAACGCGCCGGCGAAGGCGGAGTGGTTCGACACGTCGGTGATGCAGCGGTACGTCACCCACCCGATCGCGCCGGCCGGCTGGCTGTTCAAGTGCGTGCTCGGGCACTGGCGCGGGCACCGCGTCGACGGCATCCTGCCGGTCGATGACCTCTGGCTCCAGGCGCAGCTGCACATGGAGCAGGGCAACGCGATCGAGCTCGCGCTCGTCGTGACGCAGCCGGGGGGGCAGCCGCAGAAGGTGATGTCGCTCCGCAACGACCCTGGGCGGCGCGCTTCTGGGCTGTTGGTGGCGGGGTCGCTATAGGAGGCACCGCCGGCGTGCGTGCGGCGAGAAGAATGCCCGATGAATGGTGCCGCCGCTGCGGGTCGAAGAAGTGGCGGTGGTCGTACTATCACCTCCACCGCAAGGACGGCGGCGTGATCTACTGGCTCGAGTGCCAGAAGTGCGGGTACGCCGCGCCGGAACCACGCGTCGAGATGCGGCCGGTGGGCGCGCACGAGCATGACCCGGGGCCTCCGCCAACGATGTGGTGACGCGGCGGCGTATAATGTCCGCACCGATGCGGGTCATCGTGTAGCGAAGGGAGACGTACTGAAGAACCCGATTGAGCTGCTGGAGGAGATCATCGAGGCGCACCGCGCGCACATCGCGGGCGGCCATCCCGACTATCAGTTCCGCGCCAAGCTCCACGAGATCCGCGCCCGCGAGCTCGGCGAGGAGCCGGCCACGGAGCCGGCGGAGGACGCGACCGAGCCGCCGGCGACCGTCGCGACCATCGTCGACGCGGAGGCGGAGCCCGCGGTCGAGCCCGAGCCCGGCACTGCGGCGGAGCCAACGGACGCGGTGACCGCGACCGCCGAGGCGCCCGCGGATGCGCCAGCGCCGAAGCGCGGTAAGGCCGCGAAGGCAACCGAGTAAGTAACCCTCGAGCCGGGGGGTCGTAGCCGGAGGTAGGTAGTAGCCCGCGACCCTGGCGCCATCGCGCGCGCGCTCGCCAGCCAGAAGGCGTCGGCGGGCGCCTCGACGACACCGACGTACACCCCCGGATTCGGCGGCATCTCGCCGCTCGTCACGTCCTACGGCGGCTGGGCGGCCGGCAACGCGACCGCCGCCCTGCCGCGGGCCATCGCCGACTTCCTGTCCGGTGCCTTCGGCCCGCTGAACCCGATCACCCCGTTCGGCATCGACCATCCGCAGGGCGACGCAGACCGCCCGATGCCCCGCCGCTGGCAGTACCCGGTCGGCTTCAACCTCCCGGTCGGCGTGCCCGGCACGGAGGGGTTGAAGCTCGCGTCGTTCTCGATGCTCCGCACCTGGCGCGAGGGGCTGAACCTCGTCGGTGCCTGCATCTCCGTCCGCAAGCAGGAGATCCTTGGCCTCGGCTGGGACATCGTGCCGACCGAGATGGCCGAGAAGTCGATGAAGAACGACCGGGCGGCGCACGAGGACTTCCACGCGCGCCGCATGGAGGCGCTCGCCTTCTTCAAGAGGCCTGACCCGAACTACACGGGCTTCCAGTCCTGGCTCTCGGCGCTGCTCGAGGACCTGTTCGTCACCGACGCGATCGCGCTCTACCTGCACCCCACGCGGCTGCCGGGGCGCGGTCCGTTCGGCTCCGACATCGCCGCGCTCGACCTGATCGACGGCACGACGATCAAGCCGCTCGTCAACATCCGCGGGTCGATCCCGCGCCCGCCGGCCCCGGCGTACCAGCAGTACCTCTGGGGCGTGCCGCGCTCCGAATACATGACGCCCGACGCCGGCAACCCGCTCATCATCGAGTCGGACGAAGACGGCGAGCTGCGCCCCGACGAGGAGTACCGCGCGGACCAGCTGCTCTACCTGCCCTACATCCGCCGCACCTGGACGCCCTACGGGTTCCCGCCCACGGAGCAGGCGCTCCTGCCGATGATCATCGGCCTCAAGCGCCAGCAGTGGGTGCTCGACTGGTTCACCGAGGGCACGATCCCCGGCCTATTCGTCACGCCGGGGCCGGAGATCTCGACGCCGCAGCAGGTCCGCCAGCTGCAGGACTCCCTGAACGCGATGGCCGGCGACCGGGCGTGGGCGCACCGCATCGTCGTCCTGCCGGGCGGGTCGCAGGCGCGCGAGCAGAAGCCCCCGGAGCTCGCGAGCCAGGCGGACGAGATGATCCTCCAGAACCTCTGCATGGCGTTCGACGTCATGCCGTTCGAGCTCGGCGTGACGCCGCGCGTCAGCAACTCGCAGTCGTCCGGCGCGCAGAACCAGATGGCGAAGGCCTCCTCCGACATCAACCACCGCAAGGCGACGCGGCCGCTGCTGCAGTGGCTGAAGACGACGATCTTCGACTACATGCTCCAGAACGTGTTCGGCCAGGTGGACATGCAGTGGGTCTGGGACGGCATGGAGCCGCCCGCCGACGAGAAGCTCCTGGCCGAGATCGACGCGCGGCTCATCAACACGGGCATGGCGTCGATCGACGAGCGCCGCGTCGCGCGCGGCCTCAACCCGTGGGGCTTGCCCGAGACCTCGACGCCGTTCGTCATGGCCGCTGGCGCGCCGAAGTGGCTCGAGGGCGCGAAGTCCGCCCAGGACGCCGGCGTCGAGCTCGCGCAGCAGGCGGCGCGCAACGGCGGCATGTTCTCGGGCGGCGACGAGGATGGCGACGGCGGCGGCGACCAGGGCGACGAGGGCGAGGGCGACACCGGGGCGCACCGCGTCCCAGACCAGGCGCCCGGCGAGGAGGCGGCGAAGCGCGCCCGCGCGCGCGAACGCTTCGCCGCGATGCGCCGCGAGGTCGAGGCGGTCAACCGCTACGTGCGCCACGGGCGCGACATCCAGAAGTTCCGGCCGGTGCACCTCTCGCCCGACGAGATGCGCCGGATCGCGTCGGAGCTCGGCGAGTATGGCCGCGGCCTCGCCATCGCGCGCGCGCTCAAGCGCGTCACCGACGGCGAGAGCGCGGACGAGCGTGAGCGGCGCAAGGCCGCGCGCGACGCCGCGGTCGCCGCGATCGCCGCCGCCGTCGCGTCGAAGCTCGGCGACCTCACGCGCCAGGTGAAGCAGGAGAAGATCAGCACGGTCAGCTTCGTCGACACGGCGACCGACACGATGCAGGGCGGCTACACCGACGCCTACGTGACGGGCGCGACCGACTACGACCCGGACTACGAGCTCGACGACGAGGACGAGCGCAACATCGAGAAGCGCGCGCAGGCCCAGCACCCGTTCCTGCAGGGGCTGGCGAAGGACGTGCTCGCGGGCCTCGCCGCGGAGGAGCTCAACAGCCGCCTCAACACCTACGGCGCGACGATGAACGCCGCCTACGAGGAGGGCTTCGCGCAGGCGGTGAAGGACGCCGTCGAGGACGCCACGATCATCTGGCACGCCACCCTCGATGAATCGTGCTGCGAGAAGTGCGGTGACCGCGACGGCGAGGAATACACGTTCGAGACGCTGCCCGGCTATCCGGGCGACGGCGGCTTCGGCGACCTGTGCGACGGCGGGCCCAACTGCCGGTGCACGCTCGAGTACGTGACGACGGAGGGGTAGCGGGGGTCGAGGTCGACGGCCAGGTCGAGCTGACGTTCCGCATCCGCGTCCCGGTCGCGGAGGCGGGCCGGATCGTGCCGCTGCTCACCGAGATCGGCGCGCTGCACGGCGCCGAGGTGACGCAAGCTGCGGCCGGCGCCGTGCCTCCCCCGCAGCTTGCGCAGCCGGTGAAGGCACGGCGCCGGCCGCTGCGCTGCCCCGTCTGCCACCACGGCTACCAGCACCGCAAGCACAAGGAGCACGCTGCGGCCGCGCAGCCCGCCCCCGCGCCGGTGCCAGCGCCGGCGCCTGGCCCCGCCGCTGCGGACGCCAGCGCGGAGGAGCCGCCGAGCGGCGCCCACGAGACGTGCCCGCCGCATCACTGGGTGATCGCGGCGCTCAACGGGACCGACGAGGTGCCGGGGACGTGCCGGAAGTGCGGCGCCGTGAAGCCCGACTTCGACCCGCACGGCGACCGCACCGCCCGCGAATACGGGCGCGCCGGCCTGCCGCGCGAGGAGCGCAAGGCGCCCGCCCCGCAGTGCTCGAAGTGCGGGCGCCATCCGCGCTCGGCGGTGCACCAGCGCGACTGCATGGGGATCACGGTCTGATGCGCTGGGGGGAGTCGATGTCGGCGGGCACCGGCTGGACGTCGTCGGGCGCGGACACGACGGGCGGATTCTCGGTCCGGGTCGTGTTCGACGCGCCGCCTCCGAAGCTCGTCAGGCATGTGGTCGAGGGCCAGGTGGTCGTGCAGCACTACGGCGAATGCGGGCCCCGGAACTGCCCGCTGTTCGCCCGCCCGGCCGAGCCGCGCGTCGAGGACGTGTTGCGCGCGTGCCAGGTGCTCGGCCTCGACCCGCGCACGACGGCGCCGGCCGAGGCGCGCAAGCGGTACCGCCAGCTGGCGCGGACGCATCACCCCGACGTCGGCGGTGACCCGGAGCGCATGAAGGAGATCAACGCCGCCTGGGACCTGCTGCGGCGGGCGAGCGGAGGGGCGCTCGGGTGACGGCGCTGGACCGCCTCGCCATCGGCGCGCTCGGTATCGCCGTCGCCGGCGCTGCATTCGCGCACGCATGGCTCACCGCCGGGCTCCTCTCCGTCGTCGGCGTCGTCGCCGCCCTCACGGTCATGGAGCGGCGCGGGTGATGGCGCGTCAGGCGGCGCCGGGGACCGTGCGGGAGCCGGCGGGCGAGGCGCCCGCGTGCGTGCGCCGCCCGGATGTCCCGCGCCTCGACCGCGTGTTCAAGGCGGCCTACGCCGCCAAGCCGACGCTCCTGTTCGACATCGACGGCGTGCTCGCCTTCCTGGCGCACACGATCCTCACCGCCGTCAACGCGCGCTTCGGCACGAGCTACGCGATCGACGACATGCGGCGTTACTGGGTCGAGTCCTGGCTGCCGCCCGAGCAGGGCGACTGGCTCGCAGACCGCTTCGACGAGCCCGACTTCTATGCGACGGTCGCGCCGGACTACCGGGCGGTGGACGCGCTCCTGCAGCTCTATGCGCGCGTGTTCCGCGTCGTCATCGCGACCGACCGTCCGGCCAGCGCCGCCGACGTGACGCGCGCCTGGCTTGCGCGCTATGGCGTGTCCTTCGATGAGCTGGTCGTCGACGGCCCCGGCTCGAAGGCGACCGTCGCCGCGCGCCACGACGAGGACGACCCGCTGATCGTGTTCGACGACGACCCGCGGAAGTGGCTCGAGCTGCCGCGACCGGGCGTCGAGGTCTGGTCGCCGCGCCGCGTCTGGACGCCGAACGAAGCGGGCCTGTTCAACGTCACCGTGTTCGATTCGTGGCCGGCAGTCGTGCGCCGGCTCACGCAGTAAGGTCGCGACGGATTCTTGACAGCGGGGAGATTGTGATAGCATAGGCGCGTAGGCGCCCGAGCAGACAAGGAGGCGTAGTAGCCGACCTCACTTACGTGTCGATCCCGATCGTCAAGACGGAGAAGCAGGACGACGGGTCGATCCTCGTGTTCGGCAAGGCGACCGGCCCGGATCTCGACCTGGACCAGCAGATCATCGACCCCGACTTCGCGGCCAAGGGTATGGCCGCCTGGTTCGGCGAATGGGGCAACATCCGCCAGATGCACTCGACGGCGCTGCCGCCCGCGGGGAAGGCCGTCGAGCTCGAGGACCGCGGCGACGAGGGCCAGTGGATCAAGGCCAAGATCGTCGAGCCCGGCGCGGTGCGCCTGGTCTCCGAGGACATCTACAAGGCGTTCAGCGTCGGCATCGCCAACGCGAAGATCGTCCGCGACGCCACGGCGAAGAACGGGCGCATCATCGACGGCACGTTCGTCGAGACCTCGCTCGTCGACTACCCCGCCAACCCGACCTGCAAGTTCGTCATGACGAAGCGCGTCAACGCCGGCGGCGACATCGCCGAGGACGGCGAGATCGTGATCGTCGACCGGGAGATCCTGAAGGCCGCCGAGGCTGAGGGGGGGTCGCCCGCCGGGGATGCGTCCGCGCAGGGTGCGGAGGCCGAGAAGGTCGCTGGCGAACCCACGCCCGCCACCGACGCCAGCGCGGTCGACGCCCCTGCGCCAGAGACGCGCGCCATCCCGTATGTGCTGCGGCGGCTCCACGACGCGCACTGCCCGGCCTACGCCTGGGATCAGGTGACGGCGCAGTACCCGCCGCTCGTCGAGAAGGACGGCGTGGCGCTCACCGTCGGCCCGCAGGCGATGGCCGCGGTGCACGAGATGCTGCTCGCCGAGGTGCAGGAGGACGGCGGCACCGGCCGCTGCATCTGGGACATCTATGACATCTGGTGCGTCTACCGTGACCTGTCGTACTACCTCGAGTCGGAGCGGTACGAGGAGGTGTACGGCGATGCGTACATGGCGGCGCGCGCATCGCTGCATGAGTCGCTCAAGACCGCGCTGGGCGGCGCTCTGCCGGCGTCGGCGGCGCCGGGCACGCTCAAGCGCCCGCAGCTGTCCGCCGGGCAGGACGTCGAGGCGCGCCTGATGGCGACGCACGACCGGGTGGCGAAGCTGTTCCCGGAGATCTGCGCGCTCGAGCAGGCGCAGGTCGAGCGCATGGACCCGCTGATGTTCGTGCGCCCGCCAGCGCCCGACCCGCTGCCCACGCGCCCGGAGTCGAAGCCGGCCGACACGGAGCTCATGCGCACCGCGACCGCGCCGGGTGAGAAGGCCGGCGCGCCGGACACGACGAAGGTTGCCGACCCGGCCGCCAACCCCGACCTGGGCGAGCTGATCGCCGCGCGGGTGGCGGAGGCGGTGGAGAAGGCGGTGAAGCCGCTGACCGAGAAGATCGATGAGCAGCAGAAGCTCATCGACCAGCTCGGCGCGCAGCCCGACGAGGACAAGGCGCCCCTGCGCGCTCCCGCCGGTGCCCTGCGCGTCGAGAAGACGTCCCACGTCGACCGGGCGCAGGAGCGCGCGGCGGAGGACGCCCGGCGGCAGGAGGAAGCGGACCGCGCGGAGCGTGTCCGCGTCTACAAGCGGATGGCCGAGTCGACCGAGCCGGACACACGGGAACACGCCCGGAAGCAACTGGCGGCGCTCGGCATCGAAGCCTGAGCAGAGGAGGCGTACTGACCGAACGTGGGGACGCTCTCGCCGTGCGCGAGAGCAGCTACACGCCATCGAGCACGGACGCTGCGTATGAGCTGACGCAGCAGATGACCGACATGGTCAAGGGGGCCGGCTATCGCAAGCCGCGGCCGGCCGCCCAGGGCGGCGGCTACGCGCCGCTCGACATCGGCGAGGCAGTGGACAAGGCGGTGGACGCGGAGATGGCGCTCCGCAAGTCCGTGCGCGCCTCGCTCGCCAATCCCGGCGACGTCCACAAGAGCCTGAACCCGGCGTTCGCGAACCAGTTCGCGCTGTTCGGGTCGCAGGCGCCGGGGATGCAGGGCATGACCCAGGTGGTCGATGCCCTGAACCAGATCGGCGACATCCTCGGGAAGAACTTCACGCTCACCTCGCCGCTCTCGTCCGGCCTCGTGCCGTTCGACCTGGCGGCGCCGTCGAAGCTCATCTACCCGGTGTTCTCGCCGCTGCGGAACAAGCTCCCGCGCGTGCAGGGCATGGGCACCTCGCGCCGGACGAAGGTGATCACCGGCGTCCAGGGGTCGCAGACCCCGAGCGGCTCGAACGCGCCGAAGCGCTGGTCGATCGCCGAGTCCAACCCGGCGACGGCGTGGCCGAACACCCTGCCGGCCTCGGGCTCGCAGACCGCGGTCGACGTGTCGATCCCGTACAAGTTCTTCGGGATCAGCGAGGCGCTGTCCTGGCTGGCGCAGTTCTCGGGCAGCGGGTTCGAGGACGTGTCGGCGCTGGCGAACCTCGTGCTCATGCAGGAGGCGATGCTCGCCGAGGAGTACGAGATCATCTGGGGCACCGGCACCGCGCTGACGACGCCGAACGCGCCGACCGTCGCGATCCGCACGGCCGGCTCGAACGAGACGGCCATCGCCGCGGCGGGCACCGGCAACTCGTACTACATCCGCGTCACCGCGACCAACATCTACGGCGAGACCGTGATGAGCGCCGCCGCTGAGGCGGCGGTCGCGGCGCAGACCGGCAAGGTGCTGGACGTGACGATGCCCACGAACGTCAAGGGCGCGTCGCAGTTCAACATCTACATCTCCGCCGCGGCGACGTCGGGCTCGGCGCCGGCGTCGCGCACGTCGTACTTCCTGCAGGCGTCCGGCGTCGGCGGCTCGAAGTTCACGATCCAGGGGTCGCTGGCGAGCTCCGGCACCAACCCGCCGGCGTCCGACAGCGGCACGTCGAGCGCGAACGACTACGAGGGGCTGCTCTCGATCCTGTCGGGGCACGCCGCGGCGGACGCCAGCGTCTACCCCTCGGGCTTCCAGGCCGGGTACGTCAACTCGGCCGTCGGCACGCGGATGACGCTGGCCGCGCTCAGCACGGCGCTGCAGAAGGTCTGGAACGGCCCCGGCGCCTTCCGCGCCGACCCGACGGACCTGATCTGCGAGGCCTCGGATGGCAAGCAGCTGTCCGACGACATCATCGCGCAGGGCGGCTCCGGGCAGGGCTACCGCCTGAACATCGGCCAGGGCGAGATCAACAGCGTCACGGGCGGGATCGCGGTCTCGAGCCTCGTGAACCCGGTGACGCGCTCGCTGATCAACATCATGGTCCACCCGTGGTGGCTCCAGGGGACCGCGTTCCTCATGAGCTACACGATGCCCATGCCGCTCACGAACATCTCGAACATCTTCGAGGTGACGAACGTGCAGGACTACCTCAGCGTGTCCTGGCCGGTCATCGACCCGACCTACCGCTACTCGCTGTTCCTCTACGGGGCGCTCGTGGCGCACGCGCCACAGTACTGCGCCCTGCTGCAGGGGCTCCAGGTGGCGGACACGACGCCGTACAGCTAGGCGGCGGTCGCCGGGAAGTAACGTGCGGGGGGTCGGGAGCTTGCGGAGGGCTCCCGGCCCCCCGACACCGCAAGCGGGGGGAGAGCGATGCGCGTCCGGGTGCCCGACAACTGCCTGGGCCTCGACGCCGCCGGCGGACGCCGGTACGACGCGCGCCACGGCATCGTCGACGTCGACCCGATCGATGTGCCCGCGATCTCCCGTTCCTACGCCGGCCAGATCGGCCTCATCGTCCAGAGCGTGTCCTTTGCGTCTGCGCCCGGCCGCACCTGCGCGTGCGGCTTCAGCGCGTTCGCCTGGCAGGAGAAGTGCCCGCGCTGCGGGCGGAAGCTGAAGGAAGAAGCATGACGACCCTGTATCTCGCCTCCGATGTCAACGAGATCCGCACGTCCGTCCACCAGCACAAGCGCAAGCGCACGAACCCCGAGGGTGAGCCGTTCGCCGTGGACTGCGCCGACGAGCAGTGCATCGACGACCTGAAGCGGTACGGCGCCGCAGAGAACCTGCGCTCGGTGCCAAAGACGTTCGACGAGCGCGAGGCGGAACGCGAAGCGCTGCGCCAGCAGGAGCTCGTGCTGCCGCACCTCGCGCGAGAGATGGTCCGCGCCGGCCGCGCGTC
>Ga0070741_10020578_pt1 | contig 10378 bp, 9 predicted proteins | sample Coa_R1_4_FD_66440 | JGI IMG/M metagenome (GOLD analysis project Ga0070741, IMG submission 66440) | Surface soil microbial communities from Centralia Pennsylvania, which are recovering from an underground coalmine fire - Coalmine... | ecosystem: Environmental > Terrestrial > Soil > Unclassified ...
GCCCCTGTTTGAGAACGTTTCCGTCAAATTCGGCAACGGCAACCGCTATGGCCTCATCGGGGCGAACGGGTGCGGGAAGTCCACGTTCGTGAAGATTCTGCGCGGCGATCTGGAGCCGACCTCGCGGGTTTTTTTCGGAACGGCGCCAATCGCGTTGTCGGTTTTCGCGGCGATCCGCGCGCGATGGGGCAACCGGGTTAGCGAGGCGCGGCGGGACGACGGCCGATCCAGTAACTCAACTCCTCCCCGATATCGGCCGCGTCGTTCGACGCGATCGTTTCGAAGTCGCCGAACAGCCGTTTCAACTCGCCCGGCTCGAGCAGATACTTGCGCTGCATTTCCGGCGCGAATCGCAGTTTGTTGACATTGAACGTCTGATAAATGACGAGCCCGCCGGGCGCGACTGACTGTTTGATCGCGGGGATTAGCGAGCGGTCGAGAAAACGAAATACGATCGCCACCGCGAAGGCGCCGCGCGGCAAGACGAAGCGGTCGAGGTCGGCGACCACCGGGTGGACGCGGAGATCCGTTCCGGCAACGGCTTCGCGACAGTAGCGCAGCGCGGTAAGGCTGCCGTCGACGGCGACGACGTCGTAGCCGCGCCGCGCGAGATAGATGGCGTTGTGGCCGACGCCGCAGGCGAGATCGAGCGCCCAACCCTTGCCGTCGAGGAGCGCCGCGTTCGCGACGAGCAACGGATCGGGCACGAACGCGTGCGGATTCGCGTCCGCGTACTTGCGGTTCCAGCGCTCGATATCGGCGTGCGTCAAAACAGCAGCGGTCAGCGCGTCAGCGCGATTTCGTCGTCGATGCGGTAGGTGAGCTTCACGCCGGGCACGGACAGCGTCACTTCGGCATGCAGCCGCTCGCCGCCCTTGAGCGCCCCGGACGCCAGCGCGTCATGCACGGCGCGTTCGATTTCGCGCTGCGAATTAACGCCGACTTTCTTCAGGAATTTGCGTACTTCGAGGTTGAAGGTTTCTTCGTCGAAGCCGGTCTTAGCCATAGTGCACCTCGTTGCCTTGTTTCGTTGTCCGTCGGCGTTCCGGCGCCGTCTCCTCGGCGGGCGGCGCGTGGCGCAGCCACACGCGGAACAAGCTGCCTTTGCCGATCGTCGATTCTACCGAGATATTCCCGCCATAGCGCTTCACCAACCCGTAGCTGACGGACAAACCGAGGCCCGCCCCGCGCTGCGGGTCGGTGGTGAAGAACGGGTCGAAGATGCGTTTGAGATCGTCCGGCGGGATGCCGCAACCGTTGTCGCGCACGCCGATGACGGCGCCGGTGTCGTTCCAATCCGCCGTCGTGATCTCGATCGTGCCGCCGTGCTCGCACGCGTTGGCGGCGTTGACGATCAGGTTGACCAGCACCTGCTCGAGATCGAAGACGTTGATGGCGACGGCGCGCGTCGCGTCCAGTCGGCGCTGCAACGTGATCGATTTTCCTTTCAGCACGTGGGCCACGAGCGGGAACACGTCTTCCACCAGCTGGTTGACGCCGATGTCGGTAATCTGCCCCGCGCCCGGCCGCGCGCGGGCGAACTGCAACAGGCTCGTGACGATGTGGCGGATGCGCTCGACTTGTTTGCCGATCAGCTCGATCTCGCGCGCCACCGGCAGCGCCGCCGGACCGAGCTCCGCCGTCACGACATCCAGATTGCCGAGAATGACCGCGGCGGGATTATTGATTTCATGCGCGATGCCCGCCGCCATCTGGCCGAGCGCCGAGAGTTTGTCCGCGAGCATGAGCTGTTCCTTGGTTTTTTCGAGCAGCACGAGCATTTCCCGGAGCTCGGTGTTCTTCTGCGCGAGTTCCTGGGTGCGCTCCGCGACTTTTATTTCGAGCGCGGCCGCCGCCCGCTGGATCTCGCGGTTGCGCGCCGCCAACTGGTCGAGCATGGTGTCGAACTGTCGCGCCAGCTCTCCGATTTCATCGCGCGTGTCGATCGGGCCGATGCGCCGGTCCTCACCGGCGCGCGTCGCCCGCACCACGGCCGCCATGGTTTCGATCGGTTTGAATATCGAGCGCACGCCGCGCACGGCGATCCACGCCGCGACGGCGGTCGCGATCAGAAACAGCGACAGCAGCAGGGCGGCGGCGCGGTAGTAGCCCGCGCGGAACGCGCTCTCGCGCACGCCGATCTGCAACGCGCCGGCACGCTGACCGTTAACGTCATATAACGCCCCGTAAGCGAAAACGTAAGGTACGCCGCTGAGCTCCTCGCGCACGACCACGAAATCCGCTTTGTCCTTCAGCAGTGCGCGCGTCTCGGCGCTCAAGCGAGTGCCGACCAAATTGGCCCAGTCGTCGCTCATGACGGCGACGCGCGTATCGTCGAGCAGCAGGGAGATGATCGGATCGGCGCCGGCCGGCAAGGAGCCGGTGGCGAGGGCGCGGCTGGCGACGGTGTAGAGCGGATTCGGATTGCGGTTAAGGAGCAATCCGGCATCGAGCATCATGGCCACATGTTCTTGCTCGTCCGCTATCGGTTGCACCAGCCGCAGGGTCATGCCGCGTTCTTCGAGTCCCTGCCCCTGGCGCCACTCGACGCGCGCCTGCGCGGGCAGGGCGGAGGATTCGCGGCGCAAATCTTCCGGCCGAAATACTTCGTAGGCGGCGCCCGCGAAGCCGCGGGCCGCTCGATCGGTGAGCGGGCTCGGCTTACTGGTGCGTTGCACGTCGCTCTCGTAAAGCCAATTGCCGGCGACGCCGGTGAGATGCAGGAAGGTGAAGCCGCGCGCGTTGCGCAATTGCTGCAGGGCGCGTTGTATGGCGGCGCGGTCCTGCCGCTTCAATGCGGCGCGGAACTGCGGGGATTCGGCGAGCTGCTGGAGGTCGAGTTGGCGTTCGTCCTGAAACTCGCGCAACGTCTGGCGCGCGACGGCGAGATGGTCACGCAGCGTGACGGTGAGGGATTCTTCCGTGTACCCGTGGAACCAGTAGAGCGTGTAGGCGAGCGTGGCGATCATCGCCGCCAGAAGCGGCAGCAGCACCAGCGCCAGCAGCTTGTAGCGCAACGCGGAGTGGAAACGCCGGTGCCAGGAGCTCCACATCGATCACCCCATCACTCGCGCCCGCGGCGCCTTTATTCGGCCGTTCGACGGGTGTCCGGCCACGTGGACAGTTTTCGTTCGAGCGTCTTGCGGGAGATGCCGAGCCGCCGGGCGGCTTCCGATTTGTTGCCGCGCGCGGTGTCGAGCACCCGCAGCGTGTGGTATTTTTCGACTTCCTCCAGCGTCCATGCGGCCGGGAAGCCGATCGCCGCCGCGTCGGCGGTCGCCTCTTGCGGCGCGCCGCCGTCGATACTCTCCCACGGCAGACGTCCGAGCAGTATCGCGCGCTCCACGATGTTGCGCAGTTCGCGCACGTTGCCGGGCCACGGGTAGGCTTCCAGGCGCAAAACGTCTTCGGCCCCGAACGCATAGGGCGTCATCCCCAGCTCTTGCGCGAGCTTGCGTGAAAAATGTTCCAACAGCTCGGGAATATCGGCCGCGCGTTCCCGCAGGGTCGGTACTTTCACGCTGACCACGTTCAGGCGGAAATACAGATCTTCGCGGAACGAACCCTTGCGCACCGCGTCCTCGAGTTCCCGGTTCGAGGCGGTGACCAGGCGCACGTCGATCGGAATTTCATGGTCGGCGCCGACCGGGCGCACGCGCCGGGTTTCGAGCACGCGCAACAGCTTCGCCTGCATCGGCAAAGGCATTTCCGAAATCTCATCGAGGAAAAGCGTGCCGCCCTTCGCGGCCACGAAAAGACCCTCGCGCGACTGGTGCGCGCCGGTGAATGCGCCTTTGATGTGGCCGAAGAGCTCGCTTTCGAAGAGATCGGGCGCGATCGCCACGCAATTGACCGGCACGAACGCGCCTTGTCGGCGGCTGTGGCGGTGAATGGCGGCCGCCACCAGCTCTTTACCGGTTCCGGTTTTCCCTTCGATCAGCACCGACGCCGGGGTCGGCGCGATGCGCTCGATAATGCGGCGCACTTCGCGGATCGCCGGACAACTCCCGATCATTTCTACATATTCGCCGGGCGCCGAGGTGACGTTCACGTGGCCGAGCAGGGTACGTTCCGGCGCCCTCGAGCGATCGGCGACGCACCGTTTGACGGAAGCGAGTACCTGTTCGACGCGAAACGGCTTGAGGATGAAATCGACCGCGCCCGCGCGGATCGCGCCGATGGTCGCGTTCAGATCCGCGTACGCGGTAATGAAAATGACGGCGGCCCGCTCGCCGGCGCGGTGCAGCGACTCGACCCATTCGAGCCCGGAACGTCCCGGCAGGCTGATATCGACGATCAAGACATCGAAGCGGCAACGCGCGCGCAGCGCTTCGGCGGCTTCCACGTTGTCGACGGCCTCGACGAGGCCGTATTCCTTTCCGAGCGCGCGCTGTAAAAAGTTGCGTATGCCCGGCTCGTCGTCGACGATCAGGACGGATATCTCCCGGCGCAAGAGCGCGTCGGGTGGTGCGGACGAGCGTTCGGCTACCGGTGCAGCGTGTGTGAAATCTCTCATCAGTGCGTCACCTTCGTTCCAAAACGGTGCGGCAGGAGGCTATTCATTCCATGCTGCCTCCGTGGGTGCCGCCGATAATAGAGTTGGCCTTTAGATGGCGCCCTTCCTTGGGTAGAGCTGAGTCATTTCGACGCAGAGGGCGTTTACCTTGCGTCAATTTGATACGACTGTCAAATGGACCGTTGGCGCCAGGGTAAAAAATCAGATGTTACACGACCTGAGCTTTGGCACCGGAGTTGCAGCCGTCCCGGAAAAATGAGGATCGATTGCGCCATTACGGTTTTTTCCCCCGATGCTTCGGACCTTTTGGTTACCATTCGATGTTCTTTGCCGGTTCCTTGGGCACCGCGGCGGGCGTCTTGCCGCGACAACCCGCGGTGCCGAAAATCGGGGCTTTCCAAGGTGTCGGAAATGCGGAACGGGTTAGACGCCAGTGCTCATAATTGCGCGGGAAGCAGGGCGGGGACGTCGGCTCGGCTCGCACCGGTCACCCGAAAGCAAAGCGCATGAGCGGAACTGATCCGGAAACGCGCGCACCTGTGACGGCGCCGGCGCGGGAACACATCACCGGCGTTATCCTCGCGGGTGGCCGCGGCAGCCGCATGGGCGGCGAGGACAAGGGTTTGGTGTTGCTGAACGGCCGTCTCATGGTCGAGCATGTGGCAATGCGCGTGCAGCCGCAGGTGAAGGAATTGCTCATCAGCGCCAATCGCAACCAGGAGCGCTATGCCGCGCTCGGCTATCGCGTCATCGCGGATTTGCTGCCCGACTATCAGGGTCCGCTCGCCGGCATGGCGACGGCGTTGCAAGCGGCCGGCACGCCGTATGTCGTGACGGTTCCGTGCGACTCGCCGCTCATTGGAACCGATCTCGTGGCGCGGCTCGGGCGCGCGCTCGTGCGGGAAGACGCGGACGTGGCGGTGGCCTTCGACGGCGAGCGCACGCATCCGGTCTTCCTGTTTTTGAAACGTTCGCTGCTGGCGAGCCTGCTCGCCTTTCTCGACGCCGGTGAGCGCAAGATCGACCGCTGGTTCGGACGCCATCGCGTCGCCATGGCCGATTTTGCCGACTGCCCGGAGGCGTTCGCCAATGTTAACGATCCGGAGGAGCATCGCGCCCTCGAGGCGCGTCTGCGTGAAATGCGTTTATGATGCATAAAAACATTCCCGTACTCGGAATCGCGGCTTACAGCGGTACCGGCAAGACCACGTTGTTGCGGAAGGTGCTTCCGTCGTTGCGCGCGCATGGCCTACGCGTGGCGATGATTAAGCACGCGCACCACTCGTTCGACACCGACGTGCCGGGCAAGGACAGCTACGAGTTGCGCAAGGCGGGCGCGACCCAGATGCTGGTGGCGTCGCGGCATCGCTGGGCGCTCGTTACGGAAACCGGCGATGCGGCCGAGCCGCGGCTCGAGGAATTGCTGGCTCATCTCGATCACCGGAACACCGACTTGATCCTGGTCGAGGGTTTCAAGGCCGAAGCATTTCCCAAAATCGAGTTGCACCGGCCGAGCCTCGGCAATCCCTTGCTTTGTTCCCTCGATCGCTCGATCATCGCCGTTGCGGTCGACGCGCCGCTTGCCCACGACCCGGGTATTCCCGTGCTCGACTTGAATCAGCCCGAACAGATCATCGACTTTATTTTGCGCGTGGTCATGCGCAAGGGGTCGCAAGGAGTCCGCGGCGTAGCCTCATGAGCGAAGTCGCGCGCGCCTCCGTGTTGAAACCCAAAGGTCCGCGGCGTCTGAGCGTCGCGGACGCGCGCGCCCGCATCCTCGCCGAGATCGAGCCGGTGCGCGGCACCGAAAAGGTGGCGCTGCGTTCGGCGCTCGGGCGCGTGGCGGCGGCGGACGTCGTGTCGCCGCTCGACGTGCCGGCGCACACCAATGCCGCCGTCGATGGCTATGCCCTCGCGGGCAGCGAGCTGCCCGCGGAAGGAAGCAAGGAGTTTCGCGTCATCGGTACGGCCTGGGCCGGGCGCCCATTCACGGGCGTCGTCGGCCGCGGCGAATGCGTGCAGATCATGACCGGCGCGCCGATTCCCACCGGCGCCGACACCGTCGTGCTACAGGAAAACGTCGAGGCAAGCGCGGAGCGCGTGTCCATCCCGAGCGGGGAGCAGCCGCGCCTGAACGTGCGCGCCGCGGGCGAAGATGTGGCGAAGGGCGAGCTCGCGTTGTCCGCGGGCAAACGCATTCAGCCGGCGGAGCTCGGAATGCTCGCTTCTCTCGGTTTCGGCGAAGTGTTCGTCTACCGTCGCCCGCGCGTCGCGTTTTTTTCCACGGGCGATGAATTGCGTTCCATCGGCGAGCCGCTCGGACTCGGCCAGGTCTATGACAGCAATCGTTACACGCTGTACGGCATGCTGACGCAGCTCGGCGTCGAGATACAGGACATGGGCGTGATACGCGACGACCGCGAGGCGGTGCATCAGGCGTTCGTCGAGGCCGCCGCGCACGCCGACGCGATCATCACCTCCGGCGGCGTTTCGGTCGGCGAGGCCGATCACGTGAAGGCGGCGCTCGACGCGCTGGGAAAGATGAGCTTCTGGCAAGTCGCGATGCGCCCCGGACGGCCGCTGACCTTCGGCCGCGTCGGTAACGCCGCTTTCTTCGGTTTGCCCGGGAATCCGGTCGCGGTGATGGTGACGTTCTACCAACTGGTGCAGCCGGGATTACGACGGCTCATGGGCGAACCGGCGCCGGCCGCGCCGCCGATGTTCAGCGCGCGCAGCTTAAGCGCGTTGCAAACGCGGCTCGGCCGCACCGAATTCATTCGCGGTGTTCTCGCCCGGGATGAATCCGGCGAGCTCGTCGTGCGCAGTACCGGCGGCCAGGGATCGGGCATCTTGAGCTCGATGAGCGAAGCGAACTGCTTTATCGTGCTGCCGCCGGAATGCGGCGACACCGAGCCCGGCGCCATCGTCAGCGTGCAGCCCTTCAACACGCTGTTCTGATTCATGACCCCGTCGTAGAGCAGTGCTCCGCGCGTAGCTTGACCGCGCGGAATCGCATGCGTATGCCCGGCCTGCCGGGCGCCGAGCGCACGCGCGCTCGGGCGTTCGACGCCGGAGGCGCTGGGGCAGCGTCAAGCCAAAGATATTCGCGCTCACGGCGGCGGTCTTTCGGTACGCCTGGCTGCCCGATGAATTGCCGCAAACGGAAAAATGGGAAAGGGAAATAGATGCCCTGCCGGAGTCCCTTATTTTTATGGTACCGAGGGTCGGAATCGAACCGACACGGTGTTGCCACCACCAGATTTTGAGTCTGGCGCGTCTACCAGTTCCGCCACCCCGGCAAGGGTTGCAAGTATAACAACGTCGTCGGCATGATACCAAAACAGCGCGCAGGAACGCGTGGCCGACGAACGAGGGATACATGCGGGTGCTGGCCGGCGATATCGGCGGAACCAAAGTGTTGCTCCAGCTCGCGGAGTTCGAGCGCGCAAGTTACCGGTTGATCGCCGAGCAGCGCTTCGAGAGCGGAGCGTACAACGGATTGCTGCCGCTGGCGCGCGAGTTCCTGCGCATGACGGGCTCGACGCTCGCGCCGGACGCCGCCTGCTTCGGCATCGCCGGCCCGATCGCACCGGCGCCCGACGGTCAAATCGCACGCGTCACTAATCTTCCCTGGGTCGTCGAAAGCGCGCCGATCGTCAAAGATCTCGCGATACCGCGCGTGCGGCTGATCAACGACTTTCAAGCGGTCGGTTACGGAATAGAAGCGCTGCGGCCCGAAGATTTCGTCGTGCTGCAAAGCGGCGAGCGATTGAGCGGGGCGCCGTGCGCCGTCATCGGCGCGGGTACGGGGCTGGGCCAGGCGCTTCTGGTGTGGCAGGACGATCATTACGAATCGGTCGCGACGGAAGGCGGTCACGCGGATTTCGCGCCGACCGATGAATTGCAGGTGGAGTTGCTGCGCCACCTGAGCGAGCGCTACGGGCGCGTGTCCTATGAGCGCGTGCTGTCCGGCCCGGGTCTGGTCAATCTTTATTCGTTTTTCATCTCCCGCGGTCAGCCGACCGGCGGCGACTTGCTGCGCGCGGAGGATCCGCCGGCGGCGATCACGGCGGCGGCGCTGCAAGGCAACGACCAGGCGGCGGCCGCGACGCTGCGGCTGTTTCTCAAGGTGTACGGGGCGCACGCCGGAAACGTCGCCCTTAACTATCTCGCCAGGGGCGGCGTATTCATCGCGGGCGGCATCGCGCCCAAAATCCTGCCCGCACTCCGCGACGGGTCGTTCGTGCGCGCCTTTGCGGACAAAGGCCGCATGAGCGCCTTGCTGGTCTCGATTCCGGTCCATGTCATCACCAACGAGCGGGTGGGATTGCTCGGCGCCGCGCTCGCCGCCCGTCGATTGATATAGTGAATCTCCGTCGCGGCGGCTCATCGTAAGCCCTGATTGCGGCGGGTGAAAACGCGGTGCCACAATCCGGAGCGGGTTTACTGTTCCTGATCGGCAGGAAATGGAATTCCATGGCGCGCTTTCCACCGCTCCGCGCGGTTTTTCGCCCGAGCGTCCTCGTGCTGCTTTCCATCGTCGCGCTGTTAATCGCGCTGCGCGTCGCATTGCCGTTTTTTCTCACCCATTACCTGAATCGAGTGCTGACCGAGGCGCCCGAGTACGAAGGTTCGGTCGCCGACGTCGACGTGCATCTGTGGCGGGGTGCGTACTCGATCCACGGCGTGGAGGTGCGCCAGGTAAAAGGGAATAAGATTACTCCGCTGTTCAATGCGCAGCACATCCACCTTTCGGTGGAATGGCGCGAGCTCCTGCACGGCAGCCTGGTCGGCGAGGTGGAGGTCATCAAACCGCAGGTCAATATCGTCGCGGTGCCGCAGCCACAGGACGTGAAGCAGCAAAAATTCCGTTTGCAGGATCTGGTCGATCGTTTCACGCAATTCATGCCGCTCAACATCAACAGCTTCACGCTGCTGAACGGCGAGTTGCGCGTGAACGATGTCAGCGCGTCGCCGCCGCTCGATTTATTTTTCGACGAGATCCGGCTCACCGCACGCAACTTGACCAACAGCGAACGCGCGTCCGACACGCTGTGGGCCACGGTAAGCGGTACCGCGCGCGCCATGGGCAGCGGCGGCGTGACGCTCGAAATGCGGCTGAATCCGAGCGAGAAGCGTCCGACGTTCGATTTGGCGTTCGAGTTGAAGGAGCTGCGGCTGCCCGTGCTCAACGATTACCTGAAACACTATCTCGCGGTCGAGGCGCGCGACGGGCGCTTGTCGCTGTACGCCGAGACGACCGCGCGCGACGGGCGTTTCAAGGGTTACGTCAAGCCGCTCGTCAAGGATCTGGATATCATCAAGGTCAAGACCGAAAAAGGCCCGGTCGAGGCGATCAAGGGGTTTTTCGTCAAGCTCCTTGCGCAGGTATTCAAGAACGAACCGAAGGAGCAGGTCGCCACCAAGGTGCAATTTGCAGGGGCGTTCGAAAATCCGGAAATCGGCGTGTGGGACGCGGTGGTCTACTTCGTGCGCAACGCGTTCGTCGAGGCGCTCGCGCCGCGGTTCGACGAGTCGGTCGCGCCACGCCAGGCGGAGAAGGCACAGCGCGCGCCGGCTTCGCCGAACGGAAAGCAAACAGGGCGGGGCGCGCGATGACGTTGCGGGAGGACCTGCGCGAAGTGTTGACGCTCGGCGGGCTCAGCGTGAAGTCGCTGATAAAGCGCGTGTACGCCGAGCTCAGCCGAGACGACGTGCCGGGTTACGCCGCGCAACTCGCGTACTATTTTCTGTTTTCGCTGTTTCCGTTCTTTATTTTTCTCGCCGCGCTGCTCGCGTACATCCCGATCCCGAATCTGATGGAGCAGATCATGACGCTCGTCGGCGACTTTGTCCCCGCCG
>Ga0070741_10020580_pt1 | contig 10378 bp, 7 predicted proteins | sample Coa_R1_4_FD_66440 | JGI IMG/M metagenome (GOLD analysis project Ga0070741, IMG submission 66440) | Surface soil microbial communities from Centralia Pennsylvania, which are recovering from an underground coalmine fire - Coalmine... | ecosystem: Environmental > Terrestrial > Soil > Unclassified ...
GGACGATGCGCTCGCCGGGCTCCACGCAGCGAACGTCGAGCTCGAGCTGACCCGGGCCGGTGCCACCGGCGTCGCACTGATCCTCGTCGCCGCAGACGGCGAGACGCAGATCGTCGTCGTGCCGGGGGCGAACGCACACGTGCCGCCGACGTCGCCGGGCGGTGCCGTCCTCTGTCAGCTGGAGGTACCTGACGACGTCGTGCAAGCGGCGGCACGCCGCGCATCCTTCTTCGCCCTGAACGCCGCGCCGGCACGTCCCGTCGACCTCGAGCCCGACCTCCTGATCGTGAACCGCCTGGAGCACGAGATCGTCTCGCGCGGCAGGCTCGTCGCCGTGACGAACGGCGCGGAAGGCGCGGTGCTCTACGAAGACGGCCGCGAGATCGCCCGCGCGACGCCGCCTCACGTCGACGCCGTCGACGGAACAGCGGCGGGCGACGCCTTCGCCGCCTGCCTCGTCGTCTCGCTCCTCGAAGGACGCCCGCCTGCCGAGGCCCTCACGCGCGCCTGCGCCGCCGGTGCGATCGCAGCGTCGCGTCACGGCGCACAACCTTCGCTCCCCACCGTTGCCGAGCTTGCAGCGATACTCGAATCTTGACGCCGACGCGGCTCATCCTCGACTGCGACCCCGGGCACGACGACGCGATTGCGATCCTGCTCGCGCTCGGCTCACCGGAGCTCGAGCTCACCGCGATCACCACCGTCTCCGGGAACCAGACGCTCGACAAGACGACTGCGAACGCGCTGCGCATCCTCGACCTCGCGGGCCACGCCGACGTTCCCGTGTACGCAGGCGCCGACGCGCCGATCGTGCGCGGCCGCGACGTGGCCGCGCATGTCCACGGCGAGTCCGGTCTCGATGGGCCCGACCTGCCGCCGCCGGCACGAAGCGCCGAGTCGCAGCACGCGGTCGAGTTCCTCGCCGAGCAGTTCAGACAAGCCGACAAGCCGGTGCTCGTCGCGACCGGCCCGCTGACGAACGTCGGCCTGCTCTTCGCGACGCATCCGGACGCGCGCCCCGGCCGGATCGTGCTGATGGGCGGCTCGATCGGCGAGGGCAACCGCACGCCGGCCGCCGAGTTCAACATCTGGGCCGACCCGGAAGCTGCGCGGCGCGTCTTCGCGGAGGGGCTCGACACGACGATGGTCGGCCTCGATGTCACGCACCGCGCGCTGATCAAGGACGAGCACACCGAGCGCATGCGAGCCGCCGGCCGCGTCGGCAAGGTCGTCGCCGAGCTGATGGACTTCTACGCGCGCTTCCACAAGGCGCGCTACCCGGATCTCGACGGCTCGCCGATGCACGACCCGGTCTGCATCGCGCACCTCGTCGACCCGACACTGCTGACCGTGCGCGACGCGAGGATCGACGTCGACTGCGAGTCGGAAGCAAGCCGCGGCCGCACGAACGTCGACTGGCGCGCGCGCGAGCACTTCGGCGCGCCGAACGCGAAGGCCGCCGTCGACATCGACGGCGAGCGCTTCGCCGAGCTCGTCGTCGAGAGGATCAGCTCGCTCGAATGATTGTGTTCGGCGCGATCGCGCCGCACGGCAATCCCGTCTACGAGCAGCCGGACGGGCCGACGGCACGTGGGATGCACGAGCTCGCTCGGAGGCTCGAGGCGAGCGCGGCAGAGGCTGTGATCCTCGCAACCCCGCACGGGACACTCCTCGACGGTCACTTCGGCGTCGTTCGCTCCGCAGTCCTGAGCGAGCACGCAAATCAATTCGTCGACGCCGAGCACCTCTACGAAGGCAGTGGCGAGCCTGAGCTTGCCGCCGCGTGCATCGAGGCGCTGCACCGCGCAAACCTCCCTGCACTCGGAATCACGTTCGGCACGACTGCCGCCGGCGGCTCGACGATGCCGATCGACTGGGGAGCAGGAATCCCGTTGAGCTTCTTCCGCAAGCCCGCCGTGATCGTGACGCCGTGCCGCGCGCTCTCGAATGCCGACCACGTTCGCGCCGGGGAGGCGCTGGCACACGCAGCCGGCGACCGCGCAGTGGCCTTCATCGCGAGCGCAGACCACGGCCACGGCCACGTCGCCGACGGCCCGTACGGCTTCAGCGAGCACTCGGCACCGTACGACGAGGACGTGCGGGACGTCATCCGGCGAAACGCCCTCGCCGAGCTCGTCGGCTGGGACCCGCAACGCGCGCGGGACGCGCTCGCCGACAGCTTCTGGCAGATGCTGATGCTGCACGGCGCGATCGGCGCCAGCTGCGACGTCGAGCTCCTCTCCTACGAGGTGCCGACGTACTTCGGGATGCTCACCGCGTCCTACACACCAAGCTAGGAAGGAGCGCGGCCGCCGGGCGCGAAGCACGCGTTCATGGCGCGCCGCAAGCGGCCCCGCAAGCTGTCCCCGAAGACACCCAGCCGCGTGAAGCGGCGCCGGCCGACGACGCGGCCGAAGGCCGCCGCACACCAGCACCCCGAGCTCGTCGGCCTCGCGCTCGCCGGCATCGGCGTCTTCCTCGCGGCCGTCCTGTGGTTCGGCTTCAACGGCGGCCCGGTCACGAAGCTCGCAACCGACGCGATCGGCGCCGCCGCCTATCTCGCGCCGCTCGTGCTCGTTCCCCTCGGTGGCCTCGTCGTCACGCGCAGCGAGCTCGTCGACGTGCGCCCGTTCCGGCTTGGCCTCGCCGTCGCGCTCGTCGGCCTCCTGCTCACGCTCGGCCGTTCGCACGGCGGGCTCGCCGGCCGCGGGCTCGAGTCGCTCGTCGGCGCGGGGCTCGGCTCGACCGGCGCGACGATCCTCGGCGTGCTGCTCACGATCGCGGGCTCGCTCTTCCTGACCGGCGCGAGCCTCGGCGCGATCCTCCGCCGCACGGGTCACGTGATGCAGCGGGCACATCAGCGCGTGCGGCGTGACTGGCCGGTGCGCGAAGCGTACGACCCGGTGCTCGAAAGCGAGCCGGCCCTGCGCGTTGCGCCGCCGGTGGACGTGAAGCACGACTATCCAGACATCGTCTCCGACTCGGTGTCGGTCGGGCCGCCCCCGATCCTCTACGTCCAGGAGGACGACGAAGAAGACGCGTCGAGCGAGTACGAGACGAACGAGTCGCAGGAGCAGCTCTTCCCGGCGCTCGAGCCGCTCGCCGACTACGAGCTGCCCGATCGCAACCTGCTCAAGCAGTCGAAGCCCGGCGGCGGCCCCACCGGCGAAGCGAACCAGCGCGTCGCGGAGGCACTCGTCACCTGCCTCGCGCATTTCGGCGTCGAGGCGACCGTGATCGGCCAGATCGCCGGCCCGCGGGTGACGCGCTACGAGCTGCAGCTCGCACCCGGCACGAAGGTCGGCAAGGTCGCGAACCTGAAGGACGATCTGAGCTACGCCCTCGCGACGACGGAGATCCGCATCCTCGCGCCGATCCCCGGGAAGCAAGCCGTCGGCGTCGAGGTTCCGAACCTCAGCCCGAACCTGGTCACGCTCGGCGACATCTACGACGACTTGCCGGCGACCGCGAGCCCGCTCTCGGTGTGGCTCGGTAAGGACATCTCCGGCGCGTCGGTGTGGGCGGATCTCGCGCGCATGCCGCACATCCTGATCGCAGGTACGACAGGCTCCGGCAAGTCGGGCTGCATCAACACCATCCTCACGTCGATCCTGCTGCGCGCGACCCCGGACGAAGCGCGGCTGATCCTGATCGACCCGAAGCGCATCGAGCTCAACTACTACGAGTCGATCCCGCACCTTCTGACGCCGGTCGTCTCGAGCCCGAAGGAAGCAAGCGCAGTGCTGCTCAACGTCGTCACCGAGATGGAACGGCGCTACGAACGCCTCTCGCAGGTCCGCGCGCGCAACCTGCCCGAGGCGAACCGCGCATTCCGCAAGCGTGGGGAGGACGAGCTGCCGTATCTGCTCGTCGTGATCGACGAGCTCGCGGACCTGATGATGGTCAGCCCGCAAGAGGTCGAGGACTCGATCATCCGCCTCGCACAGAAGTCGCGCGCCGTCGGCATCCACCTCGTGCTCGCGACGCAGCGCCCGTCCGTCGACGTGATCACCGGCATGATCAAGGCGAACGTCCCGTCGCGGATCGCGTTCGCCGTCTCGTCGCAGACCGACTCGCGCGTGATCCTCGACTCGAACGGCGCGGAGAGCCTGCTCGGTCAGGGCGACATGCTCTTCAAGCCGCTCGGTACCTCGCGCCTGCAGCGCGTGCAGGGTGCGTTCGTCACCGAGGACGAGATCGCGCTGATCGTCGAGCAGACGCGCGCGCAGCGCGAGCAGGAGGTCGACGAGACGTTCCTCGAGCTGCCGCAGGTGTTCGTCGACGAGGCGGACTCCGACGACGGCGAGTTCGACCCGGACGAGGACCCGCTGCTCGACAAGGCGATCGAGATCGTCGTCACGGCCCAGACGGCATCCGTGAGCCTCCTGCAGCGGCGGCTCCGCGTGGGCTACACGCGGGCGGGTCGCCTGATCGACATGCTCGAGCGGCGCGGGATCATCTCGCCGTACGAAGGCTCGAAGCCACGGCGGGTGCTCGTCTCCGAGCACGAGCTCGAGCGGGTGCCCTCAGCGCCCGTCGACTGAGCAGCGGCTCGGCTACCCTGTCGGCTCCCAGTGGTCTTCCGGGTTTCCGGAGGCCGGAGTAGGATCGCCCGGTCGTAGTTCACGAAAGCTACTGAGGAGGATAGGTGAAGGTTTCCCGCTGGATTGCGCTTGCGGGCGTGATTGCACTAGCGGCTGTCGCGTTGAGTGCCACGGCACTCGGCGGCTCGACGCCGGCGTCGAAACAGGCGTCGTTCAAGGCCGCCCTGGTGAGCGACATCGCAGGCTTCAACGACAACGGGTTCAACAAGAACCAGCTGAAAGGGCTCAACGAGGCCGCGAAGAAGTTCGGCCTGACGGCGGAGCCGCTCGTCTCGCACTCGGCGAGCGACTACAAGCCGAACTACAACACGGCCGTCCGCTCGGGCGCCAAGGTCGTCCTCGCGGCCGGGTTCCTGCTCGCGCCGACGATCGCCCAATACTCGGCGCAGTTCAAGAACATCGACTTCGCGATCACCGACGACTCGGTGGCCGCGGCCGGCGGCGACTTCTCGAAGGCAGCCTTCAAGAAGGACAAGGCCACCTACTACGTGAAGAACATCGAGGGGATCACGTACGCGACGCAGGAGGCAGGCTGCCTCGTCGGCGTGCTCGCCGCGAAGCAGGCCCAGTCGATGGGCACGACGACGATCGGCGCGGTCGGAGGCATCAAGATCCCGCCGGTCGACTCGTACATCGCGGGGTACCAGTACTGCGCGGACAAGGTCGTCCCGGGGACGAAGGTCCTGGTTCAGTACTCGAACAGCTTCACGGACGAGTCGGCGTGCTCGAGCGTGGCGCAGAACGAGATCGGCTCCGGTGCAGAGGTCGTGTTCCAGGTCGCCGGCCTGTGCGGTGACGGCGCGCTCAAGGAAGCGTCGAAGCTCGGTAAGTGGGGCATCGGCGTCGACGCGGACGAGTACCACGTCGCGAAGAACATCCTCACGAGCGCAGTGAAGAAGACGGACGTCGGCGTCTACGACGTCATCCAGCAGGTCGTCCAGAACAAGTTCAAGGGCGGCACGGACATCCTGCTGAACCTGAAGAACAACGGCGTCGGCGTGGGCAAGATCAGCCCGAAGGTCCCGAAGTCGTGGATCACGCTGATGAACAGCTACAAGTCGAAGATCGTCGCCGGCAAGCTCAAGCCTCCGGCGGTCGTCAAGAAGTAGGACGTGCGTGAGGGGGTGCACCCGCGCCCCCTCACGTCTTTCCCGCCGGGCGTAGAGTTGCGGCTTCGATGAGCGACGACCATGTCCTCGAGATGCGGAACATCCGCAAGGAGTTCCCGGGCGTCGTCGCGAACGACGGCGTCTCCTTTGACGTTCGCCGCGGCGAAGTGCATGCGCTCCTCGGCGAGAACGGAGCGGGCAAGTCGACGCTGATGAACATCCTGTACGGGCTCTACCGGCCCGACGGAGGCGAGATCCTGATCCAGGGCAAGCGGGTCAGCTTCTCCTCGGCCCGCGACGCGATCGAAGCGGGGATCGGCATGGTGCACCAGCACTTCATGTTGATCCCGGTGATGACGGTCGCCGAGAACATCGTGCTCGGCGTCGAGCCGCGCGACGGGCTGCTGCTCGACGAGCGTGGCGCCGAGCGGCGCGTACGCGACCTCTCGGAGCGCTTCGGCCTCGCCGTCAGCCCGTCCGCGCTCGTCAGCGAGATCACCGTCGGCCAGGAGCAGCGCGTGGAGATCTTGAAGGCGCTCTATCGCGGCGCCGACGTGCTGATTCTCGACGAGCCGACCGCGGTGCTGACCCCGCAGGAGGCGCGCGAGCTCTTCGAGATCGTCGAGAGCCTCAAGGCGGACGGAAAGTCGATCATCTTCATCAGCCACAAGCTGAACGAGGTGCTCGAGATCGCCGACCGCATCACCGTGCTCCGCCGCGGGCGGACGATCGAAACCGTGCCCCGCGAAGGCGCGACCGAAGAGTCGCTCGCGCGCGCGATGGTCGGCCGCGACGTTCTGCTTCGCGTCGAGAAGACGAAGTCGGACCCCGGTGACGTCCTCCTCGCCGTGGAGGGCCTCGAGGTTCGCGACGACCGGGGGATCGAGAAGGTGCGGGGCATGACGTTCGATGTGCGCGCAGGCGAGATCGTCGGCATTGCCGGTGTCGACGGGAACGGCCAGACGGAGCTGATCGAGGCGATCACCGGGTTGCGCAAGGCGGAGAGCGGCACGATCACAGTCGCGAGCGAGCCGATGCACGGCGCGAACGCGCGGAGGATGCTCGACGCCGGCGTCGGCCACATCCCCGAGGATCGCCAGCGCCGCGGGCTCGTGCTCGAGTTTTCGATCGCCGAGAACATCGCGCTGCACGACTACGCGAAGGAGCCGGACGCGAAGTGGGGCTGGCTCTTCCCGCGCCGGCTCGTCGAGCGTGCGCGGTCGCTGATCCGCGAGTACGACGTGCGCGGCGGGGGCCCGCTGACGCGCGCGGGCGGGTTGTCGGGCGGCAATCAGCAGAAGGTAGTCGCCGCGCGCGAGATCTCACGCGACCCGAAGGTGCTGATCGCTGCGCAGCCGACCCGGGGTCTCGACGTCGGCGCGATCGAGTACCTGCACCGGCGGCTCGTCGCCGAGCGTGACCGGGGCCGCGCGATCCTGCTCGTCTCGCTCGAGCTGGAGGAGATCCTCTCGCTCTCGGATCGCATCCTCGTGCTCTACGAGGGACAGATCGCCGGGGCGCACGAAGGCACGGTGTCCGAGGAGGAGATCGGGCTCGAGATGCTCGGCGGGCGCGAGGAGAAGGTGGCATGACCGAGCCCGGGTACACGCCCTCGCCGGAGCAGGCGGCCGAGACGGGCACGCTCGCCGCGCGCATTGCCTTGAAGCAGCGCGCGGGCGGGATCGTCGTCCCGATCGTGACCGTGGTGATCGCCTTCCTGATGGGCGGCCTCGTCGTCCTCGCTACCGGCCACAACCCACTGCTCGCCTACCGGGCGATCTTCAACGGGGCGGGGCTCAACTGGATCTTCCATCCGACGACGAGCATGGCGAGCACCGCGTCGTACAACCTGTCGCAGACCCTGCTCCAGACCACGACCCTCATCCTCTGCGGGCTGGCGGTCGCCTTCGCGTTCCGCTGCGGCATGTTCAACATCGGAGGCCAGGGCCAGTACTTCGTCGGCTTCTTCGTCGCCAACTGGCTCGGCGTCGACTTCGCGAGCATGAGCCCGCTGCCGCACATCCTGATCGCGGTCGGCGCGGCCACCCTCGCCGGCGCGCTGTGGGCCGGCATCGCCGGTGTGCTCAAGGCATCCGTCGGTGCGCACGAGGTGATCACGACGATCATGCTCAACTGGATCGCGATCTGGATCGGCGAGTGGCTCGTCGCGGACGGCGGGCCGTTGCAGAATTCGAGCCAGCCGTTCAACCCGAGCTCGAACCCGGTGTCGTCGAGCGCGGAGCTCCCGGTCTTCTGGGGGTCGCACACGCTGGGCGGGCTCGACGTCGGCATCTTCGTCGCCCTCGCCGCGGTCGTCCTCTTCTGGGCCCTCCTCAACAGGACGACGCTCGGCTACGAGGTGCGCGCCGTCGGCTTCAATCCCGACGCTGCCGCGTACGGCGGCATCAACGTGCGGAAGAACATCGTCCGTGCGATGGCGATCTCGGGCGCGTTCGCGGGGCTCGCCGGCGCGCTCGACATGCTCGGCTATCTCTACGGGTTCAGCCAGAACGACATTCCCCTCAGCCAGGTGGGCTTCCTCGGCATCGCCGTCGCGCTGCTCGGAAGAAACACGGCAGTCGGCACGCTGCTCGGTGCGGTGCTCTTCGGGGCGCTCCTCTTCGGGACGACGCACGGGCTCACCGGGAACGTGATCCAGCCCGAGCTCGCAGGCAACCTGACCTACATCATCCAGGGGCTGGTCGTCCTCTTCGTCGGGGCCGACGTCCTCATCCTCTACGTCTGGAACTCGCGCAAGCGGCTGAGGCCGGCGCGAAGCGCTTCGGCCGCAGGAGCATCGTGAGCAATACCTGGGTCGACCGGCTCGACAACCCGGCGAGCGCGCGTCTGCGCGACCCCGCGTTCACCGGCTACGTCGGGATCTTCCTCGGAGCGTTCGCGGCGTTCCTCGCGATCCCGCCGATCGAGGCGCGAACGACCACGTGGCCGATCCTCGTCGGTGTCGTCGGCGCGATCTTCGGCATCTGGACGGTGACGCGCGGCCGGCGCCGCGTCGGGTGGGGCGCCGTCGCCGCGGGGATTCTCGGGCTCGCGCTCGGGATCCTCGCGACGCGCTCCGGGACGGGGAACCTCCACACCGTCTTCGACCCGACGCTGATCGCGCAGACGTTCGGCTTCGCGACGCCGCTCGTCTTCGGCGCGATCGCGGGGATGATCTCCGAGCGGAGCGGCGTCATCAACATCGGCCTCGAAGGGATGATGTTGATGGGCGCGTTCTGGGGCGTCTACGGCGCGGACCGAGGCGGCACCTGGGCCGTCGGGCTCGTCGTCGGCGCGGTGCTCGGTGGACTGCTCGCGCTCGTGTATGCGTACTTCGCGATCCACCTCCGTGCCGACCAGATCGTGGGAGGCACGGCCGTGAACTTCCTCGCACTCGGGATCACGGGGTACTTCTTCGTCCAGCTCTACCACAACCAACCGGTGCCGAACGGCGTCTCGACCCTGCCGAACCTGAAGATCCCGGGGCTCTCGGGCCTGCACTTCTTCGGGCCCGCGATCGGCGACCTGAACATCCTCATCTGGGCGGGCTTCGTGCTCGTGATCGTCGCGTACGTCGTCCTGTTCAGGACACCGATCGGGCTGCGGATCCGCGCGTGCGGAGAGCATCCGCGCGCCGCCGACACGGTCGGCATCAACGTCTACGCGATCCGCTACGCGTGCGTCGGCGTTTCGGGGGTCCTCGCCGCGCTCGGCGGCGTCTATCTCTCGGAGGGCTCGCAGGGCAACGGGACATTCATCTTCGACATGACGAACGGGCGCGGCTTCATCGCACTGGCGGCGATGATCTTCGGCAACTGGCGGCCGGCCGGGGCCTTCGGGGCGGCGCTTCTGTTCGGCTTCTCCAACGCCCTCGCGCTGCGCCTCCAGGTCTACTCGGCCTCGGCGTCGACGCTCTTCAACGTCCTGCCGTACGTGCTGACGCTCATCGCGGTCGCCGGCGTGATCGGCCGAACGGTGCCGCCGGCCGCAGACGGCAAGCCGTACCGCAAGCAGTAGCGGACGAATGACCGACGAGGCCTCGCGCCTGCGGCGGCTGCCCCGGGTCGGCGGTGCCGCGGTCTCGCTGCTCACGACTCTCGTCGCGTTCCTCGCGGGCGGCCTCGCCGTCGCGCTGACCGGCAAGGACCCGATCCGCGTCTACCGCGCGATCTTCGACGGCACCGGCCTTTCGTGGCTGTTCCACGTCGGCAATCACAGCGCACGGATTCCGTTCTCGACGGCGCATGTGTTCTTTCCGTGGGACACCGCGTCCGTCGCCGCACAGAACCTGCAGCAAACGCTGCTCGTCGCAACACCGATCGCGCTGACGGGGCTTGCTGTCGCGTTCGCGTTCCGCTGCGGGATGTTCAACATCGGCGGGCAGGGCCAGTACCTCGTCGGTGTGTATGCCGCGGTGTGGCTCGGCTCGTCGTTCGTGCACCTCGCGCCGTGGTTGCACGTCGCGCTCTGCCTCGCCGCCGGGACGCTCCTGGGAGCCGCGTATGCCGGCATCGCCGGGATCCTCAAGGCGACGGTCGGGACGCACGAGGTGATCGCGACGATCATGCTCAACTGGGTCGCCGTGTGGGTCGGCTCGTACCTCGTCGGCGAGGGCGGGCCGCTCCAGGGCGCGCAGCCGGCGATCCCCGTCTCGCGCTCGGTCGC
>Ga0070741_10020581_pt1 | contig 10378 bp, 7 predicted proteins | sample Coa_R1_4_FD_66440 | JGI IMG/M metagenome (GOLD analysis project Ga0070741, IMG submission 66440) | Surface soil microbial communities from Centralia Pennsylvania, which are recovering from an underground coalmine fire - Coalmine... | ecosystem: Environmental > Terrestrial > Soil > Unclassified ...
TTCTTGGCAGCTTTCTTCGCCGCCTTCTTCTTGGCCGGAGCTTTCTTGGCGGCCTTCTTCGCGCCGCCCTTCTTGGCGGCCTTCTTTTTGGCGGGGGCCTTCTTAGCGGACCGCTTGTTGCCGCCGCCTCCGCTGCGGCCGCCACCGCCGGCGCCTCCGCCTATACCCATGGCCTCGGGCTCGCCCACTTCCGCTTCTTCCTCAATGACCGAAACCGATTCCGGCTCCTCTTCTTCTTCCTCTTCCTCTTCGTATTCCTCGTCGTCGAGGGACTCGCCGTAGGAACCGTCTCCGTAGTCATCCATTTCGTCTTCTCTACGTGCGTAGAGCTTGTCGTCGAATGCCATATGCTTGTCCTCTCTGGTGGTGCCGGACTCCGCATGACTGAACGGAGGCAGCTCGCAAAGCCTTGTTTAGACCCAAATACGAATATTGCGCAACCGCGCGCGATTGTAGCACAGCACCGCGAGGCTGCGAGGTGATGAAAGTCCGAGATGGATTTTGTAGCAGATGGCCTGCCGGAAGGAAAGAGGGAAGAAGCAGTCGACAGTCAGGCGTTTCGGCGCCATCTCGATCTGAAAACATGAACACTGATTATCGGGGCGGCGCGACTGGCCGTTGCCGAATCACCGAAAGTCCAGGGGCCGAACGCCGATGACTGGTTACTTCTTGATCAGCAGCGTTTCGCCGGCCCGCACGTTTGCCGACAAATTGGGGTTGTCGCGCCGCAGGGCAGCGACCGAGGTGTGATTGGTTTCGGCGATGCTGCTGAGGGTCTCACCCTTCTTAACTTTATGATATTTCGCGGCTTGCGTACCATCCGACGAGCCGTGGTGCGCCGCCGGCTTGCCTTCCGGCTCTGCGTCGGCGGTATCGCCCGCGGGCTTGTAGATGATCAGAGTACGGCCGGGAGTCAAGGCGCTGCCCCGCAGATGGTTCCACTTGCGCAGCTTCTCGACCGGAACCTCAAAGTCGTCGGCCACCGACGCCACCGTGTCGCCCTTGCGCACGCGATAGTGCGTGGCCTTGTGCGAGAAGGCCACCGTCTGCACGTGGCCGGGCGAAATGGGGATGATCAGCTTCGTGCCGGCTTTCACTTCTTCGTCCGGCAGATTATTCGCCTCGGCGATGGCTGACGCCGAAACATGATACTTGCGCGCGATCGAGGGCAGAGTGTCGCCGTACTCCACATGGTGATAGCGCCACCAGGTGCGCATATCGAGAGGAATGGCGGCCATGGCCGTCTCGTACTTCTCCTCCGAGCCGGCCGGCAGGTTCAGGGTGAAGGTCTGGTCCTTGGGCGTGGTCATGCGCAGCAGGCTGGGATTCAGCTCCGCAAGGTAATCGACGGAGGTGTCCACGCACTCGGCCACCAGGCGCAGGTCCACGGGATAGTTGATGGTGACGTGATCGGTGATCGGCGAAGGCTCCGGAGTGACCCGCTGCAGCCCGTATTGCTCCGGATTCTTCGCCATGATGGTGACGGCCAGGATGATAGGGACGTAGTTGCGCGTCTCCTGCGGCAGGACGCCGCGGCGATAGAGCTCCCAGAAATCGGCGTAGCCGGTGCGCTCGACCGCGTGTTGCACCGTGCTGGCGCCCGAGTTGTAGGCCGCCATCGCCAGGTACCAGTCGCCAAACTGGTTGTAGAGGTCCTTCAGATGACGTGCCGCAGCGCGGGTGGCCTTCTCCGGGTCCTGACGATCGTCGATCCACCAGCTGCGCTCCAGGCCATAGAGTTCGCCCGAGCCGGCCATGAACTGCCACATGCCGCGTGCGCCGGCGCGCGACAGCGCTAACGGCTGGAAGCCCGACTCCGCCTGCGCCAGATAGATCAGCTCCTGCGGGACGCCTTCCTCCTTCAGGATGCGGGCGATCATGTCGTGATAACGGCCTGAGCGCGCCCAGGCATGCTCCAGCGTGGCGCGGCCGCGCGGGCTGGAGAAGTAGTTGATGAACGACGCCACATAATCGTTCATCACCAGCGGCAGGTCGGACTTGGTGGCCTTGATCTCGGCCTCGGCCTTGGCCTTGATGTTGGGATCCACCGGGAAGGTGACGTCGTTGGCTTCGTCGATGGGCGCCGGCTCCGAGCGCGGCTCGGTGAAGCCGTCGCCCTGCTTGAGCGCGGCCATCTCCAGGTCGTGGACGGCGTCGACCAGCTTCTCGAATTCGCGCTCCAGGCGCTCGTCGCTGCGAACGTCCAGATTGCTGGAGAGCAAAGTATCAAACGCCTGGTCGAAGCTGGCCTTGGCGGCCTCCAGGTGCCCAGCCTGGTAGTTCGCTTGACCGGCGGCGTACAGCTTTTCCACCTGCGCAATCAGCGCTTCGTCCGGATCAGCCTGTGGCTTGGGCTTCGATGCTTCCTGCACCTTGGGAGCTGGTTTGGCGGCCTGCGCGGCGGGAGAACTAATGGTGGGGGCCTGCGCTTGCGGCGGAACGGTAGCCTGCTTCTTGGGGGCGTCGCCTTCGCAGCCGGTAAGCAGGCTGACGAACACCGCGGCCGGCACGATGAGGCGAAAGGTTCTCATTTGCAACAATCGAAGAACAGCCTTCTCCTGCGTTCCACCGGTGCTGAGATGGTACTATGCGTCGAAATTCAGGGTCAACGAAATGAGACGAAAATCCAGAGTAACTGCTGCCGCACGAGAGCTTTGACGGCGGCTGCACGGAGCGGGGTTGCCGGTTCCGGCACACACTCGCAAACGCGGTCACGGCCGGATCACGTGAACCCGGACGCCCAGCTTGAGCTTGCTCAACAACTTTTCGGCAGTGTAGATGGGCGCTCGCAGCGAAAGCCCGAGCGCGAGGCATGCGCGGTCGCCCGGCGAGAGCCCGAGCTGGCGAGTGACGGTCACCATGCTGCCCGCAATCTTCGCCTGCTCATCGTTGAAGGCAATTGCCTCGCGTATGGGACTAGTCGCGTCTTCCCATGCATCCTCCGGCGGCCATCCCCGCGTTACCAGCTTGGCTTGTACCTCGGCGAGGTTGACGGTGCTGCACACCGCGTCGCGCAAGACCTCTGGAGTCAGTTTCTCGGCGCCCGCCTCGTTGTGAATGAGCGCCAGAATTGCCGAGGCATCGACCACCACCCTACTCATGTTGCGCGGCCTCGCGACGCTCGGCCAGCAGTTCGTCAACCAGCGAGGTCCCGGCTTTGACGTACTTTCGGGCGCGCCGCTGCGCACGTGCAATGCGGCGCTGCTGGGTGGTGATGTTCAACGTGTCGTCTTGCAAACGCAATGTAACCTCATCCCCCACTTCTATGCCCAGGGCTTTTCGAAAAGCGGCAGGTATAACGATTCGCCCATTCTCGTTGACGCGCAGCCGAGCTTCCCGTTGCATGACAGCTCCTCGATTTCTGGCCGAACTCAGTATTACTGTCACATTATAGCTACTATGACAGGCGTTAGAAGAGTTGCTCCTCGATCCTCCTGAGCCTCAGCCTATTTTCCGGAACATCCTGCGCTCGGCTTCCGTACCTTCCCGCCAGAGGTCGCGATGCAAACCCTGCGGCAAGATATCGTCTACGCCCTGCGGCAGATGCGGCAGTCGCCGGTTTTTACGCTGACTGCCATGCTCACCCTGGCACTCGGCATCGGCGCCACCACCGCCATCTTCTCGCTTATCCACACCGTGATGCTGAAGTCGCTGCCGGTCGCCGACCCTGCCGAACTCTATCGCATTGGGGATGGGAACGACTGCTGCGTCGAAGGCAGCCCGCAGGATGACTGGGGGATGTTCTCCTACAAGTTTTATCTGCGGATGAAGGACAACACGCCGGAATTCTCGGAGTTGGCCGCATTCCAGGCGGGACGGTGGCAGTTCAGCGCACGCCGCGGCGAGAGCGACCGCCAGGCCAAGCCCCTGCGCGGCGAATTTATCAGCGGCAACTACTTCCCGACCCTCGGCGTCGGCGCCTTCATCGGACGCACCATCGTTGCCTCGGACGACCAGCCATCGGCGCAGCCGGTCGGGGTGCTGAGCTATCGCACCTGGCAACAGCAGTACGGCTCCGATCCCAGCATTGTCGGCTCAACTTTTATTCTCGACTCCCATCCCTTCACGATCGTCGGCATCGGCCCTCCCGGTTTCTTTGGCGAGACCCTGCGGAGCGATCCGGCCGAGATTTGGATCCCGATCAACCAGGAGCCATTGTTGCGCAGCAAGAATTCTCTGCTGCACCAGTTTCCGGCATGGCTGCGCGTCATCGGGCGGCTTCGCCCGGGAGCTACGACCGCCGGGATGGGCCCGCGCTTGACCGAGCTTCTGCGCGTCTGGCTGGTGACCGACAGCGGCATGCCGGCGGAATGGATGAGCGGCCTGAAGACCCAGCTGCCGAAGCAGGTCATCCGCGTCATTCCCGCCCGCACCGGCGTGGCGGTGATGAAGGAAAATTACGGCGCCAGCTTGCGCCTGCTGCTCACGGTTTGTTGTCTGGTGCTGCTGATCGCGTGCGCCAACATTGCCAACCTGCAGCTTGCCCGAGGCGCCTCCCGCCGTTCGCAGATGTCGGTGCGCATGGCGCTGGGCGCCTCGCGGCGCAGGCTGGTACGACAGTCGCTCACCGAAAGCGTCCTGCTGGCGATCTTCGGAGGCATCGCCGGCGTGCTGGTGGCGTATCTGGGGGAGAAGTTCATCCTGGCGCTCGCCTTTCGCAGCGCGCGATACGTGCCCATTGACGCAACGCCGTCGCTGCCCGCGCTGGCCTTCGCCTTCGGGCTGTCGCTTCTCACCGGTATCATCTTTGGAACCGCGCCCGCATGGTTTACCTCTCATGCCGAGCCGGCCGAGGCGCTGCGCGGCGCGAACCGGACGACCCGCGACAGCACCTCGCTGTCGCAGAAGTCGCTGGTGGTGGTGCAGGCCACGCTCTCGGTGGTGCTGCTGGCCGGCGCCGGCCTGCTGACGCGCAGCCTGATGAAGCTGCAGCATCAGGACCTCGGCTACGAAACCAACAACCGCATCACCATCGCGCTAACCGGGCCCTATTCCTCGTACCCCACGCCGAAGTTGGACGCCATGTACCGCGAGTTGCAGGAGCGGCTGGCGCATATCCCCGGAGTGCAGCGCGCAGCCCTGGCGCTGTATACGCCGCTGCAGGACAACTGGGGCGAAATCGTCGTGCGGCCGGGCCAGGCCATGCCCAACATGGCGGACGAGGTCGGCTCGTCGTGGGACCACGTCAGCCCGGGATATCTCGAGGCGCTGGGCCAGCAGATCCTGCGTGGCCGCAGCATCAGCGATCAGGACACCGCCTCCACCGAGAAGGTTGCGGTAGTCGACGAGACCTTCGTCAAGCGTTTCTTCAAGCCGGGCGAAGATCCCATCGGCCAAAATTTCGGCCTGGACCTGCCGGCCAACAGCCATACCTACAAGATCGTCGGCATCGTTCGCAACGCGAAGTATAACGACGCTGCCAATACGCATGCACCGCGTCCCATGTTTTTTGTGCCGCTGGCGCAGCGGGTGCAGTATCCGGATGCGCTCATGCAGATGGTCGAGGATTCCACTCACTTCATCGAAGGCGCCGTGCTGCAAGTGAGCGGCCCCGTACCCGGGCTGGAAGCGCAAGTGCGAAACGTCCTCAGCGACATCGATCCGAATCTCGTGCTGCTCGGCATCATGCCCTTGCGCGAGCAGGTGGACGCCGAATTCGATCAGCAGCGCGCCGTGGCGCAATTGGTGGGACTGATTGGCATTCTTGCGTTGGTCCTGGCGGCGGTCGGTATCTATGGTGTGACGGCGTATACGGTCGAACGGCGCACCGCGGAAATTGGCGTGCGCATGGCGCTGGGCGCTAACCGTGGAAGCGTCACTCGCCTGGTGTTGCGTGGCGCCTTCCTGCAGGTGCTGATCGGACTGCTGCTCGGCCTTCCGATTGCCATTGGTTGCGCGCGCCTGATCGCCGCGCAGCTCTATCAGGTGAAGGGCTGGGACCCGCTGGTGCTTTCCGGCTCGATGCTCGCGCTTGGAGTGTGCGCTCTGGTGGCCAGCATCATTCCCGCCCGGCGCGCCGCGGCTATCGATCCCGTGCGGGCGCTGCGGACAGAGTGAGAACGGGTAGAGCTGGCCTTCACGGTAGAGCTGGCCACCGGTAGAGCTGGCCTTCAGGCCAGCGTCTAAGCAGTTATTTCGGATTTCCGAGCCGGCTTCAGCCGACGACAGAAATCGCGCGCAGCTACCTCAGGGACTCGCCTTGCCCGCGCTTGGTCCCTGCGCCACGCGCTCGCTCACCAGCCGCGCCGCCTTCACCGCGCTGACCACCTTCCCGGAGAAGATGTGAATCTCGCCGGGCGCTGTTTCCTGCACGTAGAGCGTTCGCCGGTCCTGCGCCGGATTGTTCTCCACCACGCGAACGGTGAAGCGCGAGCCGAGATACTCCGCCTCAATCGCAGCCGGCACCGCCAGCGCAGCATCCTTCCGCATGGCATCGTGACGGGTCCAGGGGATCGGCTGAAAGCGCGAGCCATTCAATAAACCGCGGAACTGCTCGGGAATCGGTTCGTCAGCGTTGGTCGTGGTCCAGTGATTCGAGTGCTTGGCCGAGCCCCACAACGAGAGCTCGGAGCTGCCGTAAGGATCGAAGGCGGTGAACGGGCCGTCGACCACCACCAGCGATATGCCACGCAACTGCCTGGGCAGCGTAATCAGGATCTTTTCCGCCACTTGATACTTCACCGACTTGAAAAGTCCGCGCGACGGGCCGAGCCCGTATGTTGCCCATACCACGAAGTCGTAGTCGCCTCGCATCGCCGGCGTGAACTCCTGCTGATGAAGCGCGATGCGCAACGACTGGATCTGCTTTGTCAGCTCGTCGCGCAGGATGTCGGGATCGTAAATCTGCTCTTCCACCGCGTAACACTTGTCGATGAAGTCGAAGTTCATCCACTCCGGACGGCAGGGCCGCAGCGGAATCCGGTGCTCCTCCATGACGCGCTCGAACAGTTCAGGCGGCGTCTGCGAGCCCGCGTGAGGAATGGCGTAGTAGTGTTCGCTGTTGCGCACGATGGCCCGCGCGAAACTCTGCAGGAACTCGGCGCGCGCGCCCATCGTCTCTTCGATGGTCTCCGGACTGCGCGGGTAGTGATATCCCGAATGAATGCGAAATTGGTTGATGCCGGAGGCGGCATTCAGAATCCCAAGCGGATCGAACAGGTGCACCGTGTGTCCCTGCTCAGCCAGACGGATGGCCGTGGTGGCGCCGTAGATTCCCGCGCCGGCGATGGCAATCTTGCAACTGCGAGAAGTCATGTGAAGCTCTGGTCCTGGTCCTGGGCACGCGCGCGATCGTTACGCAGCGCTGGCGGCCTCATTGTTGCTGTTGTGAATCGTGCCGCTTTCGAGAAGCAGCATTGCGTTGCCGCAAGCCGCTGGCGGCGATTGCAAAGCTGCGTTCTCGAAGCCTCTCCAGGATTTCGATCTTTTCAGAGAAGCTGAGCGCAGCCATTCGTTTTCGCCACGAAATTTTTCTCTCCACGGTTACTCCTCCAGGTACCTTTTCTGGAACCGTTGCCATTGTGGATTCAATCCATGACGAGTAATAACGGCCTGCAATTTTCCCCGGTCAACTGCGCCCGCCTCAAGAAACTGCAGAATGCGAACCTGGTCTTTGGACCGGCCGGTCCGAAGCGCCAAAGCTACCAAATGCTCAGCCTTCATTACCCAGGTGCTCACACCTTGAACTTCTGTCTGAATGGCTTCTCGCAATGCTTCTTGTTCCAAGCTATCGCCAACTGGCAAGAACTGCACGGGCCAGCCCTCGACAATGATGTGCTCCTGATCGATGGAGCACCCTCGGGCCGTCAAGTATTCGTACAAAGGACTCAGAGCGAAAGGAACCGGCTGCGGTCGTCGGAAGAACAACGAAGATATCAATGTCAAACGTTGCGGCAGGTTCCAGGTAAAAGGTTGCGCCCACGGCACCGCCTATGGCATACCTGTCGATGATTCCGTCCGCTTGCATCCGGTTCATCATTTCCAGCGTACTTTTCATCTGAAGTCTCGTGCAAGAGAACTCCGTCCCCTGCGGGGTATTGAGTTCGCAGCCTACTTCCCCAGCGGCGTGCCGGCCGCATTCACCGGCACGAGTATGCCATTGCGAATGTAATAGTCATAGCCGCGCCAGCGAATCACGTTGCGCCGGAAGCTGGCCAGCCAGATGGCGAATGCCATCGCGTCCCACAGCGGAATCAGCAGCATCTTCGGCCACAGGCCCTTCTGCTTCATGCCATGAATGCCAATCAGCCAGGTCATGATCACGCGCAGGACGAAATACGTCCCCAGATAGCCCGCCGCAACCTGCCAGGTGGGATGCACCGCAACCGCAATCAGCGCCCAGATGAGCCCCCAGGTGAAGACGAGCCCGCGATGTCCTTGCCGGCGCACCAGCCGCATCACCGTCATCCAGCGCACGCGCTTGTAGAACAGGTCCTTCAGCGACTGAAAGTCCGCCACCGTCTTGACCACATACGGCAGCAGCTTCACCTCCGCCTGATCGGCAACCATACGGCCCACATTCAGGTCGTCGGCCGGCCGGTTCTCCAGCACTTCGTATCCACCGAAACCGGCAATATACTTTTTGGTGGTTAGGATGGATTGCCCGAACATGAACTTCACGCCGTCCAGCTGCCAGGCGACCAGGATGCCGGCGAAGAAATCCGAAGTCATGCCGATGGATTGCAGCTCCTGCACGAAGCTGGTCTCCTCGGTGGAGACATACAACGTGGTTGCGCCGCCGACCTTGGGATCGCGGAAGGCGTGCGCCACGGCGCGCAGGTAATCCGGCCCCACGCGGATGTCGCCGTCCGTGATCGACAGCACCTCGTACTTCGCCTCGCTCACCAGGCGCGTCAGGCGGCCTACCTTGTCGTTGATGGCGTTGCGCCCGGAGCCGTAGATCAGGCGAATCTTGCGCTCGGGGAAATCGGCGACCAGCTTCTCCAGCACCGGCAGAGCGGCATCGTCGCGATCGACGCAGAAGACGATCTCGTACTCGGGATAATCCTGGCGGCAGAAGCTGGCGTAGTTTTCGTAGGCATCGTCATCGAGGCCGCGGATGGGCTTCAGACAGCTGATCGGCGGAAAGTAGTCGTTGTTGTAGGGATTCTCGCGCCAGGCGACGCGGAAATAACGCGCCGCACTGTAGATGGCCAGCAGATAGTAGATGCCGGGAATAGCGGCGACGACAAGAACGATGTAGCTGAGTATGCCCAAGTCTGTTCTCTCCACCGCTGAAGCCAAGCAGCCATGCGCGCATGATGAGGGCGGAACGGAAAAACAGCGCCGCGACGGGGTTGGGAAGCGAAGTTGTAATCTAACACACGGAAAAAACTCCGGTCGAGATGCGGTGGAGCACGCCCAAGCTCGACACTCGAAACTTCCTCATGCGCGTGACCGTTACCGGCGGCACAGGATTTCTCGGCGGCTTTCTGGTACGTGACCTGCTCGCCCGGGGCACGACGGTGCGCGTCCTGGCGCGGCCCTCCCCGCGTTCCGAAGGGCTCCGCAAACTAGGCGTGGAGATCGTTCATGGCGATTTGAACGATGCGGGTTCGCTCGCCCGCGCCGTCACCGGCGCCGAAGTTGTCTATCATCTCGCTGCCAAGGTGGGCTCCGCGCCGTACAAACAATACTTCGAGGTGAACGTCGCAGGCACCGAAGGCGTGCTGGCGGCCTGCGCGCAGCAAGGCGTCGGGCAGTTCGTTTACGCCAGTTCCCTGGCGGTCTACGGCCCAATCGAGCCCGGCGAATGCATTGACGAGCGGACGCCGTTCGACAGCAAGCCGGAGTTGCGCGATCCCTACGCGCAATCCAAGATTGCCGCTGACCAACTTGTCAGCTCGTTCGCGCGCCGCACCGGGTTGCCGACGGTCATCCTGCGCGAAGGAATCATCTTCGGGCCGGGACGTCCGTTGCCGCTTGGAATGTTTTCGTTCCCCATGAGCAATACCAACATCGTCTTCGGGAAGCCGGAGCACCGCTTTCCGCTCAACTACGTTGAAAACATCGTCGACGCCATGCAGGCTGCGGCGTCCGGGAACGGCCTGCGCGAGTACAACGTTCTCGACGACGACGATCTCACCCTGGGGCGCTATCATCAGCTCAAGAGCGCGGCCGATCGCACCGGCACCCGCTTCATTTCCGCATGGCCGCTCTATCTGGCTTCGCCATTCGCCGAGGCGCTTCGCGGCGTCGTACCCATGGGCGATACGCGGCTTTCTCGCCATCAACTGCGGCGCGCGCTCCAGGACCGCCCTTACGACACGAGCCGCATCCGCGAGCAAACCGGCTGGCGGCCGCGCGTGCCGCTGGATGCGGCGATCCAGCGCACCCTGAACGCGCGGCCGTGATCCACTGAACTTGCGGTACGATGAGC
>Ga0070741_10020582_pt1 | contig 10378 bp, 8 predicted proteins | sample Coa_R1_4_FD_66440 | JGI IMG/M metagenome (GOLD analysis project Ga0070741, IMG submission 66440) | Surface soil microbial communities from Centralia Pennsylvania, which are recovering from an underground coalmine fire - Coalmine... | ecosystem: Environmental > Terrestrial > Soil > Unclassified ...
AGGTCAGCAGGAGGTTACGCCATTTTCCTTTTTCCACAAGATTCGGGACACATCCAGGCCGACCCAGCTATCAGGCTCACAGGTCCTGGCCGGCGACCCACCTATGGGCCGGGACTGGAGAGTCGTACGCGACTCGAGAGTAACCCGTGGTCAAGGGGATACCCATCGTGCCGCTGCGCGGAATTGGCGTAGCATGGTTTGTTCACCGGCGTGTCGTCCGGACGAGAAGGAGGCTGTGTGGCTGATCTCAGTCGTGAGGAACTGCAGCGTCTGGCGCGCCTCGGCGCACAGGCGCGGCTCGAAGAACTCCGTCGCGAGGAAGCGGCGATTCGCGAGGCGTTTCCCGAGCTGTTCCAGGGAGCGGCGGGCCAGGCCCGAGGGGGCAGCCGTCGAGGGATGTCGGCGGCCGCGCGCAAGGCGGCGTCCGAGCGGATGAAGCGCTACTGGGCCGAGCGGCGGAAGGCGGCCGCGCTTCAGGCCGGCGGGCGGAAGCGGAGCCGGATGTCGGCGGCCGCACGGAAGGCGGCGTCCGAGCGGATGAAGCGCTACTGGGCCGAGCGACGGAAGGCCAAGGCCCGGCAGGCTTAGGAATAATGGCTTCCGGAAATTGGGCCGAGGGGGCTTGTGGCGTTTGCGACGAATCCCCCTCCCATTCCCCACTGCGTACACGACGCGCGGTGGGGGCCCCATTGGAGCACGCCGCCGCGGGTGGCACGGAACCGGGGCGGAGCGAGAAGCCGCGGCAGGGTTCCGCGTCTCCACCCCGTCGCGCACAGACCGCGCGCCGGGGACCCCGGTCGGAGCCCCGGTTCCCGGCGTGCGGAGCTCGGGGTTCGGAGCACATGGCCACAGGTCGCGTCTGCGAATGTCCGAAAGGCATTGGGCTTTAGGAGTCCTCCCGCCCTCCCGCATAAGGAGTTCGTTCGATTCCAGGGCCTGGCTCGCCCGGGCCCTATAATCGAGTCATGCTGCGGTGGGTCGGATACCTCGCCGCTGGACTCACCGTCGGGCTCATCGTTGCGGCATTGCGGCTGGCGACGGTCGAGGCCGCCGGAATTGCCGCGCCGCTGCTGCTGCTGAACGTCGTCATCGTGGCCCGGTTCTGGGGCCTCGGGCCGGCCCTCTGCGCGGCCGCGCTGTCGGCCGGCAGCATGTCCTACTACTTCCTGCCGCCGGCTGGGTTCGAGATCGAGGATCCGGACGACTGGGTCGCCTTCGTCGCATTCATCGGAGCTGCGGTGATTGCCGGCGAGCTGGCGTCGCGGGCGGAGCGACGGGCCGCCGAGGCCCAGCAGGGACGCCTCGAAATCGAACGGCTCTACCAGCAGCTGCACGTCGCGTTCGATCGCGCGAGCGAGGCTGAAGCGGCGCGCCGCAACGAGCAGCTGAAGGCGGCGCTGCTCGACGCGCTCACCCACAACCTGCGGACCCCGCTCACGGCCATCAAGGCGGCCGTGACGGCGCTCATTGGCGCCGGCGCCTGGTCGGCCGAGTCTGAGCTGTCCGCCGAGGGGCGGCGCGAGCTTTTGCAGGTGATCGACGAGGAGTCGGACCGGCTGAACCGGTTCATCGAGGGGCTCTCGTCGGTGGATCGCGGCGACGTGTCGCAGCCTCCGACGCTCCACACCGAACGGCTCGAGTCCATCGTCCGCACCGCCGTGGCGCGCGCCGAGACGCTCACCCGCGATCACCGCGTCCGCGTGCGGCTCGAGGATGGGCTGCCGCCCCTGTCGGTCGACCCGGCCTCGATCACCGAGGTCGTCTACATGCTGATCGACAACGCAAGCAAGTATTCGCCGCGCGGAACCACGATTCATATCGAGGCCGCGCCCTCGAGCGAGCGGTTCGTCCGGCTGACCGTGCGGGACGAAGGGCCAGGGGTGCCCGCGGAGCTTCGCGAGCGCGTCTTCGAGAACTTCTTCCGCGTGCCGGGGCGCGAGCCGACCGATCCGCGGCGCGTCGGCGTCGGGCTTGGCCTGCCAATCGCGCGGCGTCTGGTCGAGGCGCAGGGCGGCCGCATCTCGATCGAAGCCCCCGCCTCGGGGCGGGGCACGGTCGTCGTGCTATTGCTCCCCGTGGCGGCGCCGGCGGAGGCGGATCGGCCCGCGGGGGCCGAGCCGGTCGAGGCCAGGGCCGTGTGAGCGCCGATCGGGGCGGCCGCGACGAGGGTCGATCGGTGGCGAGATGGCCCGATCGCGCGGCAGCAGGCGTCGACACTTCAGGCAGCAGGAGACCAGTCATGTCCATCGCCGCCGACAAATCGCGGGTGCTCGTCGTCGACGACGAGCCGCAGATCACACGCGTGCTCAAGACCGTCCTGAGCAGCCAGGGCTATCAGGTGCGAACGGCGGCCGAAGCCGAGTCGGCGCTCGCCAGCTTCCACGAATGGCATCCCGAGCTCATCATCACCGATCTCTACATGCCGCGGATGAACGGCGTGGAGCTGTGCCGCCGCATCCGCGCGGTCTCAAGCGTGCCGATCATCGTGCTGTCGGTGAAGGGCGAGGAGCGGACGAAAGTGGAAGCCCTCGACTCGGGCGCCGACGATTATGTGACGAAGCCGTTCGGCACCGACGAGCTCCTGGCGCGGGTGCGGGCCGCCCTGCGCCGGCGGGCCAACGAGCCGCCCGAGATGGCGTCGTTCGACGTCGGCGACTTCCGCGTGGATCTCGCCGCCAGGCGCGTGCACATCCGCGGCCAGGAAGTGCGGCTGACGCCCAAGGAGTTCGATCTGTTCGTGTACCTCGCGCGGCATCCCAACCGCGTGCTCACGCACCGGACCCTGCTCGAAGCCGTCTGGGGCGAGGCGTCGCAGGAGCAGCCCGAGTACCTGCGCGTCTTCATGGGACAGCTGCGGAAGAAGCTCGAGGCGGACCCCTCGAACCCGAAATATCTCGTGACCGAGCCCTGGGTCGGCTATCGGTTCAACCCGACCGGGTAGGACGCCGCGACGCCCACGCCATTTCCGCAAAGCATGACAGGTAAGAGGCCGTTGCGCCGAGGGCTGTGCGTCGCAGTAGTGGCGGCCGAGCCAGAAGGGTAAGGCCGAAACCGAATCGCTCGCGGGAGGGTGGGTGGAGCGGGCTACGGGGATCGAACCCGTCTAACTGGCTTGGGAAGCCAGGGCATTACCACTATGCTAAGCCCGCTCGGATATGCTAAGCCCGCTCGGAGTACTGTCCACAATTTACAATCTGCGCTGGAGCATTGACAAGGGCCGCGGCGCTCGCGAGCGCCCCCGGGGCCGCGCATGCCGCCAAGGGCCCCGCGGCGGCAAGGACGCGGAGGTGTTCGAGGCAGCCGGGCGGGCGCGCGCGGGCCGCTCGCGCTAATGCGGGCGCCCGAGCTCGCGTTCGAAGAACTCGACCGCCGCGCGCATCGAGGTCCGCCAGTTCCGCCAGAGCAGCGGATCGTGCACATCGTCGGGCAGCACGAGCACCTCGACCCGCACGCCCTTGTCCCTCAACCGGCGCTCGAGATCGATGGTCTGACGGAAGTCGACCACCCGGTCGTCGTCGCCGTGGATGAGGAGGACGGGGGACCTCCAGGTCGGGACGGCGGCGATCGGCGAGGAGGCGAACGCCACCTCGAGGGCGCGGCGCAAATCGGCTTCGGTGAGGCCGTCGCCGACCAGTGCGTGGGCGAGCTCGGCCGGGCTGGGCGCTCGCAGCCGATCGTGGACGCCGTGGACGTCGACGCCCGCCGCAAAGACGTCCGAATTGCGCCCGAGAGCCAGCGCCGTGAGATAGCCGCCGTACGACGCGCCCCACACGCCAATCCGCGCGGGATCGACGTCCGGGCGGGCCTGCAGGTAGCGTCCGGCCGCCAGAACGTCGAGATACTCGGAGGTCCCGCGGGTGCCGGTGTGCTCCGGGAACTCGAACGCCCGCCCGTATCCGACGCTCAGCCGGTAATTCACCGCCAGCACCAGGAATCCCCGATTCGCGAGCGCCTGGTTGACGCCGTAGTCGTTCGCGTACTCCCAGCGATCATGCCAGGCGAGCAGCATCTGCCGCGGGCCGCCGCCATGCACGTACACGATGGCCGGGCGCCGTCCCTCGAAGCCGATGGGCTTGAAGAGCTGCGCGTGCACCTCCACGCCGTCGCTGGTCTTGAAGGTCACCGGCTCCGGGACAACGAGCCGGGACGCGGGGAAGTCGGGCGGAATGTGATCCGCCGCCAGGGCGCGAATGGCGCCGCCGCCGACCGGCATCAGGCCCGGGAGCGGCGGCCGGCGCGGATCGGCGTGAAGCAGCGCGAGCAGCTGGCTGTCTGCGAGGGGCGCGGGGCTCCATTCGATCCCGTTTCCGGCCGTCAGCGCCGTGGGGGAGCCGCCACTCACGCGTACGGTGAACAGATGGCGCCGATCGATGTCGGCCTGATCGGGGCCGGTATTCGCCGTGTAGATGGCCGATCGACCGTCGGCCGAGATCGTGAAGTGCTCGACCATGAACGGTCCTGGCGTCAGCAGGAGCGGGCGGCCGCCGGAGGGAGGGATGGAATAGAGATGCGGCCAGCCGTCGCGGTACGACAGGAACACGAGGGTGCCATCGCCGGCCCAGCGCGGCGCAATCCCGCCGGGATGACGGAGGATCGGGTCGGGCGGGTCGCCGCTTTCGAGCACGGTCGCCACCTGAGGCTCGTTCCCATCGAGGCCCGAGGACGCTTCGAAGCGCGCGACGATCAGCGACCAGGGCGTGACGACGTCGACCAGGGGTGCGCGCGGCGGGCCGCCGACGCCAGGCTGCCGCAGAAACACGATCCGGCGGCCGTCGGGCGACCACTGCGGGGTCGAGTCGCGCGCCGTCGACGGGGCGAGATAGCGGATCGGCTGACCGGGCGTGAAGACGCCGATGAAGCTGTGATCGCCGCGGTCCGACACGAAGGCGAGGCTGCGCCCGTCGGGCGACCAGGCCGGCGCCTCGCTCGAGCCGCCTGCGAAGAACGCCGGCTCGGGACGCGCGGATCCGCCGCCAATTGGCGCAATCCAGATCCGCCGATCGCGGACGACGGCCACGCGCGACCCGTCGGGCGAGACGGCCGGGCTGTCGCCGTCGCCGACGAGCCGCGGTGCGCCGCCGGCGAGGCTGACGGCCCAGATCTGCACTTTCGGCGCCTCGGTCGCGTGCGCGGGATTGGGCGGGCTGCCTGTGCGCGCGGATCCATGATCGCCGCCGCGCACGTAGACGATCCACTGGCCGTCGCGCGAGAACGACACCTGCGTCAACTCCTGCCCGTCGTCGGAGGTGTACGAGGTCAGCCGGCGGACGCGGAACTCGGGGCCGCTTGCCGCGTAGAGGTTCCGCACGCCGCGCTCGTTGAAGGTCCAGGCGACGGCCGATCCGGTGGGCGAGGCGACGAGGTTGTCCGGCTGCGGCAGGCCGAGGATCTCATCGATCGTGAACGGGGACGGCGGGCGGTCCGCCGCGAGCGACAGGGCGGCGAGGGCGAGGAGGGCGATCGATCGCATCGGAGCGCCTCGTCGCGACGGCCTCACCACGGCATCGGGCGCTTGGTGTATGCGCGGCCGATCGCGGCGGCGCGCTCGCTGGCGGCGCCAATCATCACGCCTTCCTTGATCATGTCGACGACGTTGTCCGGCGTGACGGCGTTCAGGAAGAAGATGTGGCTGGCCTTGGTCGCCGCCAGGACCCTCGCCCGCGCCTGCTGGAGCGGCTCCGGCATCGGCCCGCGGCCCGCGGGCCGCACGCCCAGCGACAGCGCCATGTCGCCCGGTCCCCACTCGGCGAACGCGATGCCGGGCACGGCCGCGTTCATCTCGGCGTTGGCGAGCGCGTACTTGTCCTCGAGCTTCACGCCGAGCAGGAGCTCGCCGTTCGGGTCGAGCGGCCACACGTCGGCCTTGTCGAGATACTCCTGCGGCGCGAGGCCCCAGATCGGGGCGGCGGTGTCGGCCCCGTGCACGCCGCGGCGTCCTTCGCCCAGCCCGCGGCCTACGCCCTCGTGATGGGTCGGCAGGCGGACCGCCTCGACGAAGGCGCGGATTGCGCCGGGGTCGTCGGCGTGGCACAGCAGGATGCCGTGCACGCCGGTCGCGAGCACCTGCTGGAACATCCACGCGTTGGCCCGCACAGTCGTCTCGTCAGTGCCGTTGACCGGGACGTTCACGATCACCGCCGGCGTTCGATGGCCGCTGCGGGTCGGCCCTCCCTTGGCGAGGCCCTTCATGTAGTCGGCCAGCCCTCTGACGTCGAAGGGCGCGTGCTCCATGTCGTAGCTGATGTAGTCGGCCCAGGTCTGCGCGTCCTTCACGCCCTGCTCGAAGCTGCCGTCGGTGCCGGCATGCGAGCCGGTGTAGTAGACGGGCTGGCCCTCGGCGAGCAGCTCGATGGCCTTGTTGATGCGTCTGGTCGGGGCGTCGGCCGAGGGCGCCGCCGCGGCCGCGGCGGCCAGCGCCAGCGGCAGGAACCTCCTGACGGGGGCCGCGAGGAGGCGGGGAGCCGGGGAAGCCGTTCTCGACGGGATCATCGCGCCACCTCTCGAAGTGGGCCGATTATACCGTCGCCCCAGCATGGTCCGGCCTGCAGAATCAATGCGCCCGGGACAGTGCCGGGCGCCCGGGCTCAGGTGCTGCGGATGAGCGCGACGAGCTCGTCGCGCTTCTCCTCCATCTGCCGGCGCGAGGTCAGCGATTCGAGATTCAGCCGCAGGAGCGGCTCGGTGTTCGACGGCCGCACGTTGAAGTGCCAGTCCGGGTACTCGACCGAGATCCCGTCGAGCGTCGACTGGCGGCCGTCGGCGTACTTCGCGGCAATTGCCGCGAGCTTCTGCGGGACCGCCTCCATGCTCGGGAGCTTCGTGTTGATCTCGCCCGAGATGAAGTAGCGCGCCGCGAGCGGCTCGACGAGCTCGCGGAGGCTCCGGCCCTTCTTCGACATCAGCTCCAGGATGAGGAGGGCGGGAATGAAGCCGTTGTCGGCGTAGAAGTTGTCGCGGAAGTAGTAGTGGCCCGTCACCTCGCCGCCGAAGATGGCATTGGTCTCGCGCATCCGCGCCTTGAAGAACGCATGGCCGACGCGGTTCATCAGCGACGTCCCCCCGTAGCGGGCGACGACGTCCCGGACTGCGTAGCTCGCGCGCACGTCGTAGATGATCGTCGCGCCCGGATGCTTCAGGAGGAACGCCTCGGCCAGCAGCGCCGTGACGAAGTCGCCGCTGACGAAGCCGCCGGCGCCGTCGATGAAGAAGCAGCGATCGGCGTCCCCGTCCCAGGCGATGCCGATGTCGGCGCGCTCCTCGAGCACGCGCGCCACGATGTCGCGGCGGTTCTCCTCGATGAGCGGGTTGGCCTCGTGGTTCGGGAACCGGCCGTCGATCTCGAAGCACAGCCGCGTCGTCCGGCAGGGCAGCCGATCGAAGAGCCGCGGCGCGACGAGCGCGCCCATGCCGCTCCCGGCGTCGAGCACGACGTTGAACGGGCGGATGATCCGGGGATCGATGAACGAGAGGACGTGCTCGACGTAGGCGTCGAGCACGTCGGCCCGCGTGACCTGGCCTGGCGCGGCGCGGCGCGGCGGCAGGCGGCCCGACACGACCATGTCGCGAATTTCGGCGATGCCCGCCTCACCGCTCAGCGGAAAGGCCTCGCGGCGGACGAGCTTCATGCCGTTGTAGTCCTTCGGGTTGTGCGAGGCGGTGATCTGCGCGCCGCCGTCGTGCTCGTCGCGGGCGACGGCGAAGTACAGCATGTCGGTGGCCATCATCCCGTAGTCGACAACGTCGGCGCCCTGCGACGTGGCGCCCTCGATAAACGCCGCCGCCAGCGCGGGTGAGGAGAGCCGCATATCGCGGCCGACGGCGATCCGCCGGGCCTGCAGGTAGGCCGCAAAGGCGGCGCCGATCGCGCGCGCGATCTCCTCGTTCACCTCGTCGGGGTAGAGGCCGCGGATGTCGTACGCCTTGAAGATGCTCGGATTCACGCTCATGGTCATGCGCCCTCGTGGGGCCCGGTTCCAGTATCCGACGGGCCCGGCCGCCCTGGTCCTCGGGTCAGCCCAGGCGGGCCCCCGCATCCAGCCGGCTGAAGTCGGTCACGACGGACTTGTCGCCCAGGACGACGCCGTCGGCGACGACGGCGTGCCGTCCGATGTGGCACTGGCGGCCGAGGAGGGCGCGGCGTACGGACGCGTGCTGGCTGATCCGCGTGTTGGCCCAGACGACGGCGTGCTCGACGACGGCGTGCTCTTCCACGTGGCAGTGGCGGCCCACGATGGCGTAGGGGCCGATCCGGGCGCCAGCCTTCACGACGGCGCCCTCGTCGACAAAGCATGGCGGCTCGAGCACGGCGCCGTCCTCGATGCGGGCGGCGGGGCAGACCCAGCGCCGCGAGGCGACGGCGAGCGCCGGCACGTGATAGCGGCCGTCCATGATGTCTTCGTGGACCTGCAGGTATTTCTCCGGGGTGCCGATGTCGATCCAGTAGCCCCGCTCGATGTGGGCGACGAACGTCTCGCCCCGCTCGACCAGCGAGGGGAAGAAGCTGCGCTCGATCGACCACGGGACGTCCTTCGGGATGCGATCGAACGTGTCGGGCTCGAGCACGTAGATCCCGGCGTTGATCGTGTCGCACGTAATCTGGTCGGGCGTGGGTTTCTCGAGGAAGCGCCGGACGTTGCCCGCCTCGTCGGTCTCGACCAGTCCGTACGCGGAAGGGTTGGCGACCGGGGTGAGCACGATCGTGGCCTTCGCCGACCGCTGACGGTGCAGCGCGATGACCGAGGCGAGATCGACCTCCGTCAGGACGTCGCCGTTGAACACGACGACCGACTCGCGCAGCGACTCCCCCGCATAGCGCACTGCGCCCGCCGTGCCGAGCGGCACCGGCTCGACGACGTACCGGATGCTGATGCCGGCCTCCGTGCCGTCGCCGAAGATCTCCTCGATGCGCCGCGGCTGGTAGTTGAGGCTGAGAATCACCTCGTCGATCTCCGGCACCCGCTTGAGGAGGTCAAGCTGGTAGTGCAGGAACGGCCGGTTGAAGATCGGAACGATGGGTTTGGGCGTGTGGAGCGTGAGCGGACGCAGGCGTGTGCCCTTGCCGCCTGCGAGCAGGATCGCCTTCATCGCAGCCCTCGATGTTATCATTGGTGCACGGCGCGCCCGGTTGTGGTCGGACGGGGTCCGGGCGCGCGTGGCATCGAGGCCCTCCGCGCGCGCTCGATGCGCCGGCCGGCCGCGGTCCGCCCAGGCGCAGCCCGATGAACCTGCCGAACTCGCTCACGGTCACGCGCATCTTCCTCGTGCCGCTGCTGGTCGTCGTGCTGCTGACGAAGTTCGAGGGCCGGCGGATCTTGGGCACGCCGAAGGAGATCGTTGGAGCCGCGATTTTCGCGGTCGCGGCGCTCACCGACTGGGCCGACGGCTACCTGGCTCGGCGCCGCAAGCAGGTCACCCCGCTCGGGCAGTTCATCGATCCGATCGCGGACAAGCTGCTCATCCTGGCGGCGCTGCTCTCGCTCGTCCAGATGGACCTGGCGCCGGCCTGGATGGCCGCGATCATCCTCGGCCGCGAGTTCGCCGTGATGGCCTTCCGCAGCCTGGTCTACAGCCGCGGCGTCGTGGTGCCGGCCTCTCCGATCGGCAAGATCAAGATGGTGGCGCAGGTGGTGGCGATCCTGGCGCTCATCCTGGGGCACGGCCGGCAGGCGGTGCTGATGCAGCTCGGGACGGCCGCGCTGTGGGTGGCGGTCGTCGCCGCGCTCGTGTCAGGCGTGGACTACTTCCGGCGGTTCAGCCTCGCCTCGCCTACGCGGCCGGCGGCCGGGTTCCCTCCGGCCCCTCCCGCCAGGAACCACGGGTTCGACGTGTCCGGCCGAGGGCTCGACGCGCCGCGCATCGGGCGGAAGGCCTCGCGGTTCTGAAGCGCCGACCGGCCGAAGCGTCGCGCCCCGCTTTCGGCCCGGGCCGCCCGCGCTCCCGCGGGCGGCGCTCACTTCGTGGACGCTTCGCGCCCCGCCAGCGTGGCCTTGATGGCCGCGATGCGCTTCCGCGCCTCCTCGAGGTACTCGCTCTGTTCGAACTCGTTCACAATGCGCTCGTAGTAGGGGAGCGCCTCGGCCTCGCGCTTGACCTTCATGTAGCAGTCGGCGAGGTGGAAGTACACCTGGTCACGCCGCGTGTAGTCCGGGTCGTCCTTGAGCACGGACTGGAACCGGTCCACTGCCCCCGGATACCACCGCTGCCGGTAGTAGAAGAAGCCGACGAGATAGTCGGCGTCGCTCAGCCGATCGCGCGCCTCGCGCAGCCTGGCTCTGACCTCGGGCAGGAGCTCGCTCGATGGGTACCGCGCGATGAACGTCTCGAAGGCCTTGATCGCCTCGCGCGTCTCGGTCTGATCGCGCTCGGGCCGACGCATCTG
>Ga0070741_10020583_pt1 | contig 10377 bp, 8 predicted proteins | sample Coa_R1_4_FD_66440 | JGI IMG/M metagenome (GOLD analysis project Ga0070741, IMG submission 66440) | Surface soil microbial communities from Centralia Pennsylvania, which are recovering from an underground coalmine fire - Coalmine... | ecosystem: Environmental > Terrestrial > Soil > Unclassified ...
CGATTCGCGGGCGGCGCGGCGGCGGCTCCTGCTCGCGGCGTTTTCCATCGTGCTCGGCATCGCCGCGCTCGTCGCCATCGGTTCATTCACCGCCAATCTCCGCCAGGCGATCGACGACCAGGCCAAGCAGCTGCTCGGCGCCGACCTGGGGGTGACCTCGCGCCAGCCGCTGCCGGCGGCGGTGGAGAACTTCCTCCGCGAACTGGGCGGGGAGGAGGCGCACGAGGTGTCGTTCACCTCGATGATGGTTTTTCCCGCCTCCGGCGGACAGACCCGGCTGGTCCAGGTGCGGGCGGTCGAGGGAGAGTTTCCCTTTTACGGTGAATTTCTCACCGAGCCGCCGGGCGTGGCGGCGCAGCTGCGCACCCGGGACGACGCCGCGGTGCTGGAGGACACGCTGATGGCGCAGTTTGGGGTCAAGCCGGGCGACCCGGTCAAGCTCGGTCGCAGCTCCTTCGTCGTTGCCGGCGCGCTGAAAAAAATTCCCGGCGAATCGGTCGCGGGCGGGCTGTTCGCGCCCCGGGCCTTCGTCCCGCTCGGCGCCATTCCCGCCACCGGGCTGCTCAACGCCGGCAGCATCGCGCGGTATCGAACCTTGCTGAGACTTCCGCCGGGCCGCGACGCCGAGGCCGTCGCCGCCGCGCTGCGGGAAAAATTTTCCGGCGAACGGCTGGGTGTCGAGACGGTGGCGGGGCGGAAGCGCGAACTGGGGCGGGCCATGACCAACGTGGACGCGTTTCTCAGCCTGGTCGGTTTTGTCGCCTTGTTGCTCGGCGCCATCGGCGTGGCCAGCGCGGTGCAGGTTTATGTGCGGCAGAAACTCCCGACCGTGGCGGTGCTGCGCTGCCTCGGCGCGAGCGCGCGGCAGGGTTTCGCCATCTATCTCCTGCAAGGGCTGGCGCTGGGCGCCGTCGGCGCGGCCGCGGGGGCGGCCCTGGGCGTGGCGATCCAGCTGGCATTGCCGGCGCTGGTACGCGGCCTGCTGCCGGTGCAGGTGGACTTTTTCATTTCCTGGCTGGCGGTGGCGCGCGGGGCCGGGGCGGGGATGGCGATTTGCGTGCTCTTCGCCTTGCTGCCGCTTCTGGCGGTCCGCCGGGTCCCGCCGCTGGCGGTGCTGCGTGCGGAGTTCGCCGAGGGATCCGCCCGGCGCGATCCTTGGCGCGCGGGATTGTACGTCCTGATTGTTCTGGCCGTGACGGCATTCTCCGTGCTGCAGGCGCCGCGGCCGGCGGTGGGCCTGGGGTTTGCCGCCACCTTGGGGGGAAGCTTTGCTGTCCTGGCCGGATTGGCGCGGGCGGTGACGTGGGCGGCGCGGAGGTTTTTTCCAAAAACCGCGCCCTACGAGTGGCGCCAGGGCCTGGCCAATCTTTACCGGCCCAACAACCGGACGGTGCTTCTTCTTGTTTCGCTCGGGCTGGGCGCGGCGCTGATCCTGACCATGGTGTTGACCCGCGCCACCCTGCTCGGGCAGTTGCGCTCGGCCGACGCCGGCGGCCGGCCGAATTTGCTCTTTTTCGACATTCAGGACGACCAGATCGAGCCGCTGCAAAAATTGCTCGTGGCGCAGGGCGCGCCGGCGCTCTCCGTCTCGCCGATCGTGACGATGCGGTTGGCCGCGGTGAAGGGCCGGCCGGTGGACGAGCTGTTGCACGACCGCAGCGTGCACCTCCCGGGCTGGACCCTGCGGCGCGAGTACCGCTCGACCTATCGCGACCATCTTGTCGAAACGGAAAAGCTTATGGCGGGAAAATTCACCGGCCGGACCGGGCCGGGCGCGGCGGTGGTGCCGGTCTCGGTGGAGAGCGGCCTGGCGCGGGACATGCAGCTGAAACTCGGCGACGAGTTGGACTTCGATGTTCAGGGCGTGCCGGTCAAGACCGTCGTCGCCAGCCTGCGCGAGGTCGACTGGCGCCGGCTGGAGCCGAACTTTTTCATCGTCTTTCCCGATGGCGTGCTCGAGGCCGCGCCGAAGTTCTATCTCGTGGCGGTGCGGGTGCCGGCGCCGGCGGACTCCGCGCGGGTGCAGCAGGCGGTGACCCGGAGCTTTCCCAACGTCTCCGCCATCGACCTTGCCCTTGTGCTGCAAACGCTGGACGGAATTTTTTCCAAGGTGGAATTTGTCGTCCGCTTCATGGCCGTCTTCACCGTCGCCACCGGGGTGGTGGTGCTGGCAGGCGCGGTGCTGTCCGGGCGGTCGCAGCGGCTGCGCGAGACGGTGCTGTTGCGCACGCTCGGCGCCACCCGGGCCCAGCTGCGGAAAATCCAGTTCACCGAATATGCCCTGCTGGGCGCCCTGGCGGCGGTGACCGGCGGCCTGTTGGCGGTGGCGGCCGGCTGGCTGCTGGCGCATTTTGTTTTTGAAGCGCCGCTGGTCGTGCCGCCGTTCGTGCTCGTCGCCGGCGTGGCTGGTGTGACCGCGGCGACGGTGGTCACCGGTTGGCTGGCCAACCGTGGCGTGGCCGATCATCCGCCGCTCGAAGTCCTGCGGCAGGAAGGGTAGAGTGCATCATGGCCGCGAACGTCGTCACCTTCCATTTCACTTTGCGCGATCCGCAGGGCCGTGTGCTGGACACTTCGCACGGCGGCGCGCCGGTCATTTACCTCGAGGGCGCGGGTCAGATCATCGACGGCCTGGACGAGCAGCTGCGGGGCGTGCCGGCCGGGACGAAAAAACGCGTGCAGGTTGCCGCCGCTCAGGCCTACGGCCCGCGCGACCCCGGCCTGGTCCACCGGGTGCCGCGGAGCCGGCTGCCGGTGATGGGCGAGCTGCGCGTCGGCGATCAATTCCGCGCCGGGGAGGACCGCGCCGCGCCGGTCGTGACCATTGCGGCAATTGAGGGAGACGAGGTTTTGCTCGACGCCAATCATCCCCTGGCGGGCCTGGATCTGACTTTCGAAGTGGAAATCATCGCGGTGCGGCCGGCGACGGCGGACGAATTGCGGCACGGTCATTCCCATGGCCCTGATGGATGTGAATTTTGAAACGGAAACGGCAGATTATGCTTCGCGATTTGCGTCCAATCAGCCATAATTTCGAGGTTTCATGAAGATTCTTGGCATCGATGTCGGTGGTTCCGCGATCAAGGGTGCGCCGGTGGAAACCCAGACCGGCCGGTTGCTGGCGGAGCGTTTTCGCATCGAAACGCCACGGGTGGTCACACCGGAAAAAATGGCCCGGCTGGCCGCGGAAATCGCGGCGAATTTTGGCTGGCGCGGCCCGATCGGCATCGGGCTGCCTTGCGTCATCCACGGGCCGCGGACCATGACCTCGGCGAATTTGCACAAGCGGTTCATCGGCCTCGATGCGCACCGGTTGTTTTCCCGGGCGACGCACTGTCCGGTGGCCCTGATCAATGACGCGGCGGCGGCCGGCCTGGCCGAGATGAAATTCGGCGCCGGCCGCGGCTTCCTCGGCAAGGCGCTCATGGTCACGCTCGGCACCGGGGTGGGCTCGGCGCTGTTTCACCGCGGGGTGGTTTTTCCCTGCGAACTAGGCCACCTGCCGTTCAAAGGCAAGGATGCGGAAAAGCACGTGGCTGCCTCGGTCCGCAAAAAGAAAGACCTTTCCTGGGAAGAATGGGGCCGGCGCCTGAACGAATACCTGCAGCTGCTGGAAAGGGTCCTCTGGCCGGAGCGCATCATCATCGGCGGCGGAATCAGCGCGCGCCATGAAAAATTTTTCCGCTATCTGCAGCTTCGCGCCAAGGTCATGCCGGCGCGGTTGTTCAACGAGGCCGGCATTGTCGGCGCCGCGCTCTGGGCCGAGCAGGAGAAAGGAACGGCCTAGGCGCCGCGCGGTCTCCCTTCTCTACCGCGCGCCGCCGGGGTTATTTCCTTGCATCGCGCCGCTTGCTTTGCATCCGACATTCTCCAAGGCTGCCCGCTCCACCCGCTGATCTCCATGGCCCAAGCCTCTCCGCTTCAATCTACCCAGAGTCCTTCCGTGTCTCCCGTCCTCGCGCCGCGCCGAAAATCTCCGGCCAAATGGTTGATCATCGGCGGAGCCATCTTCGTCCTTCTCGTTGTCCTCGCCCTGGTCTTTCGCCGCGGAGGCAAGGAAGCCACGGCGGTGACAACGGAAAAAGCGGTCGTCCGCGATATCACCCAGCTCGTGACCGCCACGGGCAAGATCCAGCCGGAGGTCGAGGTGAAAATCACCCCCGACTCGGTTTACGGCGAGATCCTGGCGCTCCCCTTCCAGGAGGGCGATCAGGTCAAAAAGGGCGACCTCCTGGTGAAAATCAAACCCGACTTTTACCAGGCGCAGGTCGAGCAGGAGGAGGCCGCCGTCAATTCCGCGCGCGCCGCCGCCGTCCTGAGCAACGCCAAGCTGGAAAAGGCCGCGCAGGATTGGAAGCAGTATCAGGATCTTTATCAGCGCAAGCTGGTGTCGGATTCCGACTACATCACTTACAAGACCAATTTTGACGTGGCCAAGGCCGACTACACCTCGGCCCTGGCCAATGTTTCCAAAGCCGAGGGCTCGCTCAGCCAAATGCGCGACCAGCTGTCCAAGACGCTGATCTATTCGCCGATGGACGGCACGGTCAGCTCCCGTTCCTGCGAGGTGGGCGAGCGGGTCGTGGCCACCGGCCAGTTCAGCGGCACCGAAATCATGCGCGTGGCCGACCTCAGCAGCATGGAGGCGAGGGTGGACGTGAACGAAAACGACGTCGTCAACGTCAAGGCCGGCGATCATGCGCTCATCTCCATCGACGCCTATCCCGGCCGCAAATTCAACGGCGTGGTCAAGGAAATCGCCGCCACCGGCACGACCAGCGGCACCGGCACCCAGTCGGAAGTCACCAATTTTCAGGTCAAGATCCGCATCACCGACCACGACGTCAAATTGCGCCCCGGCATGAGCGCCACGGCCGACATCGAGACCCAGACGGTGAAAGGTGCCGTCGCCGTGCCCATCCAGAGCGTCACCGTGCGCGATCTCGCCACCGGCAAGTCGGCCGATGAGATCCAGCAGGACAACGCCAAGGCCGCCGAAAAGGACCGGGGCGACAACCAGGCCAGCGTGACCAACCTCCGCGATCAGAGCCGCGCCAAAAGCGTGCGCCTGCCATACGTGGTTTTCATCAAGCAAGGCGACCACGTTCGCATCCAGAAGGTCGACATGGGCATTTCCGACGACACTTACACCGAGATCAAGAACGGGGTGAATCCCGGCGATGAAGTCGTTTCCGGCAGCTATACGGCCATCAGCCGCACGCTCAAGGACGGCATGAAAGTCCGCCTCGAAAAACCGGTGAAAACCAAGCAACCGTGAGCTGGCGCCCGCCGCCATTTTCCCATGCTCGCCACCACCGCCGCCTCCGCCGCCCAAGCTCCGCGCCTCACCCGCCCGGCCGGTCCGCTCGTCATTGAGATCGAGGGCGTGACCAAGCTTTATCGGATGGGCGCGGAGATCATCCATGCCCTGCGCGGCGTCGCATTGAAAATCCGCCGCAATGAATATCTCGCCATCATGGGCCCCTCCGGCAGCGGCAAAAGCACGCTGATGAACCTGCTCGGCTGCCTCGACACGCCGACGGCCGGACATTATGAGTTCAACGGTCGCGACGTCGCCGTCATGGTGGACGATGAACTGGCCGAAATCCGCAACCACGAGATCGGGTTCGTCTTCCAGACGTTCAACCTTCTTCCCCGTTCCAATGCGCTGCACAATGTCGAACTGCCGCTCATCTACGCCGGCGTGGCGCAGCACGAACGCAAGGAGCGCGCCCGGCAGGCCCTGGAAAACGTCGGCCTCGGCCACCGCCTCCACCACAAGCCCAGCGAGCTCTCCGGCGGGCAGTGCCAGCGCGTGGCCATCGCCCGCGCCCTGGTCAACCATCCCTCCATCGTCCTGGCCGACGAGCCGACCGGCAACCTTGATTCCAAGACCGGCGAGGAGATCATGGCGCTGTTCGAGCAGCTTTACGCCCAGGGCCACACCATCATCGTCGTTACCCACGAGGAGGATATTGCCCGCCATGCCCGCCGCATCGTCCGTCTGCACGACGGCCTCATCGCCAGCGACGCACCGGTGGAATAAGGCGGACGAAGGAATGCGGATTGCGGAATGAAAGCTGAATTCCTTTTCCGAAATTTATTGAACCTGCCTGCGCCGTTTCAATCTGCGCTCCGCCATTCCCCCTCCGCACCGAGATGAAGCGTCTGCTCTACGAATTCCACGAGTCGATTCGCATCGCGTTCGCCCAGCTGCGGGCAAACAAGATGCGCTCCGTCCTCACCGCCCTCGGCGTCATCATCGGGATCGTCGCCGTCACGCTCATGGGCACGGCCATCCGCGGCATTGACGTCGGCTTCAACCGCAGCCTTTCCATGCTCGGCGACGATATTGTCTACGTGCAGAAGTGGCCGTGGGGCCACGTCGACGACTGGTGGAATTACCGCAACCGCCCGAATATCCGCACCGGCTACGCCGCCGTGCTCAACCGGATCATCGCCGCCACCCCCAACTCACTGCTCGACGTCGCTGTGCCGGACGCCGCCTCGATGCGCGCGATCAAGGTCGGCGACAACCAGGTCAACGCCGTCTACACCATGGGCACGAACGCGGACTACGCCCGCATTCTTGTGCCGGAATTTTATGAAGGCCGCTTTTTCAATGAAATCGAGGCCAACAATGCCCGCCAGGTCTGCATCCTGGGCTACGATGTGGCCGATGCGCTTTTTCCCGCCGGTTCCGCCCTCGGCCAGTCCGTGATCCTGCACGACGAGCCGTTCAAGGTCATCGGCGTGCTGGCCAAGCAGGGCAGCTTTCTGGGCATTTTCAGCTTCGATTCCCAGGCCGTCATTCCGCTCACCACCTACGAAAAATATTTTTCCGCCAACCAGGACTCCGAGATCCGGGTGAAGGTGAAGGACAAGACGCGCCTGGCCGCGGCCGAGGCCGAGCTGACCGGCGCGATGCGGCGCGTGCGCGGGCTGCGCCCGGGGGAGCGGGACAATTTTTCGATCAACGAGCAGCAGGCCTTCAAGGCCCAGCTTGATCCGGTGCGCAACGGCATTGCCATGGCCGGGCTGTTCATCACCGGCCTTTCCCTCTTCGTCGGCGCCATCGGCATCATGAACATCACCTTCGTCAGCGTGAAGGAGCGCACCCGCGAGATCGGCACGCGCAAGGCGCTGGGGGCGCGCCGGCGCACCATCCTGCTGCAGTTCCTCATCGAGGCGGTGTCAATCTGCCTGGTCGGCGGCGTGGTCGGGCTGCTGCTAGCCTATGGATTTTTCGTCGGCGTGGCCCACTGGAAGCCGCAGCTGCCGGTCGAATTCTCGCCCGGGCTGGTGCTGGTCGGCATCGTGGTTTCGGTGATCACCGGCGTCGTCTCCGGTTTCGCCCCTGCGCTGGGCGCATCGCGGCTCAATCCGGTGGTCGCGCTGCGGTATGAATGAATTTTGGATTTTGGAATTTGGATTTTGGATCGGAGCCGATCATGACCGAGAGTGAAATGAAGCAACGGACAAAAACCTTCGCCTTGCGCATTCTCTATCTGGCGCAGGCGCTTCCGCATACGGTCGAGGCTGACGTCATCAAACGGCAAATTGTGCGGTCGGGCACCGCGGTCGCTTCCGCTTACCGGGCAGTCTGCCGTGCCAAATCAGGCCCCGATTTTGCCTATAAATTGAGCGTGGTCGAAGAAGAGGCGGACGAGACGGCCCTTTGGTTGGAATTGATCGTTGAGGATGGAATGTTGTCGGCGGAGAAAGTGGTCCGGTTGCTCACTGAGGCCAATGAAATCACGGCCATGATGGTCAGTTCGCAGAAAACCAACCGCGCGCTGCGCGCTGCGGACAATCCGAAATCCAAAATCCAAATTCCAAATTCGAGATGAGTCTTTCCGAAGTTCTTCGCCTCGCTTTTGCCGCGCTGGGAGTCAACCGGCTCCGCTCCATTTTGACCATGCTCGGCATCACCATCGGGGTGTTTTCCGTCATCGGCGTGATGACCGCGGTCTCGGCCATGCGCAGCTCGATCGAGTCCGGACTGAGCTTTCTCGGCGCCAACAACTTCCAGTTCGGAAAATATCCGACTAATTTCAACCTGGGCGGCGGCAACCGCTACAAATACGCCAACCGCCGCGACATCACCCTTGCCCAGGCTCAGCGTTACGCCGCCCTGATGGAAGGGGCGGCCTCCTCCATCTGCCTCAAGTGCTGGAATAACGGCGGCTCGCAGGTCGTCTACGGCGGCCATCAAACCAATCCCAACATCGCTTACGGCGGCACCGACCAGAATTTCCTCGTCGCCAACCAGTACAGCATCGATTACGGCCGGAATCTCTCGGACGAGGACGTGGCCCTGGCCCGGCCGGTGGTCGTCATCGGCAAGGACGTCGAGAAGAAACTTTTTCCGCAGGAGAGCCCGGTGGGCAAAACGATCAAGGTCAACACCCACACCTATCTCGTCATCGGCGTGCTGGCCGAGAAAGGCACCTCCTTCGGCCAGAGCCAGGACAGCACCGTGCTGGTGCCGATCACCCGTTTTCTCGAGGACAACGGCTCGACGCGCCGCTCGCTCATGATTGCCACCGAGGCGCCCTCGCACGAGCTTTACAACGCCACGCTCGACAAGGCGATCGCCGCCATGCGCATCGCGCGCGGTTTGCGGCCGGAGCAGGAAAACGATTTCGAGGTCTATTCCAACGACTCGCTCATTTCCGCCTTCGGCAAGGTGGCGGATATCGTGGGGGCGGGCGCGCTCATCATCAGCGCCATCGCGCTGCTCACCGCCGGCGTGGGCATCATGAACATCATGCTCGTGAGTGTGACGGAGCGCACCAAGGAAATCGGCATCCGCAAAAGCATCGGCGCCAAGAAGCGCAGCATCCTGACACAATTTCTCTTTGAATCCGTCACCCTGTCCCTGGTCGGCGGCTTCGCCGGCATCGTGCTCGGCGTGATCGTGGGTGACTTTGTCGCGGCACGAATGAAGGCCGACGCGGTCTTCCCGCTCGGCTGGGCGACGGCGGGCGTGCTTGTCTGCACCGCCATCGGCGTGGGTTTCGGTCTTTATCCGGCGTGGAAGGCCGCGTCGCTCGATCCGATCGCGGCCTTGCGCCAGGATTGACCGTTCAGGCCGGGACGGCCGGAGCCTTGGCTGCCGGACCGTAGGTCGCGCTGCCGAAGCCGAGGATGGGATAGAAAATGAAGCCGAGGAAGGCGAGCCCGATGCCGAAACCGGCCTCTTTTCCGAATGCCTTGGCCACATCAATCGAAACGATAATGGCGATGATCAGGCTGACCAGCGGGATGAGAAAGAGCACCAACCACCAGCCCGGGCGGCCGGCGACCTTCAGCAGGACGTAGAGGTTATAAATCGGGATAATCACGGCCCAGCCGGGCTGCCCGGCCTTGACAAAGACTTTCCAGATACCGGCGACGATTAAAACGATCACAGCAATTTCGAGCAGGAGAACGAACAGCATGGTACCCATGGGAATAACGGATTGAGTTGAGGTGGAGGGTGAATCGGCCGGTGCTAAGCGCCGCGCCGCGTGGAGATTAAGCGTTTTTTCCGCCCAGCCCGCAAGGCCAAATCTCGCCCTTGTCCCGGCCGCCTTCGGCTAACCGCGGCGGATTTCCGAGCCGTGAAACCGGATTTGCAGGCGGAAGACCTTCTTCAGCCGGCACTGGATGAGGCCGGTGGCGAGGTCGACTTTTTCCGGAATTTCGATGCGGTGGAGATCCACCACCGCGTGGTAACCACGCTCGGAAAACACGTCGATCAACATGGCCAGGGCGAGCGGATCGTCGAGCAGCGTGTCCTCGGTGTTGACCAGGGCGAGGCCGGAGATGGCGTGGCGCAGCACAATCGGCATCAATTTTTTTTCGATGAAGGCGACGACCTTTTGGAAAAGCTCGGGATGGTCGAATTCGTAGCCGTCGAGGCGTTTCACCAATTCCTGCCGGGCGTGCACGATGATTTCGCTGGCGACGGGAAGGGCCCGGAGGCGATCGTTCGTCCGCGGGTCAAGTTCGAGCGTGCTCTGATACTGCAGCTCACGGAGGATGTTTTGTTCCACTTCCTCAATCGGTCCCTGCGCGTTGATGAAATGGTAATGGAAAATTTCCTTCAGCGACTGCAGCGCCTCCCAGGTCTGCTCCTTGAAGACCCGGTAGCGGCGGCGGGCCAGCTCCTCGTCGTAATCGGTGGCGCGCTCCTCCAGCAATTCGCCCATGCCGGTCCGCCGGACTTCCTCGTTTTGCGCCCGCACCTCCCGGCCGCGCTTGAGCTGGCGGGCGATGCTGGTGTGCTCGTCGACAAACAGCACCATGATGTGAATGGTCGGCTGGCGGAAATGAATGCCGAGCGGATTCTGGTAGAACTCGCGCCGCAGCTGCTGCATGCGGGTGACGAGG
>Ga0070741_10020584_pt1 | contig 10376 bp, 7 predicted proteins | sample Coa_R1_4_FD_66440 | JGI IMG/M metagenome (GOLD analysis project Ga0070741, IMG submission 66440) | Surface soil microbial communities from Centralia Pennsylvania, which are recovering from an underground coalmine fire - Coalmine... | ecosystem: Environmental > Terrestrial > Soil > Unclassified ...
TGGAATCGCAGAGATGCACTCCAGCCGTGCCACGCTCACTCACGAGCGTTTGCAGCGCTTGCGCCAGGCGGACGCGATCGTGCGGCAATGGTCTGAAGAATCGGGATTCGAGCGGGAAGTCTGGCAGTTTCCGGTAGTGCTGATTCCCATCGGCTCAGCGGATAAGCCCGATTCGGTGGTCTTACGGCCCATTCACTCGGTGGATGGCATGACCGCGCAGGCAGTCCGGATACCGCATGAGCTGCTGCACCGCATGACTCATGAACTGATGTCGGTCAATGGAATCTGCGCCATCTTCTACGATCTCACGCACAAGCCGCCGGGAACGATTGAGTGGGAGTAGCCGGTCAGATCCGGTGAAAGCTTTTCAAAATATCTTTCGTCGAATAACGCAGCGCGATGGGACGGCCGTGCGGGCAGCTCATCGGGCAATCGGTGGCGGCGAGCTCGCGAAGAAGCCATTCCATCTTGGTTTGATCGAGCCGCATATTAATCTTGATGGCGGCGCGGCAGGCGATGCTCGCAGCCATTCCGCGGCGCAGATCGTCCAAAGAAAGCTTGCCGGGCTGGCCGTCGGCGAGTTCCAGAATCTCGAACACCAGCTTTTCGATTTCAGCAGGACCGACGCCGGCCGGCGCGCCTTTGACGGCGAGGGTGCGATTACCGAAGGGCTCGCATTCAAAACCGGAATGGTCCAGCTCGCCGCCGATGCGCGCGTATTCGATCTGTTGCGCCGCGCTGAGCTCGAGTAAGATGGGCATCAGCAGCTGCTGCCGTTCCACGCGGCCTTGGGCTTGCTGCCGCAGAACCTTCTCGAACAGGATTCGCTCGTGCGCCACGTGCTGATCGACAATCCATAATCCGTCGCGGCCAGCCGCAATGATGAAGCTGTCATGGATTTGCCCCAGCGGCCGAAGATCGGAAAGCGCCGTCAAGCTCTGCGGACCGTCCGGCATTTGGTTAGCGAGAGGCCCGTGCGTATCTGGAATGGACGAACTCCTCGCGATCGGCTCGAAATCGAAGCGCGGTGCGGGGCCTGCGGCTCGGCTCAAGGTAAACACCGGCAGGTCATCTATGTGCTCTGGTATGCGCTCCGCGCCAATGTCATTACCTGGCATTGATTCGAAGCTCTGATTCTCGATGCGCTGCGTGAAATCGGAAAAAGGCAGATCGGCGACTGGCTGCGGCTGCATGGCCGCGGGTATGCTGGATGCGGGCCGAGATGCGATCAAACGCTCGCGGATCGAATCGCGCACGAAATCATGCACAAAGGTCGCGTGCCGAAACCGCACCTCGGTCTTAGAAGGATGAACGTTCACGTCCACTTCTTCGCAGTCGCAATCGACGAACAGCAGCGCGAAGGGATAACAGGCCGGCGGCATCAGGTTGTGATAGGCCGAAGAAAGTGCGTGCAGAAGCAGCCGGTCGCGAATCAGGCGCCCGTTTACGAACAGGTAGATGGAATTGCGGTTCAGCTTCTGAATTTGCGGACCGGAAACGAAGCCGCGCAGGGCGAACACGCGCGTGGCACGCTCCTCGGCGTCCACCACTTCCAGCTCCCGTTCGGCATAATCTAGGTCGATCAAATCTTCCAGCGTTTGATTGCCGAACACCTGGTAAACACGTTCCTGAAGACTCTCCACCGGCGTGACGTCCAGCAACTGCGAGGAGCCGTGATTCAATTGGAACGATTTTTTGGGGTGCGCCAGGCTGTAATGCGTGGCGAGCGAGGCGATGTGGGCGAGTTCGGTTTGATCGGACCGCAAAAACTTTTTACGTGCCGGTACGTTGTAGAAAAGATCGCGGACAGTGATGGTGGTTCCAGCCGGCCGCGATAGCTCGTCGCAGCGGAGGATTTTTCCGCCCGCGATCTCCACGGAAGCCCCGGTGGTCTCTTCGGAAGCGCGCGTCTCGAGCAGCAGCCGGGAAACCGAAGCGATGGAAGGCAGCGCTTCGCCGCGAAATCCGAGCGTCGCGATGGAAAGCAGATCCTTGACGTCGCTCAGCTTGCTGGTGGCATGGCGCTCGAACGCGAGCAGCGCATCGTCGCGCAGCATGCCGCTGCCGTTGTCGGCAACCCGAATCAGCCGTCGGCCACCGCTGTCTACGTCGATGCGCAGATCGGTGGCCCCGGCGTCGAGTGAATTTTCGAGGAGTTCTTTGACGACGGATGCCGGCCGCTCGACGACTTCACCGGCGGCAATTTTGTTCGCCACCGCGTCGGAGAGAACCCGGACCCGGCCCATGAAAGGCTAAGCGCTCATGGACGACAGGAACTCGGTGTTGCTGCGCGTTTTGCCCAGCTTGTCGAGCAACAGCTCCATGCTTTCCACAGGCGACAACGGATTCAACACGCGGCGCAGCACGAAGATGCGATTCAGCTCTTCGCGCGGGACCAGCAGTTCCTCTTTGCGCGTGCCGCTCTTGGTGATATCGATTGCCGGGAATACGCGCTTGTCCATCAGCTTGCGATCCAGATGGATTTCCATGTTGCCGGTGCCTTTGAATTCTTCGAAAATCACGTCGTCCATGCGGCTGCCGGTGTCGATGAGCGCGGAAGCCACGATGGTCAACGATCCGCCTTCTTCAATGTTTCTGGCGGCGCCGAAGAAGCGTTTGGGGCGCTGCAGGGCGTTAGAATCCACGCCGCGCGAGAGCACCTTGCCCGACGGCGGCACAACCGTGTTGTAGGCACGCGCCAGGCGAGTGATGGAATCGAGCAGGATAACGACATCGCGTTTGTGTTCCACCAGCCGCTTGGCCTTTTCGATCACCATTTCGGCCACCTGAACGTGGCGCGAGGCCGGCTCGTCGAACGTGGAGCTGATCACTTCGCCCTTCACCGAACGCTGCATGTCGGTGACCTCCTCGGGGCGCTCATCGATCAGCAGCACGATGAGAGAAACCTCGGGATGATTGGCGGTAATTGAATTCGCGATGGACTGCAGCAGCATGGTTTTGCCGGTGCGGGGCGCGGCGACGATGAGTCCGCGCTGGCCCTTGCCGATGGGCGTGAGCAAGTCCATCACGCGGCCGGAAAAATTATCGCGCGTGGTTTCGAGCTTCAGCCGTTCGTCGGGATACAGCGGCGTCAGGTTATCGAAGAAGATCTTGTTGCGCGCTTCCTCGGGTGGCTCGAAGTTGATGGCGTCTACTTTGATGAGCGCGAAATAGCGTTCGCCTTCTTTGGGAGGCCGGATCTGGCCTGAGATCGTGTCGCCGGTGCGCAGATCGAATCGCCGGATCTGCGAAGGCGAGACATAGACGTCGTCGGGGCCGGGCAGGTAGTTGTAGTCCGGCGCGCGGAGGAATCCGAAGCCATCCGGCAGGCATTCGAGCACGCCTTCCGAGAAGATGAGGCCGCTCTTTTCCGCCTGCGATTGGAGGATCTTAAAGATCAACTCCTGTTTGCGCAAGCCGGCGGTTCCAGCGACATTCAGATCCTTCGCCATCTGGTTGAGCTTTTGGATACTGAGATCTTTCAGCTCCACCAGATCCAGCGTGCCGTTCTTCTGGTTGGCTTGAGCGCCGGCGCCGCCATGACGTTTGCGGGGCCCTTGGGAACCGGGTTGGGGCTCCGGCCTGCCATTCGCGTCCTGCTTGGCATCGGCGTTTCCGTCGCCGGTTTCCGCCCCTTTATCCGCCTGCGCAGCACCATCGGGACTTCTTGGTTCGGTGGTTCTAGGCTCGGCGCTTTTAGGTTCCGCGCTTTTGGGTTCGCTGCTTCGCGAGCCGGCGGATCTGGCATCGGCCGACTTGGGTTCCGCTGCCTTGCCGTCGCCTTTGGCGGGCTTTGCGTCCGCCTTGGTTTCGGCTTGTTCGTTGGTGGGAGCGGCTACTGCCGCTGGGTCTTGATTTTCGAGATCGCTTGCCAAATTTCCCTCGCTCCTCGGCAGCTTACGGCCGAGAACGGCAGAGGCTCAGCCTCTGGAGACTGGCTCCGGATGGCCGCCATGCCCTGCCGCTGATCGCTTGAATTCAACTTGTCTGTTTTAGTGGCGATCACCATGTATCGCCGGTTATGGAACTCCAACCATTGTTTGAGCTCCAGGTCCTTTTCCATCCAGCCCCGACGCGCGTCGAGAATTAAGAAGCAAAGCTGCAGCGACTTGCGTTGCAGCAGATATTGTTCGATGAGTTCTTTCCACTGGGATACGACATCCTTTGGAACCCGTGCATATCCATAACCCGGCAGATCGACGAAGTGGAATTGGCCGCCGATCCGGTAAAAATTAATCAACTGCGTGCATCCGGGCCTGGCGCTAGTAAACGCTAGCTTCTTTTGGCCCGAAAGGCAATTCAGCAAACTCGACTTGCCCACATTGCTGCGCCCCAGAAAGGCAATCTCCGGGAGCGATTCAGCCGGAAACTGCTCCGGCCGCGCTGCGCTAATTACGAGTTGGACATCCGTCACCGCGAGAGGCATTCAACCCCTGAATGGTATGGCCCAATCACCCTGCCGTATTGCCACCGGCGGACGTTTTGGTTGCTTTTATATCGAAATCCGTTCTTCAGCCGATCCGCGGACCAAGTCCACCGGCGGCGTTGTAGCTGCCAGCGGCAGCGCGACCAATTCCCGTTCCAAGGCGAGCTTCAGCACCTCGTCCATGGACGTGACGAAATGAAGCCGCATCTCTTTGCGGATCGTCTCGGGAATATCGGGCAGATCTTTTTCGTTGTCTTTGGGCAGCACCAGCTCGTAAATTCCCTGGCGATGCGCCGCGAGAACCTTTTCTTTCAGGCCGCCGATGGGCAGCACGCGCCCGCGGACCGTAATTTCCCCGGTCATCGCGATATCGCAGCGCACCGGGATGTTGGTTAGCGCGCTGGAGATGCTGGTGGCGATGGTGATACCGGCGGACGGACCGTCTTTAGGAATCGCCCCCTCCGGAACGTGCACGTGGATATCGAGATTGCGATAAAAGTCGCGCGGCAGGCCCAAAAGCTGCGCTCGCGAACGCACGTAACTCATGGCCGCGTGAGCCGATTCCTGCATCACATCGCCGAGCTTGCCGGTGGTTTGCAGCTTGCCTTTGCCTTCCATAACCGCCGCTTCGGTGGTAAGAATAGAGCCGCCGACTTCAGTCCAAGCCAGTCCCACGGTGGCGCCGACTTCGTTTTTCTTATCCGTCTGCAGATCGCGGAACTTTTGTGGTCCAAGATAATCGGCTACGGTCTCAGGCTTTAGGATGGCCTTCTCGCGCTTGCTTTCCCCATTCTTGGATTCTGGATTGCCCTGCTCGTTCACTACCTTGCGCGCCACCTTGCGGCTGACGTTGCCGATCTCGCGCTCCAGATTCCGCACGCCGGCTTCGCGCGTGTAGTACTGAATCAGGCTCTGGAGACCTTGGTCGGTGAAATCCAGATCCTCCGGCTTCAGGCCGGTGTTCTTCATTTGCTTGGGCACCAGGAAGCGCTTGGCGATTTCCAGCTTCTCGAGTTCGGTATAACCCGATAACCGGATCACTTCCATGCGATCTTGCAGCGCGGGCGGGACGGTGTGCAGCACGTTGGCGGTGGCGATGAAGAACACCTGGCTGAGATCGTATTCCACGTCCAGGTAGTGATCCATGAACATGTAGTTTTGTTCCGGATCCAGCACTTCGAGCAGCGCCGCCGAAGGATCGCCGCGGAAATCCATCGACATTTTGTCGATTTCATCCAGCATGAAGACCGGATTTTTCGTCCCGGCTTTCTTCATCATCTGGAGGACTTGGCCGGGAAGCGCGCCGATATAGGTTCTGCGGTGGCCGCGGATTTCGGCCTCATCGCGCACGCCGCCGAGCGAAAGACGGATGAACTTGCGCCCCGTCGCCTTGGCGATGGACATCCCGAGCGAAGTTTTGCCCACGCCGGGAGGTCCCACAAAGCACAAGATAGAGCCCTTGGGATTTTGCACCAGCCGGCGCACAGCCAAGAACTCAAGAATGCGCTCCTTGATTTTCTCCAGGCCGTAATGATCGGATTCCAGCACCTGTTGCGCGTGGTTTAGATCCCGAATCTCTTTGGATTTTTTCTTCCACGGCACCGCCAGCAGCCAATCCAGGTAATTGCGCGATACAGTCGACTCGGCCGACATCGGCGGCATGTTTTCCAGCCGGCGCAGCTCGGCGATGGCCTTCTCGTGGGCGTCCTTGGTCATGCCCGCGGTATCGATCTTCCGTTTCAGCTCGTCGAATTCGCTCTTCTCGCCGCGGCCCAGCTCTTTCTGGATGGCTTTGATCTTCTCGTTGAGGTAATACTCTTTTTGCGCCTTTTCCATCTGGCGCTTCACGCGGCCCTGAATGGTGCGATCGACATTGAGCTTCTCGATCTCGATATCCAGCATTTCGGCCACGCGCGTCAGCCGATCCACAGGATCGAAGATCTCAAGCAGCTCTTGCTTTTCTTCGATGGTCAACTGCAGATTCGCGCCTACCGTGTCGGCGAGCTTGCCTGGCTCATCCACGCGGATGGCGGCAATCATGGTCTCGTAATTGAGATTCTGGCTGAGCTTGACGTACTGCTCGAAAAGCCCGGTGACGCGCCCTACCAACTGCTCCAGTTGCGCGCCCGCATCCACCTTGAAGTTGAAGGTTTTCACCATGGCCCGGAAATAGCCTTCGTCTTCCGAGACCGAAATGACCTTGCCCCGTTCCACGCCTTCCACTAAGACCTTGATGTTGCCGTCGGGCAGCTTCAGGCTTTGAACGATGTTCGCCACAGTGCCGACGCTATAGATTTCATCCGGCCGGGGCTCATCCACCGAAGCATCGTGCTGGGTTGCGAGGAAAATCTTCTTGTCCGATGCCAAAGCCTCTTCGAGGGCGCGCACGCTGGAATCGCGCCCCACCACAAAGGGGGTCATCATGTACGGAAAGATAACGACGTCCCGAATGGGCATCATCGGAAGGCGTCTTGTATCGGATTTTTCTTTGGAGGTTAGCATCGGGGATTCAACTCGCGCGGTTGGTAAGCATGTGGGCCTCCTCGCTCATTATTCCTCCTCACGGCGAATGACAAACGATTCGAACCAAAACTCAAAAACGATCAGCGGCGAGCGGGAACTATCCGGCCTTTTCGAGCAAGGCCATGTTGATCTTCTGCGTCATGACCATCTCCTTGGTCACCAGGAACTCGCGAACCTTTTTGTAGGATGGGAGATAATACATCAGATCGAGCATCAGATCCTCAAGGATCATCCGCAGGCCGCGAGCTCCAACTTTTCGCTCCATTGCCAGGCCAGCGATAGCTTCCAGGGCGTCGTCGCTAAACTTCAGTCTAACATTTTCAAACTCAAAAAGCTTTTGGTATTGGCGGACGATCGCGTTCTTCGGCTTGGTCAGAATCTGGACCAAAGCCTCCCGGCTCAGATCTTCTAAAACTGCCACCACCGGCATGCGCCCGATGAATTCGGGGATAAAGCCAAACTTGATGAGATCCACCGGCTGGACATTTTCCAGCAGATCGACATCGCGCCGGTTGGAAGCGGTACGGCCAGCCGCGGCTTCCGAGCGATGCTCTTCCTGCTGCACGAAGCCCATGGATTTGGTGCCCACGCGCTTAGAGATCACTTTTTCCAGTCCCACAAAGGCGCCGCCGCAGATGAAGAGGATGTTCGTGGTGTCGACGGGCGTGAACTCTTGGTGGGGGTGCTTTCTTCCGCCTTGAGGAGGGACATTAGCGACAGTGCCTTCCAGGATCTTCAGAAGAGCCTGCTGGACGCCTTCGCCGGAAACATCGCGCGTGATGGACGGGTTTTCGTCCTTGCGCCCAATCTTATCGATCTCATCGATGTAGATGATGCCCTGTTGGCAGCGCTGCACGTCCCAATCGGAGTTCTGAAGGAGACGCAGAATGATGTTCTCCACGTCTTCACCGACGTAGCCGGCTTCTGTGAGTGTTGTGGCATCGACAATCGCGAAGGGTACGTCGAGAATGCGGGCCAATGTCTGCGCGAGCAATGTCTTGCCGGTACCGGTTGGTCCAATCAGCAGTATGTTGGATTTGGACAATTCCACTTCGGCGCCGCGCTGCTTGTTCATTTGTATGCGCTTGTAATGGTTGTAAACGGCGACGGCGAGCTTTTTCTTGGTGGCATCCTGACCAATAACATATTGGTCAAGGTATTCTTTTAGCTCCAGCGGCTTAGGAAGCTTGTGCGGCGCTCCATACGGCTGATCGTGCCGATCATCCTCGAGAATGGAATTGCATACGGCGATGCATTCATCACAGATGTAAGCGCGGGGGTAATCGTTGGGGGAGGAGATTAACTTGCCGACTACGTCCTGACTTTTATGACAGAAGGAACAACGTAGCGCATCATCAGAACCAGCACGTTTCACAGGGAATCTCCCGTCGACTAAGACTGTACACTTTCAGCGTACGGACCTTCGAAACCCATTATAACAGAAGGCCTAGAAATTGACCCGGCAAAACTCTGGAAAACAGAAGCTCCGCCCTATGCGGGACAGCGGATCAGATCTGTAACGGTGAGTGGGCCTAGTACCCAATCGGTATATGGTCTACGGCGGACTTGGCATGATCTGCTGGGAGCGCGGTCGGGGGTGGGGCACTCGATGGCACGGAGCCCCGGGGTTGAATCCGACACGCCTCCCAGCGAGACCTACTGCATGCATTTGCTGTACCAACGGCAAGTCCTTAGTTCACAACGATTGTAGGCAAATCGGCTAACTATGAAGATAGTTCCCCTAGCCAAATGATCATTCGCCCGGCGCGCTACTGTTTGAAATCTGACAACGTGAACAGACTGACCAGCTCAACGCCATGTTTTGTACGCAGCAGTTCCGTGGCGCCAGCTTGACGATCGATCAGGCATATGGCCCCCAGGACATGCATGCCTTCACCTCTCGCATTCTCGATTGCGAGCGCGGTTGACTCCCCCTTGGTGCAAACATCTTCCACGATCACTACTGTCGTGCCCTGCGGAGATTCGAGGCCCTCCACGGCGCGCTGCATGCCGTGCGACTTGCGCTCTTTCCGAACCGTGAAACTGTCGATGATGGGCGGCCGCTCCAGGCTCTCGCGCGCAATGGCGAACGCTATGGGATCGGCGCCCATCGTGAGACCGCCGACCGCGTCCGGGAACCATTGCATCTCGTGCATTTTGTTGCGGAACAGGCGGCCGATGAGCGGCATTGCTCTGGGGTCGCAGGTGGTGAGACGGCAATCGATATAGACATTACTAGTCTGTCCGGATGCCAGCGTGAATGTCCCAAAGCGCACGGACTTCTTTTGGAGGATGTCGCGCAACTCCGCGAGATCTTGCGAAAGCGAGGAGGTCATCTGAGTCGCGACCTATTCTAGCAAGGCGACTTAACAGTGGGGCATGAAGTTGCTCGTTGCCGAATTGCTGGGAGGCGTTCCGAGCGCAGCGGGGATGCCGTGTTCACGCGCACTCCTGCTACGGACGCGCTCCCAGCACGCGATGTAGGACTCGGGTGCTTGTACCTTGTTTCTCCTATTGAGCGGTCAACCGCCTACGAATAGCATCTGCGGAACTTGCCACAGATCAACCGTTGCCTATTAGGTGATTTCGCCCGCAGGGCCTCCGGTTTCATGTATTTTGTTGTGGATACGGGCGGGCTCAGAATTGCGCTGGCAACATCGCTCGATGACACGGCAGTCCGGGAGCTGTCTTCGGCAGGCTACGAGCCGAGGGGTTCCCGGACCACCCTCGCATAGCCGGTGCTGGCTCAAGGTTTTGTTGGTTTTGAGTAAACCGTGCTCGGTCAGTGTGTCCCTGACCCGCTAGTCTTCGCGAATCCTATTTGCTGTCGCCTCGCCTGGAGCAAGGGACTCGTCTGAATTGCGAGGATAAATCTCCATGGGACCAGCATTCTTTCTGGATCGTCCCGAGAGTCTCCACCTAGAGTTTCGCGTATCTCTTCAACCCACACGCCCTCGGCTTCCGTTGATATGTGGGTGGCAACAAAAAGACGCGAGTTTTTGGTCTCATCGTCTGCAAGATAATGCAACGCTTTTCCTGGGACCGTCGCGTCAGACCATTCCTTGGTCACGGTAACGAAGATTTCGTCCGCCTTTCTTGACGGACATCGTTCCCAATCCTATACCCAAACTGTCGCGAGAGCCACCAATAAACTGCGCTTAGCCGCCTAACCCGCAGCCGAAGACCATCCAAATCAAATTCTTGCTCCGTAGCTGCGAAAGCGCGAACGCAAGAATGGCATATTTTTTTCTTGCTCGCCATTGCTCCATCGTGTAATCTTGAAATCGGACAGACGCCGGTTCCATCGCGCAATGCGAAGGACTGGATAGATTTTGCGAGGAAGCGGGCCATGGATCATGCATCCATCATCCAAGAGCTTGAAAGCAAGAGCGCCGAAATAGACATTCGCATCGCGGAACTCCAGGCC
>Ga0070741_10020585_pt1 | contig 10376 bp, 8 predicted proteins | sample Coa_R1_4_FD_66440 | JGI IMG/M metagenome (GOLD analysis project Ga0070741, IMG submission 66440) | Surface soil microbial communities from Centralia Pennsylvania, which are recovering from an underground coalmine fire - Coalmine... | ecosystem: Environmental > Terrestrial > Soil > Unclassified ...
CGCGCCGCCGGGGTCCCCGTGAACGTGATCGACAAGCCCGCATTCTGTGACTTTTCGTTCGGGGCGATCGTCAACCGCTCGCCGCTGGTGATTGGAATTTCGACAGATGGGGCGGCGCCGGTGTTTGCCCAGGTGATCCGCGCCAAGCTTGAGGCTCTCCTGCCTAAAGGCTTTGCCGATTGGGCAGCCGCGGCTGCCCGCTGGCGCGACGCAGTGAAGCTAACCGGGCTGTCCTTCGCAGCACGGCGGAAATTCTGGCAGTTGTTCACCGCCCATGCAGTCGCCAATCCCGAACGGACGCCGGCTCAAGCGGATTTCGACAGATTCATCGCCGAAGTGAAGGGGCTGGGGGCGTCGGTCGAGAGCGGGTCGGTGACACTGGTCGGCGCCGGGCCGGGCGACCCGGAATTGCTCACGTTGCGCGCCGTGCGCGCGTTGCAGTCGGCGGACGTGATCCTTTTCGATGATCTCGTGTCGCGCGAGGTGATGGACTTCGCGCGCCGTGAGGCAAGGAAGATGCTGGTCGGCAAGACCGGATTCGGTCCCTCCTGCACGCAGGAAGACATCAATGACCTGATGGTGAGCTTGGCAAAGCAGGGTAAGCGTGTCGTTCGCCTCAAGGGCGGAGATCCGTTGATTTTCGGACGCGCGGCCGAGGAGATCGCGGCATGCGCTGCGGCGAATATTGCCGTGGACGTCGTGCCCGGCATCACGTCGGTGCAGGGCACGGCTGCGCGGCTTGGGATTGCGCTCACCGACCGCAGGAAGGCGCGCCGGCTCCAATACGTCACCGGGCATGCAAAACATGGCGGCCTGCCAGCCGATGTCGACTGGAAGAGCCTCGCTGATCCAGCAACGACGACCGCGGTCTTCATGCCGACACGCACGCTCGCCGCGCTTGCCGAAAAGGCCATTGCTGAAGGTCTCGATCCGCACACGCCGGCGTTGGCTGTTTCGCGCGCGACCCGGCCGGACCAGGCTGTCGTCACTGCTCCGATCGCGGAGCTCGCCGGGCGGCTGGTGCAGGCCGGATTGCCCGGCCCGATCCTTGTGATGATCGGGAAGACCGTGACGCCTGCAGCCGATTCAAGCTCGCGTCGGTCGCTGCAGACGGCCTGACGCAGCAATAATTCTAGCGATGATAGCGCACCGTTTGAATGAGCGGAATTTGTGCACCTGGAATTTCGGGGGGAGGCGGCGGCAGCGGCTGTGCCCTCTTTACCAGCGCCAACGCTTCCTGATCGAGCGCGCTGACGCCTGAGCCTCGAACGATACGCACGTTGTGAACGCCGCCCTGGCGGTCCACGCTGAAGGCAATGGTCGCTTCTCCCTGGTCGCCGCGCGCCCCGGAAGGATATCGCTTGTTGCGCTCCAGCCTGGCTGCCACTTGCGTTATCCAGTTCGGCAATGCGTGCGAATCGCGCGAAGACACGCCCGGCGTCGGCGCAGCAGCCTGATCCGCCTTTTGCTCGGCGGTGCTGGGCGCGCTCGGAAGGCTCGCGTGCTTCTGCCGCAGTTTCTTCTCTTTCGGCTTCTCGACCGGCTTGGGGGAGGGCATTACCGCGACCGGCTCGGCTTGCGGGTCCGGCGGTAACTCAACCTTCTCGATCGGTTTCTCGGGTAGGGGCTCCGGCTCCGCCTCCTGCTGTTGCGGTCCGGGCGGCAGCTCATTCGGCGTGATATTGGGCGAAACCGCGACCGGCGCCAGATCGACCAGGACGACGGGCGCTTTGGCGACAAGATCGGAATCTTCACCCCAGCGTGCAAAAAGGGCGGCCATGCCGGCGGCGTGAAAAGCGGCCGCCAGCGCAAAACATGCGATCCAGCGGACCGCCTCCGGCCACTGCCTGAACGGGAATGCTCGGGAGCCGCGACCCATGAGCTACATCTTGTCGGCTTCGAGCCCGACGAGCGCCACGTGCAGATAGCCGGCCGCACGCAGCTCATTCATGAGGCTCATGAGCTCGCCATAGGGAACGCTCTTGTCGGCGCGCAGGAAGACCCGCTGCTGCCTGTCGCCCGCCGTCGCGCGGTCGAGCGCCCCTGCGAGGCCCGAACGGTTGACCGTATCGTTGTCGAGCGACACGGACAGATCGGATTTGAGCGTCAGGAACAGCGGCTTGTCAGGGCGCGGCGTGTGCTCCGCGCTCGAGGCCGGCAGGTCGACCGCGATGTCCACCGTCGCCAGCGGTGCGGCGATCATGAAGATGATCAGCAGGACCAGGATCACGTCGATGAACGGCGTGACATTGATCTCGTGGACCTCGCTGAGCTGCTCATCGCCGTGGTCGAGACGCACGCTCATGACATCACTCGGCGGCGATCGCCCGGCGGCGGTCGCCCGGCCGTTCATCAAGGCTTCCGCGGTCAAGGTCGCGGCTGACGATCCGGAGAATCTCTGCGGCTGCATCCGCATGCAGCGCGCGGTAGCCGGCGATCCAGCGCGAGAACATGTTGTACATCACCACCGCGGGAATGGCCGCGACGAGACCGAGCGCTGTCGCAAGCAGCGCTTCGGCAATTCCCGGTGCAACCACGGCAAGATTTGTGGTGTGCGATTTCGAAATGCCGATGAAGCTGTTCATGATGCCCCAGACCGTTCCGAACAGACCGACGAAGGGCGCGGTAGCGCCGATCGTCGCCAGGATGCCGGTGCCGCGGATCATCTGCCGGCCGGCGGCGGCTTCGATGCGCTCCAGCCGCGATGCGATCCGTTCCTTGACGCCGGCCGGTGAAAGCGCATCGGCGGACATCCGCAGCTCGGTATCGGCGGCACGCAGCAGCGCGGCGACGCCGCCGTCACGCCCTTTTGTCCGCGTGTTGGCCTCGCTCCAGGATCTTGCCTGGCTGAGCCTCTCGATCGCCGCGCGCAGGCGGCGGCGGGCGGTCATGAGCTCGATGGCCTTGGCGAACCAGATCGTCCAGGTGAGCACGGACGCGAAAGCAAGGCCGACCATCACCGCCTTCACGACAATGTCGGCCGACATGAACATGCCCCACGGCGAGAGGTCGCGCGGCAGCCTGAGCGCGATGTCGGGATAATTCGGAGCCTGGGCGGCAGCAGGAAGCGCGGTCGAAACGGCAGCCGGATCAGTCGGCGCGGGAACGGCAGAATTCGGCGTCGTCGGCGAACCGGACATGGGCGCTTGTGATGCCGCCGGAGACGACGTTGTGGCAGCAGGCACCGTTTGCGCGTAAACGGGCGCCGGCAGAACAAGGGCAACGGCAACAAAGGCCGCCACCATGGCGCGGTGATTGTGACGATCAGGGGTCATTGAACGTTTGATCCTTTCTGCCTTCCAAATCCTAGCACAGAGTCATTCGGCGGGCCGCAAGCGCGGTTTGGCGCGTTTGCCGGCAAGTTCCTTGCGGTCCGAACGCTTGCGCAGCCACATGATGACTCCGGTGACCGCAAAAACGGTCGGGAAAATTCCCGTCAGGGTCACGAGGAAGGCCCATACCGGCCCGGCATGGCTGCCCTCATGAATCCACCGGATCCAGGCAACGGCGCGGTCGCCCGAAAGCGGCAGCACACGCGGCAATGACTGGCCGGTGCGATCATCCGTCATTACCGTGACAATTGCGCCGCTGCCGACGCGCGCAATTTGCGTGTGCCAGGTAAGTGGCCGCTCACGCTGCTGTACCGGGAGAAAGAGCGCGACCGGTCGTCCGCCGGGCTCAGCCATGAGCGCCGCTGCAAGTGCCTGGTCTGCATTCAGCGCCGTCCGCTGCGCAATCTGTCCGCCAAAGCCGCGCTGCGCCTGCGGGGTCATCGGTGCGATCGACGACATCGCCTCGCGTGCCGTCTGCGGAAACGACAGATAGATTCCGGTTGCCGAGACCACTGCGAGCGGCAGTGAAATCCAGAAGCCGAGAAGATGGTGCAGGTTGAAGGTGAGGAGCGACGAGCGCCGCCAGCGCAACCCGCGCAGGAAATCGCCGCCGCGGGGCCACCACAGCCAGAGTCCCGTCAGTGAAAGGATCAACATGCCGACGCCGGCCCATCCGACAATCTGGCGTCCGCTGTGTTCCGGGATCGTCAGGTTCTCGTGGAACACGTGCAGAAATCCGAAGACCGACGAGCGGAAATCGACGACGTCGAGGACCCTGGCGGTCGACGGATCGAGATAAACAGTCACCTGCCGCGGCCGGGCGCCGCCTTCGCGAGCCTGCGTGCGCATCACAACGCGCACGGGCCAGCCCGGCTCGGGGTATCGCACCGCTGTTGCCTGCGGCTTTGCGGGGTCGCCGGCGACTGCTTCTTGCGCCTGTGCCAGGTACACCAATGGTGGGAGCAGAACGTGTGAACCTGAAACCGCGTAGCGCTGCGGATTGATCAAGGCATCGATTTCGTCGCGCCAGACGAGCAGGCTGCCGGACAGCGAAATCGGAACCAGCAGCGCGCAAAGGCACAGCCCGATCCACAGGTGCACATTGAGCCAGACGCGGCGCAACGTGGCCGCACGGGTATCCGCCATGGGGGCGCCTTTCGCGGTTGGTCGGCCGAGCTATATCAGTCATTGCACCTGCGTAAAATACAAAACAGCGCTCGACCGCCAGTTTTTAAGTATTCAAAACAGTATTGTCAGTTTAGAAGTATTCTAATTCAAGAATAGTGATTGAATATCAACTCCTTCTTGACGACGAATACAGTCCATGGTTTCAAATATAGCCTAATAATCAGCCTGATTATTACGGTTCTAAAGTATAGTATTCAATCAGGGCTGGGGAAGATGAGCCGCGTGGTTTCAAGTATTCGGTCGGACGCATTCGGCCGATACGTCAACTCTTCACAAATTCTGCAGTCGAATGCTCCCGGAAATTCCCACCGTTCTTTGTTGCGCACGGCCGTAAGTCTTGCGTCCTTGATGGCGGCATCCACGGCATCGGCACAGGAGGGCGGAAGTTCGGGACTGCAGCTGCCGGCCATCGATGTGTCCGGCAACAATCAGGGCAGCTACCAGGCGACGCAGCAGTCCATCACTCGCCTGCAAACGCCGCTCCTCGACACGCCACAGACCGTCAACGTGGTGCCACAGCAGGAAATCCAGGACCGGCGACTCACCACGATGGAAGACGCGCTGCGCACCGTCCCCGGCATCACGTTCAGCGCCGGTGAGGGCGGCCAGCAGGGCGACAGCCCGATCATCCGCGGCTTCGTCGCCCGCGGCGATATTTTCCGCGACGGATTTCGCGATCCTGGCTGGTACACCCGCGACCTTTTCGACGTCGATCGTGTTGAGGTCTACAAAGGACCTTCCTCGTTCGCGTTCGGACGCGGCTCGACCGGTGGCGCCATCAACAACGTCTCGAAGCTTCCGACAGGTGCGACATATGTCGAGGGCACCGCGACCGGCACCTCGGCAGGCGGCTATCGCGCAGATGTCGATGCCAGCGGCAAGCGCGACAATATTTCGGCCCGCATCGCGGCACTCTATACCGATGCCGAGACACCGACGCGCGACAATGTCTGGACACGCCGCTGGGGCGTGGCGCCCTCGCTCGGCATCCAGCTCGACGAGAATACCAAGGCCACGCTCTGGTATATCTACCAGGGCGAAGAGGGTGCGCCGGACTATGGGTGGCCCTATCTGCCACAACCCGGTTACAGCGCGGCCACCGGCGCCCTGGTGAACCCCGGCTACAACGGCAACGGCACGCCGGTGACGCCCGTGCCGATCGCGCGCAACACCTGGTTCGGCATCGCCACCGGCCCGCTGCGCGATATTGTCACCACTGAGACGCATATCCTGAGCGCAAAAGTCGAGCGCGAGGTCGGGAGCAATTTCAGCATCACGAACGGCACGCGCTATCTGATGAACGATCGCTTCGGCCGGAATACCGCGCCGCGCGGTCTTGCCAACGCGGCCGGGCAGCCATTCACCAGCGGCCTCACGACCGGTGCCGGCGGCGCGGGCGTCGGTTATCCGGTCGATCTTATGACCATTGCCCGCGAGCGACGCGAACGTGAAACCGACGCGACATACCTGGTCAATGCGACCGACCTGACCGGCAAGTTCGATACCGGCATCATCAGTCACACGCTTACGGCCGGTATCGAGCTGTCACGCGAAACTCGAAACCAGACGCGCACCGATCTGTGCATCGCCTCCAATCCTGCCTGCTACACAAGTCTGGTGGATCCCAATTCAGGCGGCTTTCCTGCCACCGGGTTTACGGTGGTGCCCGGAAACAACACGTTGTCGACGGACTACGCCGGCTACATCATCGATCAGATGAAAATCACCAGGTATTTCGAGCTGCTCGGTTCGTTTCGCTTTGACCGATTCTTGACGCACTACATGGACCTGAGTGCCGCGCCCGGCATGAACGATCTGCGGCGTACCGACAACCTGCCGAGCTACCGCTTCGGCGGGGTCTATCATCCGACGCCGAACTCGAGCATCTATGTCGTCTACGGAAATTCCTATAACCCTTCCGCCGAGCTCGGCACGCTGTCCGGCAGTCCAAACAACGCCGCGAGCGTTACGTTGGCGCCGGAAAAAAACGTTTCCTATGAAGCGGGCGTCAAAGCGGATGTGCTCGACGGAAATCTCAGTCTCACCGGTGCGGTTTTCCGCATCGAAAAGACCAACCTGCGCATACCGAACGACCCGACCGCACCGACGGCACAGCAATTCCTGGTGCTCGACGGCCTCGCGCGGGTCGACGGTTTCGAGGTCGGGGCGGCCGGCAGGCTGACCGACAAATGGCAGGTCATCGGCGGCTACAGCTATCTCGAGTCCAGCATTGCAAAGACGTCGAACCTGGCGGAATTGGGGCGGCGGCTGCCGAACGCGCCGCGCCACAATCTGTCGCTCTGGTCGACCTACGATATCACGCGGAAATTGACGGTCGGTGCAGGCGCGACCTATCAGTCCGATACATTCGTCAACACGACGAACACGGCCTTCATTCCCGAATATTGGAAATTCGACGTGATGGTGAGCTACAAGGTCGACGACAAGTCGACACTCCAGCTCAATATCTACAACATCACGGACGAATTCTACTTCGCCCAGTATTACCAGGGGCACGCGGTGCCGGCGTCGGGCCGCTGGGCTTCCCTGTCATACCGTGTGCGGTGGTGAGGCCACGCCAATGATGGTGCATATCCCCAACGTGCTCACGCCGGAGCAGGTGGCGCGCTGCCGCGAGGTGATGGAAAAAGCAACCTGGGTCGACGGGCGCGCCACCGCAGGACATCAATCGTCCAAGGTAAAGAACAACCTGCAGCTTCCGGAAGGATCACCGGAGGCGCGCGAGCTTGGCAGGATGGTGATCGAGGCTCTGTCGCGGAACAACCTCTTCATGTCGGCAGTACTGCCCAAGCAGGTGTTCCCGCCGCTTTTCAACCGCTACGATGCGGGAATGACTTTTGGCGCGCACGTCGACAATGCCGTTCGCGGCATTGCCGACAGCGGTATCCGCATCCGTACGGATGTATCCTCGACGCTGTTTATCTCGGGCCCGGAAGATTATGACGGCGGTGAACTCGTCGTCGAGGACACGTACGGCACGCACAGGGTAAAGCTTCCGGCCGGTGACATGATCGTGTACCCGGCGACCTCGCTGCACCACGTCACTCCAATTACCCGTGGCTCCCGTATTGCGTCATTTTTCTGGACACAGAGTATGGTCCGCGATGAAAGCAGGCGATCGCTCCTGTTCGATATGGACATGGCAATCATCAAGTTGTCGCGCGATCACCCGAGTCATGAATCTTTGGTCGAACTGACCTCCGTCTATCACAATTTACTGCGGCAATGGGCCGATTTGTAATACTCGCCTGCCACGCGGCATTCTATCGGGACGCACCTTGCCCGCGCGGGTAGGTCTCGCGCATGATCAGTGCAATGACGAAGGCGACACAGACGCCGATCTGCAGCGGGCGGGCTGCAAACTGCGCCATTTCGAGCGAACTCGGGGCGATGCCTTCTTCGATGCCAAGTCCAATTCGCACACCGGGGCGGCTGATCATGATGCCGCCGAGAATGAACATGATGCCGTTCACGATAGCTGCAGAAGTACCTATGTTCTTCGGCTCAACCACGTCGGCCGCGGTGCTGAAGGCGAGCATGTGCGCGGAGTTGCCGAATCCGAACAGGAAGCACAGCAGCACGTCGAACGCGGGACCGATTGGCTTCAGGTAGAGCAGCAGCGTCAGCGTGACAATCTGGATTGCGATGCCGATCAGGATCGGCAGTTTGCGCCGCTGCAGGTTGTCCGAAATCCACGGGGCGACAAAGCATCCGGCGGCGAGACCGAGCCACAGGAACGACGCGGCGGTGTTCGCTGTGGCGGCATCGATGCCGCGCGCCATTAACAGCTTCGGACCCCACACCACGCCGAGGCCAAGCATCACGCCAAAGCACAGCGAGCCAAAGGCGGCGGCCATCCAGATATGAGGCAACCGCGCGACGGTCATAAACGACTGTCTTACGGTCCCGAGAAACGATCCCAAGCTTTGTCCGGCGGGCGCCTCTACGGGCGCCGGGTCGCGTAGATATAGGACGGCGGCAAGCAGAAGAACGATGCCGAGCGTGCCGCCGACGTTGAATAACTGGTGCCACGGGAAAACGGTCAGCGACCAGTTCAGCAGGTTTTGATTGAAAGCGGAGAACAGCGAGGCGGCGAACTGCACCAGCCCAAACATGAAGCTGAACTTCGCCCAGCCGAACCACATGCCGCCGACGTAGCCAGCGCCGACAAATCCCGTGCAGGCGCCGATCGCGATCAATGCCTGGGACAGCAGCAGCATCTCGAAATTCCCGGCGTTGGCGAAGACGAAGATGCCGAGCGTCACGAGCAGGATCGCAGGGAGCAGAACCTTTCTGGCGCCTAGTCGGTCGAGCAGCGGCCCGCTCATAAACTGGCACAGCGCAAAGACCCACGTGTAGATTGCGGCGATAAGCCCGACCTGTGCGATCGACAGGCCAAGGTCCTTCTGCACGCTTGAATTGACGATGGCGTAGCCGGTCTGGAAGCTGAAGTAATAGACGACAAAGGCGACCGCGATAGCCCAAACCAACCACGCCCGCGGCCCGCCCAGTCCGGATGAGCCGCGCGATTCAGCAGCGCCCATCGTGCTGACCCTAATTGCCGGTCTTCGGGTAGGTTTCTTTCATAACGATCGAAATCACCAGCGCGAGAACGAGGGCAACTGTAATCGGCAGACCCGCATATTGAGCCAGTTCGAGCGACTTCGGTTCGATACCGGCCTCCAGACCCCAGCCGATGCGCACACCAGGCCGCGAGATCAAGATGCCGCCCACGATGAACATGATGCCGTTGACGACGGCTGCGGACGTGCCGATCTGGTGCGGCTTCACGACATCGGCCGCCGTGCTGAAGGCCAGCATGTGAGAGGCATTGGCGAAGCCGAAGATGAAGCAGAGGACCAATGCCGCCGTCGAGCCCAGATCGCCGACATAGACAAGGGCCAGTAAGGCCACGAGTTGAACAGCGTTTCCACCCACGATCGGCATCTTGCGCTTGCGGATCACGTCGGACCAATGTGGGATGGTGGCACTGCCGGCGGCAAGGCCCAGCCACAGCATCGAGGCGCCGAAGTTGGCCGTGGTTTCGCCCAGTCCATGGACCATCAGGAGCTTCGGCATCCACACCACGCCGAGCGCGAGCATGGCCCCGAAGGTAAGCGCACCTGCCAGCGAGGCGACCCACACATGTCCGATCTTGACGACCTCAAACATACCGGCCACGACCGAAGCGAAGAATTCGCCGATGCCGCCCTTGTGATCGCTGACCACGGGCTTTGGATCCTTGATATACAGGAAGCCAAGCACCAGCAGCGCGACCCCGAACACCGCTGTCAGGTTGAACAGCGAGCGCCAGGTCATGGAGCCAAGCGCCACGCCGATCAGATTTTGCGAGAAGGCCGATGTCAGCGCTGCAACAACCTGGACCAGGCCGAACATGAAGCTGAACTTTGCCATTCCGAACCACTTGCCGCCTACATAGCCTGCGCCGACGAAACCGGTGCACGACCCCACAGCAATCACCACCTGCGACAGCAGCAGTATTTCGAAGCTTTGGGCGTTGGCAAAAATGAAGATGCCGGCCGTCACCAGCGCGATCGAAATTGGCAGGATCTTGTGCGATCCAAGCCGATCGAGCAGCGCGCCGCCGAAGAACTGGCAGATCGCGAACGCCCAGGTGTAAAGCGCCGCGATAGTGCCGATCTGCGCCACCGACAAGCTGAGGTCTTTCTGTACGCTCGAATTGACGATGGCGTAACCCGTCTGGAAGCTGAAGAGAAAGACGACAAAGGTGACGGCAAGTGCCCACACCCACCATGCCATCGGGCCGCCGAGATCCGTAGACGAATCGCTTCTGGCCATGTGCAAATCCCCCTA
>Ga0070741_10020587_pt1 | contig 10376 bp, 11 predicted proteins | sample Coa_R1_4_FD_66440 | JGI IMG/M metagenome (GOLD analysis project Ga0070741, IMG submission 66440) | Surface soil microbial communities from Centralia Pennsylvania, which are recovering from an underground coalmine fire - Coalmine... | ecosystem: Environmental > Terrestrial > Soil > Unclassified ...
GCACGAACACCACGTCGCGCAGCTCGGCGAACAGCGTCGTCGAAAGACGCAGCGCGCCGTACATCACCAGCATCGCGATCGGCACCGCCATCACCTGCTGCGTGCCTTCCAGCCGGTCGACAATCGCCTTCATTACGAGCGGCACCGCGACGTTGGCAAGCTTGGCGGTTACCAAGAACAGCAGCGCGATCGCCACCCGCCAGCGGAATTCCAGGAGATAGGGCAGCAGCATGCCGACGACACGCCACTCCCCGCGGCCTGGAAACGACTTCTGGACGGATGGGTTCATTGTGGGCGCGCCGTGGCGCGCGTCGTGGGCCACGTCTGCAAGGAGACTACGAGCATGAATCGACGAACGGATTCTACCCCGGCGCGGGTTCCTTGCCTTCATCTGGAACTTCCGTTCCCCCCGCGGCGCCGTCATCGAGCGTACCGGTCCCTATAATAGGACTCGCAGATTCGTCCGCCGCGATGGCATATCCGCCCGGCTTGAAAACGGCAACGACGCGACACGGAGAATCACCACTGCAGTCTTTCGTTCACCACCGGGAACCATTTTGGCCGTCTACCTGCCACCGCAAATCCGCGTCGTTGTCCGCGACTGGCTGAATTCGAACCAGGTCGTGCTGCTGGGCCGCGACGCGACGATCCTGGTAGACAGCGGCTACGGCCGCGACGCCGGCGAGACCTTGCGCAGGCTGCAAAGCAAGACCGCGGTCGGCGAGAGCGGAGTCGACCTGCTCGTCAATACGCATTGCCACTCCGATCACATGGGCGGCAATGCGCTGCTTCAGCGGAAATACCGATGCGAGCTGCACATACCGGCAGGCGAGGTGCCGGCGATCGAAAGCTGGGACGAGACGGCGCTCTGGCTCGCCTATGCCGACCAGCGCTGCGAGCGCTTCGCGTTCCACGGCACCATTGTGCCCGATGCGGACTTCGACTGGGGAAACCTGAACTGGCGCGCGCTCGCCGCACCCGGTCACGACATGCATGCGCTGATGTTCTTCTGCGATGAGGAAGGAATTCTGATTTCCGGCGATGCGCTCTGGGAGAACGGCTTTGGCGTGCTACTCCCGGACGCGGATCGGGCAATCCGGCTCGCCGCCACGCGCGGGACCCTGGATACGATCGCTGCGCTCGGCGTGAAGATCGTGATTCCCGGGCACGGCCGTCCGTTCACTGGAGTGGACGCAGCGCTGGAGCGCGCCTATTCGCGGCTCGACGCGCTCGCGGCAGACGAGCTGCGCATGGTACGCGCGCTACTCAAGACAATGTTCGCGTTCTCGTTGCTCGACCGCGGGAAAATGAATCTCCAGGAACTGCCCGCCTATCTCCAGCGTACCCCGCTGTACGCGGAATACGGCTCTCGCCGCTTCGGATGGACTGGCCCCGCGCTCGCAAGATGGCTCGTCGAGGAACTGGTGCGCAGCCGCGTAGCGAGCAGCAACGGCGAAGAGATTGTCGCTACGCGTTAGCAAAGTTCCGCGCGAATCTCATTTGTGCGACCGCGGTGGCCCGTTCGTAGCTGGCGCAATGCACGCAGCAGGAATTGCGCGGAGCTGCCATGGAACGCGCCGGAAGCCGCAAAAGAAAACGGGCATCCCTTTAGGGATGCCCGCGCGCCAAGAAAACGCGTAGAACATGGCTAGGAACTGCAGGGGACGAAACAAACCTCGTCCTCAAGTCTGCGTGTTCATTATTGCGCGTGCAACGGTGGACGGTTGTTAAAAATTGTAAACCCCGTCACGCGTATTCCATCCTGCGCGCATAGCCGCTCAGCCCCATCACCAAACGAACCAGGCCGTAGGCAAGCCAGTTTGCAATCCGCATCGGCAAAGGTGGACGCCATGCTTCGCGGGCAACGAGGGTCGCACCGGTGGCAATCGCACTGCCGAGGCTTTCCCGCAATTGTCTCGAGAAAAACCGGTCTTCCACCACCACGTTCGCCTCGCGCGCAAGCAGGATGCTGAAGGGATCGAGATTGGACGAGCCCACCGTCGCCCAATGCCCGTCCACCACGGCCACCTTGGCGTGCAAGAAGCTGAGACGATACTCGTAGATGATCACCCCCGCCTCGAGTAACTGGCGGTACAGCGCGTGAGAGGCGAAGTGCAACAACAGATACTCCACCTTGCCCTGCAGCAGCAGGATCACCCGAACGCCGCGCTGCGCGGCCTCGCACAGCGCACGCCGAAACCGCTTGCCGGGCAGAAAATACGCGCAGGCGATCACGATCTCCTCGCGGGCGCCGACGATCGAATCGAGATAGGCCTCTTCGATGTCACGGCGATGCCGGAAATTATCCCGCACCAGGAAAGCCGCCGTCTGCGTCCCCGCCGCCCGTGCGACCGGGCGGACATGGGAACGCGCGCGCCATGCCTGCTTGAAATGCGTCCACGTGACCCGCGTCCACAGCTGGCGCGCGGCGGTGTGCATGTCCGAGACGATCGGCCCCTCCACGCGCACGGTATAGTCGTAACGGGGCGGCACCTGTTTCGGCGTATTCCGGTCGTCGATGATATTGATCCCGCCGCAGAACCCGACCCGGCCGTCGATCACCGCGATCTTGCGATGCAGCCTGCGTAGCCGATGGCGGCGCAGCCGCCACGACGAGATCTCGGGCCGGAATACGAGCAGCCAGACGCCGGCCTTGAGCATCTGGTTCTTCAGGGCTTCGGGAAGCAGGCGGGAGCCAAAGCCGTCGACCAGCACGTGCACCGCCACCCCGCGGCGTGCCGCGTGCATCAACGCATCGGCGATCCTCAGGCCGGTGGCGTCGGCCTCGAAGATGTAGGTTTCCAGGTAAATCTCCTGCTTGGCTTCGTTGATCGCTCGTTCCAGCACCGGGAAGAACCGGTCGCCGTTCTCGAGCAGCTGGACCGCGTTGCCGGGACGGAATTTCATGCCCTTTCGAGCAGCGCGGACAATGCCACGTGGTCCGAGATGCGCGACCAGTGACGATCTCGATGGGCATGCGCAAGCCGCACCCGGAAGCCGCGCACATAGATGCGATCCAGATGCAGCAGCGGCAGCGCTGCCGGAAAGCTCCGTGCCGGGCGGCCATGAGCATGCTCGAACACCTCGGTCATCCCGAGCGAGACTGCCAGCTGGTGGCTCGCCTTGCGTCGCCAGTCGTTGAAGTCGCCTGCCACGACCAGCGGTTCCTCGCGCGGCACCAGGTGCTCGATGCGATGCCGCAACACCTCGAGCTGTTTCTTGCGCCAGCGCGCGAACAGTCCGAGATGAACGTTGACGCAATGCAGCCGAGCGCGCCATCCAGGCACCTCGATCTCGCAGTGCAGGAGCCCGCGGTTCTCCAGCCGAGACATGGAGATGTCCTCGTTGTGCCAGCACACGATCGGAAACTTGGAAAGGATCGCGTTGCCGTGATGGCCGCTGTCGTAGACCGCGTTGCGGCCGTAGGCGAAGTCCCTCCACAGCACATCGGCGAGGAATTCGTATTGCGGCGCCTCCGGCCAGTTGCGATGCCGTTGCTGGTGTCGGGAATGACTGCCCTGTACTTCCTGGAGGAAAACGATATCCGCGGCGAGTCCGCGCAGCCGCTCGCGCAGCTCGTATACCGACACGTGCCGCTTGAACTGGGAGAAACCCTTGTGGATGTTGTAGGTGACGACCTGCAGCGTGCTCATCTGGACATGGCGGCCGCAGCGCGCCGCTCGATTTCCTCGGCCACTGCTTGCAGTTTCTCTCGGATGCTGATGCGTATGATTGTCGAGCTGATCAACGGCGGGACCCAGAAATCCGGTTCAATGGTGGAATGGTAACGGATCGATGTGGCGCCCGCGCGCTCCTCCAGACTCACCTCGGTATCCAGGCTCTTCAAATTGCCTTCGACGGCGTGGAAGCGGATCGAGGAAGGCGGCCGCTCGGCGACGTCGAAGGTCGCGTATATCTCTTTGCGGAAAAACAGGATCCCGAAATCGCCCTTCTGCTGGACGCGCAGCGGATTGCGGCTCGCCAGCCGCGACAGGCCGAGATTGGGGACAAATCGGGGATAGCGCGCGTAGTCCGTCAACGTTTCCCAGGCGACGCGCTGCGAAGCCGACACGCGGCTCACCGCCTCGACGGAGAACACCGTTGCCTCCTTCGAGACCGACACCTGCGTTTCCGCACCGCCTGCCGGCCAGGCGAGCAGGCAGTACACCGGCCCGAAAAACAGCGCGTACGGGACGGGGGAGCGCATCTTCGCGCTGGCGATCGGACGTCAGGAAACTTCGAGCATCCGGTCCAGCGCAGTCCTCGCCAGCCGCCTGTCCCGCTCCGGCACGTCGATGCGGTTCACCACGTTGCCGCGGAGCAGATTCTCCAGGCACCAGGCGAGGTGCTGCGGGTCGATGCGATTCATCGTCGAGCACATGCATACGATCGGCGACATGAACTGGACGACTTTTCCCTGCGGCTTGAACTCCTCCGCGATGCGATTGACGAGGTTCAGCTCGGTGCCGACCAGCCAGCGCGTATTCGGCGCTGCCTCGCGGATGGTCTTGACGATGAATTCGGTAGAACCGACGTAATCCGACAGCTTGCACACCTCGAATCGGCACTCCGGGTGGGAAATCACGATGCCGTCCGGATGCTGGTTGCGGAACTTGAGCACGTGTTGGGGTTGGAACATCTGGTGCACCGAGCAGTGCCCCTTCCACAGCAGGATCTTCGCCGAGCGAATCTGCTCGGGGCTCAGCCCCCCCATCCATTCGTCCGGATCCCAGACAGGCATCGCTTCGAGCGGAATGCCCATCTTGTGGCCGCTCCAGCGGCCCAGATGCTGATCCGGAAAGAACAGCACTTTCGGGCGTCGCCCGAACGACCACTCCAGAATCCGGCCCGCATTGGAGGAGGTGCAGACAATGCCGCCGCGCTCGCCGCAGAACGCTTTCAGGTCTGCCGCCGAGTTGATGTAAGTGACCGGGGTCACCATCTCATCCGGGTCCAGGACCTCTGAGAGTTCGCGCCACGCTCGCTCGACCTTGCCGAGGTTCGCCATGTCGGCCATAGAACAGCCGGCCGACAGGTCCGGAAGGATGGAGACCTGATTCGGCTTGGACAGAATATCCGCGACCTCGGCCATGAAGTGCACGCCACAAAACACGATGTAGTCTGCGTCGGCCTGGGAGGCGAGCTTGGACAGCTTCAGCGAGTCGCCGGTGAGGTCGGCGTGCCGGTAGACGTCAGCACGCTGGTAGTGATGGCCGAGGATCACCACGCGGCCGCCGAGCGCGCGCTTGGCCGCGACGATTCTCGCTTCGCAGTCCTCGTCCCGCAGGACGCTGTAGTCATCGAAAGCGATTGCAGTGGCCGCCATGGCTGTCGTTCCTTCGTACCCTCAATGCGACCCTGCCCGGGTCACGAATTGCAATAAATTATCGCATCTCCCATCGACGAGCGACGCCCGATTCAGCTCCGGCCGACGCGTTCCGGCAGCGCGCGCAGCGCGCGCGCGTTGCTCCAGGAAAAGACCTTCTCCGCCGCACGGTCATGCGGCAGCCACTGATAGGCGAGGTGTTCCCGCGGGGCCAGGCGCACAGCAAGCGGCGCAGGCAGCAGCAGGCCGAAGACGTGCTCTGTGTTGCGCGTGACGCCGGGCGCGTACCGCCAGCGCCACTCGGGGAAGATTTCGTACTCGTTTTCCATGCGCCAGTCGGCAAGACGGTAGCGAATCGCGTCCAGCCCGGTTTCCTCCCTCACCTCCCTTATCGCGGTCTGCGCGAGCGTCTCGCCCTCGTCCTGGCTGCCCGTCACCGACTGCCAGTAACCGGGGTGGTCGGCGCGCTCCAGCAGCAGCACCTGCAGGTCCGGCGTGTGCACCACCACCAGCACCGAAACCGGGATCTTGAAATTCCTCGCCACAGGGGACACGGAACTCACGGAGAAAACCGAACAATCAACAGTCGAGGAAGGCGATCGCCCCGCGAAAATCAGGTGCGGCGCCACCGCTGCGGTATCCGGTGCGCTTCGAGGTTCGATCAAGCACTCGCTGTTCTCCGTGTCCCGGTGCCCCCGACGGCTATGGCGCCGTTGGTTCGATGTTGCGCAGGCGGATGTGCAGTTCGCGAAGCTGCTTCTCGGTCACGCGCGTTGGCGCTCCCGTGAGCAGGTCCTGTCCGCGCTGGGTCTTCGGGAAAGCGATCACGTCGCGGATCGACTCCGCGCCGCACATGAGCGTCACGATGCGATCCAACCCGAAAGCAATGCCGCCGTGCGGCGGCGCGCCGTACTGCAGACAGTCGAGCAGGAAGCCGAATTTCGCGCGCTGGTCTTCGGCAGAGATCCTGAGCGCGCGGAATACCTTCTCCTGCACTTCGGGGCGGTAGATCCGCACCGAGCCGCCGCCGATCTCCCAGCCGTTCAGCACCATGTCGTAGGCCTTGGCGTAGGCCTTCTCCGGCGCGGTTTCGATGTATTCCTCGTCGCCGTCCTTGGGCGAGGTGAACGGATGGTGGCGCGCGATCCATTGCTTCTGCTCCTCGTCGTATTCGAACATCGGGAAGTCCACCACCCACAGCGGTCGCCAGCCCTGCTCGGCAAGCCCGCGCTCGTGACCGACCTTCTGGCGCAACGCGCCCATCGAGTCGTTGACGATCCTGGCGCGATCCGCACCGAAGAAGATCAGGTCGCCGTCCCGCGCCTCGGCGCGCTCCAGAATTTCGCGGGTGACCTCGTGCGGCAGGAACTTCAAGATCGGCGACTGCAGTCCCTGCGCACCCTTCGCTTGCTCGTTGACCTTGATATAGGCGAGCCCCTTCGCGCCATAGATCGAGACGAAGGCGGTGTAGTCGTCGATCTCCTTACGCGACAGTTCCCCGCCCTTGGGCACCCGCAGCGCGACCACGCGCCCGTCGCTCATGTCCGCCGCGGCGCGGAATACCTTGAACTCTACGTGCTTCATCAGATCGGTGAGCTCGGTGAGCTGCAGCGGCACACGCAGGTCGGGCTTGTCGCTGCCGTACAGCCGCATCGCGTCGTCGTAGCGCATCGCCGGAAAGGGGTCGGGCAGATCGACGCCGAGCACCTCCTTGAACGCGTCACGGATCATCGCCTCCATGATGGCGCGGATCTCCCGCTCGTCGAGAAACGAGGTCTCGATGTCGATCTGGGTGAACTCGGGCTGGCGGTCCGCCCTGAGGTCCTCGTCGCGGAAGCACTTTACTATTTGATAGTAGCGATCGAAACCCGCCATCATCAGCATCTGCTTGAACAGCTGCGGCGACTGCGGCAGCGCATAGAAATGACCGTCGTGGATGCGCGAGGGTACCAGGAACTCGCGCGCGCCCTCCGGCGTGGACTTGTAGAGGAAGGGCGTCTCGATGTCGATGAAGCCGCGCGAATCGAGGAAGCGGCGCACCGCCATCGCCGTTCTATAGCGCAGGCGCAGGTTCCGCTGCATCTGAGGACGGCGCAGGTCGAGCACGCGGTTTTCCAGTCGCACCGTCTCGGACAGATCGTCGTCGTCCATCTGGAAGGGCGGCGTGCGTGCGGCGTTGAAGATCTCGATGGCCTGCGCCAGCACCTCGACTTCGCCGCTTACCAGGTTCGGGTTCACGGTTCCTTCTGGCCGGCGGCGCACCTTGCCCACCACCTTGACCACGTATTCGTTGCGCAGCCGGTCGGCGATGAAGAAGGTCTCCGGATTGTCGGGATCGCAGACCACCTGGATGATGCCTTCGCGGTCGCGCAGGTCGATGAAGATCACGCCGCCGTGATCGCGCCGGCGATGCACCCAGCCGTACACGGTGACGGTCCGGTCGAGATGCTTGGAGGAAATCTGGCCGCAATATTCGGTACGCATGTTGTTATGGCAGGAAAGGTTCTTCGGCCCGGTCGGCGCGGACCGGGGAGGAAAGCGCGCCGCTAGTCGGAGAGCGCCTGGCTCCTCTTTCGCGACTCGGGCGGCACCACGCCCATGGAGATGATGTACTTGAGCGCATCGTCCACACTCATGTCGAGCTCGACGACGTCGGCGCGCGGCATCATGAGAAAGAAGCCCGAGGTAGGATTGGGCGTGGTCGGGACGTAGACGCTGACGTAGTCGCCTTTGAGATAGTTCACCACATCGCCGCCCGGCTCCCCGGTGAGGAAGGCGATGGTCCACGATCCGTTGCGCGGATACTGCACGAGCAGCGCCTTGCGGAAGGCCTGGCCGGTCGAAGAGAACAGCGTGTCCGAGACCTGCTTGACGCTGGAATAGACCGACTTGACGACCGGGATGTGATTAAGCAGCGCCTCCCAGAGCTGCACCAGCCGCTGGCCGATGATATTGGCGGCCAGCATCCCGGTCAGCAGGACCACCACGGCGGTGAGCAGCACGCCGAGCCCAGGAATGTTGAACCCGAGCCAGCTTTTTGGCTGCCAGGACTGGGGCAAGAGCAGCAGCGACCGATCCAGCGTGCCGACCAGGAGGTTCAGCACCCAGACTGTGATGAGCAGCGGAACCCATATCAGCAGCCCCGCGACGAGATAGCGCCTGAGCACGCGCTATCGGCAAGCCGGGCACGCGCCCGCGCCGCAGGTGGCGTCCGTCTTGGCTTCCTCTTTGGGCTGGGGCTCCTTCGCCTCTTCCTTGCCTGCACTGCCTTTGGCACCGGCCCGGAAGTCGGTCGCGTACCAGCCGGTTCCCTTGAGCTGGAACCCGGCGGCGGAAATGAGTTTGGCGAAGGTGGAGCGACCGCATTGCGGGCAGTCGGTGAGCGCGGGCTCCGACATCTTCTGCATGATTTCCTGCTCGAAGCCGCAGGCGCCGCAGCGATATTCGTAGATCGGCATTGTATCCCCCGAAAAATGAAAGAAAAGTATACCTGATCGAATCTGCGATTCCGGAGCGAAGATATGGGGCCGGGCGCGAGTTTGCAAGGCTGCGAGGGGGGCGGCCGATATAATCCCCCGATGCCGGTTCCCCGCCCGCTTTGGCCCTATCCACGCATCCTTGCCCATCGCGGCGGGGGCGCGCTGGCCCCGGAAAACACGCTGGCCGCGCTGCGTCTGGCGCGCAACCTGGGTTTTCAGGGAGCGGAATTCGACGTCAAGCTGTCCCGCGAAGGTACGCCGATCCTGATGCACGACGAGACCCTCGAGCGCACTACCGATGGGCATGGGCAGGTGGCGCAGACCGCACTTGACGCCCTCGTCGCACTGGACGCCGGCAGCTGGTTCGGCAACGAATACGCCGGCGAGCCGGTGCCGGCCTTCGCCGCCGCGGCGGCACTGTGCAAGGAGACCGGTCTATGGGCCAACATCGAGATCAAGCCCTGTCCGGGCCGCGAAGCCGAAACCGGGCGGGTCGTCGCCCGGATGACCAGGCTGCTGTGGGCAGGCGCAACGGCGCCGCCGTTGCTGTCGTCCTTTGCGGTGCCGGCGCTGGAGGCGGCGCGACAGGAAGCTCCGGGGGTACCGCGCGGGCTGCTATGCGTCGAGCGGCCGGCGGACTGGAAGGCGACTATGGACCGGCTCGAGTGCGTCTCGCTGCACGCCGACTGGCGCCGGCTCGACCGGGACATCGTGTCGCAAGTACACGCCGCCGGCTTCGGCGTGCTCGCCTACACGGTGAACGATTCCGAAACCGCGATCGAACTGCTCGATTGGGGCGTGGACTGCCTGGTCACCGACCAGCTCGATCAGATCGGCCCCGCCTTCGCCTGAGCCGCCTCAGGCGGCAACCAAGGCGTCGCGTACCCGTTCGAGCCTTGCGCGTACCTCCCGCGCGAGGACCCCGATGCCCGGCTTGTCGACGAGCTGCAGCACGGCCACCGGGTCCATGAACGCGACGGTTACGGTGCGGTCCTCCTCCTCCCGCACCACCACGTTGCACGGCAGGAGCAATCCGATGTCCGGGTCGGCTTCCAGCGCACGATGGGCAAGCGGCGGGTTACAGGCCCCCAGGATCCGGTACGGCCGGCGATCGAGGTTCAACTTTGCCTTCATCGTGGCTTTGACATCGATGTCGGCAAGAACGCCAAAACCCTCGCCTTTCAGCGCCTCGATCACCTTCTGTACCGCCGCGTCGAAATTTCCGCTGAGCTTCACACTGAATCCGTACATGGTTGTCTCCGATGAGTCAGCCGATCGCCCGATTTCCGTTCCGGTGCGCAGTTGCACAGGCTGCGCCCGGGCGGCAAAGCTCTCACGCGCGCTCGGGCGGCTCGAAGCCATGATCCCCGCCTCCATGCGTCAAGCCTCCGTGACTTCCTGCCGCTAACGGCCGTGTCTTCATCGAGCATTATCCGCGGCATGGGCCGCGCGCGGCTTGATCCAAGTCAATGGGGCCGACTCGTCTCTGCGGCCTAATCGCGTCTCGGCACGCGCATGGGGAGCGAAAAGCGGCAGAAACCCTTCATGGCTGCATGGCCGGCGCGGATGCC
>Ga0070741_10020588_pt1 | contig 10375 bp, 8 predicted proteins | sample Coa_R1_4_FD_66440 | JGI IMG/M metagenome (GOLD analysis project Ga0070741, IMG submission 66440) | Surface soil microbial communities from Centralia Pennsylvania, which are recovering from an underground coalmine fire - Coalmine... | ecosystem: Environmental > Terrestrial > Soil > Unclassified ...
GCCCGTCCCCCAGATGAGCGGGAACGTCCGCCCGATCCGGCGGGCCAGCTCCCGGGCCGGGTTGGCCGGGCCCTCCACCGCCGGCCGGCAGGCGTCGCGACGGCGGGCGGCCTGCGTCTGGGCCGCCTTCACCACCGCTTCCCCGCCGGGCAGCAGCCCGAGGCGGTCGCACACGGCGAAGAGCGGCGTGGCCAGATGGCCGAGCGCCGCCCGGGGCATGAATCCCGGCGGGCAGCCGAATACCGGCGCCCCGGCGCCGGACGCCAGGCGGGCCAGCTCACCGCCGGAGGAGACGGCGACGACCTGCGCCCCGGCGGCCAGCGCCGCCGACGTCGCCTCCAGAGTCTCCTCCGTCCCGCCGGAGTACGACATGGCGAAGAACAGCGTTCCCGGGCCGACGAAGCGGGGGACCCGGTACTGCTTCAGCACCGTCACCGGCACGGCGAGGTCGTAGGACCCGGCCGTGGCGAGGACGTCGCCGGAGATCCCCGAACCGCCCATGCCGGCGACGACCACGTTGGTGATCGCCGCCCCCGCCAGGTTTCCGAGGTCGACGGACGCCGCCGCCGCCAGCGCCTCGGTGAACTGCTCGGGCAGCGAAGCCACCGCCCCCGCGAAGTCGAGCGAGTCGACGACGGCGGTCACGGCGTGAACGTCGGCGACAGCCCCAGCTCGCCGGCCCGGGCCACCACCGCTTCGGCGTCGGCCGGCGACAGCACCGTCGCCTCGTCGATCAGCATCACCGGGATGTCGTCCCGGACCTCGTAGCGCCGCCGGCAGGCCGGGCAGAAGAGAAACGCGCCCTCGGAACCCGAGAGGCCGCCCTCGAAGTAGTACAGCGGCCCCTTGTCGTCGGGGCAGGCCAGGATCTCCAGCAGTCGGGCATCCAGCGCCATGGTCGACCTCACGCTCCCCGGATCAGGGCCAGAACCTCGTCGGTGGCCCGCCGGCACGTCTCGGCGTCGCGGGCCTCGAGATTCAAGCGGAGCAAGGGCTCGGTGTTCGACGGGCGGACGTTGAACCAGAAGTCGCCGCAGTCCACCGACAGCCCGTCGAGCCGGTCCTGCGGGGCGTCGGGCCAGGCGGCCGCCACCTTCTCCATCGCCGCCTGCTGGTCGGCGACCCGGGTGTTGATCTCGCCCGAGTCGGCGTAGCGTTCGAAGGGCCGGCGCAGCTCCGACAGCGCCACGCCGGCCCGCGACAGCTGGGCCAGCACCACGAGGGCGGCGATGATGCCCGAGTCGGCCCGCCAGTTGTCCCGGAAGTAGTAGTGGCCGGAGTGCTCGCCGCCGAAGATGGCGCCGGTCTCGGCCATCACCTGCTTGATGAAGCTGTGGCCGACCCGGGTGCGGACGGGCGTCCCGCCCATCTCCCGCACGATCTCGGGGACCGCCCGGGAGCAGATCAGGTTGTGGACCACGGTCTCCCCGGGGTGCTTCTCGAGGATCCCCTTGGCCACGATCGAGGTCGTGAGGGAGCCCGACAGCGGCTCGGCCCGGTCGTCGACGAGGAAGACGCGGTCGGCGTCGCCGTCGAAGGCCAGGCCGACGTCGGCGCCGTTCTCCCGGATGGCCGCCTGCAGGTCGCGCAGGTTCTCGGCCTGGATGGGATCGGCGGGGTGGTTGGGGAACGTGCCGTCGAGCTCGGGGAAGAGGACGCTGAGCTCGAACGGCAGCCCGTCGAACACCCGGGGGACCACGAGGCCGCCCATCCCGTTGGCGGTGTCGGCCACCACCCGCAGCGGCGCCAGCGCCCCGACGTCGACGAACCCCCGGACGTGGGCGGCGAACTCGTCGACCATGTCGCGCCGGGTCACGGTGCCCGGCGTGGCCGCCCGCTCCAACCGGCCCTCGGCCACCGCGGCCTTGATCTGGGCCAGCCCGGTGTCCTGTCCGACGGGGGCGGCGCCGGCCCGGCAGAGCTTGATCCCGTTGTACTGGGCGGGGTTGTGGCTGGCGGTGAACATGGCGCCGGGGGCGTCGAGCCGGCCGGCGGCGAAGTAGATCAGGTCGGTGGACGCCAGCCCGGCGTCGACCACCGAGGCGCCGGCCAGCGTGGCGCCCTCGATGAACGCCGCGGAGAGCGGGCGCGACGAGGGCCGCATGTCGTAGGCCACGACCAGCCGGTCGGAGCCGGTGAAGACGGCAAATGCGTTCCCGATCCGGCGGGCGACGTCCTCGTCGATCTCGTCGGGGTAGACCCCGCGCACGTCGTAGGCCTTGAAGATGGTGTCGAGGACGTTCCCCATAGAGGGCCGGATCGTAGTGCGGACGGGCCGGACGCAGGCGCCCGCCGCCGCTTCGCCGTCAGGCCAGCAGCGGTGCCGGCTCTTCCTCCGAGGGCCCGCCGGGGTCGGGACCGGGCGGGCCCGACGGCCCGGACGGCGGCCCTCCGGCGGTCTGGACCCGGCGCCGCCGCGGCGGGCGGGCGGCCAGCGGGTCGAGCTTCCACTTGGCCAGCCCGGCCAGGCCCACGAGGCCGAGCACCGTGAGGATCGTCCCCGCCCAGTCGACCGGCGTCCGCCCGTAGTGGAGCGAGACGTGGGTGCCGGTCGGCACGACGACCATCTCGTTCGGCGTCGCCCGGAACGGGCCCTTGGCGCCCTTCGCCTGCCAGTTCGGGAAGTACGACGTCTTCACCAGCACGGGCACGCCGGGCTCCGACACGTCGAAGCTGACGTAGTCGTCGCCGCTCTTGACGTTGCTGACCGTCACCGCCGGCAGCGGCTTCTTGGCGGTGGAGATGGCGGAGGCCGCCGGGGCCCGGGCCCAGTCGGCCGGGCCGCTGTCGGTCAGCGGCCGGTCGAGGGCCGAGGCGTCGTCGAACCACTGCGCCGACGGCTGGAGCCACTGCTTCTTGGCCGCCCCCTCCATGACGACGGGCTCGTACGTGAGCGGCGCGACGAGCGGCGAGTCGAGCACCTCGTAGATCTTCCACCGGGCCACCTGGGGCGTGACGTTGGGCGAGCCGGTCTCGGTGATGAACCGCAGGCCCGGGCTGGCGTCGGCCTTGGCCTTGGCCTCGTCCGACTGGGCCATGTAGTAGTTGACCCCCATGTCCCGCATCTGGGCCACGCCAAGGTCGAAGTCGGCCAGCGTCCGGTAGTACGGCGCCATGCTGCGGACGGGGTTCGACGGCTGCTTGGCCAGCGCCGAGACCATCACGAAGTGGTACGGCGTGGTGGCCGCCGACTCGAAGTACAGCCCTTCCATCGAGGCGATCCGCCCATCGGTGAAGTGCGGCAGGAGCTCGAGGGCCAGCGTGGTGCCGTAGTGGTCGATGGCCGACGACGGCTCCCACAGCGCCCGGCCCGGCGGGAGCTTGGCCATCGTGGTGATGACCTCCCGGAACTCGGGGTAGGCCGGCTTCGACTCGTAGCCGCTGTAGTTCCACCGGATCCACGCCGGCAGGAAGCTGCGGGTCTTGTAGCTGTACTGCATCGCCCCGCAGAGAGCGACGGCGACCACCAGCGCCGAGACCAGCCAGGCCGGCACGGCCCGGCGGCGGGGCGCGTCGTCGGACGGGATGGCCCGGGGTTCGGGGGGGCCGAGCACCGCTTCGGACGGGCCGAGCCCCGGCTCGGGCGGCCCGTAGACCGGTACGGCCTCGAGCGGCGGCTCCACCGCCGGCGGCGGCGCCGGTTCCGGTGTCGACAGGGCCACCGGGGCCGGCACCGGCTCCTGCCCGTCCGACGCCACCGGGGCCAGCTCCTCCGGCTCCGGCTCCGGCTCCGAGATGAGCCGCCACAGGCCCGACCCGATGGCCGGCGCCGCCCGGGTCAGCGGCGTCACCAGCGAGGACAGGGCGCTGGCGGCCAGGAACATCACCATCAGGTAGTAGAAGGGCAGGATCCGGGCGTTCCAGAGGCGGGCCTCGGGGATGACCACGAAGGCGACGCCGAAGATCACGGCCATGGCCAGCACCGCCCGGGTGGCCCGGGTCTGGGGGTACTCCGGCCGTTCCCGGCGCCGGAGATAGGCGAGGAGCTCGGCCCCGGCGTGGAACAGCGCCGGGACGGCGGCGACGGCGGCGAGGATGAAGGCCCAGCGCAGGTCGTTGGGCAGCAGGTTCTTGTTGGGCCCCATGGGGGGCTCCTTCGTCCACCCCATGTCGGTCGTGTAGCCCAGGCGCAGGACCAGCGGCACGGACCAGATCGCCGTGATGAGGGCGCCGACGCCGCCGATGGCCGCCGCCACCGAGAGGTTGCGCAGCGGCCGGCGCTGCAGCCAGATCACCAGCGCGCCGACGGCCACGAACACCGTCACGATCAGGTGGCTCATGACGGTGGCGGCCAGGAGCACCGCCGGGAGCCCGAAGCCCGTGCGCTCGTCGAGGGCCCGGGCCAGGGCGCCGAGGAAGAACAGGCCGAGGCCGATGGCGATGCAGAAGGAGAACTCGCCGGCCAGGGTGCTGGCCAGGTTGCCGCCCCAGATCGTGTAGCCGGTGTAGAAGGTGTAGGGCAGCGTCGCCACGGCGAAGAGCGGCGGGGCGGGCCAGCGGGCGCCGATTCCCCGGGCGAAGGCGTAGGCGGCGATCGGAAGCATGATCGGGCCGAGCGCCGTCACCAGCTTGAAGGCCACGTTGTAGGGCAGGAAGACGTCGAGGACGACGACCAGCAGCGACGGCAGCGGGAAGTAGAACACGCCGGCCGGGAAGCCGGCGTACCAGTCCGGCGACCAGCCGGTCAGCCGCCATTTGGTGAGGATGTGGTCCCGCAGGAAGGCGGGCCACCACACGTGCGCACCGGTGTCGCCGCCGTTGGCGGTGGTGTTGGACAGCAGCAGGTCGGGTTGGAGCGTGAACCAGATGTAGAGCGACGTGAGCGCGGTCGCGACGAATCCGATCCAGCGCTCCCGGGAGGACAGTCGCACGCCCCTTAGCATGCCAGTCGCGGTCCGCCCGCCGGGTTCGGCCCCGGCGGGCGGCGTCTGGCAAATGGGATGAACCGTCCGGTCAGCGGTTCCGGCGGCGACGCCGGCGGCGACCGGAGCCGCCGATGACCGCCAGCCCGCCGAGCGAGAGCGCCAGCCCTCCACCGGCGGTCCCGGTGCGGCCGGCCGCCGAGCCGGTGCGGGGCAGCTCCGCCGGCGGGGCCGGGGCGGCCGCCGGGGCGGGCCGGGTGGCGGTGATGCCCGCCACCTCGGCGGGCAGCTCCGACGGAGGCCGGGGCGCGGCCGTGGTGGACGTCGTCGCCTGCGTGGCGGGCGGCGCCGGCGGACTGGTGGCCGGCGGCTGCGTCGCCGGCGGACGCGTCACCGGGGGCGCGGGCGGCGCCGGCGGCGGTGAAGCGGGGGGCTCCGGCGGCCCGGACATGAAGCAGTGCCGCTCGCTGCGCAGGGCCTGCGGGCCGCCCCCGGCGGCCGTCCCGGCGACGAAGCCCTGGGCGCAGATGTCGCAGCCCGGACGGATGTTCTCGGGGACGTGGAGGCGGTACTCGTAGAGGCCGTCGTTGGCGGCCGGCTGCTTCGCCGCCGACAGGTCGGGCTCGAGCTCGCCCTTGACCCGGACGCACTGCAGCACCTGGTCGAGACGACTGCCCGACCAGCGGGCGGGGTCCCAGGTCAGCCGGAGCATGATGTCCTGGCCCGGAGCGACGGTGTCACCGTCGAGGGCGTCGGCGACGAGCTTCACGTCGCCCGTGTCGCTCGGCGGCGTGTTCATGGAGGCGTCCTGGCAGTCGGCGCCCGGCCCCGCGGCGGCCGGCATCGCGCATCCGTGGCCGCAGCCGGGGGCGGGGCCGGGCTGCGCCTCGATCCGTGAGCCGGCGGCCGGCGAAACCAGCGTCAGCACCAGGAGTCCCGCGCATCCCAGCGCGCCGGAAATGATCCGACCCCGCATTCTCGGCTCCTCCCCCCGGACCGTTGTGGCCCGCAGTTGGTAGCCCTTCCCAATCGTCGGCGATTACTAACGTTCGCCGGAGGATGCGGTGCGGGGGAGGCCGGGGCTAGATCAGCCAGGACGCCGGCCCGTCGTCCCACGGCGCCGGGACGACGGTCGCGGCCCGCAGGAGCCCCCGCCGGCGGGCGCCGGCGGCGACGCCGAAACCGCCCGCGGCCAGGGCCGCCCCGGCCGCCAGCAGGAGCAGGCGGTCGTGGGGACCCGTCCGGGGCAGGACCCGGACCGGCGCCGGCTTGGGCGGCGGCGGCTTCTGGACGCCCGCCGCGGCCCGGACGACGGGGACCGTGGTGGTCGTCGTCGGCGGTGCGGTCGTCGTGGTGGTGGGCGGCGCCGTGGTCGTCGTGGTGGGCGGCGGCGGCGCCGCTTCGGTGGTGAAGCAGACCCGGGGGCTCGACGTCTGCGAGTAGCCGCCCCGGCTCAGCACACCGAAGACGAAGCCCTGCTCGCAGAGGAGGTGGCCCGGCGCCATGCCGACGGGGACGTCGAGCTCGCGGTCGTAGGCCCCGTCGTTGGGAGACGGCCGCTCCTCGGCGGTGAGCTCGGGAGCGGGCTTGCCGTCGACCGACACGCAGTCGAGGACCTTCTCCACCCAGGTGTCGTTCCAGTCGGCGGGGTCCCACGTGAGGTGCACGTCGATCACGTCGCCGGCCACCGCCGATCCGGGTCCGGGCGAGGTGACGTTCTCGACGCCGCCGATCGGCGGCCGCTGCAGCTCCTGCCGACAGGTATCGGCGAAGTACGACATCTGCTCGGGGCTCCCCGGGACGGGGCCGGGCGTCTGCACCGTGGCCGCCAGCGCCACACCGCCGGTGGCCAACAGCCCGACGGCCGCCAGGGCCGACAGCCCGACCACCCTGCCCAAAGCCCCTCGCATCCCGCACCCCCGGCTCCGGAAAATCCCCAGTCCGCCGACCATTGAAACCGCTTCCTTACCAGGGGACAAGCCGATCCCCTTCGTGCGCTCTCAGGTCATTTCCCGGGTTTCCCGTCCCCGGGCGGGCAACTCCGGACACTGCACCCAATCCTCTTCCCAACGCCGGAGCGGGCCGAGGGATCCCCGCCTTCGGCCCCGAAACCCTCTGGCGCAGTCGGCTTCAGCGGTACTCCCCCCAACCTCTCCGGTCGCCGTCCGCCGGGCACGAGCATGTGCCGGGGACCCGGCAGGCCCGGCCGGAGAGTCGAACCTCGAAGGAGCATAGGAATGCGCATCATGCGCCAGCGGCTCGCGGCCATGGCCCTGATCGGCGGGCTCACGACCCTGGGAATCGGCCTTTCGGCCGGCCCGGCCAGCGCCAACGTCAGCGATTGCACGACGTCGAACTACCTCGGGACCGCCCAGAGCGGGTCCCTGCACATCACGAGCACCCCCGCCGCCGGATCATCCGTCACCCCGGGCTCCAGCATCACGGTCAACGCCTCGTGGAACGACGCCGACTTCAACGAGACCCACGCGCTCTTCGTGTGCGGTTCCGTGAACGGGACGTTCACCCCGGCGATGTCGTCCGAAGACCAGAGCGTCGACAACAACGGCGTCCTCTCGGCGGTGGCGGCGGTCCCGGCCGGCGCTCCGGCCGGCTCGAACATCTGCGTTGTGGCGGCTCTCGTCGGCCAGCTTCCGACGAAGATCCAGGGCCAGATGGTGAGCGAGAAGCTCTGCTACACCGCGGCCGAGGCCACGACCACGACCACGACGATGGCCCCCACCACGACCACCACGGCCGCCCCGGCGGTCACGCCCTCCGACGTCCCCACGTCCGAGGCCGGCACGCCGTCGGCCCCGGCCGTCGAGCCGGCTCCGGCCGTCGCCCCCGAGGTCGTCCAGGCGCCGGCCCCGGCGGCCCAGCTGCCCCGGACGGGAAGCCGCAGCGAGGAGATCGCCGGCTTCGGCGCCGCCCTCCTGGCCCTCGGCGGCCTGGCCCGGTTCTTCGGCCGGAAGCGCCCGTCCGAGGCGTAGAGCTTCAGCCTTCTTCAGCACTTCGGCCTGCCGGGATCACCGGCGGCCGGTGGCCCGGCCCCGCTCGTTCGGGGCCGGGCCATTCTTTTCCCCCGCCCGCCGATACGCTCAAGGACGTGAGCCTCGACCGGTCGATGATCGCCGACGTGCGGTCGCTGTCGGACCCGGAGCTCCGCCGGCTCGTGATCCTGGCCCAGGACCTCCTCGAGCGGCGGGGCGCCGGGCGGGTGCCCGACGGCGCCAAGGTCACCTACCGGCGCGAGGAGGTCCGCTGCGGCAAGGCGAACTGCACCCGCTGCCCCCACGGCCCCTACTGGTACGCCTACTGGCGGGAGAACGGGCGCCTCCGCTCCCGGTATCTCGGCTCGGCGAAGCCGGGCCGCTCGGCGGGCGAAGACGCACCGGCGGCCGACGCCGGCGGCGGGCATTGACGGACGCCACCGGGGGCCGGGCCGGGCCGGTCCGGATCGCCTGGGGCCTGCCCGACGCCGTGCTCTGCTGGCTGGCCGGCTACCTCGGCGCCGTCCTGGCCAGCTTTCCGCTCTATGCCGGCCACGCCGGCGGCGGGGACCTCGACAGCCGCCTGGTCTTCGGCATCGTCCTGCCCGCCCAGCAGCTGGCCGTGGTGCTGGCCGTGCTCTACGTCAGCCGCATCAAGGGCCAGAACTCGCTGGCCGAGGACTTCGGCTTCCGGATCCGGCTGCACGACGCCTGGGTCCTCGTCGCCGGGGCGATGCTCGAGGTGGTCCTCACCTTCGCCCTCTTCCCCATCCTGGAGCTCGATCCCCACGCCAAGAACCAGCAGCTGCTGACCGACCTCAAGGCCCACCGGGACACCGGCACCGTGGTGCTCTTCGTCATCGGGGCGGTGATCCTCGCCCCGTTGGTCGAGGAGCTCCTCTTCCGGGGCGTGCTGCTCCGCTCGCTGCTGCGCAAGGTCCCCCCGGCCTCCGCCGTCCTCCTGTCGGCGGTGGTGTTCGCCCTCGTCCACTACATCGGCGACCCGAACACGCTGCCGTTCCTGCCGGCGCTGGCCGGGCTCGGCGTCGTGCTGGCGGTGGTGGCGCTGCGGACGGGCGATCTCTCGGCGTCGATGTTCATCCACGCCGGCTTCAACCTGACGACCACCGTCCTCTTCCTGGCCTCGGGGGCCAAGCTCTCGTAGGTGCCGACGTCTTAGGTAACAGGGTGTTACATAAGACTCCCGTCCTCATCGGCGGCCCTGGAATGCGCCCGCCCGGGGGTCGGACCCGGGTCGGGGAGGCACCCTGCCGCCGAGGCAAAAAGCGGCGGCGACCAGGGTGTTCGCCCGGCCGCCGCAAAAACGGGATGCAAAAAAGTCTTCCGCAGTGACCCTGAACCTTTCGGTTCCGGCCCCTGCGGAAGACGAAGACCAACGTAACACAGATCCGAACTCCCGTCAAGGAGATCTTCGTGAGGGGTCCCCGGACCCGGCCGCCCCGGCGGCTCCGCCGGCGGCGGAGGGCCCCGATCCGGTTACGGTCCCTCCCACCAAGGTGCCCGTCCTACGATGGAACCGTGAGCCCCCGACGCCCCACCGACCAGCGTCCCCCGGGTGCCGGCGGGCCCTCCCGCCCTCCCGGGGCCCCCGAGACCAACTGGCCCCGCTGGGTGCCGTGGCTGGTGGCGATCCTCGTCGTGACCGCCCTCCTTCTCGGCAACCTCGGCCGCAGCAGCGGCAAGCAGACGCTCAACTATTCCGACTTCCTGAACCAGGTGAAGTCCGATCAGGTCGAGCGGGTGAAGATCGACCAGGTCAGCGGGAAGATCGACGGCGTCCTGAAGAACGGCAAGCAGTTCCACGTCAACGGGCCGCAGAACCAGATCCCCGACAAAGACATCCAGCTGCTGACCGACCACAACGTCGCCCGGGACTACAAGCCCCGCTCGTCCGACTTCCTCGGCTCGCTGCTCGTCTGGGTGCTGCCGTTCGGCATCATCATCGCCCTGTGGTGGTGGATGGGCCGGCGGGCGCAGGGGCAGATGGCCGGCATCATGAACATCGGCCGCAGCCGGGCGAAGGTCTACACGACCGAGAAACCCAAGACGACCTTCTCCGACGTCGCCGGCTACTCCGGGGTGAAGGAGGAGATCACCGAGGTGGTCGACTTCCTCCGCAACGCCGGCAAGTTCAAGGAGATCGGCGCCCGGATCCCGAAGGGCGTGCTCCTGGTCGGCCCTCCGGGGACGGGGAAGACCCTCATCGCCCGGGCCGTGGCCGGCGAGGCCGGCGTGCCGTTCATCTCGGTCACCGGCTCCGACTTCATGGAGATGTTCGTCGGCGTCGGCGCCGCCCGGGTCCGCGACCTGTTCCAGACCGCCCGCAAGCAGGCCCCGGCCATCATCTTCGTCGACGAGATCGACTCCATCGGCCGCAAGCGGGGCGCCGGCCTCGGCGGCGGCCACGACGAGCGGGAGCAGACGCTCAACCAGATGCTCTCGGAGATGGACGGGTTCGAGACCACCGAGGGCATCGTGATGATGGCGGCCACCAACCGGCCC
>Ga0070741_10020589_pt1 | contig 10374 bp, 8 predicted proteins | sample Coa_R1_4_FD_66440 | JGI IMG/M metagenome (GOLD analysis project Ga0070741, IMG submission 66440) | Surface soil microbial communities from Centralia Pennsylvania, which are recovering from an underground coalmine fire - Coalmine... | ecosystem: Environmental > Terrestrial > Soil > Unclassified ...
GACCCGCGGATGAAGGCGAACATCGGCATCCGGCGGCGGCTCGCCCCGCTGCTGGACAACGACAGGAACCAGCTCGAGCTGTTCACCGCGCTGCTGCTGTCGCTGCCCGGCTCCCCCGTGCTGTACTACGGCGACGAGATCGGCATGGGCGACAACATCTGGCTCGGCGACCGGGACGGCGTCCGCACCCCGATGCAGTGGACGCTGGACCGCAACGGCGGCTTTTCCGCCTCGGACCCGCAGCGGCTGTACCTGCCGCCGATCATGGACCCGATCTACGGGTACCAGTCGCTGAACGTCGAGTCCCAGCAGCGCAACTCCGGTTCGCTGCTGCACTGGACCAGGCGGATGATCGAGATCCGCAAGCGGCACCCGGTGTTCGGCACCGGGATCTACGAGGAGCTCACCTCGTCCAACCCCAGCGTGCTCGCGTTCGTCCGGCTGCCGTCGGCCGAGGACCCGGACTCCGACGGGTCGGACCGCATCCTGTGCGTCAACAACCTGTCCCGCTTTCCGCAGCCGGTGGAGCTGGACCTGCGCCGGTTCATCGGCGTGACGCCGGTCGAGTGCATGGGCGGCGTGGTGTTCCCGAGCATCGGCGAGCTGAGTTACCTGCTCACGCTGCCGGGCCACGGCTTCTACTGGTTCCAGCTGCCGGCGCCACGCGAAAGCCCCGCGCCCGCTCCCGCGAGCGAGGAATCGCGACATTGATCCCGATTTGCGGCCCGGAGCGTTTGGGCCGGGCCGCGTGGGGGATGTGCTAATCCTCATGACCTTCGAGAACATGCTGGCAACGTGGCTAGTCAAGCAGCGATGGTTCGCGGGCAAGGGGCGCACCGTCCATGACCTCGCCGTTGTGGCCGATACCGAGATCGTGTCCGGCGATCCGGCCCTGCGGCACCTGATCGTGACCGTGTCGCACGGCACCACCGTCGACTCGTACCAGCTCTTCATCGGGCTGCGCTCCCGGCTCCCGTCGGTCCTGCGGCACGCGAAGATCGGCGTCGACGCGGGCAAGCAGGTCTACGACGGGCTGCACGACGCGGAGCTGACCAGGCCGCTGCTGGAGGCGATCGCCGGGGAGGCGACGATCGGCCCGCTCCGGTTTGCCCGGGCGCCGGCCGCGGCGATCGAGACCGACGCGGACAGCCTGGTGCTGACCGGCGAGCAGAGCAACACCAGCCTGGTGTTCGGCGAGTCCGCGATCCTCAAGGTGTTCCGCCGGCCTGCGCCAGGCCCGAACCCGGACCTGGAGGTGGCCGCGGCGCTGGCCGAACTCGGCTCGCCGCATGTCGCCGAACCGTACGGCTGGATCGAGACCAGGATGGAAGGCGCGCCCACCGTGCTGGCCATCTTGTCCCGGTACCTGAAGGCGGCCTCCGACGGCTGGTCGCTGGCCGCCACCAGCGTGCGCGACCTGTACGCGAGCGCCAGCGCGGGCACAAGCGCCGCCGACGCCGGCGGTAACTTCGCGGGCGAGGCGCGGCGGCTCGGCATCGCGACCGCTCAGGTGCACGCCGACCTGGCGGACGCGTTCGGCACCGACGAGCTCGCGCCGGACGCCATCCGCGAGATGGCCGAGCAGATGTACCGCCGGCTGGACATGGCGGTCGCCGCCGTGCCGGAGCTGGCGCGGTACTGTGACATGATTGGTGCCGGCTATTCTGACCTGGCTAAGCTCAAGGCGCCGGTGCCCGCGCAGCGGGTGCACGGCGACTACCACCTCGGCCAGGTGATGCGTACCCAGACCGGCTGGGTCGTCCTCGACTTCGAGGGCGAGCCGGCCAGCCCGCTCGCGCAGCGGCGAGCCAGGTCCTCGCCGCTGCGCGACGTGGCCGGCATGCTACGCTCCTTTGACTACGCCGCCCGGCACCAGCTGATCAACCACCCGGAGGCGGTGCGGCTCGCCGCCGCGGCGAGCGACTGGGTGCGCCACAACAGCGAAGCGTTCTGCGCCGGGTACGCGGCCGCCGGCGGACCCGATCCGGAGGCGAACTCGGTGCTGCTGCGGGCATTGCAGATGGACAAGGCCGTGTACGAGGTCATGTACGAGGCACGGCACCGGCCGTCCTGGCTCGCGATCCCGCTCGAGTCGCTGGCCGAGTTCTGAGGGTTCTGAGGTGACGAGTCTCGGCGAGATCGAGCGGGTTGTTGCTGGGCAGCATCACGACCCGCATTCGGTACTTGGTGCGCATCCCGACGACGAGGGAACGATCACCATCCGTGCCCTCCGGCCGTTCGCGGAGAAGGTGGTCGTCGTAACGGATGACCACCGTCGTTATGATATGAAATCCCTGCATCAAGGGGTGTGGACCGTCACTCTGGATGACACGAGCACCATCCCGCTGTATCAGTTCGCCGTGACATATCCGGACGGGGAAGAGCACCTTCAAGAGGATTCGTACCGGTTCCTGCCGACACTCGGCGAGTTCGACCTGCACCTGATCGCGGAGGGGCGGCACGAGGAGCTGTGGCGGGTGCTCGGCGCGCACGTGCGCACCGTCGATGGGGTGGCGGGCACGTCGTTCGCGGTCTGGGCACCGAACGCGCGTGGCGTGCGGGTCTCGGGTGACTTCAACTACTGGCACGGCCGTGCGCATCCGATGCGGTCGCTCGGCGGGTCGGGCGTCTGGGAACTGTTCGTGCCGGGCGTCGGCGACGGGACGCGGTACAAATACTCGGTCTGCGGGCGGGACGGGGTCTGGCGGGAGAAGGCCGACCCGCTGGCCTTCGCGGCCGAGAAACCGCCGGCCACCGCATCGGTCGTCTACAGTTCCGGGTACTCGTGGGGGGACGGCGCGTTTATCGGCGCGCGGGCCTCGCGGGAGCCGCTGCGCGAGCCGATGAGCATCTACGAGGTGCACCTCGGGTCGTGGCGGCCGGGCCTGTCCTACCGCGAGCTGGCCGTCGAGCTGGTGGCCTACGTGACCGAGATGGGCTTCACGCACGTGGAGTTCCTGCCGGTCGCCGAGCATCCGTATGGCGGTTCCTGGGGCTACCAGGTGACCTCGTACTACGCGCCGACCTCACGGTACGGCTCGCCGGACGACTTCAGGTACCTGGTGGACGCGCTGCACCAGGCGGGGATCGGGGTGCTGCTCGACTGGGTGCCGGCGCACTTCCCGCGCGACGCCTGGGCGCTTGCCTCGTTCGACGGGACCACGCTGTACGAGCACGCCGACCCGCGGCGCGGCGAGCACCCGGACTGGGGCACGCTGATCTTCGACTACGGCCGGCCGGAGGTGCGCAACTTCCTGGTGGCCAACGCCATCTTCTGGCTGGAGGAGTTCCACATCGACGGGCTGCGGGTGGACGCGGTCGCGTCGATGCTGTACCTGGACTACTCGCGCAAGGACGGCGAGTGGACGCCGAACCAGTTCGGCGGGCGGGAGAACCTGGACGCGATCTCGTTTCTCCAGGAGGTCAACGCGACCTGCTACAAGCGGGTGCCGGGTATCGTGATGGTGGCCGAGGAGTCCACCGCGTGGCCCGGCGTGACGCGTCCGGTGCACCTGGGCGGGCTGGGGTTCGGGTTCAAGTGGAACATGGGGTGGATGCACGACACGCTGTCCTACCTGCGGCACGACCCGATCCACCGGCAGTATCACCACAACGAGATGACGTTCTCGCTGATCTACGCGTTCTCGGAGAACTTCGTGCTGCCGCTGTCGCACGACGAGGTGGTGCACGGCAAGGGGTCGCTGCTCGGCAAGATGCCGGGGGACGAATGGCGGCGGTTCGCCAGTTTGCGGTCGTTGCTGGCGTATATGTGGGCGCATCCGGGCAAGCAGCTGCTGTTCATGGGCTCGGAGTTCGGCCAGGGTTCGGAGTGGTCGGCGGACAACGGGCTGGACTGGTGGGTGCTGGAGTTCCACGTGCACCAGGGCATGCAGCGGCTGTCGCGGGAGCTGAACCGGGTGTACCGGTCGTGCCCCGCGTTGTGGGCGCTGGACACGGTTCCGGAGGGTTTCTCCTGGATCGACTCCAACGACGCGCAGGGGAACGTGTTCTCATTCCTGCGGTCTGACGGTTCCGGGTCCGTGCTGGCGTGCGTGGCGAACTTCTCGGCGGTGCCGCATGAGAACTACCGGCTCGGCCTGCCGGCCGGCGGCCGGTGGCGCGAGGTGCTGAACACCGACGCCGAGGTGTACGGCGGCAGCGGGGTCGGCAACCTGGGCAGCGTGTGGGCGACGGCCGAGCCGTGGCACGGCCGCCCGTTCTCCGCGGAGCTGACGGTCCCGCCGCTCGGCGTGCTGTGGCTCACCCCCGAAGCCTAGGCGCGCTTAGGCGCTCGCGAGCTGCCCGCCGTCGACCACCAGCACCTGGCCCGTCATGTAGGACGACGCGTCGCTGGCCAGGAACACCGCGGGTCCCGCCATCTCTTCGGCGCGGCCCCAGCGGCGCATCGGCACGTTGGCGACCGTCGCCGCCCCGCCGTCCGGGTTGTCCCATAGATTGCGGTTCAGGTCGGTGGCGGTCCATCCCGGGCACAGCGCGTTGACCCGCACCCCGGCGCCCGCCCACTCGACCGCCAGCGTCTTGGTCACGTTGATGACCGCGGCCTTGGCCGCGCCGTACGGCAGCAGCCCGGGTGCGGCCGACAGGCCGGCCACCGACGCGACGTTGATCACCGCGGCGTGCTCGCTCGCCGCCAGGTGCGGTCCCGCCGCCTTGCAGACGTACACGGTCGAGTCGAGGTTGAGCCGGAGCACCTTCTCCCAGCCGGCCAGCCGCAGGTCGTTGAACGCGGCGACGAAGTTGGATCCGCCGGCGTTGTTGACCACGATGTCCAGGTGACCGAGGTGCCCGACCCCCTCGTCCACGGCGGCCTGCACGTCGTCCGGCTTGGTCACGTCGAGCGGCAGCACGAAGGCCTTGCGGCCCAGTTCGGTCACGCCGCGCGCGGTCTGCTCGAGCCCGTCCACGCTGCGCGCGGCCAGCGCGACGTCGGCGCCGGCGGCCGCCAGCGCCACCGCGATCACCTGCCCGATTCCCCGTGACGCCCCGGTGACGAAGGCCTTCCGCCCAGTCAGGTCAAAAGCGCTCACTAGCTCTCCCATTCGGTCCGCAGCGGCACCGGCGCGTCCGGGTTCACCCGGCGCGTGATCTCGTTCAGCACAATACGCACATATGGCTCGCCAACCCAGAGGTGGCGGGCACCTTCCACGCCGATGACCTCGGCGTGCGGCACGCGCGCGAATCGCGCCGTCGCCTCCTCCGGCCGCAGGTAGTCGTCGCGTTCCGGCACCAAGGCGACGAGCGGCTTGCCCGACCCCGCCCATCGGTCCAGGTCAGCGTCGCCGGCCCGGCGCAGGGGCGGGGACAGCAGGATCGCGCCCGCTATGTCGGCGGCCTGGTCCAGGCCCCATTTCAGTGCCAGCTCGGTACCGAACGACCAGCCCAGCAACCACCGCCCCGGCAATCCGGCATCGACGGCGAACGCCACCGCGGCGGCCAGATCCCACCGCTCGGCCTCCCCGTCGCCGAAGCCGCCGTCGCTGGTCCCCCGCTCCGACGTCGTTCCGCGGGTATTGAACCGAAGCACTGCGATGTCCGCCAGCGCCGGCAGCCGGAACGACGCCTTGCGCAGCACATGGCTATCCATCATGCCGCCGTGCGTGGGCAGCGGATGCAGGCAGATCAGCGTCCCGGCCGGGTCGCGCGCCAGCGGCAGCGCCAGCTCCCCCACCAGGCTCAGTCCGTCCGACGTGTGCAGCGTGACCGGCTCCCGCTTGGCGGGAAGCACGGTCGCCGCCCTGATCTCACTCATCTGTCTCTCGCCTCCGCATCGTCTCAGCGCCGCCGGCGCAGCCGGTTGTGCCAGCATGGCGTGTGCCAGTGGCGGCGCTCCTCGACCCCTACCGTCCGGTCGGCCGGCCACGCCACCACGTGCGGCGTGCCCGGCACGATCTCCTGGTCACAGCCCGGGCACCGGTACGGCTTGGTCGTCGCCGCGCCGGTGACCGGCCGGACCGCCCACTCGCCGTCCGGCCAGCTCTCGGTGCGCTCGGTGCGCTCGGCCGGCTCGGACCCCGGCGCCGGCGAGGCCGCCGGGGCCGGACGGCGGTTCCGGCGCGGGCTCACGCCTGCCTACCTTATCCACCCAGTAGAGTTACTCCCCGTGCGGCTTGTCATCGCCAGGTGCAGCGTCGACTATGTCGGCCGGCTCACCGCTCACCTTCCTTCGGCCCTGCGGCTGCTGATCGTCAAGGCGGACGGCTCGGTGCTTGTCCACTCCGACGGCGGCTCGTACAAGCCGCTCAACTGGATGTCCCCGCCGTGCAAGCTCACCGAGGAACCCGGCACGTGGACGGTGGTCAACAAGGCCGGGGAGACGCTGCTCATCACCATCGAGGAAGTCCTCACCGACGTCAGCCACGAACTCGGCGTCGACCCGGGGCTGAAGAAAGACGGCGTCGAGGCTCACCTCCAGGAACTGCTCGCCGCCCAGCTCGAGCTGCTCGGCGACGGCTGGCGGCTGATCCGGCGCGAGTACCCGACCCCGATCGGCCCGGTCGACCTGATGTGCCGGAACGACGCGGGTGAGAGCGTCGCGATCGAGATCAAGCGCCGCGGCGAGATCGACGGCGTGGAGCAGCTCACCCGCTACCTCGACCTGCTCAACCGCGACCCGCTGCTCGCCCCGGTGCACGGCATCTTCGCCGCCCAGGAGATCAAGCCCCAGGCCCGCGTGCTCGCCACCGACCGCGGCATCCGGTGCGTCACGCTCAACTACGACACCATGCGCGGCATCGAACCGGACAACACCCTGTTCTAGCCCCGCCCCGCCCCGACCCCCGCACCCCGCACCCCCCGCACCCCCATTCGCGGGCTCACCCCATATCGGGATATTTCGCTTATTTCGGGTGAGCCGTCGGGGCCGCCAGATCATTGCGGACAGTTAGCCCCCCGGGTCCGGATCCTGCTGGCTTATCCGGGGCGAGCCCGGATCACTGGCCTCCCAGTGAGCCGGCGGCAGGCTCGATGGGCCTTGGATAACGTGGAAGTTTTCCCCATCGTGGTAGCGGGACCCCTGTTTACCAGGGTCGATCCTCCACAAAGGGGAAATCTTCCACGTTGTTGGGGGACCTGCCGGTACGCTCCTATCCCGGTAGCCGCACACTGCACTCCAGGCACAAGCAGCGCGCGGTCCTGCCGGCGATCCGGTACGGCCACGCGCGCAATTCGCCAAGCATGGTCCGACCGGGGGTAACTGTCCGCGATAATTTCTAGGACTCGACGTGGTCGCGCCAGGAGTGTTCGGGTTCGAAGCCGAGGTACTTGCGGGCGCGGTCGATGGACAGCAGCGTCTGGGTGCCGGTCACCCCGTCGCGGATCGGGACGCCAGGGAAGACCTCGGCCATCAGGTCCGCGGACGGGCGGGTCATCACGGTGTCCGCGGCCGCGATGATGAAGCTGTGCGCCCCGGTCAGGTCCGCTTGCAGGGCTAGACGGCAGGAGAGCGCCACGTCACGCTCGTCAATGTAGCCCCACAGGTTCCACTTCCTTTTCTGCGGGTCGTTCCAGAACTCCGGGAACTTCTGGTATGACTCGGGGCTCATGATGTTGGAGAAGCGGAGCGCGATGAACGGGATGCCCGACCACTTCGCGATCTCGGTCGCCACCGTCTCGCTGGCCACCTTGGACAGCGCGTACGTCGAGGTCGGCACCGGGTAGTGGTCCTCGTCGACCGGCGCGTAGCGGGGAGGCACGTCGAACGGCAGGCCCAGCGTGGTTTCGCTGGACGCCCACACCACGCGGGACAAGCCGAGGTTGGCCGCGGCCTGGAACACGTTGAAGTTCATCGTTATGTTCTGGTTGAACGTGGTGGCGGGCGTGGCCAGCCCGGGAGCCGGGATGTTGGCCAGGTGCACGACGGCGTCACAGCCGGTGAGCACCTCGACGGCCTGGCCGTAGTCCGCCAGGTCAGCACGGAGCACACCGGCCTCACGGTCCGCTCGGGTGACCGCGACGTCGGTGGCCGTCACGTCGTGCCCGTGCTCGGCCAGGTCTCGCACCACCGCCCGGCCGGCCAGTCCGCTAGCCCCGGTTACGCATACCTTCACGAGAATCCTCCTGTTCCTCAGCGCTCACGCTATCGCGATGGGTTTCGTGCGGACTCAGCACGCCGGCCACGGCGGCGACCAGCAGCGACAGCGCGGCCGGTATCAGCAACGCGTTGCGCAAGCCCACGCCCGCCGCCACCGCGCCGATCGCCACCGGACCGCAGAGCAGGCCCATGTAGGAGACAGCCGCGATCCGGCCGATGTTGCGGCCGGCGTGCTCCGGGTCGAGCTTGGCGGCCGACGACACCAGCTGCGGGAAGATGCCGGCCTGGCCGGCGCCGAGCAGCGCGAAGCCAGCGATGGCGGCGACCGGGCTGTGAATCAGCAGGCCGCCCGCCAGTCCGAGCCCCGCGATCAGGCCGCTGGCGCGAACCAGGGCCACCGACCCGAAGCGCGCCGCGAGCCGGTCACCGACCATCCGGCCGGCCGCCATCGTGACGGAGAACGCGGCGAGCCCGACGGCCGCGACGGCCGCGGAAGACCCGAGGCCGCGGATGTACACGGCGCTCCAGTCTCCCGCGACTCCCTCGCCCAGTTGTCCGCACAGGCCCAGCAGGCCGAGTATCCAGATGATGATCGCGATCTGCTTGGCGGTCAGCAGCACCGTCCCGTGGCCGCCGTCCGCTCGTTCGGCGGGCGGCGGCAGCACCACGAAGCGGCCGGCGACGAGCGCGAGCACGGCGAGGAGAACGGCCGCCGCGACGAACGTCAGCAGCGGTCCGATCGCCAGCAGCGCGAAGATGCCGCCGATGCCGGCGCCGGCCAGGCCGGCGATGCTGTAGCCGGCGTGCAGCGAAGACAGGATCGGGCGACGGTAAGCAAGCTCGAGCCGGGCGCCGCAGGCGTTCATCGACACATCGAGCAGGCCGGCCAGCGCGCCGTAGCACACCAGCGCCGCGATCCACCCCGGCAGGCTGTGGAGTTCGGGTCCGATGCCGACGGTCACCAGTGACACGGGCAGGCACAGACCCGCCACGCGCAGCACCCTGACCGCGCCGAACCGGTCGGTGATCTTGCCGCTGGCGATGAGCGTCACCACGCTGCCGGCCGGCACGGCGAACAGCGCCAGCCCCAGGCGATAGTCGCTCAGGTGCAACGCGGTCTTGATCGCCGGGAGCCTCGCGGCCCAGGTCGCCGTCGCGGCGCCGAGGATAAAGAAGTGCGCGAGAATCGCGATTCTGGAACGCCTCACGCGAGCACCACGTCAAGGCCCGCGTCGGTCAGCCACTCCCGGTCCGACGCTGCCAGCTCATCGGTGACGATGGTGCCGGCCACGCTCAGCCCGCCGATCCGCGCGAAGCCGACCTTGCCGAGTTTCGAGGAGTCGCACGCCACCACGCAGCGCCGGGCGCTGCGCAGCGCCACTTGCTTGACCGCGACGTCGTCCAGGCTGAAGTCGGTGAACCCGTCCTCGCGGGACACCCCGCCCACCGCCATCACGTAGGTGTCGAATCGCAGCCCCGCCAGCGCCGCCCGAGTCAGTTCGCCCACGAACATCTGCTCACCCTGCCGCACCTCTCCGCCGGGTACGAACAGCCGGATGCCAGGCCGGTCCGCGAGCTCGGCGGCCGCCTGCATGCTCAGCGGGCACACCAGCAGCTTCGACCGGTCGCGCAGCGCGCGGGCAACCTCGACGACCGTCGTGCCCGCATCGACGATGATCGTCTCCCCCGGCATGATCAGTTCGGCCACCCGGGCTCCGATGGCCCGCTTCGCCGCCTGCCGCTCGTACGCCCGCGCCGCGTAGGGCACCTCGAAGCTGCGCGACACGGTCGTCACGGCACCGCCGTGAAAGCGCCGGGCCAGGCCCTCCTGCTCCAGGAACTCCAGATCCCGCCGCGCCGTCATGTCCGAGACGGCCAGCCGCTCGCTCAGGTCCGCGACCGAAACCTGCCCCCGCTCCCGCAGCATCCGGACAATCTCCGCCCGCCGTTCCGCAACCTCCATATGACAGTTCTAACACAGTTCATGTTTATTTGAACATCGCCGCCGATGGAATCCTCATGGAGGGTGGCCGACCGCACTGCCGCGGGCAACCCTCCCGTGTTAAAAAAGTGCTTCGGGTGAGAAAAGGGTGCAGATCCGGCGCCTTTTCTGCCACGGAGCCCTTTTCTAACACGAAAAGTGCTGCGCCCATCGACATATCGGGACAAACCACCCGCGATCACGGCGTCGACCAGGGCCTGCGTCCGCGGGGTGCGGTTGGCGGTGCTGGAGTGGCGTGGTGCGCGGATGTGGCGCGGGTGGTCTGAGGTGGCGGGTGCGCGGGCCGGGCGGGCGCCGGGTGCGCGGGCCGGGTGGGTGCGCG
>Ga0070741_10020590_pt1 | contig 10374 bp, 14 predicted proteins | sample Coa_R1_4_FD_66440 | JGI IMG/M metagenome (GOLD analysis project Ga0070741, IMG submission 66440) | Surface soil microbial communities from Centralia Pennsylvania, which are recovering from an underground coalmine fire - Coalmine... | ecosystem: Environmental > Terrestrial > Soil > Unclassified ...
TGCGCGCTGCGGGTCGTCGGTCACGGTCCCTCCAAGCGCTTCGAGAACCGCGTCGGCGGCGCCGATCTGAACCCCTACCTCGCCCTCAGCGCGATCATCGCCTCCGGGCTTCACGGCGTCGACGCGGCGCTCGAGCTGGAACCGCCGCTCGAAGGAAACGCCTACGCGGACGAGGACCATCAGCGCGTGCCTGTCTCCCTACGCGACGCGCGCGAGCTGTTCGCCGCCAGCGACGTCGCCCGCTCGGCGTTCGGGGACGAGGTCGTCGAGCACTACCTGAACAACGCCGACGTCGAGCTCGCGGCTTTCGGCGCGGCCGTCACCGACTGGGAGCGCTTCCGGGGGTTCGAGCGGCTGTGAGCGCCGCGCGCGAGGCGACTCCGGGCGGCGACGGCGCGGGGCTCCTTGCACCTCCCGACGCGGTGTTCGCGCCGGTGCGCTCGCAGACTGCCTTCGAGGAGACCGTCGACCGGCTCGGCACCGCGATCAAGCTCGGACTGCTGCCGCCCGGCTCGCAGCTGCCCGCCGAGCGCGAGCTGTGCGCGCGCCTCGGGATCGCGCGCTCGACGCTCCGCCAGGCGCTCACGGCGCTCAGCCAGAGCGGTCACGTGTTCGCGACCCGCGGTCGTGGCGGCGGCACCTTCGTCGCCGATCCCCAGCCGCCCGCGCAGGCGCCGTCGAAGCGCGTCCTCGCCGAATGGCGCGAGGTCTGCGACCAGAGCCTCGCGATCGAGCTGGGCGTCGCGGTATTGGCTGCGCAGCGAGCTGCCGCCCCCGCTGTGACCGCGCTCGAGGAGATCTGCGGGACGCTCGAGGACGCGATCGAGGACTTCGCCGCCTACCGGCAGGCGGACGTGCGGCTGCACGTCGGGCTCGCCGAGGCGGCAGGCTCGACCCGCCTGGTGCGCGCGATGACCGAGACCCAGGGCGCGATGACCGACCTGATCTCCCACATCGCGCACCCGCCCGAGGTGCTTTCCTCCTCCAACGGCCAGCATCGGCGGCTGCTCGCCGCGGTGCGCATGGGCGACTCGATGCGCGCCGCGCAGGTGATCACCGAGCACCTGCAGGGGACCGAGCACATCCTCGCCGGGCTGCTGCCCGGCGGCTGAGCCCGGGTCCCGGGTCGGATGGTCGATCCGCTCGTCTAGTCCTCGTCGTCGTGGCTCCGCAGCAGCCGGTAGGTGAGCGCCGCCGTGGCGCCACCGGTGAGCGTGGCCGCTGCCGCAGCCCGCAACATCGAGGGTCGGTTCCCGCTGAGCCGTTCGACCGCGGCGCGGCCCACAGCTATCGCACTCGTCTTCATCGCCGTTTCCTCCTTGTCGTCGGGTCTACCCCGAGCGCTGTCCGCGAACCTCGAGCTCCCGTGCCACCGGCGCCGCGTAGGCGAGGACCCTGTGGATGCGGTCGAGGATCTGCTTGCTGGGGTACCAGGCCTCGTCGGCCTTCTCGAGCAGGACGTCGAGGTATTCCTCGACCTGCTGAGAGGTCCAGAACGCCGCCTCGACGCGATCCATCAGCTGGAGGCTCGGATAGCGGTCCTGGCGTATCCGCTCGAGCAGCATCGAGACGTAGCGCTGTTGCGCGGTTGGCTGGGTCGGGGGCATTTCCGGCTCCTTTCACATCAGGTTTCCGAGTGGGCCGAGGCTCAGGTTGAGGTCCTCGTCCTCGAGCCCGAACAGGTCCTTGAGCTCGTCCATCCGCTCAGACAGAGCCATGAACACGCGGCCGAGACGCTCGACCTCCTCCTCGGTGAGCGTGCCGGCGTCGATCCTGTGAAGCGCCTGTCGCTCCATCAGCTGCCGCAGCAGCTCGATCACCGTGAGCACGAGCTGGGCGAGACCCTGCTCGAGGCTCTCGCCGTCCGCGTTGACGCGCCGGCGCAGGCCCGCCCGCAGGCGATCGAGCTCGTCGCCGAAGATCGAGAGATCGGAGCCCTGGGCGAGCAGCTTGCTCTGCGCGGCGGGCATGCTCACGCCTCCTCCTCGGTGCCGACGAAGCTGTACGGGGGCCACGGGCCGGTGCATACGAGCTGGGCGAAATCGGTCTCCCCCGCGAGCTGCTGCACGCGCCGGCGGAAGTCCTCGACGCGATCGCGACCGACGAGATGGGTGCTCGCCAGCGTGCCGGCGGGGCCCCACCCGTCGCCGATGCGACTCTCCCGGGAGAGCGGGCGCAAGGCGCCGTCGATGCGCTCGGCGAGTCTCCGCGCAAGCTCGTCGCGGCGTTTGCGCGCCTGCAGGTATGCGGTGCCGGTGTCCGCCGCCGCAAGCCGGGCGCCATCGTCGGCGAGGGCGGCCCGGAGGCCCACCTCTACCGCCCCCGACACGTGGACGAGCGCAGCGTCGAACGCGTCATGACGGCGGCTCAGCAGCGCAGCCACCTCCTCGTCGCCGCCGAGGATCGTGCCGTAGCGCGCCGGCAGCACGTCGTGGGCGGCCATCAGCGCCTCGACCGCCTGCTCGTGGCGCCAGAGCGCCTCCTCGGTGGCCGTTCCCGCGCCGGCGGCCGGCGCCGTGCCGACGAGCGCCGCGAGCCCCGCGGCGGTCACGATCCGCAGCGGCTCGCCTTCGGCGCCCGTGCAGGCCGGGGGCACGGCGCCGGCGCGCGCAACGGCGTAGAGACGTACGCTCATGCCGGCCGCCCCGTGACCGGCCCGTTCAGGTCGCGGCGCAGCGTGCCGACAGAGCCGACGACCAGGCGGAGGCTGAGATCGACGAGGTCGATGTCGGCGGCCGCGAGGGTGATCTCGCCCTGGATCGCGATGCCACCTGCGAGCAGCCGGTCGAGCAGGTCCAGCAGGGTGACCTCGCGGGCCACCCGGGGATCGGCGAGCGCACCTGCGGCGACGCTCATACGCCGGCCTCCTGCGAGCTGTTGACGAAGTTGTACGGCGGCCAGGGCCCCGTGAGGACGACGTCGATGCCGTCTGCCGCATACTCGTCCTGCAGCCTCGTGACCTCGGCGCTGAACGCCTCCACGGCGTCGTTGGCGACCAGGTAGACGCCGTTGAGCGCCATCGTTCCCTCGTGTTCGCTCAGCTCCGCGGGCTGCAACGGGTTCACGCGCGCCTCTACGGCCACGGCGGCGATCCGCCGGTGCGCCTGCTCGGCGCGCTCGTAGAGCTCGTCCGAGACCGCTTCGCTGCGGCGGTCGGCGGCGCGGCGCCGCTGCATGTAGCTCGCGCCGGGGCCGGCGTCGTGCGCGTCACCGGGCTCCACCTCCGCCCGTTCGGCCGCCGGGCCGGCGAACAGCTTGACCCCCCACTCGGTACGCCCGGCCAGCCGGCCGAGCGCCTCCGCGAGGAACGACCGTTCCCGTTCGAGCGTGGCGCGGAGCGAGTCGGTGCTCTCGTAGATCGTGAACAACCGCATCGGGACGACTGTCGCGCGCTGCTCGCGCACGCTCTCGAGGATCTGCTCGTGGCGTCGCGCGTGGTGCTCGAGCCACGCCAGGTCTTCCATGCGCTCTCCGAGCGCTCGCTCGCCGAACACCGACAGGGGAACCCGGCTGGTGAGAGCGGCGAGCCCCGCGCCCTGGATCACCTCCAGCGAGTGCTCCTCGTCGACCCCGCGCATCGGCGGGGCTTCGAAGCCGGACTCGACGATCCCGTAGACGTACCAGCCCATCTGCTCCGAGCGCGCGGGCTGCTCTCGCTCCGCCTGCGCCCGGCGCGGCGGCTCCCGACGCTCACGCGCCGCCGCGCGACGTGCCGCGGGCTTGCTCGGCGCCCGCGGCGCGGCGCCTGCGCCCGCCCCTGCCAGCTCGCTCTCGGCGAGCGCGAGCATCCGCTCGGCCAGCGCCTCGGCGAGCAGCGAACGGACCCGTGCGCGCGCCTCGATGCGCGCCTCGGCGACCAGCGCGGCGGTCTCCTCGGCGGCGAGCTCGTCGAGCGCCGCACGCAGCCGCTCCAGGACGGCGTCGTCGCCGCTCACGGCTTCTCCTCGGTCACGCGCTTGCGCGACTGCTCGCTGACGGTCTTGCCGGTCTCCGGGTCGGAGACCCTGCGACTGCGCTCGGTGACCTCGACGCGATCTGCGCCCGGACGCGCGGCCTGCTCGCCCGGCTCGCCGGCCATCAGCGCGAGCTGGTCCTCGAGCCGCGCGAGCCGGTCTTGAAGATCGGCGTTCTCGCGGGCCAGCTGCCGAGCTGAGCCGCTCAGCGTGGGGTCGCCCTCCCACCAGTCGATTCCCATCTCTTTGGCTCGATCGACCGAGGCGACGAGCAGCCGGATCTTGATCGTCAGCAGCTCGATGTCGAGCAGGTTGACCTGGATGTCGCCCGCGATCACGATCCCCTTGTCCAGCACCCGCTCGAGGATGTCCGCGAGGCTCGACGGGCCCGCCGGCGGCGGCGCGAGGTCCGCGCGGACGACCCCATGAGGGACGGCGCGTCGGGGCACGTAGCTCGGATCGCTCATCGTTCGGAGTCCACCTGTCCGCGGTGGTAGCGGCCCGTGCGCGAGTAGCGGACGACTTCGCCGCGGCCATCGAGCACGGCCTCGTACTCACCCAGGACGTCTGTCGTGTTCGGGACTCGCGCGAGCTCCAGCACCTGAGCCTTCACGACCCAGCTGCGCCCGTCGCGATCGATGCCGAGCACTGCTTCGACCGGCCGGCCGAGCAGCGCGGCCAGGCTCTCGCGCGCCGCGCCGGCCGCCTCGAGCGCCGTCATACCGCCGCGCCCGTTCGACTCGGAGCCGCCCCCGGCGGAGGCTTTCGGCTGCGAGCCGCCGCCCGCGGATGCGGCCTGCCGCGAGGTTTTCGAGCCGCCGCCCGCGGATGCGGGGCGCGAGGTTTTCGAGCGCGCCCCCGAGGACGCACTCGAGCGCGACGCTTTCGACCCGCTGCGCGAAGACCCAGCCGGCCGCGTCGCTTTCGACCCGCCTTTGGCGGATTTTCTCTCAGCCATCGTCCATCACCCCCTCATCGCCCGGCGCGCCGCCGGGGTTCGTGAGCGCTTCGAGCCGCTCCAGCAACTCGTCGGAGCGCCGCTCGTACTCCTTGTCGTCGACCAGGCCCGAGTCGCGATCGATCTCCAGGCGCAGGAGCTCGGCGCGCACGCGGGCCGGGTCGTACATCTGGCGTTCGACCTCCTCGGCCACCTGCTCGGTGACCCACGCGACTCCGCGCAGCGGAGCCAGGGGCAGTGTCGCCAGTGCGGTGAAGAGCCCCATCGTCACACCTGAGCCGGGAGCTCGACGAAGTTGTACGCCGGGTGCGGGCCGGTGTAGGTGAAGCGGATGCGCCCGTCGCCCAAGCGCCCCAGCTCGTCCACCGCCCGGTCGAACTCCGGCATGCGCTCCTCCTCGACCAGGAACGCCGCGTCGCAGGCCACCTGCTCGTGCGCCGGGTCTGAGACGCTGATCGCCAGGCACAGCGGCTCCAAGGCGTCGAGGATCGCCGTGCGGTCCCGCGCCGACGCCGCGTCCACCGCCTGGGCGATCCGCTCGCCCAGCTCGATCTGCGCGTAGTAGGTCGCGTCGGAGGGCTGGCCGCGCAACTCGCGGCTGAGCGCGGCGATGCGCCGGTCGCCCGCGACGACCTGCCTCATCAGCGCCTGCTCGTCGTAGGTGGCGCGCAGGTGCAGCTCGACCGCGCCTCGCAGTTCGCCGAGCTGCTCGGCGAGCACCTCCCGGTACGGGTCGAGGAGCTCCTCGCGGATCGCCTCGTCCCCGGGCATCACGACGCCGAAGCGCATCGGCAGAACGGGGCCGTTCTCGAGCGCCCGCTGCAGCACGCGCGCGTGCGTCGTGAGCTCCTCCTTGCCGGCGCGGACCGGCGGGACCGTGTCGCTGACGATCGCCGCCAGCTCGTCGGCCTCGACGAGCCGCAGCTTGCGTCCGCCGATCCCCTTTCCTTTTGGCACGGGCGCGCCCGGCAGGCTGACGCCGTAGACGTAGCTCTCGTTGGATGTGCTCACGCTCGCTCCCGGCCCGCGTCAGCGTCCGCTGCCCGAGCGCGACCCGCTCCGGCTCGAGCGTTTGCCGCCGCCGTTTTCCTCTTCGTCGTCGTCGCCGGAGCCGAACAGCGATTCCTTGGCTCCCTCGAGGACGCCGCGCGTCTTGCTGCCCGCGCCGTCTTCGGTGATGTCCTCCATCAGCTGGGGGATGCCCTCCGATTCATTGGTGGAGCTGAGCTCCAGGCGGTTGACCGCCTCCGCGAAGCGCAGATAGGTGTCGACGCTCGCGATCACGATCCGCGCATCTACGGTGAGCAGCTCGATGCCCACGAGTGACACACGCAGGAACACGTCGACGACGAGCCCCTTGTCGAGGATCACGTCGATGATCTCGTAGAGGCCGCCGCCGCTCGATCGCTGGACGTAGCCGCCTCCTGGGCGTTGCACCGCTGTTGCCATTTCGTTTCCTCCTGACCCTCTCTGGTCGGTTTGCGCCCCCGTCGCTCCCTGCTACCCCTCTGTCTCCTCTCGATCCTCCGAGCCGCCGCTCTGCACGAGCTCGTCGTAGGTGTCCGGGTCGAGAAGCTCGACGTCGTTCTTGAAGCGCCGCAGCTCGGCCTCGGCGCGCCGGTCCGCGACGTGCAGCGCGAGCTCGGCGGCTTCGATCAGGTGCACGGGCCGCACGTCGAGGTTGAGCTCGATGCGGGTGAGCCGCTCGCTGAGCTCGTGGAAGGTGACCAGCCCGGCGCTGTCCGAGCCCTCGGTCGAGCGCCACGCGAAGCTCTCTTCGTCGCGCTCGTCGAGGATCTCGGCCTCCCAGTCGGCTTCGGCGAAGCCGTCGAGACGCCCGTAGAGCTTGTCCCCGTCGCGCTCGACGTCGATCACGCGGGTGCGCGCCTCGGGGATGTGGCGCAGCTCCATCCACTGCTCCCACGCGACGTCGACCGGAACGGCGATGTCGACCGAGCGCTGGATCGGGAGCTTGCGCGCCCGGTCCCCGAGCGCCTGCGTGCTCGCTTCGCCGGCTCGCCGTGCGACCTTTGCGGCACCGCGTGCGGCCGCGGCCGCCGAGGTCTTGAGCGCGTGCTTGGCGAGGCCCCCGGCGACGTGGCTCGCCTCTTTGGCGATCCCCTTCGCCGCGGCGCGCTCGGCGCTGCGCTTCGCGCTCTTGATCGGGCCGTCCGGGGAGCTCCCGCCGCCGAGGCCGGTCGCCGCTTTCGAGGCCGTTCTGGCCGCGGCGGCAGCGCCGCGTTTGGCCGCTTTCTTCGCGGCGCCTTTCGCCCCGGGGCTCGCGCTCTTCTTCGGCGTGCCGGCGGGGCTGCCTTTCGCCCGTTTGCCCGCGGCGCCGGAGGAAGAAGCGCGTTTCGCCGGCGCTTTCTGCGTCTTCGCTTTCGAGCCCGTGGCCGTTTTGCCCGCTTTCGCGCCGGATGAGCGTTTCGAGGAGGTCCCGCTCGCGCTCGCTGCTTTGCCGCGCGAGGTGGAGCGTGCACCTTTGCCGCTTTTCTTGCCGCGCGAGGAGCCGGCTCCGCCCGCCGCTTTGCCGCTCGACTTAGAGCGTCTGCCCTGCTGCGAGCGCGAGCGCGAGCGCGTGCGCCCACCTGCGTCGGCTTTGGCACGGGGCTGGGCACTCCCCGGCCCCTCGGCTTCGGCCCGAGAGCTCGAATCTCCGTCTCGAACTTCGGCGCGTGCCCTGCTGTATCCGCCCCCGTCGCTGCGTTTGCCGGGGGCCTGCGAGCGGCGCCCGCCGGAGGAGCGGCCGCTGCTCCGCGAGGAGTCCTCGCCGTCCTCGTCCTCGGAGCCTTCCTTCTCGTCGTCCTGGCGCGAGCGCGAGCGCGTCCTCGTCCGCGGCCGCGACTCGTCCTGATCCTCGTCGTCCTCGCGGGATTCCTCGGCGCTGGATTCCTCCGCCTCGCGTTCGGACTGCTCGACGGCCTGTTCCTGCTCGCCGAGCTCCTCCAGCGGAATCCCCAGGTACCCCGGCGCCGCGGAGCGCCCGCGGCGGCGGGCTGCCGCCGCGTGCGCCTGGCGCACGGGACTCTCCCTGGCGACGGCTGTCTCGTCGACCTCAGGCGTGGTGTCGGGTGCCATGCGCTCAGCTCAGTGCGCGGCCGATCTCCTCGGCCTTCTGGCGTGCCTGACGCACCTCGCCCGCGAGCTTGCCGAACTGTTTGCCGGCGTCGTTGACGCTCTTGGCCAGGTTCGAGAGCCCGCTCAGGTCGGCCTTCTGCTGCGTGGGCAGCTTGACGCCAAGAACCTTCTTCGGCTTGCGCGCCGCCGCCGTGCGGCCGAGGATCACGCCGCCGGCGAGCCCGAGCGCGGCCGTGACCGTGCCGGTCGCGGCAGAGATGCCGACCTGCTTGGCGATGTCGACGCCGTTGCTGTGGCCGTTCGAGGCACCGTTCGAGCCGGAGGCCGAGGCGCCGTTGGACGATCTGGCGGCGGTGCCGCGGCCTTTGCCGCTCGGTTTGGACCGTCCGGCGCTGCTGCGTTTGCTCGAAGCGCTGGCGCTGCTGCGTTTGCTCGAAGCGCCGGCGCTGCTGCGTTTGCCGGATGCGGTGCCGGCCGAGCGCCCGCGGGTGCTTCGCCCCGTGGAGCGCCGGCTGCTCGAGGCGCCGCCCGAAGCCGAGCCGCCCGAGCCCGCGTCCGGCGTGCCGCCGGAAGACCGGGCGGCCTGCCGGGCGGCGTCTTTCGGGCCGCTGCCGTTGCTGCTGCTTTTCGACCGGGATGCTGCGGTCGCCCCTCGACCGTTCCCCTTGCTGCTTTTTGTGGCCGTTGCCATTGCAACCTCCCGCGCCCTTGAAGGGCGTAAACGTGTGACCTCTGCTCCTTTCTCTCAGTACCCGCTTTTCGATAAAGGACGCTTGGCAGTCCTAGACGCACTGTGTCCAGCGCGAGCGCCGTTGCAAACTGTCAGCTCGCTGACTGTCCGCGCGCGCTGTCGCGAGGGCGCATCCCGCCCCGGAAAGATCCCGCACGCGCCGAACAAGCCGGCGCCGGCGGGTCTTGACTTCCGTCTGCGCATGAGCGTAATGTCACGAGCGAAGGAGCGGGACCCAGACCTTTACGACCTCTTGGGGGCGAGTCGATGAGCACAGCAGCGCCACAGATGGGAAGCGACGAGCAGAAGCTTGCCGAGCTCGGGTACAAGCAGGAGCTGAACCGCAGGTGGAGCGGCTTCTCCAACTTCGCGATCTCGTTCGCGATCATCTGCATCCTGGCCGGTTGCTTCACGACGTACGGCCAGGCGCTGAAGAACGGCGGCCCGATCGCGATCTCGATCGTGTGGCCGGTCGTCTCGCTGCTGATCCTGTTCGTCGCGTGGTCGATGGCCGAACTGGCGTCGGCGATGCCCACGGCGGGCGGTATCTACTACTGGTCGTCGAAGCTAGGCGGCGCGGGCTGGGGCTGGTTCACCGGCTGGTTCAACCTGATCGGCCTCGTCGCGGTCTCGGCCTCGGTCATCTACGCCGCGGCGACGTTCCTGATGTACACGCTCGGCCTCTACGAAGTGAACTTCATCTTCAACTTCGCGAAGGCCGCCGCCGGGACGAGCCTGCATTACACCGCCCACGTCGACTTCGCGCTGTTCGCGTTCATCCTGCTGATCGCGCTGGTTGTCAACGTGGTCCGCAGCCACATCGTCGCCACGCTCTACAACTGGTCTGTGTGGTGGAACATCGGCGGCGTGCTGGTGATCATCGTGCTGCTCTTCGCGGTCCCCTCTCACCACGCGAGCTTCTCCTACGTCTTCAGCCACAAGGCGAACGAATCCGGGTTCGCCGGCGGTGCCGTCGGGGGCGCGAAATTCTGGTTCTACGTGCTGCCCTTGGGCTTCCTGCTGACGATGTACACGATCACCGGCTATGACGCCTCCGCGCACGTCTCCGAGGAGACCCACGGGGCCGAACAGTCGGCGCCGCGCGGCATCTGGCTGTCGGTGCTGTACTCGGCGATCTTCGGCTGGATCCTGCTGCTGGGCATCACGTTCGCGATCCAGCACGCACACGAAGCCGAAATCTACAAAGCGGGCTACCCGGCGGTCACGATCGTCGAGACCGCCCTGAGCTCGGCCGCCGCCAAGGCGGTGCTGGTGATCTCGACCATCGGCCAGCTCTTCTGCTCGATGGCGTGCGTGACGAGCGCCTCGCGCATGACCTTCGCGTTCTCGCGCGACGGCGCGGTCCCCGGCCACAACCTCTGGCGGCGGCTGGGCCAGAACAAGACACCCACGTGGTCGGTCCTGTTCGTCGTGGTGTTCGCCCTGGTGATCACGATCCCCGCGTACTTCCCCAACCACCTCGGCACCCCCGTCGCGTTCCTCGCGGTGACCTCGATCGCGGTGATCGGCCTCTACATCGCGTACACGATCCCGGTGTTCCTGCGCTGGCGTCAGGGCGAGGCCTTCCAGCAGGGTTCGTGGAACCTGGGGAAGAAGCACAAATGGATCAACCCGGTCGCGGTCGTGTGGGTCGC